>WNFI01369920.1_pt1 | contig 16004 bp, 14 predicted proteins | sample 5400471 | NCBI WGS metagenome assembly WNFI01 (sample SAMN13153348, study PRJNA577476) | soil metagenome | isolation source: 100 cm saprolite on Douglas fir-dominated hillslope | place: USA:California | collected 2013-09-17 | reverse complement strand
GCTATCGCGACCAGGCAGCGCTTGGCGCGACGTTGTTCCCAGGATCGGCGGCGTGTGCGCCGTGCTACAGCTCGATAAGGCCCATGCGCGCGGCGGCGATGACCGCCTGGAGCATGGAGTGCACGCCCAGCTTTTCGATCACGTGGCTGACGTGCCACTCCACGGTGTGCGGGGCGATCCCCAGTCGAGTGGCCATGTTGGCGGTGTCATTTCCGTCGGCCAGCAGCCTCAGCACATCGAGCTCGCGCGGAGTGAACGTGGCCAGGAGCTTCTCTCGCGCCTCCCGGTCGGTGACCACCTTTCGCTGCCGAGCGATCGCCTTGGCGAACAGCGAAACCGGGATCAGCACTTCGCCGACGGACGCTCTGCGGACCGCTTCGATGATCTGTTCCGCGGTCGCCGATTTGGTCAGGTACGCGGTCGCGCCGGCATCGATGGCGTCGAGCAGCGCGGTCTCGGACTCCTCGGCGCTGTGGAACACGATCGCTGAGTGAGGGACGGCCGATCGAATCTTGGCCGCAGCGACGGGTCCGTTGGAGTCGGGCAGCACGAAGTCCATCAGCACCACTCCGGGCTGCATCTCCGCCGCGAGCTTCGCCGCCTCGTCACCACGGCGTGCGATGCCGCAGACGGTCAGGTCCTCCTGGCTCTCCAGGACTCTGGCGATCGCTGATGCAAGCAACGGGTGGTCCTGGACAACCAGCACTCGTATTGGCGTGATCGAGGATCTACTCACGCGTCGGTGCGCCGCGGACAGCCCTGGTTCAGTGAAACATCCAAGGCGCCACGACCTGCCACTCTATGAGTGCCGCGTTGCAGTTGGCGTTGCTCTTAATGGCACTTCGCCATGTGCAGCGGGTGAGGTGATCCGTAAGCGGGACGATCAGATCGCAATTCGGCTACGGATGCCAGGTGAACCGGACATCGTTGAGCGTAGCGGCCAGCGCCCTCGCATCATTCGCGATTGCCTCGGGCCTGCGCCTCTCGCGAATGCAGTCGGTCATGAGCGAAGCGATTTGGCGCCTCGCTTCATCAGTGGCGCCAGGACAGGTGACCTCTTGCGTTCCGATCCGCAGACCCTCGACTGCGAACTCTTTCGGCAAGTGTGCGGCCCCGGCCACGATATCCGCCGCTTCGAGCCGGCGAGTGACGACTTCACTCCAGCCTCATTGTTCTTGAGGGGGTTGATCGATGTAGACCGACTTCCACTGCGTGAAGAAGTCTCGTGCGACTTTGCCCTGCTCACGACTACCACTTGAACTTGCCTTGTAACCGCCGAACGGGACTTGAAACTCGAGTCCAGCGCTTTCCTGGTTGATCTTCACGACGCCTGCCTCGATGTCGTTGGCAAAGCGCAGAGCACTCCGAAGGTCGTTGGTAAAAAGACTTGCTGAGAGCCCAAACGGCGTGTTGTTTGCCAGCGACAAAGCCTCCTCATACGACTCTGCGCGCTGCAGTGCTAAGACCGGGCCGAAGATCTCTTCACGCAAAATTAGTGAATCTGCCGGAAGATCCGCGATCACCGTCGGACAGACAAAGTAGCCGTCGCCCAGGTGTGACGCCCGCAGTCCCCCAGCTAGAAACCGGCCGCCGCTCGTTTCGCTCGAACGAAACCGATCAAGGATGGAGAGCATCGCTGACTCGGACACGACCGGCCCCACCTTCGTCTTTGGATCGAGCGGGTCCCCGAGCTTCCAGCTTGCGGCCAAGTGGGCCAACCGTGTGGCCACCTCGTCGTAGACGGCAGCCTCAACAATGACACGGCTGGTTGCGGTGCATTTCTGACCTGCGGACAAGAAAGCACCTCGGGCAATATGTTCGGCTGCCAGGTCGAGATCGGCGTCGGCCAAAACCACCACGGGATTCTTACCTCCCATTTCCAGTTGGACCTTGGCGCCGGTGTTGAGAGACTTCAGTTGCACACTATGTCCAACCGAATTCGATCCAGTGAACGTGATGGCCGAGACATGCCTGTGCTGAACAAGCGCGTCGCCGACGACCGAGCCTTGGCCCAACACCAGATTGAGGACGCCTGCTGGCAACCCCGCGTCAATGAGGGCTTCGGTAAACCGGACCGAGGTTAGCGGCGTCAGGTCAGCCGGTTTCCAAACGACGGCGTTGCCGTAGGCAAGCGCTGGAGCAATCTTCCACGCGGGAATCGCGATCGGGAAGTTCCAGGGAGTAATCACGAGGATGACGCCTAACGGCTCTCTCCGGGCGTAAAGGAGTGTGATCGGGGAATGGGAGGGGAACGTTTCACCGTCCGGCGCTTCGGGCAGCGTCTTTCCCTCTTCGCGGGTAAACTCACGCGCTATCGAATCCGAACGCTCCTCGAGAAGATCAGCGGCTCTGCGCAGCACGTCGCCCCGCGCCGGGGCAGGCGTTCCTCGCCACAGCGGATAGGCTTTCTTGGCTGCTTCGACCGCCTCGACTGCGATGGCCGCGTCGGCCTGCCTAACGCGGGCGACAACCTCGGTCGGGTTTGCAGGGTTGATGTCGCTCGCCTCTTGACCCCCGGCGCGCCATTCGCCCGCTATGTAGGACCGAAGCTCAGCAGCCGGAGAAGAGACCCCCATCGTCCATGACCATCCTTGTGCGCTTGCACCGAAAACGTACTTGACAAGGCCAGTGCCTCGAGTAGTATGTGAGCGGTCACACAGTGAACGGTCACATATTACCAAACTAGCGGCCCGAAATCAGGGGAGGAGACAATGGATAGGCAAGAGGAGCTGAAGCACTGGTACGTACAAGGAAGGGTTTCTCGCCGGAATTTCATGCGAACGGCCCTCGTGGTGGGCATGTCCAGCACGGCAGCGTGGGCTTTCCTCGAGGCATGCACGCAGTCCGCACCGGGTACCGCAACAAACTCGGGCGGACTGAAGTCGGTACCTCGCAACCGCACACTCATGTATGCCCATGGCGGCACGGATGGGAAATACGCCGACTTCGAGCTATGGAATCCCTACAACGTTGGAGCCTATTTCGGGTATGGGGCAAACGTCATCTATGAGCCGCTCGCCTACTACAGCGCCTTTCAGGACAAGGAGTACCTGTGGCTGGCCGAGAGCTACCAATACAGCTCTGACTTCAAGCGACTGACGATCCACACCCGCAAGGGCGTCAGTTGGAGTGACGGCACCCCGTTTTCAGCCGACGACGTTGCGTACACGATTCAAACGCTGGCCCAGCTTGGGCCAAAGGTCCAGCAAGGCGCCAATGTGCAACCTTTCGTCGACTCAGTCAGCGTCACGGACCCAAACACGCTCGTGGTGAACTTCAAGGTCCCGTCGCCGCGCTTCTTCTTCTACATGACGTACAAGTACGACATCGGGATGGAGATCGTGCCCAAGCACATCTTCGACGGCAAAGACTGGACGACGTTCAAACATTACGACCTGGCGAAAGGGTGGCCCGTTACCACCGGGCCCTGGAAGGTCGTGTTCTCGTCCCCAACGCAGAAGATCGTCGACCGCCGCGATAGCTGGTGGGCCGTGAAAGCCGGGCTGGCGGAAAGTCTGCCGAAGATCGAGCGGATGGTCATGCAGCCCTTTGCAGAAACCCAGGACACACAGCTCGTGATCACAAACGATCTTGACCATGTTCGTCTTCTCGTGGATGACGTCAAAACCGCGGTCGATCGTAATCCGGCCATCACGACGCACTCTGGAAGAAAGGGGCCTTATGGATTCGTCGACTGGTGGCCGCTGTCACTCTACGTCAATTGTTCGAAGGCACCTTTCAACGACCCTGGCGTTCGGTGGGCGCTGAGCTACTTTCTCGATCGCCAGCAAGTAGTGCAAGTTGCCTTCGCGGGCTACAACCAGGCCTCCCGTCTGCCAATGCCGCCATATCCGGGCCTTCAGCGCTACTTCGATGCGGTTCAGGATCTCTTGAAGACCTATGACACCAACGCATTCGACCCCGCAAAGGGGGCCGCTCTCCTCATCAGCAAGGGTTGGAAGAAGAATTCCGCTGGGGTCTGGGCCGATCCGTCCGGCAAGACGCTGAAGATGGACATCATCGGCTTCAACTTCATAGGCGCGGTCGCGCCTGTGGTCACCGAACAGTTGAAGCGACAAGGAGTCGACGCGAGCTTCAGCATTCCCCCCGACGGGTTCGATCGCCTCAACAAGGGCGACTACGACGCCGCCACATTCGGCCATGGCGGAAGCATCAAGGACCCATACGACACGTTGCGTCTGTACCAGTCATCCTCTGTTGCGGTCCCTGGCATAAGCGGACTCGTGAACTGGTCACGATGGACGAGCTCTGATTACGACCGGCTCGTGGACCAGGTTTACGGGACGCCGATGGATGATTACGGCACCCTGACGACCCTGTTCAAGAAGGCAATGCAGATCTGGTTGCCGGCACTCCCAGACATCCAGCTGACGCAGTATTTCCAAAACGACGCCTTGAACACGAGTTATTGGAAAGGTTGGCCCTCAGACGACAACAACTACGTAGAGGAGCATTCTGACGCCAAGACCTGGATGATGGTCCTCAATCGTCTTCAGCCGGCTAAGTAGGAGGTCGCAAGCCAGTCGCGTGCCCTGGAGACTGCTCGGTGGGATCGAACCGAAACCAGGGCACGCGGACCCTCGGGGGTGGTGGATTATCCGGATTAATTCGACATGACCGCAATTTATGTCCTTCGGCGAATGGTGCTCTTCTTGCTTATCGTCTGGATCGCGGCAACTCTTAGCTTCCTTGCACCACGGCTTACCGGCAAGGACCCGATCGAGCAGCAACTGCTCAGACAGACAGCCCAAGGGGGGAGTGTCGAGGCTGGCATCGCCGATATCAGCCGGGTGTACCGGCAAAAGTTTGGGCTCGATAAGCCCATCTGGGTTCAGTACGGAAATTACCTGGCCAGCGTCGGAACCCTCGATTTCGGGTACTCGATCACGAACTATCCGGAAACAGTCGACACCATTCTTCTGGCAGCGCTGCCGTGGACCATTGGCCTGCTGCTCACCACGACGCTGCTCGCCTTTGCGATCGGTTCGCTTCTTGGAGCGATCGGGGGATGGCCCAAGGCACATGCCGCCGTCCACTGGTTGATGCCACCGCTACTGACGTTCTCCGCGATCCCCTATTACCTGCTTGCCCTCGTATTGCTGGAAATCTTTGCGTTCCAGCTGAGACTGTTGCCCATATTCGGTGGATACAGCGCCGGCACCATCCCGGGGCTGAATCCTCAGTTTGCGCTAGACGTCCTGGGCCACTCGTTTCTGCCGGCGCTCTCGATCGTCTTGGCTGGCATCGGCTCATGGGCGGTGGGGATGAGGGCAATGATGGTTGGCGTCCAGGGCGAGGACTTCATGCTCATGGCCGAGGCGAAAGGTCTCAAGGGGTCGACCATCTTCCTCAGGTATGCGGTCCGCAACGCGCTGCTGCCCCAGGTCACATCACTAGGTCTGGCTCTCGGCCAGATTCTCTCGGGCGCGGTCTTGGTTGAGGTCGTTTTCGGCTACCCCGGGATTGGCACCGTGCTCTACCACGCAATACGCGATTTCGACTACACGGTAATCCAGGGTGTCGTGTTAACGGTGATTCTTGCGATCGCTGGAGCCACCCTTGTCCTTGACTTCGCATACCCATTGCTTGATCCAAGAATCGTCTACAAGAGGGCCTAAGGAGATGGCGGCCTGGTCCCGGTACACGCGTCGAAACCCAAGCCTTGCCGTTGGTGTGGCTCTGCTCCTGGCGCTTGCGCTTTTCTGTTTGGTCGGACCGTTGTTCGACAGCTCCGTGAGGTCGCGACCGCTTTCGGTTCCGCCGAGCCTGCCCCCATCCTTCGGCTTTCCCCTCGGCACGGATCGAGCTGGTCGGGATCTCCTGGCCGTGATGATCGCTGGAACGCCCCTGACGCTCTGGATCGGGCTGGTAGGCGGCATGCTGGGAGTACTCATCGGCACCGTTCTGGCATTCGTGTCCGGCTACTACGGCGGTATCGTCGACTCCGTAATCAAGAGCATCGTTGATGTTGGCTTGACGGTACCCAGCCTACTTGTGCTGATCATCATCGCCGTCTCGCTGAGACAAGGGCTCACCGTCAACGAAATGGCCCTGGTCGTAGGATCGCTGGCCTGGATGTGGCCCGCCCGCACCATCCGATCACAGGTCTTGACGCTTCGTGAGCGGGCTTGGGTTCAGATGGCGCAGCTGTCCGGGATGAACGGTCCCGAGATCATTGTCAGAGAGATGATCCCGAACTTGGCTCCGTACCTGGCGTCCGCGCTTGCCGGGGCAGTAGCCACTGCCATCCTCGCCGCGATCGGTCTCGAAGCACTGGGACTCGGCCCAATGAACTCACCGACACTTGGCATGACTATTTACTGGGCGATTTATTACTCAGCGGTTTTGCAAGGAATGTGGTGGTGGTGGGTTCCGCCGATCGTCATCTTGATCGTCCTCTTTGTTGGACTGTTCCTGGTCGCGACAGGATTGGACGAGATTGCCAACCCCCGCCTTCGGCGGGCGGTCTGAAGCCAGGTTAGGAGAGTTACTGATGCCTACTGACAAGCTGCGTTGGGGTCTCCTCTCAACAGCTGCCATCAACGACGCCATCCTCAATGCGATAGAGGCGTCGTCTCGAAGCGAGGTGGTGGCGGTTGCCAGTCGCGACCCAGCTCGTGCACGGTCCTATGCCACCGCGAAAAACATACCGACGGCTTACGGCAGTTACGAGCAGCTGCTTGAGGACAAGTCAGTCGATGCTGTGTACGTGTCGCTGCCTAACACCTTGCATGCCAAGTGGACGGTTCAGGCGGCCAATCAGGGCAAACATGTCCTGTGCGAGAAGCCGATCGTGGTCAGCCTTGACGAGCTTGACGCCATCGAGTCAGCCGCAGCGACCAACCGAGTCACCATTTTCGAGGCGTATATGCATCTGCATCATCCCCAAACGTTGCGGGCGAAGAATCTCATCAGCTCGGGCGAGCTTGGCGAGATCAAGCAGATGAGCGCCTGGTTCGGCTACTACCTTGCGCCGGAGGACAAAGACAACATTCGCCTGAATCCTCGCCTCGGTGGAGGGTCATTGTGGGATGTCGGCGTCTATCCCGTCAGCCTCCTTCTTGATCTGGCTCAGTTGGGCCTCCCGGTTGAGGTCACTGGTACGAGGATCGAGGGCGAGACGGGAGTCGATGTTGAGTTTGCCGGGCAGATGCGCTTTCCATCCGGCGCAATCGCCCAGGTGTCGTGCGGATTTCGCACTCCCTTTCGCCAAGGCGCGTCGATCGCGGGAACTGGCGGCATCTTGCAGCTGAATGAGCCATGGATTCCAGGCATGGCGAGCCGCACGGAACGTGGACAGGACAGCCACATTGCATTGATCGCGCCCGATGGCACCGAGCGCAACCTCGTCGTCGCGTCGGCCAATCCATGGCAAGCCGAGGTAGCAGCCATGGAGGCGTGCGTATTGGACGGCGGAAGGCCGATTGTGCCGCTGAGCAAGAGCAGGGAAATTCTGCGTACCGTCTTGGCCCTACGACAGTCGGCGGAGAACCGGAAGCTTGTGGCTCTGGAGGAGGTCGTAACTGCGTGACCAGCGCGCAGACGATAAACCTTCCTGAGGCTGCAGCCCGTTCGGCCCCGGTGGTGCTGCAGGTCCGGGACCTACGGGTTTACTTTGAGACTGCTCGTGGCCCGGTAAAAGCGGTCGACGGTGTGAGCTTCCAGTTGCGCGAGCGTCAGAAGCTCGGGCTGGTCGGCGAGTCTGGGTCGGGCAAGTCGACGATCGCGCTGGCGCTCTTGCGGCTTATCCGGCCGCCAGGGCGCATTGTCGGCGGTCACATCGAGCTGGAGGGCGCCAACCTGCTCGACCTGACCGAGGAGCGGATGCGCCGGGTACGTCTCGCGCGAATCGCCCTAGTCACTCAGGGTGCGATGAATTCACTGAATCCCGTCCTTCGTGTCCGAGACCAGGTTCGCGACAGCCTGGAGGACCACGACGAGCGGTGTTCAGGTCGAGAGTTCAAAGCGCGGCTCGACAATCTTCTGGATCGTGTCGGCCTGCCGCGACGCGTCGCTTCAATGTTTCCGCACGAGCTGAGCGGCGGCATGAAGCAGCGCGTCTGCATCGCCATCGCAATCAGTCTTCGACCGAAGGTGATCATCGCCGATGAACCCACCAGTGCCCTGGACGTTCTGATTCAGCGCCAAATCATGGAAACGCTGCGCATCGTCCAAGACGACCTTGGAGCGGCTTCGATTCTCATTGGTCACGACATGGGCCTGATGGCTCAATCGGTTGACACAGTAGGGGTCATGTACGCAGGAAAGCTGGTGGAGGTGGGGAACGTGCATGACGTCTTCGCTGAGCCCCTCCATCCCTACACGCAGGCACTCATCGCAAGCCTGCCATCTCTTGAAAGAAAGGCGCAAATGCAGCGCATCGCGGGGTCTCCCCCCTCGCTCCTCAATCGGCCCACTGCGGCCCCGTTCGCTCAGAGATGCCCCGTCGTGCTGGCTCGCTGCGCCCTGGAAGACCCACCACTGCGCGAAATCAGACCCAACCACTGGGTCGCTTGTCACCTGTATTGATATTGTCGACATGACCCCGCTGATTGAGGCTAGGCAGGTGACAAAGCGCTTCGGTGGCGGACTGTTCCAGGCGAATTCATCGGTCGCGCTCGATGACTTTTCTTTGGCCATCGAGGCGTCGCCGGCTTCGATCACTGCCGTTGTGGGCGAAAGTGGCAGCGGCAAGACTACGCTAGGCCGTCTCTTACTAGGACTGACGACTCCGAGCGAAGGCCAGGTTCTGTATCGAGGCAAGGACACCCGCGCGCTATCTGGACGCGAGCGGCGGCAATTCCACCGCGACGTGCAGGCGATCTTCCAGGATCCGTATGAAGCTTTCAATCCCTTCTACAAAGTGGATCACGTGCTCGAAGTCCCCGCGATGAAGTTTGGGCTGGCTCCATCAAGAAGCGCAGCGCGAAAACTGATCGAGCAGGCTCTCTCGGATGTCGGCCTGAGGCCAGACGAGACTCTGGGTCGCCACCCGCATCAATTAAGCGGAGGTCAACGCCAGCGGATCATGGTGGCGCGCGCGCTGCTCATGCGGCCAAAGCTCATCGTGGCAGACGAGCCTGTGTCGATGGTGGACGCATCTCTGCGGGCGACAATCCTCGAAACGCTCCGCAGCCTGAATCAGGAATTCGGGATCTCGCTTGTGTACATCACACACGACCTGACGACCGCTTATCAAATCAGTCAGAACGTGATCGTCCTCTATCGGGGATCAGTCGCAGAAGCGGGCGACGTAGAGAAGGTCGTCAAGGAGCCTGCACACCCTTACACGCAATTGTTGATCGGCTCCATTCCACTCCCCGATCCCGATCGACCGTGGCAGCCTTTGATGACGCGTGCTGACACATCGGAACCGCATGGCTCTGGATGCAAATTCGCCGATAGATGCCCCTTCGCCGACATTACTGATCCGCGGTGCCGCCAGGTAGAGCCGCCCTTTTTCAAACCACAGCCCAACCGCGTGGTCGCCTGTTATCGGCAGAAGTCTTCACCAACCGTCCCTCACGAGGATTTGACAAAGGTTCTTTCCGAGCCAGGCGCCGTGACCGACTCGATCACAGGCCTGAATCCTTCAGCAGCAGCCGGCTGATGGGAGAGCGCATTAGGTTCGCCCTGGTCGGCGGGTCAGCACGGAGCGAATATCTCTATGGACCCCTACTGACTCTGCTAACCGAGGAGATCGACCTGGTGGCGGTCTGGAGTCGGTCTGAGGCTCGAGCCCGAACGCTCGGGCAAAAGTTGCGGGTGCCTTGGTTCACGGACCTCGAGTTGTTGATCCGCGATACCGCCCCCGAAGCTGCGGTTGTGTCCGTGAAGTCGGAGGCGAATGGTGAAGTTGGTCTCCGCGTCATCGATCTCGGTCTTCACACTTTGCTCGAGACCCCCATCGCACAAGACCTGGTTGAAGCGGACCACATTATCGGCCGTGCCCGAGAGCTGGGGGTCAAGGTGGAGATCGCCGAGCAGTACTACCGGCGGCCGATCGAGCAGCTGAAGCTGGCACTACTCGCAGCCGGGACCTTCGGGCGCGTGCTTGTCGCCGAGAACGACTTCATGGGTCACGCGTATCACGGCGTGAGCTTGATCCGCAGCTATATCGGCTTCGAGACGCCAATCCATTCGGTCAGCGCATTCTTCCAGAGCTTCGCCGTCGCTCCCCATCACGCCTGGATAGCGAAGGCAGTCGGGCAGCGACGAGAGGAATGGCAGCACGGGGTCATCCGGTTTGCCGATGGCCGATTGGGAATTTTCAACTGGTCGAGTCTGGCCTACGACTCAAGCCTGCGCTGGTGGCGATCTACGAGCTTCTTCGCGGAGAGGGGAATGGCAATCGGCGACCGTCTCACGGTGTTATCGGAGGATGGTCGCGATCCGCGGCGGGTTGAAGTGGAGCGACGTTTCCACAACGTTGGCGGTATGGAGACACTGAGCGAACTTGTTGCGCACACAAGTCCAGAAGTGAGCTGGTTGAACCCTTTCCGAGCGTATTACATGGACGATGAAATGATCGCGACGGCATCCGCGCTGACGAGTCTCGTACGAGCAATCCAAGAGGATATCGCTCCTGAATACGGGCCACAGCAGGCGCGTTTGGACCAGGAGGTCAGCATGGCCATGGCAGAATCGACTCGGCAGGGAGGACAACCGATCGGCTTGCCATTCTCTGCGGGGCAATCTGAGGGAGTGCCGGCAGCATGACCTCATTGATGCCGACGCGCCGACTCGGCGGCACTGACCTTGAAATTTCAGTCGTCGGGCTTGGTGCCTGGGCGATTGGCGGCGCTGACTGGCGATACGGCCTCGGTCCTCAGGACGACGAAACATCGATATCGACAATTCACGCGGCAGTTGATGCGGGCATCAACTGGGTCGACACTGCTGCGTCTTACGGATTCGGACATTCGGAAGAGGTGGTCGGCCGCGCGGTTCGCCGTCTTCCTCCCGCCGACCGTCCATATCTCTTCACCAAGTGCGGCGTGCTGTGGACTGATGAGAGTCGGGATGAGGAGCCGCGTCGCATTCTGCGGCCGGACACCATCCGCACCGAAGTCCGGCGCTCGCTGGCGCGCCTGCAGGCGGAGAGTATCGACCTCTACCAGGTCCATTGGCCGCCCACGGAGGAGGAGGTGCCTCTGGAGGAATCCTGGGACGCTCTGGCTGGGCTCGTCGATCAGGGTTTGGTCCGCGCGATTGGCGTATCCAACTTCAGCGTCGACCAGATGACCCGTTGTCAAGGCGTCCGCCAGATCGACTCGATACAGCCGCCGCTATCGCTCATCCACCGTGGCGCGGCCGACGAGCTGATTCCGTTTGCCGGCGAAATCGGCTCGGGAGTGCTCATCTACAGTCCACTTCAGACCGGTCTGCTCACCGATCGATGGTCGCTCGACCGAGTTGCATCGCTACCGGCCGGCGATCGACGGCGATGGCACGAGGACTTTCTGAGTCCGAATTTGGAACGCAACCTCGCACTCCGAGATCGCCTCCGCCCGGTCGCTGCTCGCCTGGGCACTTCGGTGTCAGCGGTCGCGATCGCGTGGACTCTGGCGTGGCCAAATGTAACCGCCGCGATCCATGGTGCTCGCAGCACGTCCCAGCTCGAGGTCGGTATCGCAGCCGCGGGCATCCGGCTCACCCATCAAGACCTGGATGAGATAGCGGTCGCCATCGAGCAATCTGTGGCCGGCGAGGGGCCGGTCCGGCCGCTACTTAGACAACGCTTGAGCTGAAGCCTTCGGCTGGTGGTCGCCGACCGGCACGGCCAGACCGGCCGCTCCGCGTGTTGAGGTGCTCGCATTGATCCCAGAGCGCGCCAGCAGCTCCACGCCGAGGCGGGCGCGCCGGACGCGCTCGCGAGACAGTGCAACGACGGTGTGCTCCAGGTGGGATCCAGACGGATAAACGTCGGGGGCGTTGCGCAGCCCGAACTTGACATAGACCGGAGATGCGATTCGGATTATCTCGGGGATCTCGTGCAGGCGCACGAATCCTCCCAGGCTGTCTGGCGCCTCGACGTAAATGTCGAGCGGTATGTCGACCGCGGCTCGAATCGCGGCAATCTGGGCCAGGCTCAGATCGGTGGGAAGGTTCAGGGTATTGGCGCCCAGCTGCGCCAATACGCGCGCCGATGCCGGATTCGCAGCCGGCAGCATGACTGAGATCTTGGCTTGCATGTCAGCAGGCAGCTGTCCACCGCTTCGCATCATCCCGAATACAGAGAGGAGACCAAGGTCGGCGATGAGGACGCTCCTGAATCCATGAGCGGCAGCGCGCCGGATATCGTCCAGGCCGTAAACGAGCTGGTCTGCGCCTCGACTGGTCGGGGCAAGGACTTGCCCCCCAGTCGAGCGCGACATGCCCGAGTTGTCCCAAGATGCGTTGGGGCGCGCGAAGAGGCTGACCTCAACCTTCCCGGCCCGTGCGATTTCGCGCATGTGGTCGAGCTCTTGGTCGGTGATCAGGAAGACACCACTGCCTTGTGAGACTCGATGGACGGTAACCTCCAACCGGTCAGCCTCCTCCAGCACAGCTGTTAGGCAGGCCGGGCCCTCTGTGCTGGGAATCTCGATCCGGTACTGAGCTCCGTCGGGAAACCGTTTGTCAGACGACGGCAGAGCGTGCAGGTCCCCAGGCGGCAGACCGACCGACTCGAGAAAGGCTTTGGTCCCAATGTCTTCCGGGCGAGGGCGGTGTGGTGTCATCAGACAGCGAACCGGGCGCTGAGGCCGCCGTCCACCAGGATCGGAACACCAGTGATGAAGCTGGCATCTTCAGACGCCAGGAAGGCGACCAAACCCGCCACCTCTTCAGGCTTGCCGATCCGTCCGATCGGATGCCGGTCGAACAGTTCCCGGAGCGCAGCCTCCGGCTCCGCGTGATTTTGTAGCCAGTCGTCGATCAAGCGTGTCCTGATCCAGCCCGGGCAAACCGCGATCACACGCACGCCGGTCTTGCCAAGATCGAGCGCAAGGCTTCGGGTCAGACCGACGACTCCGGATTTGGCGGCGGCGTAAGGAAACATGCCGCGAGTGCTCATAAAAGCGTGAATCGAGGCAATGTTGATGATGACACCCTGATTACGTTTCAGCTCCGGAATCGAGTGCTTTGCGCAGAGCCACACCGCCTTGAAGTCGACACCCATGAAACGATCCCAATCCTCGCCTGTCATGGCGGCAGCATCGAAGTAAGCGTTCACGCCGGCGTTGTTGATCAGAATGTCGAGACGGCCGAAGGCCTCGACGGTTTGCCGGATTGCTGCTTCCACCTGGTCTTCGGCGGACACGTCGCACCGCACTTGCATAACGTGCGCTGGCAGGTCATTTGCGGACTCGATGTCCAGGACCGACACCCGAACGCCCTCCAGAACCAAGCGCTCCGTGATCGCCCGCCCGATGCCGTTTGCTCCTCCGGTTACCACCGCAACCTTGCCCTCGAGGCCGTTCATTGAGCCTTCCTCAAATACAGACGTCCCACGTCCGGAGGCCGTGCTAGGCCCCGGTTGCGGAATTGGCGAGCTGGCCCTGCCGGAGATGCCAGTTGTCGTTGAAGAGGTCAAAGTGGAATCGCTTCGGCGGGTTTGCTAGGACCACGTCCTCGTTCAGTTCGACCCCTAGACCCGGCTTCTGAGGAAGCGTGAAATAGCCGCCCACTACCTCTGGGTTGCCGGGAGCTGATGCTTTGACGTGACTCTCAGCGAAATCGTTGAAGTGCTCCTGTATCTTGAAGTTCGGTGTGCTGGCGGCCAGATGGATGGCAGCCGCCGTCGCGACTGGCCCACCCACGTTGTGGGGCGCCACCATCAGGTAATAGGACTCGGCCCAGGCGGCGATCTTCTTGGCCTCCGCAATGCCTCCACAGGTGGTGGTGTCGGCTTGCACGATGTCGCAAGCTTGCCTTTCGAACAATTCCCGGAACTCATGCCGTGTGTGGATGCGTTCGCCGGTCGCGACCGGAATAGATACATGGTGGCTGACCCGCTGCAGAGCTTTGATGTTGTCGGGAGGAACCGGCTCCTCGATCCATGTCGGTCGAAATCGCTCGAGATCGCGGGCTAGTGAAATCGCTGTGGCCGGGGTGAATCTGCCGTGCATCTCGATCATCAATTCGGCGTCCGGACCAATTGCGTCACGGACAGCCTCGACCAGCTCCAGGGAGTGGCTTCGTTCCGCCCCGGAGAGCTCGAAGGTACCCGCTCCAAAGGGGTCGATCTTGAGGGCCTGGTAGCCCTTCTCGATGACCCTCTGAGCCGCCGCGCGAAACTCCTGAGGTGTTCTCTCGACCGTGTACCAACCGTTGGCGTAGGCCTTGATGCGGTCTCGCACACCGCCCCCTAGCAGTTTGTATACGGGCACGCCAGCCGCCTTGCCGATGATGTCCCAGCACGCGATTTCGACTGCACTGATGCCTGACATCACGATGTTGCCGGAGCGCTCGAAGTCGTTGCGCATCATGCGCTGAACCAAGCTCTCGATGTCAAACGGGTCGGATCCCAGCACGTAGGTGGGAATGGCGTGCTCGAGGTAGCCGAGCAGCGCCTGTGTTTGGTTTACCATCCGCACCTCGCCAACCCCGACGAGGCCTTCATCGGTTCGAACCCGGACAAACGTCAGGTTCCGCCAAGTCGCCCCCATGACCAAGGGCGTCACTTCTGCGATTCTCACCGGCTAGCCTCCTCTGGCAACAATACGGACTCCGAAAGCATTACCTCGACCCCATATGGGGCAAGGTCCAGCGAGCCCACGCGCGAGACCTTGCCCATGAGGTTGCGCCAGGGACCGCCAGGCAGTTGCACCTCGTGAGCCACGTCCGAATGATTCAAGATCAGTGACATCGGTGCGCCTGAGCGCGAAAGCAGTGGCACCAATTCGACGTCTGGTGGCAGCTCGCGACTTCGTAGACCCAGCTCGTGCACGACGGACCGGAGCACCTGGTCCACTGTTTCCTGATCACCCGTGCCGGCGAGGTACAGCACTCGGCCGCGACCGTGCTGTCTTGCGGTGATGGCCGCAGAGCCGGCAAACGATCCGCTGGCATATCTGGCTACGACGTCCGCATCGCGAACCTTGAGCTGTTCGTACCAGCCTAAGAAACGACCGACCACAGGCATGTCCTCACCCTCGATGGCGGCCGTGTCATGGGGATGCAGGCTGTGATAGTTGATTACAAGGACCCCGGTCAAGCCATCGAGGTAGGCCGGCAACGGCCGCTCCGGTATGGCATTGGAGCGGTCCTTGATCGCGCTCCTGGGCGCGAGTACGAGCACGCCGCCATCGGCGACGTACCTGGCAAGGTGCTCCGCCAGCTGGCGGTCGATGACGTAAAGGTTTGGCGCGACGACGAGTCGGTAGCTGTCCAGGGCCGCGCTTGGCGCGATCACATCGACTCCGAGGCCGAGCTTCCGTAAAGCCCCAAAGTGCGTCTGAATGCTGTTCCTGTAGTCAAGCGATTGGTTGGTTGGCTGGATCTCCAGCGCAAAGCGCGAATCGTAGTCGTGGAGAACAGCCACTTCACTTACCGCCCGAGCGCCCTCGAGGTCTTCGCCGAGCTGTACCAGCTCCCGCGACATTTGCTCTACCTCGGCATACCAGGGCCCCAAGCTGCCATCGCTGTTGAGCAGGCCGTGCCAGTGCTGCTCCGTTCCGAAACGCGCTGTGCGCCATCGAAAGAAGAGCACCGCCTCGGCCCCATGGGCGATGGATTGATAGGCCCAAAGGCGAATCTGTCCGCTTTCTGGCGTCCGGACCGTCTCCCACCCCACCGGACCTGCCTGTTGTTCCATAACCCAAACCGGGCGGCCCAGTCCTCGCATGACAGACGCTTCAAGGCCCGAGCTAGACCACCGACGATCAAGGTGGAGGCTTGGATAGTTGTCCCACGCCGCTATGTCCAGGTCTTTGGCCAAGGAGAAATAGTCGATCTCACCGAAGCGGAAGCCCATCATGTTGTGGGTGATCGACTGGGTG
>WNFI01127275.1_pt1 | contig 16004 bp, 20 predicted proteins | sample 5400471 | NCBI WGS metagenome assembly WNFI01 (sample SAMN13153348, study PRJNA577476) | soil metagenome | isolation source: 100 cm saprolite on Douglas fir-dominated hillslope | place: USA:California | collected 2013-09-17 | reverse complement strand
GGAACGCGTTGCCCAGCCATCCGAAGAATATGCCTTGCGTGTGGTTGTAGCGAAGCCTGCCCCAGGTAAGCCATCCGTGGCCTCCCAGAAATTCTGGAAGGGTGAACTTTGTGGCCACCAGAATGCCGAATAGGACCGAGATCACTAAGGCGACGAGTGATGCAGAGACGTGGGCACGGATCAAGTCATATTCAATCGACGGAAGCGCACCTAAACTTTGGGCATTTGCTCGCTCATTTCGACTGAATAAATTTTGTGCAGAGGTTGTCATTTACCTATACCTTCGCCAGCATTTTTGTCTCGATCGAAACTGTTCAGAATCCAACTCGCAAGGGCGATCCGGTCATTAAGCGACAGCCCGGACTCCGAAGGGCCCGGTGCAAAATTGCCCCACCCTGGCCGCGGATGTGTCACTGCCGAGGCTAGTCGAGAGCGCAAATCCGGATTGCCGGCCGAGGTAGGAGATCCGCGGCGATAGAAGGTCACAATTTCCTGATAACTGGGTGCGCTGGAACGTGTGGCCATTTCGTGACAACCCGCGCATTGCCGCTGTGAGATTTGGGAACCACGATCCAGCAATGCACTCTCTTCTTGCGTGGCCTGCGGAAGAACCATACCCCCGGCGGCAACCGGTTCGCGCCGCGATTCTCCAAACAGGCGGCGATGGTCGCGCGTTCCCCACCAGGCAAGCAGCGTGCCCAGTAGCAGTACGGAAGCCAGCAGGCGTATTGGTGGCCGCGACTTATGCTCACGTCCGATGTTATTCGCCATATGCGCCTTTGTGACCAGTGCCGGCTTTTCCATTGATAGAAAACAGGTAGTCCGTAATTCTCAGCGCCTGCTCATCAGAAATATGTGCACCGTAGACGTCTTTCATTTTGTTGACTTCTTCCAGCCACGTAGTCCGGGAAAAACGCGGCTGCATCGTGATGTATCGCGGTGAATGGCAAACGACGCACGCGGTCACAAATTCATCACGCCCAGGACCCGGCGGAAACACCGGCTCGTCATGCGGCATCACGATGGTATGAACTGGGCCGTCTGCTTTTGAATCAGGCATCGATTCCATTTTTGCGTTGGCGATGCCATGACTTGCTTCCTTAGAGGTGTTTGATGGGTGTCCGCAGCCGGCGACCAACGCCGCAAGTCCTAGCGATAGAACCACAGTCTTTGTTATTGGGGTCATGCGTCGTTATCCCACCTTTACGTCAACTTGCTGGATTACATTCCACATAAAGCCACTGCGGTTCCACTGTTCCTTGCTCTGAGTGTCTCCCACCGCATTTGTCGCGCGAGCCATAAGTCGATACTGCCCGCGGTTTCCTGGTGTCCAGGACGTCCGCCAGCGTCGCCACGAGTACTTTCCAATTTCCGGGTCCAGTCGGGCATCTCCCCACGTGGCTCCCCCATCCGCCGACACCTCAACTCGTCTAATTCCGTAGCCGGAGTCGAAAGCAATGCCCTCAATTTCAGTCGGCATTCCGGGATGCAAGGTTTCATCGGGATCGGGACGAACGAATATGGAACGCACGTTGAATCGATTGATGGGAACTGTGTCCTTGGCCAAATCCTTTGGAGATTCGGTGCCGTTTGGACCGTTGGGAATGCGATACGCTTTGTCCGTCCAGAAGTTGCTAAAGGCCTGGGGCAACACAGTGATGTCGCTGAGAGCTTTTACCCAATAAGTTCCGTACCAGCCGGGCACGACGAGGCGCAGGGGGAAGCCGTTCACCATGGGCAATGGTTGGTCATTCATGGCGTACGCGATCATTACTTCTCCGTCCCGTGCGTGGTCGATCGAAAGGGCCTTCACGAAGTCAGACACGGAAGGCAGTGGCGGCGCGTCAAGCCCGTTGAATGAGACGTCCACAGCGCCTGACTTCACTTGGGCACGATCCAAAATCGACTTCAGGGGAACGCCAGTCCATTTGGCATTCCCGACTGCGCCATGCTTCCACTGACCGCCTGGGACGCGAGGCTCGAAGAAACTACGAGAATTGCCGGAGCATTGATTGACGGCGATGATGGAGATTGGCTCGAACTGCGATCGAAGGTCGTCCACACTTAGCTGCAACGGTTGCCGGACGTGGCCGCTGACATTGAGTCGAAAGGTTCGAAGATCCACGGAAGTCGGGACCCCTTCTAGGTGCCACCGAACGAAGAAAGCTTCGTTCGGCGTGAGGTCCTGTCGAAAATAGTGGAGTGGGGTTTCCAACTGTGGCGGCCGGTCGGTGAGCAGGATCATCTCTGTTTTTTCCGGGAATCGAACCAGGTCAGTCGGACCCGATGGAGTCCCCACCACAGAATTGATTCGATTGCAGGAAGACGTCAGTGCCGCAGCGCCGGCGGCACCAATAAGTTGTAGAAATCCACGCCGGTTCATGAAATGACCTCCGATCCTGCGATATTCGTGCGGTTTCGACCCATCATGGATTTCACTGATATCGTCATCAAAGGCATGTCCTGCAGAAGCCGCCGGTCAGAGCAGGTTCACCGGCGCCGCCGCGCTTTAGTTGCCGTAGGCCTTGGACATTTGGCCGACGAGGGTCGCCCAAGGCATATCAAGCGCGCCGTAGACCGCGGCTGCCTCGGGCCGCGCGTTGTCCTTCAGGATCTCCATTATCAGGGTGGCGTAATCCGATACGATCACGCCCGCCTGTTGCATCCGCAGCAACCCGGCCTCGCGTTTCGTGTCGCTGAATGTTCCCGACGCATCGACGGCCACATAGGCGTCATAGCCCTTGCCGATCGCCGCAATGGCTGGGAAAGCGGCACAGACCTCAAGAGAGAGGCCGGCGATGATCAGCTTCTTGCGGCCCGTCGCCTCAATCGCTACGGCCACCCTGGGATCATCCCAGGCATTGACCGTCGATCGGTCGATGATCCGAATGCCAGGTAGGGCCTCCACCAGCTCAGGGAAGGTCGGCCCCCACATGCTGTCTCTGGCGGTGGTGGTTACGACGATCGGCAGCTTCAGCGCTTTCGCTGCCTTCGCCAGCGCCACGACGTTGTGCTTCAGCTCGCCCGTCGAATAATCGCGGACGCCTGTCATGAGGCCGATCTGGTGGTCGACGAGAACGAGAGTGGCATTTTCCGACGTTAGTGGCTGATAGGGTTGGGCTTGACCGCTCATCGTGCTCTCCTTGGGTTTTGCGGGGTTGAGACGCTGCTTCGACGATCGAGGGGGCGGCGACCGCCGCCGCCGCTGCGCCAACTCCAACGTAGGCTTAACCGCTCGATTCGTGTTCAAAGATGTTGTAGGTTTCCTCCGACCAGCAGATCTTTCCGCTTTCCGGCTTTTGTTGTGCTATCACTCCACTGACCTCAACCTTCCCTCCACACTCACAGCAAGTCCGGTTCCAGTCCCACGGGGGAGCAAAGTGGAATCCGGAGAACGTACCCCGTTGCTCTTGCGATGTTTGAAGGACGCGTCCGCCGTTGTTTCGCCGCCACAGGAAACGAATAGTGACGGCCCTCGGACACTGTCCGTCAAGGCGCGGTCACGGTCGCTTCATTTGGTTCTGTGGTTCGAAGATGAGCAGATCCCGCCACCCAAGCGCGAAACCGGACCGCCCGCCGCCAGGATCAATGCCGGGGAAAAACGTTCATGCTCATTGAGAGTCGGCCTTGACGAAAGGAACAGCCTCCAAGCAGTAGTTTTGATTAGCGATTAATCGAGATTATCGGCTGGCATTGCCGAACGAGGCGGTTTTCGTGGAGTAGTGGCGAGAAGCGGGGCACGCCCGAGCGCGAACGTTCGGAACGCGCCCGCCGGACCTTGGGGTTCCGGCCCGGCGCGCCAAATGAGGGAAAAATTGCGCACGACGCTGAGGCCTGCAACCTCCGCAACCTTGAGCGCGCCGAGCTCCAACTCGTTGGAAATGGCCCAACGCGAAACGAAGCCGATGCCGAGTCCTGCTTCCACTGCAGATTTGATCGCTTCGGTGGAATCGAGGTCCATCACATTCTTGAAAGACTTGAGCTTGAAGCCGGCGTTTTCAAGAGCCAGCTCGACCACGTGGCGAGAGCCTGAACCATGTTCACGCATAAGGAGCCTTGAGGCCACAAATTGGTCGCGAGACAAACGATCAGACTCGAAGGCCGGTGGCGTAATCAAGACCAACTCGTCTTGCATGAAGGGCTCGGTGCGAATGCCGCGGTCGCGTGCTGGTCCTTCGATGAGGCCGATCGCCAGCTTGTTCTCGAGGAGAAGTTGCACGATCTGGTCAGTGTTGCCGCTGTGGAGCGAGAACAGGACGCGCGGATTTTCGTCTAGGAAGGCTCGCAGCAGGCGCGGGAGAAGGTACTGCGCAATCGTGGTAGATGCTCCGAGGGACAATTCTCCGGAGACCTTTCCATCCTGTCCACCAAGTTCTTGCTCCGCTTGGGAAACAAGTGCGGCTATCTTTTTAGCGTAGTCAAGCAGGAGAGATCCTTGCGGAGTAAGCGAGACGCGATTGGCGGCGCGATCAAAGAGGCGAATGCCGAGATCGTCTTCGAGCGCCTTGACCTGAAGCGTGACCGCGGGCTGAGTAAGGAAAAGGTGTTCCGCCGCCTTGCGAAAATTGAGATGTTCAGCAACGGTGCGAAAAACCTTGAGACGAAAGTTTTCCAGCTGGGCCACGTGATGATTATCCACCGAAACAGCCAGCCAGGAGAGCCCAACGTTTCTTAGAATGGGCCGCAATCTCTGCGGCCCATCAAGAGGTCTTTGCGTAATCAGAGTTTCTATCGCGTCGATTGCGCGAGGGTATGCGATTTTGCTTCATGCTGGCCGATGACCGATGCCTTCAGCTCACCGGCTGGAGTTTCCAGATACATCCGGCCATGTTCCAGCCGGGCGTCGATGCTGGCCTCACTCACTAAGGTGGTGGGAAAGTAGCCGAGCGCGGTCTCATATTTTACGTCATACACTTTTGTCCCCACGCGCACCTGCAGCGTGTAAACCCACTCGGTGGGCAGAAGTGGAGCATCAGTGGGCGAGTTGTAAGGCATCTCCTCCGGTCCTGCCTTGCTGACGCTTAGCACCTCGGCGACTTGGTTGGTTGCGGCATGCGCCGACACTGCCGACGATAGCGCGAGTCCGGCAAAGATGAGATATACGAGAGTCTTTTTCATAACCATCCTTTTCAATAGGCTGTTGCCTACCTAGTTGATGAAAGAAACGACAGAACTGCCCTTGAGTGTTTCTTATGTGCAATTAGTTTTCTTACGACTTGACTGAGCGGCACAGTCGCGGACAAGCACGCGGAACAAGGGGGAAGGGACCGCGGATAATGTTTCTAATCGCGTATGCGCGGCCTGGCGATGCCGCTACTACCGGGTCCGAATTTCTGGCCACTGAATCCTGCGATTCCAACACCGACCAGTTTTGGCCCGTCCCACAGCGCCGCTATAAACCACAATCCCAATTGCCGAGCGCTGACAAGTGTCGATATATAATGACAGACGAAAGTGATGCGATCGCGTAAGAGTTTCCCTCTGCCGGCCGAGTTCATTGATGTGAAGAAACATTGCAGCGTTGCGCAATGGCATATGATTTGCTTGTTCGTCGGTGATGAGAAGTAGTGACCGCCGAACGATATTCTTTGGGTCATACTGTGCACGCTGCCCTTCGCATTCTTGCGTTTTGCATGCTCCTCTTCGCGAGCAGCCATCTGCTGTTTGCGCAAACCCTGAGATACCCGAAACCTCCAAACGCAAAGAACGGCGAGCATATCTTCAAGTCTGGCTGCATCGCTTGTCACGGCAGCGACGCTAGGGGCACTCCCCAGACCACCGCGGGATTCGAGCGGCCGGACACCTTTCCCGATTTCACCAAGTGTGATCAAACCACGCCGGAACCCAACTCCGTATGGAAAGACGTGATTGTGCACGGCGGACCGTCACGCGGATTCTCGCAAATCATGCCTGCATTCGGAGAACTGCTGACTTCGGAGCAGATCGACGACGTCATCGCCTACCTGCGCACCTTCTGTACCAACAAGCACTGGGCAAGGGGAGAGTTGAATCTGCCACGCGCGCTGATTACAGAAAAGGCCTATCCCGAAGATGAGGTCGTCATCTCCACGGCATTAAATGCCCGCTCAGCTCCTGGTGTGACCACGGACATCATCCACGAGCAGCGCTTCGGAGTGAAGAACCAGGTCGAGATTGACGTTCCTTTAACCTTTCAAGACCAGAATCACACATGGTACGGCGGGGTGGGTGACACCACGATCGCCCTGAAGCGCGAAATTTTCTCCAGCTTACGTTCAGGATCTATTTTGAGCCTTCAGGGGGGAGTACTCGCGCCGACGGGCAACAAGAAGCGAGGTTTCGGCACCGGCACTACGACCTTTGAGACCTTCGCTGCTTTCGATCAGCTATTTCGTACTAACACCTTCTTGCAGTCGCAGGTAGGAGCCGATCTGCCGCGTCATACCAACATTGCTCCGCAATCGATGTTTTGGCGGGTCGCAGTAGGCCAGAGCTTTGCCGCAAATCGTGGCCTCGGCCGGCTCTGGTCGCCGATGGTCGAGTTCGTTGCCGCCCGTGATCTCAGCACCGGAGCGAAAACCAACTGGGACATAGTTCCACAGATGCAGGTAACGATTAGCCGAAGACAGCACGTCCGCGCCAACCTCGGAGTACGCACACCTGCGACGAATACGGCCGGACGCCCAGTTCAGTTGATGATGTACGTTCTGTGGGACTGGGGTGATGGCAAGTTGACCGAAGGCTGGTAATGCGCAAATACATCTGGCACTCAGTTGCCATTGCAGGGATATTGCTCGCCTCTCCCATTTTTGTGCGAGGTGGCGCGGGGCAACGTGCGCTGAAGCCCGAGTTTCATACCTCGGACCGGTGCGTTGCCTGCCACAATGGAATGAAAACGAAATCGGGCGAGGACATTTCCATCGGTTTCGATTGGCGCGCCAGCATGATGGCGAATTCTGCGCGCGATCCGTACTGGCAGGGAAGTGTGCGGCGCGAGTCCCTCGATCATCCGGAATCGAAGCCTGTAATTGAAAACGAGTGCTCGGTCTGCCACATGCCCATAATTCACCTGCAGGCACAGGCCAACGACCGCAAGGCTGAGATCTTCGCGCATCTTCCGTTTAATCCTGACAACAAGGACAACTCTGCCGCCGAAGACGGAGTCTCCTGCTCGGTATGTCACCAGATCGCGAAAGAAAAGCTGGGCACGCGCGAGAGCTTCAACGGCGCATTCGCCGTCGATACTCCCAAGAACGATGACCAGCGTCCGGAGTATGGTCCCTTCGCTATCGATACCGGACACCAGCGCGTGATGCAGTCTTCTACCGGTGGCTTTCTGCCTACCGAGGGGTCGCATGTTCGCGAGTCGGCACTGTGCGGCACGTGCCACACGCTGTACACCAAATCTCTAGGGCCGGAGGGAAAAGAGATCGCCACTTTCCCCGAGCAGATGCCGTTTCTTGAATGGTTGCACAGCGATTATCCAAGCAGGAGCAGTTGCCAGTCGTGTCACATGCCCGAAGTGGGCGAGAGAGTGCCGGTTACCGCCCTCTTCGGCGAGCCTCGCGAAGGTATGCATCGGCACGAGTTCGTTGCTGGCAACTTTTTTATGCAGCGTATGCTCAACAACTATCGCAACGATCTAAGCGTCGCCGCGCTGCCGCAAGAGCTCACGACCGCCGCCAACAGAACAGTTACGTTCCTGCAGGCCCAATCGGCTCGCGTGAGCATTCGCAATCTGGAATCGAGTTCCAGTGGGCTATCGATGGAAGTGTTTGTCGAGAATCTGAGCGGGCACAAGCTTCCTACCGCCTACCCGTCGCGCCGAGTATGGCTACACGTGGTAGTCCGCGACAGAAACGGGCAAACTGTTTTTGAATCGGGAGCACTTAATTCCGACGGTTCGATAAAGGGAAATCGCAACGATAGCGACCCGTTGCAGTTTGAGCCGCACTATCAGGAGATCACAAGCCCCGATCAAGTCCAGATCTATGAGCCAATCTTGAAAGATTCGGCAGGTCACGTGACCACCGGCCTGCTTTCCGCCATCGGATACTTGAAAGACAATCGCCTTCTGCCGTCGGGATTCAATAAGCAGAACGCCGAGAAAGATATTGCGGTGACTGGCGAGGCTGCTAACGACCCCAACTTCACCGACAAAGGCAGTGTCGTCCGCTACTCGGTCTCAACCGGAAGCGCTGCAGGCCCCTTCCATGTACAGGCCGAACTCTGGTATCAACCGATCGGCTTCCGCTGGGCTCACAATCTTGCTCCGTATACCGCGGAGGAGCCACAGCGCTTCGTAAGCTACTACGAATCGATGTCGTCTAGCACGGCGGTGGTATTGGCCACGGCGGAAGCAACACACTAGGATTGCCGGGGAAGCTCCCCTGTACCGCCATTGGTTATTCGCAAATGACGCGGATTTTATCGCTGGACTGTGAGAATTGCGGCATGGAGTTCACGATATGAGCGGGTTCCACAGGGGTGGTTTCAGTGAGGTGTTTTCGAGCAGAAAACAGACTATGAAGCGGACTACCGCATTGTTCTTCCCGACGGAACCATCAAGCACCTTCATGCTATCGGACATCCCATCTTGAACGAGTCGGGCGACCTCGTAGGATTTGTCGGAACGGTGATGGATGTCACCGCAGCAAAGCATGTGGAGGACAGGATTCGGCGGTGAAGTTATGGCGGTTGTACAAATGGCAATGCTTTCTGGGCTTCCTTACATGGCATTGCGCGATGCCATTCTCACGCACCCGACCATGGCTGAAGGGCTCAATCCGCTTTTTTCCAGCCCTCACCGATAACAAGTCTCGCCTTGCAATTTGCGGGAAAATACAACAGAATGTGATACTTCCCCACTTGAGCGCCGTCGTGTGTCCAGCGCCATTTACATGGAAAAGATAGTTATCAGCCCTGCAGAAGTCGCAGAAACTCAATCCCCAGCGGACCAGCCTGCTCGGCTGGAGCCGAAGCTCGCGCCTGCCGTGCCGCGATGGGCGAAATGGGCTCTGGCTCCGCTCGTGCTCCTCTTGCCGCTGCTGTGCCTGATCGCGATTGTGGTGCGTGTGGCGATGCGTGGGCTACCGCCACGCACGCGGCATGAATGGACTTCGTTGCTGGCCACGCTGCTCATCGTGAGCGGGATGGTGACCTCGCTCGCAATCGTGCTGGCGTTCTCCTTCGCTCCACTGCCGTCGGTTGCAGGGGAAGGATTGAGCGAACTAGATGAGCAGACATTTCCGAGCTTGCCGGCGGTGGCGCCGATGTCGGCCAAGGATGTTTCCGAGAAACTGAAGCCTCTGGTGGCGGTTATTTCTCCGGCACGGCGATCATGGCTCACGCATGAGGAGATGCCTACCGCAAGTTTTGGAGCAGGCACTCTGTTGCAAGCGAGCGCGGAGGGATATTTGTTCGTCACGGCGCGTCATGTGCTGGATGGTCCAGCCTGGAATGCGGCCAAAGCCGGCTCGCGTGCGCTTATTGCGATGGCTTCCGGAACATGGGGAACCGCGGATGTGGTGGCGCGCCACAGAAATTTGGATCTGCTGTTGCTTTGGGTACCCAGGGAAAAGGGAAATGCGACGTTCGTGCAGCCGGTCCCAAAGACGACGCCTCCTAGCGAAGGGGAAAATGTATTCGTGATTGGGCATCCCGAGGGACTCAGGTTCACGCTGAGTACCGGCATCATTTCGCGTATGCAGGGCAACACGATTCAAATGTCGGCGCCGGTAAGTCCAGGCAACAGTGGCGGGCCCGTGTTCGACGATCGAGGAAACCTGGTGGGGATTGTAACTTCAATGGTCGACAAGCATGGAGATCCCAACGCCGAGAACCTGAACTTCGCCGTGCGCGCCGACGCGCTGCTGGACGAATCTGCCTGGGATTTTTCGAGCTTCGGCCACAAACGATTGACCGACTACGTTACGCACGATGTGGCGCGGGAAAAAATCGTGCCGGCGGCAGGGCAGCAGTGAACCCAACGAAGGATGGACTCGACAGGAATGCCTAACATCAACGTTACCGTCTACGACTCTACCGAGAATAAGCGCGTTCCCGTGGAGCTGCCGGACGATGCTCCTTGCAACAAGATTGTGGCGGTTCTGGTGCAGAAGTTACGCCTGCCGACGAATGGTCCGGATGGCGCGCCACTAAGTTACAAATTCCATCACAAGAATTCAGGGCGACAGATTCAGGATACACAAACCCTCTCGCAGGCGCAGGTGCAGGACGGAGACATCTTGCGGCTGCAGCCCGAGATCACTGCCGGTTCGTGAACTAATCCCATGACACGCGTGTTTGACAGTGAAGTGAGCGAGGATCGCTTCAGCCGGCTGCGGTTGATCTCCTGGTGGGACCAGGAAAAGATCGCGAAGTGTCGGCTGCTGGTGGTCGGAGCAGGAGCTTTGGGCAATGAAATTCTGAAGAATGCGGCGCTGCTGGGATTCACGCAGGTCGTGGTGGTGGATCTAGACCGGATCGAGGAGTCGAATCTCTCACGGGCGGTCCTTTACCGTTCCGAGGATGTGGGGAGGTTTAAAGCAGACGCGGCCGCCCATGCGTACCGGTCGCTCGCACCGGATGCAAGGGTGCATCCAGTAGTGGCGAATATCGTGCACGGGTGCGGCCTGGGTTTGTTCGAATGGAGCGACGTGATTGTGGCGGGACTCGATAATCGCGAAGCTAGATTGTGGATCAATCGCTCGGCGTGGAAGGTGAATCGTCCGTGGATTGACGGAGCGATCGAAGGGATCAATGGCGTGGTGCGGGTATTTCTGCCGGGCGTTGCTCCTTGCTACGAATGCACGCTGGGAGAAGTGGACTGGGCGCTGCTGCAGAAGCGGATGTCGTGCAACCTGCTGGTGTTGGAGTCGACGGTGGAAGGGAAGATTCCAACGACGCCGACTATCTCTTCGATTATTGCGGGCGTTCAGGTGCAAGAGGCGGTGAAGCTGATTCATGGACTGCCGACGCTGGCGAGCAAGGGCTACGTTTTTGAGGGGATGAATCACTCTTCATATGTCGTCGAGTACACACAGAATGCAGATTGCATGAGTCACTACGCGCTGCCACAGATTGTACATTTGCGGGAGAGCTCAGATGATCTGACGCTGGCGGAGCTGCGCGAGCGAGCGCGGTCGGATTTGGGATCTCCCGATGTCGTGATTGAATTCAGCCGCGATGTCGTGCAGAAGTTTGTCTGTCCGGCTTGTAAGGAAGAAGAGGAACTCTATCAGCCGGTGGGAATTGTTCCTTTTGAGCGGGCAAAATGTAACAACGATGGGCAGTTGCGGGCGGTAATTTCGTTGCATTCGTATTCAGGCGAGGAGAAATTGGGCGGCAGGCTGTTAAGCAGGTTGGGATTGCCACTGTTTGACGCTTTCATCGCGCGCACCGCTGAGCGGGAGCTCGCATACATTCCGCACGGCGATGCGTCGAGTGTGTTGGGGCCGCTGGCTTCGGAGTAGGCTGATCCCATGCAGCTGAAGTCATGAGGGCAAAAGCAAAACCGTCGAACGCGCAGCCGACTCTAGTGGTCGATAGTGAAGTTGTGCGCCAGATCCGGCAGCATGCACGTTCAACCAGTAAGACCGAGGTCTGCGGTGTGCTCATCGGACAGGATCGCGATCACCTTATCGAGGTCGCGGCGTGCATTGAGGGCCAGAATGCTGAAGAGGCCGGTGCCCACGTCACCTTCACCCAGGATACATGGGAACACATTTACGCCATAAAGGATCAAAAGTATCCAGAGGAACGGATTGTGGGCTGGTATCACTCACATCCGGGATTTGGCGTGTTTCTCTCTGACCACGACACGTTCATTCACAAGAATTTCTTCTCTTCTCCGGGGCAGGTGGCGTGGGTTTTCGATCCGCACTCGGACGAGGAAGGCTGCTTCGGATGGGTGAGTGGCCGCATCGAGCGTCTGGCGCAAATCGGAGTGGTCGATCGGAGGGGCGGCGAAGAAGCGGAGGAAGGCGGCCGGTCTGAGACCGGGGCAGCGGACCGCACGGACTCTGATGCGGTTGCCGTGCAGCGCGAGAAGACGAAGATCAGTCCGATCAGAATTCGGCGGATGGATGCGGATAAAGATACGGAGGGCAGCGACTCGTCGCTGGAGCGCCTGGTTTTCATGGTCTTTTTTTATCTGTTAGCGTTGGCGCTGGGATTTGCGCTGTCGTGGTATGTCTTCCCACGTGTCGTGATAATGCCGGTACTGGTGGATCCGCGAACAGGCCAGCTGATCGACCCACAGACAGGTCAGGTCGTAGCGGATCCGCAAGACGCGAATGGCGCAGGCACTGGACGCGCAGCCTCTACCAAGGCTGATCCAAACAACTCCGGCCACCCTCCCTCGTCGAATCAAAGCGGCAAAAAGGGGAACGATGCCCGGCCCAAGTGATAGGGACACGATCAAGATTACGGCGGAGGATCTTGCCAGCGTCGCCATTCCGGAACCCGCAGTGTCGGTCCCGGGTGCGCAGTCACCTGGCGCTAAGGTGTATGGCACGATCAACGAAACCGCGGAACAATTTGTCTCCGTTCCGACGGAGCGCGGCAGCATTCTCCTCCAAGGCTGGTTCTATCTCGGGTTGGCTGGCCTGCTGGGTGCGACCGCGGGTTGGGCAATCGCGGAGCCTGGTTTTGTAGACGGCCCTCAGCACCGGTGGGGCAATATCGTCATCATTCCGGTGATCATCACTCTGATGTGCATCGGGTTCGGCGTTTCCGAGAGCACAGTGGAGCGTTCGGTACGCAAGGCGCTGTTGCGAGGAGCCCTCGCGCTCCCGCTCGGAATTGTTTTGGGTTTCATTTTTGACATGATGGCGGAGACGATTTATGGGATCTTGTTACGGCTCTGCTTTGAAGCGGGGGCACAAACGCACAAAAATCCCGCCGTTTGGATTGCGCGGGGGATTGCGTGGATGGTCTTTGGCGCAGCCGGTGGCGTGGTCTACGGGATCGTCGGGCAATCGACAAAGAAAGGAACCTACGGAGTGCTGGGCGGAGCTCTCGGGGCCGGTCTCGGTGGAGTGGTTTTCGATCCGATTTCAATGGCAACTCACGTCGGTTCAGTAAGCAGGGCCGTAGGATTTGCACTGGTTGGCCTCGCCACAGGCGTTGGCATGGGCCTCGTCGAAAGCGCGCTGAAGGACCGATGGCTATATGTGGTAGCCGGCCCGCTCGCGGGGAAGCAATTTATCCTTTATAAATCCGAGACAAGCATTGGAAGCCGGCAGGAATCGGACATCTATCTTTTCAAGGATCCCAACATTCTTCCGCGGCATGCGGTGATCAACATCAGCGGTGCACGCGTTATGCTCCAGGCGACGGGGCCGATGCTTTGGGCAGGTCAGCCCGTGCACAGTCGCGTGCTTCAGGATGGAGACTTATTGCAGCTTGGGCGTTATGCCTTCCGCTACAAGGAGAAGCATCGGTCATGACGGCCGTAGTTTGTCCCTACTGCAGAACGAAGATCGGCGCAGAAGATGGGCCGATGGTATGCGAAGGTTGTGGGACCGCCCATCACGCCGACTGCTATGCGGAGAATGGAGGCTGCACGATTTTTGGATGCAGCAGGGCTCCCGGAGACGAGCCCAAGGTGAGCGTTTCAACTCCTGAACTGGTGGCGGCCGCGGCGCCAGCAGCGCCGGTAACACTGGTGGAGCGTCGCTTGCCCCCTCCTCCTCCGCCCGGCGTTGTCCCCCCACCAGCCACGACGCGCGAGCTGCAGCATGTGGCGAATCGAGTTGTGCCCTCGATGTTCGGAGGCTTCGCGGGTGAAGATACCGCGGCGCCAGCCGAAGAAGCGGTGGTGCGCGAACCGAGGAAACGCACGAGCTACATCATGCTCGGGGCGTTGCTGGGAGCTTTCGGAGCGCATAACTTTTATGCGGGTTATTACAAAAAGGCGGGGATCCAGCTGGCCATTACTCTGCTGACCCTGGGTTTTGCTTCTCCCATGAGCTGGTTGTGGGCGGTGATCGACATCTGCACAATTGATCGCGACGTCTGGGGGATTGGGTACCCGTGTCGCAGGTGCTGGGAAACATTCCGGCGATGGCCATGGCCGGGGGAGGAGTTGCGGTTGCCACGGGCGCTGAGCCTCAGTTGGTTCAATTGCCTCCGAATTTGCACTGGTCAATCGTGCTCATTCTCGGGATACTCACGCGCCAGCTCTTCAACCTGGTTTGGGCTTTGCTGCAGGGGAACTGGGCGCGGAAGCTTTCTGGTGATAACAAGCCGTTGGTCCTGGTTGCGATGTATCCTGCCGGAATGGTCGCCGGCTTCGTGACGATTACCCTGTTTAGAGGCGCCCCGGCGCTCGGCGGTCTTTTCATCATTGCCGGAGCGATCGTCTATGTAGTTGGAGTCTTCAGCATCAAAGCCGCGATGGAAGAATATTACAACTCCACCGAGAACATCGGATTGCAAATGAGCGGGGCGATGACATTTTTTTTCAGCACGGTTTACATCCAATACCACATAAACAGCATTGCCGGCTGGAAGAAGACGGGTGTGCTCAAGTAGCCGGTCACGAGCCTAAAGTATGCCTTCTCCGCGTACACGACGTCTTATGCTTGATGAAGAGACACTGCAGGGCTTACTGCAAGGCTGGCCTTTGATTCAGATCACAGGCAAGGCCGGGATCCCGCCAGAGATCTACAGGTTTACTTACAATCTGCGTGGGCTTTATGTCTCTGGTTCGGGAGAGATTCTGGAGCGGGACTCTCACGTGCTTGAGGTGAACTTGACGCTCGGGTATCCGAGGCGTGCGCCGCAGTGCCGAATGCTGACGCCGGTTTTTCATCCCAACTTCGATGACTCGATGGTATGCATCGGCGATTTCTGGGCTGCATCCGAGGGCCTGGATCTTTTGATCATCCGGATTGGCCGGATGATCTCGTATCAGGAATACAACACAAAGAGTCCGTTGAACGGACTGGCGGTCTGCCTCAGCGCAGGCTGTGGCGGAGGTTCCCGCACCGGTTGATGATCAGCAGTGGTCGGAGAGGATTGTGATCGCGTCGGAGAACTCCACAATTTCAGACCCTGATGGGTAGAAAGTAGAAGCTGCAGCAGAGCGGATTCGGGCTATGAAACATTCGGAGCCTCACGTTTTTCCAACCGGTTTCACGTACGCCCAACTCTCTGGCTAGCCGCTTACGAGTGTTTTCGAACTCTGCCTCCTCTGTCCAGGCGTTTGGACTGAGTCTTCCTCCGGTGCCTCCAGTTGGTGCCTCATAGCCGTGTGTACAGGTTCGGCATCCGCTCTGCCATTACGGTTGGCCATGGCTCCTTCACGTCCTCCTCACGGGGTGATCAAGCTGCCTGCCTTAACTGACTGGGTCGCGGCAAACTATGCAGGGCGAAGGCAAACATCACGTACGCCCAACCGCGCAAGACAAGCGAGATCCCAACGGCGATTCCGACGAACCAGAAACCTGACCAGGGCCACTCTGCCCAAAGCAAAATCCCAAGCAGAAGCGTAACGGTTCCATCAAAGGCCGCCCAACCCCATTTCGGAAACTTCAGTCTGATGGCGGCAACCAGCCGAAAGATACCAATCACAGTAAAGAACGAAGCAAAGAGCAACGTCCAGGCCAAAGCACCAGCCACGGGATGGGTGACAACGAGTAGCCCGATTAACACTCCTAGAATCCCGCCCACGAGGTGAAGAAAAATACCACTCCACTTCCGCATCCGAAACGCATGGAAGGCCTCCATTACGCCACTCGCCACGATCAGCCAGCCTAAAACCATCACAGTTCCTAGAGTGGCGGCCGGGGCGATAACCAATGCCACGGTTCCCAGGAGCACCATGATGATCCCGAGGATCAGGAACCATCCCCATTTATGGCGGAGAGTTTCAAACTCTAAAAGCAACGGTGTCGTAATCATATGATCCTCATCTTGAAACTTTCGATTCGCGCTTGCCAGTGACGGAGACGGGGCCTGTGCACCCTTGCCCCTTGTAGAGAAATCCGCTTCCGGTCTGCTTCTCGTTCGCAGGCCCA
>WNFI01106739.1_pt1 | contig 16004 bp, 15 predicted proteins | sample 5400471 | NCBI WGS metagenome assembly WNFI01 (sample SAMN13153348, study PRJNA577476) | soil metagenome | isolation source: 100 cm saprolite on Douglas fir-dominated hillslope | place: USA:California | collected 2013-09-17 | reverse complement strand
ATCCCGCAGTGCAGCAGTCTCCTGCCGTTAGCTGAGGTGTGTGCTATCCTTTCGGTCGGAAGCATTGGAGGCATCGGACAGTGAAACGGCGCGAATTCATCACGCTCCTCGGCGGCGCGGCAGCCGCGTGGCCGCTCGCGGCACGGGCGCAGCAGCCGGCGATGCCGGTGATGCCGGTGATCGGGTTCCTCGACAGCAGGTCGCCAGATGATGCGGTGGCGAGCCGACTACGCGCATTTCGCCAAGGCTTGAAAGAGACCGACTATGTCGAGGGCGAGAACGTGGCGATTGTATTCCGCTGGGCCGAGAATCAACTTGGTCGACTGCCGGAGCTGGCGGCCGATCTTGTTCGCCGCCAGGTTGCCGTGATCGCCGCGCCCGCTGCATCTTCCATATTGACGGCCAAGGCGGCAACGTCGACGATCCCCATCGTCTTCGTAACCGGTGATGACCCGGTCGGCCTTGGTCTCGTTGCGAGCCTCGCCCGGCCGGGCGGCAATCTGACCGGCATCGGTTTTTTCACGACCGAGTTGGCGGCAAAGCGGCTGGAACTCCTGCGCGAGCTGCTGCCCACAGCCGCGCGTGTCGCGGTGCTCGTCAATCCGGCCAGTGCGGCGACTACCGAGGCGACACTGCGAGAGGTGGAACCTGCTGCTCGCACTATGGGCGTGCAAATCCAGGTTTTCAACGCTAACACCAGCCTTGAGATCGATGCCGCCTTCGAAAGTATGGGTCGCGAGCGGCCCGATGCCCTCTTCGTCGCGACCACCCCTTTCTTGAACGTCCGGGGTGTCCAACTGGCCCAACTGGCTGCGTTCCACAGGCTACCCGCGATATACGGGTTGCGTGAATATGCGGAAGCCGGCGGGCTAATAAGCTACGGAACCAACATTGCGGATGCGTTTCGTCAGGCTGGCGTCTACACCGGCCGCATCCTCAAGGGTGCCAAGCCCGCGGACCTGCCAGTGGTGCAGTCGAGCAAGTTCGAGCTGGTTATCAACCATCCGACCGCTCGGATGCTCGGTCTCACCGTGCCGGACAAGCTGCTCGCGACCGCCGACGAGGTGATCGAATGAGCAACCGGCGCGAGTTCATCACGTTGATCGGCGGCGCGGCCGCGTGGCCGCTCGCGGCGCGCGGCCAGCAGCAGCCCGCAAAGCTCGCCCGCATGCGAGCGCGTGAATTGGAACGGCTGCGGGGTCCGTCGCGTGGCCGCGTGTAGACGGCCAGCACGTCTTCCATAGCGGCTACGAACGCGCTGTTGGCCTTCGGCGGGATGACCCAGTGCTGGCGGCGATGGGGGCACCTCCGTCGACGCCTTGCTCAGCGCAGGGTTCTCAGACTCGATGCGCTCGTAGGCGGACTGATCCTACACCGATAGCCACCATTCGGGCGGTTGACGTTCGCGCTTTGTTCTGTCATGGTGAACAGCGTTCCGTACGACAGAATGGTGAGCGATGGCCCGCCCCAAACCCTCCGCTCCGCAATGGCAGCCTGGTCAATCCGGCAACCCAAAGGGTCGCCCAATCGGCAGCCGCAATAAGCTCAATGAGAAGTTCATCCTGGCTCTGCACGACGATTTCGCTAAGCACGGTCCCGCCGTGATCGCCGAGGTCAGGGAAAAGCGACCGGAGACCTATTTGAAGGTGATCGCATCAATCCTTCCGAGAGAGCTTCATTTCAAAAGCGCGAGCGCGTTCGACGGTATCAGCGATGAAGAACTTAACGACACTCTTGAATCAATTCGACGGGTCCTCGCTGCACGGGCTCCAATCGGCGATGCGAAGGGAGGCCCAGCGCCGGGCGGCAGCTCGAAGCTTAATTGAGTTCACCCGCTACACGTATCCTAAATACGAAGCGGCCTCGATCCATTTCCAAATTGCTGAGCAACTGGAAAGGATCGCCAGAGACGAGGTTGAGCGGCTGATGCTGCTCGTGCCGCCTCGACACGGTAAAAGCGAGTTAGCTTCGAGACGCTTTCCTGCTTGGTATCTCGGCCGTCACCCAGACAAACAGTTCATCAGCGCATCGGCCAGTTTCGCGCTCGCGGAGGATTTTGGGCGCGATGTGCGCAACCTGATGAACAGCGCCGAATACCAAGAGGTCTTCGACACGAAGCTCGCCGAGGACAGTCAGGCACGCGGGCATTGGACCACGAGCGAAAGCGGCAGCTATTTCGCTACGGGGGTCGGTGGAGCGCTCATGGGCCGAGGTGCTCACATGTTCCTGATCGACGACCCATTCGGCTCGATGGCGGATGCCCGCAGCGAGCCTGCGAGAAAAAATATCCATGACTGGTTTAGCGCGGACTACAGCCGGCTCGAAAAAAACGGCAAAATCATCCTCATCAACCATCGCATGCATCAGGACGACCTCAGTGGCCGTCTTCTGGCCCAGCAGGCCACCGGCGGTGACCAATGGACCGTGGTCGAACTCAAAGCAGTATCTAGTGAAGGCGGGGCGCTGTGGCCGGAGAAGTTCGATAGCGCGTCGCTCGCGCGCATCAAGGCGAACATCAGCGCGCAAGACTGGGCCGCACTCTATCAGCAAGAACCTACGGCCGACACGGGCAGCTATTTCAAAGACGAGTGGCTAAAACCGATTCTTGAGCCGCCGCCGCGCGACGTCCTGAACGTCTATGGCGCATCCGACTACGCCGTCACCTCCGACGGCGGCGACTACAGCGTGCATGTCGTCATCGGCATCGATCCCAAGCGCAGGATGTTCCTGCTAGACCTGTGGCGTCGGCAGGCTTCGAGCAATGTGTGGATCGAGGCGTGGTGCGATTTGGTGACCAAGTGGAAGCCGGCGTTTTGGGCCGAAGAGAAAACGCAAATCACGTCCGGCGTCGGACCTTACCTCAAGGCACGCGCCATCGAGCGCCGCGCGTATACCTGTCGCGAGCAATTCCCGACCCGTGGCGGCAAGGCGGTGCGGGCGCAAAGCATCAGAGGACGAATGGAGCTTGGCGGCCTCTATGTGCCCGCCGCTGCCGAATGGCTGCCGGATCTCAAGGCCGAGCTGCTCGCGTTTCCGACGGGCAAGCACGATGACATCGTCGATGCGCTCGGGCTCGTGGGTCAGCTCTTGGACAAGTGGGCTCCCGGAAGAATGCCGATAAACGACCCGGCCGCCTTCGTCGTCCCGCGTGACTACGTCGCACGCTACGAACGGAGTGACGAGCTGCTGAGCTTCAAAGTGCTCTGAGCGGGCTGTTCTCGGTTTTTGCATGGTCCTAAAGAAACCGAAAGCGATGAGTTTGCTGCGCTGTTCAGGCCACGGCGGGCTTGTTGATTCGCCGGTCGTGGCCCGGCCTTACGACAGTCCGAGCGGCCGATGCCTTCGTCGTCACAGCTCATCCCACTGGCATTTGGGCGTTCTTCAAGACGTCGGATTGGTAGCAAATCCGGTAGCAACGGGGAAAATTGCCATTGAACGCCATTGATTTGATTGCAAAATTTTCGGCAATACATCGGTCTTGCAGTCCGGTTGAACCCCGAAAAATCCGACCGCGCTATCGCTGCCGAGATTGGCGTCAACCAAAGCACTGTCTCGCGCGCCAGATCTCGAACTGATGCAGGCGCATCATTTGATTCCCGCATCGGCCTGGACGGCAAGCGCAGGCGCCGATTGCAGGCTGCTGACGACGCAGGCTGCTGACGACGGTACGTAGCGGTGTAGCGGTGTAAATTCACCGGGGGCACGGTGTACGATCCACCCATTTCGTACACCGACCGTACAGCACCGTACACGGCCCACGAACGGCTGTACGTACGGTGTCGCCTCTCTATAGAGGCGACCGTACCGTACACCGTAGCCCAGAGCTTTATGGGGTATTGGGGACATGCCAGACGACTTCGTCGCGGACGCCAATTAGCCTTTTGGCAGCCAAGGCTGTACGCAGCTCGTTGAACCTAGCGCGGGGGTTCTTGGCGTCTTGATCGAGGACTTTGCGGCGGAACAGCTCGGCCTTCCATTTGTCGGCAGGCACGACCTTGATCCCGTGCGGTAACTGGTAGTCTGGTGGCGCGTCGCGGCCGCATGACAGGACCGTCTCAGTCAATGCGTCCAGTGCCAGCCGCTGGCGGTCGCTCAACGCCCGCTCGGCCGCGACGTCGGCGATGATCTCGTCGCTAAGGATGAACGTTCGGAATGGGTCGCCGTCCTCGTCGAGGCCGAAGTCGAATGGCTCTAGCCGGAAACTGGTCAGCACGTCTTCGGGCTGGTCGTTGGCCTTCTTGACGATGGCGGTCTTGATTGCGTCACCGCTGACGTGAACAAGCAAGTCCACGTCGGCCAGCCGGGCGTTTGATCCGCGTTCACCCTTGCTTTCGTCCTTGCCGGTATGGCCGATGCCGGCGATGTGGATGTGCACTTGATCCAGCACGCGCCGTAGGTTGGCCAGGACGATGTTCTGGTCCTTTGCCAGGCTCTCGTCGCCCCCACCGGCAGCGATGCCCTTGGGATAGGTGTCGATAATGACGAGACCGACCTCGCATCCGAAGTGTTGCTCAGCCTGTTGAATAGCGCTGAGAATGAAGTCAACGCAGCTCTTGTTCATGAGGTCGATCACCTGGCCGACCACCGCAATTGGCAGGGCCGGTAGGTGATCGCGACGCCGATGGGCGATCAGTCGACGTCTGAGGAGGTCGGCGCGTTCGAGGGCGAAGATCACGACCCCGCTGCGGCCCTTCGTGCGAAAACCGCGCCAGTCCTTGCCGGTGGCGACATGGATCGCGATGTCGGTCAGCAATGCCGACTTACCTTTACCGGGTTGTGCTATCCAGCTCGAAGTCTCGCCGCGCGCAATTACGTTCTTGATGAGCCATGGCTTCGGCGCGGCATCGGTCAGTTGGTCGAAAAAGGTGAGCTTGATCTCGGTCTTTGTTTCCATCTTCGGTGCAGGCGCAGAGACAGCCTCCGGCGTCCATAGCGGCGCGTCGAAACACACCTCGACGAGCTTGCCGGCATTGCGCGCATCGGTATCGAGCCAGTCGCTGACGTCGCCCTTCTCGGGCAAGCCTGGTAAACGAACTATGCGGATAGTCTTGGCTGTACCGTGCAGCGCCTGTGCGGCCTCAAGCGCTTTCTTGCGTCCGGCGTCATCATTGTCTTCGAGGATGTAGACGTCATGGCCGGCGAGCGGCGTGATGCAGTCGCTCGTCCATTTGCCGCAGGCCACCGTGGTGGCACATTGCCCAAGCTCGGCAACGCGATCGGCGTCCTTCTCACCTTCGGTGATGAAAACGGTGGCATCCGGGTATTGCAACAGCTCCGGCAGGCGGTAGAGGACGCGCGGCGTGTCGTCGATCTTCCAGACCCAGCCGCCCTTGTCATCTGGTCGACGCTGGCGGAAACTTTTCGGCTCAAGCCGGACGACTTGGTAGAGCACGTCGCCTTTGGCGTCGGTGTAGTCGTACGCCGCGACAACGCGACCTTTAGCGGGTTCGCTCTCTATCGACTGCATGGCAGTCGCGAGCATGGCATTGATCTCGGTGGCGCTGGCGCGGCGGCGACCGCCGCCATTTGGTTTGAAAGCGGGAAGGCCGGCCCTCTCGCGAACGTAATCCTTGCATGCGATTGGATCGTCCCCGGCGAAGCTGTGCACCACGAGCCCGTCCGGCGCGGCAGCGTCGAGCTTCACGCTCATACTGCGATCTGTTCGGCTGTGCCCTGGGCCGGGTGCCAGCACTTGGCCAGCGTTAACCTCGCCGCCGAGGGCGCGCGCGAGGGCTTGTAGGCTAAGGATGCGGCCGCTATGTTCCGCCACGTTAATATGCCTTCAAGGAAATGCGGGCCGCTGTTGGAGCAGCGACCCGCCTAAGTTCATTAAAATGGGATAGTGTCGTTAGGCTCGCTGGCGGCGGTTGGATTGCCGTCGCCGGTGAGCGCGTCTTCCCAGCCGTCCACTTCGAAATGCGGTCGCGGTACATTGCCGTAGTACCTCGTTGGCATATCCTTTGACGCCAGCTTCACGATTGGCAGCGCACGCGATTTCGCTCGTTTCAAACGGCGGGCGTATGCGTTGACGATTTCTTCAGTAGCCATTTGACCGCCGATGCTGCTGGTGGTGAAGATCACTACCTCGCCGTTTTCCAGGTTCTCGAAGGGAAGCAGATGTTGGAAGGACCACGGGTCCTTCGGCTTACCGTCAAGACCGGTTTCCCATTTCGACTGGTCTTTGTCGTCAAGGTCTTCGCGCTCCGGCGGCACCCATTTCTCGACAGCCTTGCCGTGCCGCCGCTCGACGACTTTTTTGTCGACGAACTTAACCCAGCAATAGGTTAGTTGGTTTGCGTGAGCGACATATTGCGTGCCAAGCGACACCTCGTCGTCGCGGACCTTGTATTTACCCTTGACGAACTTCAGCAGTTTCTCATGACCTTCCGTTGCTGCGAGGAGAGCGTCAGCTTCCTCTTCATAGTTGGCGGGAAGGTTACTTCCAGTTTTCGTGATGTTGTTACTCATATGTTTGCTCTTGGTTTGTCTGCCGCGGGATTGCGACAGGGTTCTTCCGCGTTGGCGGAAGCTGGATTGTCGCGCGCCAACAAAGCGAACGACGAAAGGGTCATGACAACTAATGGTCGGCTGCGGTCGTCGCGCACGACGACCGCGAAGTTCGTGCCGAGCATGTTGTCGATGGTGGTGAAGGCGCGTCGCCGACGTTTGGCCTCGAGGCGGCGGTCGATGCCACGAACAGGGCACGAAATGTCGTGGTCGAAGCGCGACGTTTTGACGGCGCCGGATAAAGGCACACGTTCGGCAGCGAGGCCGTAGGATTGCAGCAGCTCGACTACTTCACGCTCGAAAGCACTGCCTTTCCTTTTTGGCGAGCGGCCGCCGCTCACGTTGCCGACTCGCAGGCGCGTTCGAGCATCCGCTCAAGCGCCCGCACGGGCACCCGCAACAAGCGGCCGATCTTGATGGTCGGGATCTCCCCCCTCGCTGCGGCGTCGTAGGCTCCGTTGCGGGATAATCCAAAATATCGCCTTCCCGCTTCCGGCACTGAAATGGTGATCGGGGCTTCCTTGGTCATGTGGCAATCCTTTCCGTGTGGGTCCAAGGTCGTGGCCCCAAATATGATGCTACAGCCTGAAAGTCAATAGCCCCTCTTGTGGGCCCACCAAGTCTGTGCTACCTTGTCATCTTATGTAGGCCGACGGAGGGGAAGCATGGCTCGCAAGCCAACTGACACAGTGCAGCTAAACTTGAGGTTTTCGGAAGCCTTGCGCCGTCGCCTCGAGAGCGCAGCCAAGAAGCGGGGAGGCTCACTGAACTCTGAAATTGTCGACAGGCTGGAGCGATCAGTCGAAATGGAGGATGAGGCGGATCGTGCTGCCCAAGTGGCCGATGCAGTCCTAACTCATCACCTAGCAGACAATACTAAGGCGGGTGCTGCGCTGGTCGGGCTCGTCGCTCTCGGAACGGTCGGGGGCCGGATAGCGGCGATGGCCGCTATCACGACGGCGGAAGGCAGGGCTGCGGCCTTAGCTGCACTCAAGCGATCTTTGCCAAAGCAAAAGGACTAGTCAGATGAAAGGCCACATCCGCGAGCGCTCGCCCGGCCATTGGGCCATCGTAATCGACGTGCGCGACCCGCAAACCGGCCAACGCAAACGCAAATGGCATGCCTTCGTCGGCACCAAGCGTGAAGCCCAGGTCAAAAAGGCTGAACTGATCGTCGCGCTCAGTCAGGGTAGCTATGTTGAGCACTCTAAGATCACGGTGGCCGAGTTTGTGCGGGCGCGCGTGGATCAATGGGAGGCCGCCGCCACCATCTCGGCTCGCACTGCCGAGCGCTACCGCCAACTCGCCGAGAACCAGCTCGTTCCCCATATCGGCGCGAAGCCCATCCAGAAGTTGACGCGGCTTGACGTGGAGGCGTGGCACACCGCGCTCCGCAATGGCGGTCTCGCCGCCCGCACGATCGGCCATGCGCACCGCGTCCTCGGCAAGGCGCTTCACGACGCGGAAAAAGACCACCTGATAGTCAGGAATGCCTGCAAGCTTCAGAGGGCCCCCAAGGTCACTGACGATGAAATGGTGATCGTTCGGGACATGCCCGCTCTGGTGGATAGGCTTACCGGCTTCCGCCTGCGCATCCCAGCCATGGTGGCGCTGTTTACTGGCATGCGCCTCGGCGAGGTGCTGGCCCTGCGCTGGAACCGCGTCAAGTTGGATGCCAAGGTCATTGAGGTCCGTGAGGCGCTGGAACAGACAAAGGCGCACGGCATTCGGTGCAAGACGGCGAAGACCAGGGCCGGCCGCCGTGACATCACTTTGCCCGACGTGCTGGTGGACGTGCTGCGCGAGCACCGTAAAGCCGCGCTCGAACTGCGGATGCAGCTCGGGGTAGGGCGGTTGCCTGATGACGCGCTGTTGTTTGCGACCATCGAAGGCGAGCCGCTGTCGCCTAACGCCCAGTCGGCCGCATGGGCTGACTTCGCGGACAGCATCGACATGCCAGACGTGACGTTCCACGCGCTGCGGCACACCCATGCCAGCCAACTGATCGATGCCGGTGTGGATATCGTCACCATCAGCAAGCGCTTGGGTCACGCCAAGCCGGACATCACCTTGCGTATCTATGCGCACCTGTTCCGCAACGACGACAGCAAGGCAGCGGCAGCGATCAACGCGACCTTCCGCTAGAGCAAATGGTAGCAAAGCGGTAGCAAAAGACCCGTTTTGTTCTTTTGCGACCTGCACTAAGTTATTGAAATTACAAGAAAGGAAGGGTGGCCGAGTGGTTTAAGGCAGCGGTCTTGAAAACCGCCAGGGGCGCAAGCCCCTCGTGGGTTCGAATCCCACCCCTTCCGCCAGCAAGCGTCTCGTTCGATGGCAGCAAAGCGCGAGGTGTCCGCTTGAAACACGAGCACGGGTGCACGGCGTGATCCGGCGGCTGCGGTTGGCTTCGGGGCTCGTCATGTTGGCCTACGTGACGACCCACTTCATCAACCACAGCTTGGGCCTGATCTCGGTCCAGGCGATGGATCGCGCGCTCGCCGAGATCTACAAGTACTGGGGCTCCCCCCTCGGCGGCGCTCTCCTCTACGGTGCCTTCGCCATCCATTACAGTCTCGCACTCTGGGCGCTGTGGCTGCGCCGCTCACTCAAGATGCCAATCGCCGAAGCGACTCAGCTCGTGCTGGGATTCTCCATTCCCTTCTTCCTCACCGACCATGTTCTCCAGACCCGCGTCGCTGATACCTTCTTCGGCGCCGATTACGGCTACTACTCGACCGTGTTGTATACATACTTCGTCACGCGTCCCGTCCGCGGCGGGCTTCAGCTCATGGTGCTGCTGATCGCCTGGGTCCACGCCATGATCGGGCTGTGGTTTTGGTTGCGCCTGAAGCCCTGGTACCCACGCTGGCAGCCGATCCTCTACGCGTTTGCGCTGTTGCTGCCGACCCTGGCGATCCTTGGCTTCTTCGAAGGCGGCCGGCAGGTGATGGCGCTTGCCGAGGATCCAGCGTGGGTCGCCCAGCTCGCGCAGGAACATCCCCATGCGCCGCCGGCGGACGCCGCGCTCCTCGACGCGATGGTGGTGTGGGTGCGCTACGCTTTCGTGGCGGCGCTTATTGCCGTGCTGGCTGCGCGGTTCGCGCGGTCGCGTTGGCAGCGCCGGCGCGGGATCGTGCGCTTGACCTACCCAAGCGGGCGCGTGGTGCAGATCGTGCGCGGTGTGTCGGTATTGGAGGCGAGCCGAATGGCCGGCATTCCGCACGCCTCCGTCTGCGGCGGACGCGGACGATGCTCCACCTGCCGCATCAAGGTCGATGGACTGCAGGAGGCGCTCGTGCCGCCCGCGCCCGAAGAGGTGAAGGTGTTGCGCCGTGTCGGCGCAGCGCCCGACGTGCGGCTCGCCTGTCAGCTGCGCCCGCATGGCGACCTGCGCGTGACGCCGCTCCTGCCGGCCAGCGCCCAAGCGAGCGACGGATTCCGCCGTCCCGGCTATCTCCACGGCGCCGAACGCGAGATTGCGATCCTGTTCGGCGATCTGAGGTCCTTCACTCAACTCTCCGAAAAGAAACTGCCCTACGATCTGGTATTCCTGCTCAATCGCTACTTTGCCGAGACCGGCCAGGCGGTCGAGGCAGCCGGTGGGCGCATCGATAAATTCATCGGCGATGGCGTGATGGCGCTGTTCGGTCTCGACTCCGGCGTCGAGGCGGGCTGCCGCGAGGCGCTCGCCGCCGCGAGGCAAATGTCCGAACGGATGGAGGCGCTCAATCGCGCGCTGATCCACGACCTATCCGAGCCGTTACGGATCGGCATCGGCATCCATGCGGGGCCGGCGATCGTCGGCGAAATGGGCTACGGCTCGGCGGTGTCCGTGACCGCGGTCGGCGATTCCGTCAATACTGCGAGCCGTATCGAAGCTCTCACCAAAACCTATGCCTGCGAGCTCGTGATCTCCGAGGCCGTGGCGCTGCGCGCCGGCATTGATCTCGGCGCCGCCCCCCGCCACGAAATCGAAATCCGCGGCCGGGTCGAGCGCCTCGTGGTGCGTACCTTTGCGAGCGCGCAAGACCTGCCCGTCCTCCCGCGTGGGGCGGCAAAGAAGATGGAGCGGGTGCCAGCCGAGTAGCTCTGACGTCTCACGGACACTCGGCGCCGGTGGTCGATCCAGGCCCGGATCAATTCGCCTAGCGCCGGTGCGTACCGGGCACCGGCATCGCGCCCCGTTCCCGGGTTCCAGCCCCACGCCGCTGGCGGCCCGACAAATCGCCGCGCCAGTGCACCATGGAACAAGTCACGCAGAAGAAGGCAAACCTCGCGAAACTCTTGCCATAGGCCGACGCGCCTCCGTGCCTCTAATCGGCTGCCATCATACCTCTCTATTTTCCGCCCCCGCGCTGTATAATGGTCCGCCTTCCCCCGTGCGAGCGCATCGAGTCGTTGACGCGCCACGACACCGAAGTTAGCCTCTCACGAGAGACGGGGATGGTTTGTCATGGCGGTCGATGCGTTCATAAAATTCGACGGAGTCGAAGGCGAAGCGACAGACGGCAGGCTTCATCGCGACTTTCGTGCGCTCGGTGCTGACTTCGCCAACATCGGCGGTGACTTCATCAAGCTCGTTGACGATGTTTCCGGCCAACATGGAGAGTCCGCTTTCAAGGTCGCGCAAGATCTTCGAGTCGAGCACGATTTGATCAAAATCGACGGTGACTTCCTGAAGGTCAGCGCCAGCTTTCTCAAGCTCGATAGCGATTTCCTGAAGTTCGGCGATGGGCTCAGCAATTTCGTTGCGAACGAGCTGAAGATAAAGTTTACCGATGGCCCGTCGCTCGCGGATTCCTTCCACAAAATCAATACGGACTTCCAGAACACCAGCGGTGACTTTCTCAAGCTCGGCGCCGATTTCATCAAGCTCACGGAAGCGGCAAGTCCAGCCGATGTGTTCAAAGTCGGCGACGATTTCCTGAAAATAGGCGGTGATCTTCAGACTACCGGAAACGACTTCAGCACGCTCGGCGACAACTTTCTCAAGATCGCCGGGATTTCCGACCTGAAGGTCGTCGATCAGGCGTTTCTCAAATTCGGCGGCGATTTGCTGAAGATCGGTGACAACCTGAATGCAGTCAGCACCGATTTTTTGAAAATCGGTCAAGATTTCGAGCTGCTTGCCGACACGTCGGATGAGATCAAATTTGATCAAGCATTCATCAAATATGCCGGCGACTTTTTCAAGCTGGACAGCGATTTTTTGAAACTCGATACGAGCTTGGCCAGCCTGGGTACGGATTTCTTGAAGATCAACGATGTCTTGCACTTGAAGTTGGAGTCCGCGCCCACACCGGAGATCACCCAACTAGTGCAGGCGGTGGCGACGCTTGTCGGCGACAAGGGCCAGCCCGAGAGCGCGACGACCCCACCCAGTGGCGACTCCTCACAGCCGCCATTGCTGACGACGCCGCAGCACGGATGATGCGGGCCCGCTGGCTGCTCGCGCCCATTCCCGCTCATGTGGAGAGGCTCTAGCCGATCCCGAGTCGGTTCAAGAGCGGTACCATGTGCTTCTCGATCTGCGTGGCGTGCGCGGCGAGCGCCGCAGCCATTTCTTCCGGCTCTAACTTCTTCCCGTCCTTTTCGATGGAATGGCCGCTCATCATTGCCGTTTTGGCCATGAGATCAGTGGGATTGGCGCCGTCTTGCACCTTCGCCAGCAAATAAAGCTGGGTGAGGCGGTCGACCCGAATGCCTCCGCCTGTTACGGGCGAGGCCAGATAGCCAAGCTCGGTTGATTCTTTTGCACGTGCGAGTACGGCGTTGTTGAAAGCGGTTGTCATTGCCTCGCGCTTTGCTTGATTGTCGGCGGGCAGCGCGGGATGCAAGTCGCCGCGGCCGACGAGAACCTTGATGGCATCCGTCAGCGAGACCCACTCCAGTCGAGAAACCGCCGGCCGTTCCATCAACTCGCGAAGGGTCATCGGTCCCTCGTTCAGGACCTCTATCACGGGTTTGTAGATATCGGGGCGAAGTTGGAGCGTCCCAAGCGCAGTGTCGAAAGTCATCTGCACTTCGTCCGCCGGAACCGAAAGGACGAACCGCGTCCGCAGCCACCGCTCGCGGGCCGGCAGAGATGGCAGGCGCATAACGCCCTTGACGAAAATATCCCGCCGGAACTGTCGGCCGATGATCATATCCCGCGTCGTCTCGCCAAGCAGCGGGTCGGTGATTTTCGCAAGGAAGCTCTGCTGCGACTCGGTGAAATTGACTCGGTCAACATGATCGATGAGATGGGCAGATGCGAGATAAGTGAGTTTCGCATCAGCGAGCTCGGCCGCTACATCGACGAAGGAAAACGCCTGCCAGTTTCGAGTGAGGAGCTCATGCGCCAAATAGGATCGCGGAAGTTTTTTGAGCCGATCCATTTGCGCCGAGACATGCGGATACATCCGGTAGAAATGGGCGTCGAGCTCCTTGAGCTTGTCGGCGAACGCGAGCGCATGATCCGAGGCGATCTCGGACAACGCGCCGGATGAGGCGGCGTGCTGTACGAGCACCCGTCGCAGCGGCGCAATGCCGGCCCAGCCGGGCATCGCGTCGTACGATATGTACACTAGCCCGCCAGGGTTGAGCCGGCGGCGAATGAAAGCGACGATCGTCTGCCGGTGCCGTTCACTGATCCAGCTATAAACTCCATGCAGGCAGATGATGTCGAAGCTCGGCAGCGATGAATCGTCTAACAGCTCCTCGAAATCGGCCTCGCGAAACGCGATGTTGCTCAGTCCGGCAGCGGCAGCGAGCGCACGCGCGCCTGCGATGTGGGTCGGATTGAAGTCGGCTGCAAACACCTCGGCTGCCGGATTTGCTGCTGCGACGAGATTCGCAGTGAAGCCTTGGCCGCAGCCGAGATCACAGTAGGTGAGGGGCTCCCCGTCCAGCCCTGGCGCCGCAACGCTTTTCGCGAGAGCGGCGAAGCTCAGGATGGCAGGCGTCTGCACTCGGCAAAAGTCATGCACATACGCAGTGTCGGTGACGTAGCCGGAGCCCCATTCAGACATCGAGATCCTCCGCGCGAATGACTGGCACAAGGGCAAAGGGGGCTCAAACCGGCCCTGACCCGTGCTCCGCCGCTTCCCAGCTGTGCGCCGCCGGATGACTGGGACCGCCCCCTCGGCCGCGCCCCGACCCTATCTCGGCTGTGTCGAGCCCTTGGCTCTTTGTGCGGCCCTCTCTGCAAGGCGTTCGTAGTCTTTGGCGATCCTCAGCATCGCTTCCTTGGATTGAGGGTCGTTCATCTGCTCGGCGACGCTGCGCGCCTCTGCGGCGCGCTGCCGCCAGTGTGCGGGGTCGTTGATGAAGGATGCCGGCATCTCAGCCCCTCAGGGCAGGGACGCGCTCGCCTGTGTGTCCCACGTGGAGGATGCACATTACTACGAATGTCTCGGGACCGCCTAGCCAGCGCTAGCATGGTTCGTTCGTGCCTCGATAGCGAACGCGTCTGCATGCTCACCACGCGCGAGCGGGCTTCTGGCGCGCGCGTAATAACCGACAAGCCTGAAATAGCGCGGGTCTGGAAAATGACCCATAGGGTGTGGTGGCGCGGGGAACCGACAGACCCAAATGTGTGCGTACTGCGGATCGAGCCCCAGACGGCAGAACTGTGGGACGGACCGGCAAGCACGGCATTGACCGTCTTCGAGTTGGCGAAGGCCTGGTTGACCGGCGCCAAGCCGGCGCTGGGAGAGAACCGAAAGGCAACTGTTAACATGTGAGCCCGCGAGCCTCAGTGTGGCTGCGCGAGCCGTTCGTATTCTCTGCGGACGATGTCCTTGCCATATGCTCGCTCGAGCCGGCGCACGGTGAAGTGGCCACGCGCGATCTCTTGGAAATGCTCGATGAATGCGTAGTTCACCGCAGCGCCGCCCATTGCGCCGAGAAGCGGAATCGCTTGTGCCGCGAGTTTTTGCGTCACGACGACGCCAAAGCGGGACGCCACCTGACTCATAAAGCGAACGAGGATCGGACCGCCTTCCTCGATAATGCCGCGCTCGACGATAAATCGTGCAGCCTGTGTGACACTTTTCGCCAGCATGGCGCGCACGGCGAAATACCCGCTTTCAGAAGCGTCGGTCGAGCCAGGGCGTCCACCCAATGCAAAGACTTGCACGCACGACAGTGCCGCTTCGGGATCGGAAAGATCCTCGCCTTCGCTGCGTGCGATTTCCGCAATCGATCTGAGCATGATGACTGTGGAGACGGGAAGCTCTATCGGCAGCGTGACCAAGCCAAACGCGCCCCCGACGGCGCCGGACGCAGTGGCCAATGCTTTGTGGAAGCGCTGTGATGCTGTAAAAGGCCCGCGCTGTATAGTCCGAAGCGCCACCTGCAGCGCTACTTCGAGTGCTTTTGACGCGGCCGCGGTGATCGCCTGCGAGGCGGAAATGGGAAGCGCGTGTTCAATGAGCTCGATCGGCTTGCCGGCCACGTTGGCAAGTCGCGCAGCGAGACTCGGACGCTCAAGCGCTTCGACCGCGCTTCGCAGCGCTGCGAAGTCTGCTTGGGCCATGCCCGGGGACTCCAACACCGGCTGCGCTTCGTGCGTCATCGGCGTGCGACCCCGCTCTTGGCGCCCGCTCGGTGAAGCGAGGGCGCACTAATCCGACGAAAGATGGCTTCCGCCAAGCCATAAATCCCAAAGGCGAGCAGTCCCGCAGGTGTAAACCCAGCAATACTGATCCGTGTTGCTGTTGAATGACCTGCAGCGCGCCGGGCGGCATCAGCGCGAGCTGGCGCTCGACCGCCTCCCGGATTGGAGTGATTATAGCCGTGACAGGCCGGTCGCAAATCCCATGGTCTCGGCCATAACCAACTAGACGGCGGCGGCGATGGTCATGCTCGTCGCCGACGGTCCGCTATAGGGCGAAGCAAAGGATAGGCCGATGCCCCAGCCCAGCGCGAGGATGATGAAAGTGACGGCGATTGCCGCCAGGGATCGTCTCCGCCGGCGAGGATTCACGACGTGACCACCCGTCCAAAGAGATTGAAGAGGGGTGACAGGGTGAGTTGGAATTCGGAGGCCGGACGAGTGAGCGGCAGAATTATCAGGGTGCACACGAAAGACGTGGATTACAAAGGATACATCCACCACGCGACCAAGGAAGACCCCCAATCCCGCGTTCACCGGATAACGCACTGAGTTTCGGCGCAGCCTGCGCGATTCAGATATAGCGATCAGCATCTTACCCTGGATCGAGCGAGGCGGACATGAATCGGGATCGGATGCTGTTCGGCTGGATTTCGACCGCCGCTTGATGCTCCAGTTTCGTGGGTCCGTGGTCACGTCCGACGGGGGATTGTTGGCATACCGCGAACTCGACGACGTACTCGGTTTGACCGAGATGGCGGGTGATGTTCTGGCCGACGCACGCAGTGGCAAGAATGGTCGACACGCATTGGCCGGGTTGTTCCGGCAGTCGGTATTTGGTCGCCTTGCCGGATACGAGGATGTGAACGACGCCGAGCGCCTGCGCCACGATCCGGCTATG
>WNFI01071571.1_pt1 | contig 16004 bp, 12 predicted proteins | sample 5400471 | NCBI WGS metagenome assembly WNFI01 (sample SAMN13153348, study PRJNA577476) | soil metagenome | isolation source: 100 cm saprolite on Douglas fir-dominated hillslope | place: USA:California | collected 2013-09-17 | reverse complement strand
CTGCGGTACTGGGTGACCGAGATGCACGTCGACGGGTTCCGCTTCGACCTCGCGAGCGCGCTGGCTCGTGAGTTGCACGCGGTGGTTAAGCTTGGCGCCTTCTTCGACATCATCCACCAGGATCCGATCTTGTCGCAGGTGAAGCTGATCGCCGAACCGTGGGACCTCGGCGAAGGCGGCTACCAGGTCGGCAACTTCCCGACGAAGTGGACGGAATGGAACGGGAAGTACCGGGACGCGGTCCGTCGCTTCTGGCGTGGAGACGGCGGCGCTGTGTCGGAGCTCGCGACACGCCTGTCGGGGAGCAGCGACCTCTACGAGCAGAGCGGCCGGCGGCCGTACGCGAGCATCAACTTCATCACCGCGCACGACGGCTTCACGCTCTCCGACCTGGTCTCGTACAACGAGAAGCACAACGAGGCGAACGGCGAGGAGAACCGCGACGGCGAGTCCCACAACCGCTCGTGGAACAGCGGCGCCGAGGGCCCCACCGACGACCCCGCGATCAACGCGCTGCGCGCCCAGCAGAAGCGCAACTTCCTCGCCACGCTGCTGCTCTCGCAGGGCGTGCCGATGATCGTCGCCGGCGACGAGATGGGCCGCACGCAACGCGGCAACAACAATGCCTACTGCCAGGACAACGAGGTCTCCTGGCTCGACTGGGAGAACCTCGACCGCGACCTGATCCTCTTCACGCAGAGGCTCACCGGGCTGCGCCGCACCCATCCCATCCTGCGGCGGCGGCGCTGGTTCGTGGGCCGCGACATCCACGGCACCAAGGACCTGGCCTGGCTCAAGCCCGACGCCGCCGAGATGAGCGACGACGACTGGGCCAATGGGTTCGCCAAGTCGCTGGGCGTCTTCCTCAACGGCGCCGCGGTGCAGACGGACACCCACGGCGAGCGGGTGGTGGACGACAGCTTCTACATCCTCTTCAATGCGCACCACGAGCCGGTCGAGTTCACCTTGCCCTCCGGCGAGTCGTTCGCGCCGCGCTGGGCGAAGCTCATCGACACCTGCGCTCCCTCGCCGGACAAGCGCTCGCCGCCCGAGTTCGCGGGCGGCGCGACGCTGAGCGTCGCCGGCCGCTCGCTGGTGCTCCTGCGCTCGCTCCCCTTGGAACCCTGACCCCGTACAGAGGGGCCGTGGCCAGCGGCTGCGCCGGCTCGCCGAACCAGCGCAGCTCGCAGGAGAGCCGCACCACCTCGCCGACCACCGCCAAAAGCGGCCCAGCGAGCGGCGGCCGCGGGCAAGCCGCGAGCGCCGCCAGCGTGCCGGCGCGGACCTCCTGCGCCGTCGAGGTGCCGTTGCGGATGAGGGCGACCGGCGTCGAGCCCGGCCGGCCGAAGGCCAACAGCTCGCGCGCGATCTCCACGATGGTGGCGGCGCACATGAAGATGACCAGCGTGTCCGCGTCGCAACCGAAGGCGGTGCGGTCGCGGCCGGCGTGGCCGGTCAGGAACAGCGCGCTGGAGGCATGGTCGCGGTGCAGCAGCGGGATGCCCGCGTAGGCTGGCGCGGCGATCCCAGCCGAGACGCCGGGGATCACCTCCCAGGCGACGCCAGCCGCGACCAACGCCTGCGCCTCCTCGGCCCCGCGACCGAACATGAACGGGTCGCCGCCCTTGAGCCGCGCGACCCGCTGCCCGGCGCGGGCGCGGTCGACGAGGAGGCGGTTGATCCGCTCCTGCGAGATGCAGGGCCTGCCGCCCTGCTTCCCCGCCTGGATGATCTCCGCATCCGGGCGGGCGTGCTCGAGGACAGCGGGCGCGACCAGCCGATCGACGACGATGGCATCCGCCCCGCGCAACGCGCGCGCGGCTCGCAGCGTGAGCAGCTCCGGGTCGCCGGGGCCTGCGCCGATGAGCCACACCTTCCCCGGCGCGGCGGGCCCGCGCGCGCTCTGCTTCCCTACTGCCGTCCGGATCACGGCGCCCCGGGGGCGGACGCGAGCCGGTCGACCAGCGCGGCGAGCATCGCTCCCATCTTGGGATTCTGGGGAACCACCTGCGGCTTCACGCCCAGTTCCTCCAGCGCGTGGGCGCAGGTAGGGCCCACCGCCGCCACCACCAGCGAACCAAGCGCGGCGCGCAGCGCCTCGCCCTTGCCGGCGCGCTCCGCCACCTGCATCAAGTGCCGCGCCTGGATCTGGCTGGTGAATGCCGCCGCCGCGAAGCGCCCCGCCACCAGCTCGTCGACGAGGCGCGAGAGGGGCCCAACGTCCTCGGGCAGCGCCCACTCGTAAAGGAGCAGCTCCGCAAGGCGCGCCCCGCGCCGCCGCAGCGTCTCGACCAGCGGTTCGTTGCGTTCGCCATAGTGGAGCAGCACGACCATGCGCGCCTTCAAGTCCAAGCCGTCCAGCGCGGCGGTGAGCTCGGCGGTGGTGTAGGGCGACTGCGCCAGCACCGACGCGGTCAAGCTCTCCCGCGCCAGCGCAGCCACCGGCTTGGGCCCCCGGCAGACGGAGATGCCCCGGCGAATGGCCTCGCGGAGCTCGTTCTCGCGACCGGAGGCCCGAGCATCCTCGAACAGCGCGGCCACGCCGACGCCGGTGGAGAACACGAAGACCGGGGCAGCCTCGGCGGCGAGGGAATCGAGCACCCGCGCCAACTCCGGCCGCGCATCGCGGCGCAGCTCGCGGACAGACGGCACGCAGACCGGTTCGCCGCCGTTCTTGCGCACCAGCGCGGCCAGCGCATCGGCAAGGCGAGACTCGAGCAGGGCGATGCGCTTGCCACCCAGCCCGTCGGTCATGCGGCATCCCTCCTTGCGCCGCCACCTGCCTGGGCGAACCCGCGCAGCAGCTCCTCTACCCGCGGCCGGCAGGTCCCGCAACCCGTTCCAGCGCGGGTGGCCGCGCAGACCGCCTCCAGCGACTCGCAGCCCGCGCGGGCCGCGGCCGCGATCGCTCCTTTGGAGACCGCGTTGCAGTCGCAGATGCGCGCCTCGTCGGGCAGGCCGAGCACGCCCGCCGGGGCCCCCTGCCCCGCCAGCTCGGGGAAGAGCAGCGCGGCGCGCTCTTCGGGCAGGGGCAGCTCGCGATCGAACGCCTGCAGCAGTCCCGCCGCCGCCGAGGTGTCGCCGAGCAGCAGCGCGCCGGCCAGCCGGCCGCCGCGCACCACCAGCTTCTTGTAGACGCCGCGCGCTGTGTCGGTGAAGAGCACCTCTTCGTCGCCGGGTCCGCTCGCCTCGCGCGCTCCCATCACCGACAGCTCGACGTCCACCACCTTGAGGCGCGTCGCGACCCGCGAACCCAGGTAGACGGCCTCGGGGCGGGCGCCCGAGAGACGATCGGCCAGCACCGCCGCCTGCTCCCAGGCCGGCGCGACCAAACCGTAGGTGACACCGCGGTGCTGCGCGCACTCGCCCAGCGCGTACACGCCGGCATGGCCTGGGACGGCGAGGTCGTCTCCGGCGACGATTCCGCGCTCGACCGTCAGCCCGGCTTCGCGCGCGAGCTGCAGGTTGGGGCGCACCCCAGAAGCGAGGACGAGCAGGTCGCACGCGAGCGTCTGCCCGTCGGCGAAGCGCAGGCCCTCGACGCGGGTCTCGCCGAGCACCGCGGAGGTGGAGACGCCCAGGTGCACGCGCAAGCCGAGCCGCGTGAGCGTGGCCTCCAGGACGCGCGCACCCGCGCGGTCGAGCTGCTGCTCCATGAGCTGGGGCAAGAGCTGCACCACGTGGACCTCGGGGCAGAGCCGCAAGAGGCCCCGCGCCGCCTCCAGCCCGAGCAGACCGCCGCCGATCACCGCCACCCGCCGCGCGCTCTTCGCCGCCTCGAGGATCGCCGCGCAGTCGGCCAGCGTGCGAAACACGAAGGCCCCCTCGATGAGCCCGCCGTTCGGAGCGCGAACGCCTTCGATGGGCGGAACGAACGGGGTGCTGCCCGTGGCCAACACCAGCTCGTCGTAGCGGGCGCTGGAGCCGTCGGCCCCCCGCACCCGCTGGGCCGCGCAGTCGACGGCCACCGCGCGCACGCCGGCGCGCAGCTCGATGCCGTTCGCGCGGTACCAGGAGGGCGCGTTGAGCATGATGTCCTCGGCGGCGTGGTCGCCGGCCAGCACGCCCGAGAGCAGGACGCGGTTGTAGTTGCCCTGCGGCTCCTCGCCGAACACGGTGATGCGGTAGCGATCGGCGCCGCCGCGCGCGAGCAGTTCCTCGAGGAAGCGCGCGCCCGCCATGCCGTTGCCCACCAGCACCAGGTCGCGTTTCATGGCCCTGGCTCGGCCCGCACCGCGCAGATCTTGAACTCGGGCATCCGGCTCACCGGGTCGAGCGCGGAATGGGTGAGCCGGTTTACCGCGCTGTCCCCGCCGAAGTGGATGGGCACGAACACGGTGCCCTCGGGCATCTCCGCGCTCACCTCGACGACGAAGCGCGCGCTGCCCCGCCTGCTGGTGAGCGTCACCTCCGCGCCCTCGGCGAGGCCGTGGCGCCGGGCGGTGACCGCGCCCATCCGCGCGCTCGCGCGCGGCACCAGCCGCATGAGCGCGGCCACCCGCCGCGTCTGCGAGCCCGTCTGGTAATGCTCGAGCAGCCTCCCGGTGGTGAGGTAGAGCGGGAACCCGGCGTCGGGGACCTCGGCGGGAGCGCCGGGCCGCAGCGCGGCGAAGCGGGCACGCCCGCTGGGGGTCGGGAAACGCTCCTCGAAGAGTCGCGGCGTTCCCGGGTGGCCGGCGGCGGGGCATGGCCAGAAGATCCCTCCGCGCGCCTCCAGCTCGTCCCAGTCGATGCCCGCGTAGTCGGCGATGCCGCCCGCGCTGGCGCGGCGCAGCTCCTCGAACACCTCCCGTTCGCCGGCGAAGGCGAAGCGGCCGGCCGGGTCCAGACGCTCGCCCAGCGCACAGAGGATCTGCACGTCCGTCTTCACGCCCGGGGGTGGCTCGAGCGCCCGGCGGCGCCGCAGCACGCGGCCCTCCAGGTTGGTCACCGTGCCGTCCTCCTCCGCCCACTGCGAAGACGGCAGAACCACGTCTGCGAGCGCCGCGGTCTCCGAGAGGAAGAAGTCGGAGACGACGAGCAGGTCGAGCTTGCCCAAGCGGCTGCCGAGCCCGACGCCGTCGGGCGCCGAGAGCAGAGGGTTCGCGCCGAACACCAGCAGCGTGCGGACTCCGCCCGGTTCACCCAGCGAGGAGAACATCTCGGCCGCGGAGGGGCCGGCCCCGGGGAGATCGCGCTCGTCGATGCGCCAGACCGACGCCAGGTGTCGGCGCGCCGCCGGGTCGTCGATGCGCCGGTAGCCTGGGAGCTGGTCGGCCTTCTGCCCGTGCTCGCGCCCGCCCTGCCCGTTGCCCTGGCCGGTCAGCGTGCCGAAGCCGCCCCCGCGCCGTCCCACCTGCCCGAGCGCGAGCGCGAGCTGGAGGAAGGCGAGGACGTTCCGCACGCCCTGGACTTGCTGCTCCGGTCCGCGGGCCGTCAGGATCATCGAGGTGCGGGCCCCCCCGAGCAGGCGCGCCGCCTCGATGAGCCGCGCCTGCTGCACTCCGGTGATGCGCTCAACCCGTTCCGGCCAGTAGGCGGCTGCCTCTGCCCTGGCTTCCTCGAACCCCTCGGTGCGCTCGGCCACATAGGCGCGATCGATCGCGCCATCGCGGATCAACAAGTGAAGCAGCCCGCGCGCCAGCACGCCGTCGGTCCCCGGCAGAGGTCGTAGGTTAAGCGCCGCCAGCTCCGCGGTCCGGGTGCGGCGGGGATCGATGACGATGAGCTTTCCGCCCGCGGCCCGCTGCTCGTCGAGGTAGCGGACGAAGGGGGGCATGGTCTCGGCCGGGTTGGCGCCGACCAGCACCAGGGTTTCTGCGAGAGGGATGTCGTCGAGGGGAAAGGGCAGGCCGCGGTCCACCCCGAGCGCCAGGTTGGCCGCGGCCGCGGCGGTGGACATGCAGAAACGGCCGTTGTAGTCGATCGAGCGCGTGCGCAGCGCCACCCGGGCGAGCTTGCCCAACAAGTAAGCCTTCTCGTTGGTCAGGACGCCGCTGCCGTAGACGCCGACAGCGTCGCGGCCGTGGCGCGCCTGCACGCGCTCGATGCCGCGCAGCACGGCGGAGAGCGCGTCTTCCCAACTCGACGGCCGCAACCGGCCGTCGCTCCCGCGGACGAGCGGCGTCCGCAGCCTCTCGGGGTGGTCGAGCGTCGCCGCCGCATGGAAACCCTTCACGCACAACAGGCCCCGGTTCACCGGGAAGCCGGCGTCGCCGCGGATCGACACCCTGCTCTGGAGCGGCGCATCCGGCTCTGCCGGCTCCGCGCCCTGCTCGCGCGAGAGCCGCATCCCGCACTGGAGCGCGCAATACGGACAGTGCGTCGCGATCCCAGGCGGCGACGCTGCCGTGCTCACGAAGCGGCCGCCAGCGTCGAGGACCCCTCCTGCGCGCCCTCGTCGAGGAACGCGAGCAGCTCATCGCGAAGCCGGTAGTAGTCGGGGTGCTCGAGCACCGCGGCGCGCTCGCGCGGCCGGGGGAAGGGAACGCGCAGGATCCTTCCCACCCGCGCCTCGGGGCCGCGGGTCATCATCGCGATGCGGTCGGAGAGGAACAGCGCCTCGTCCACGTCGTGGGTGACCAGAAGCGCCGTCTTGCGGTCGCGCGACCAGACGTCGATCAAGACTTGTTGCAGCTCGAAGCGGGTCAGCGAGTCGAGCATGCCGAACGGCTCGTCGAGCAGCAGCACCTTGGGGTCGATCGCGAAGGCGCGGGCGATGCCCACGCGCTGTCGCATGCCGGCGCTGAGCTCGCCGGGGAACTGGTGCAGGGCCTCGTCGAGGCCCACCTGGCGCAGGTAGCGCCCGGCGATGGCGAGCCGGTCGCGCCGGCTGGCGTCGGCGAACACCTGGTCGACTCCCAGGAGGACGTTCTCCAGCGCCGAGAGCCAGGGGAGGAGGCAGGGCGACTGGAAGACGACGCCGCGGTCGGTGCCCGGCCCCAAGACCTCGCGGCCCTCGAGGAGCACCCCTCCCTCGCTCGCCTGCGTCAGGCCGGCGACGATGGACAGCACCGTGCTCTTGCCGCAGCCGGAGTGGCCGATCAGGCTGACGATCTCGCCGCGGTCGATGGACAGGTCGAAGTCGCGCACCACGCTCGCCTGGCCGTGCCCGGGGTAGTGCTTGCTCAGCCGCGAGACTTCCAAGTAACCGCTCACGCCGCCACCTCCACGCCGCGCAGCGGCGGGCGCGCCTCGGCCTGCCGCGGGCGCCGCTTGCCCGGGCCCAGGAGCCACTCGATCAGCTCGTTGCGCGCCCGCTTGAAGCGCGGGTCGCCGGCCAGCGGGCGCCGCTCGCGCGGGCGGGGAACGGGGAGCGGCACCGCGGGGCCCAGCGTGGCGCCGGGGCCGGCGCTGAGCGGCACCACCCGGTCGGCGAGAAGCAGCGCCTCGTCCACGTCGTTGGTGATGAGCAGCACCGTCTTTCCCGCCGCCGCCGCGCAGATCCCGGTGAGCGCGTCTTGCAAGTTCGCGCGCGTGAGCGCGTCCAGCGCCCCCAGCGGCTCGTCGAGGAGGAGGATCTTCGGATCCACCGCTAGCGCCCGCGCGATGGCCACCCGCTGGCGCATGCCGCCGGACAGCTCGCGCGGCAGCTTCGCTCCCGCGTAGCCCAGCCCGACGAGCGACAGCATCTCGTGCACGCGCGCCTGCTGCCGCTCGCGCGTCCAGCCGGCGAAGACTTGCTCGACGGCCAGCAGCACGTTCCCGGCCGCGGTGAGCCAGGGCAACAGCGAGTAGTTCTGGAAGACGACGCCCATGTCCGGACCTGGGCGTTCGACCTTGGCCCCCGCGAGCCGGACCTCGCCCTGGTCGGGTAGCAGCAGCCCGGCCACCAGGGACAACAGCGTGGTCTTCCCGGAGCCCGAATATCCGACCACGGCGACGATCTCGCCCTGCTGTACCCGGAGGTCGATGTCCCGCAACACGGGCTCGAGCAGCGCCCGCGGGCCGTAGCCCTTGCTCACCGCGCGCAGGTCGAGGAAGGGAGCAGCGGCTTCCATCGCCCCCTTCACACCGCCGCCCGGAAGCGCTGCTGCACGGCGCTCATCAACCGGTCCAGCGCAAAGCCGATCAGGCCGATCGCGAGGATGCAGAGGATGATGTGCTCGTAAACCAGGCTGTTGTACTCCTGCCAGAGGAAGCCGCCGACGCCGGGCGAGCCGGTGAGCATCTCCACCGCGACGATCACGAGCCAGGCGATGCCGAGGCTGAGCCGGAAGCCGGTGAACATCGAAGGGAGCGCCGCCGGCAAGAGCACCCGGGTCAGCGTCCGCCAGGGGGAGAGCTGCAGGACGCTCGCCACGTTGAGGTAGTCCTGGGGAATCGAGCGCACGCCAGCGGCGGTGTTGAGGACCGTGGGCCACATCGCACAGATGGCGATGGTGAAGAGCGCCGCCGGCTGCGAGCGCCCGAACAGCACCAGGCCCAGCGGGAGCCAGGCGAGCGGCGAGACCGGGCGCAGCACCTGGATGAGCGGATCGAAGCTGCGCGCGAAGAGCCGGGAGCGGCCGAGGAGGAACCCGACCGGCGTGCCCACCAGCAGCGCCAGCACGTACCCCTGGATCACCAGCCGCAAGGAATACCAGGCGAACCGCAGGATGCCCTGGTCCAGCTCGCCGCGTTTCTCGAACGGCGCGAGTACGTAGGGCTTGCTCACCTCCCAGGTCTTGCCAGGCGAGGGCAGGTTCCTCGACCAGGTCAGGCTGCTGAAGCTCCACAGCGCGAGCACCAGCGCCGCCCCCAGCAGGGGAAGCGCGATCGCCTGCGCTAGCGTCTTCCACTTCATCCGCGCTCCTTTCATCCGACCCGCGCCCGCACCGGAAAGCCGAGCGCGTACTCCTCGGGCTTGCGCGGGTCGAAGACGTGCCCGTCGAACAGCGTGATCGGGCCGTCTTCGCGCCCGCCGTGCTTGTGGCCGATCTCCTTCATCGCCTCCTCGTAAAGATCGGTGCGCATCACCTGCTTGGCGATGCCGCCGTAGTCCGGCGCCTTGTCGACCATCCCCCAGCGGCGGAACTGCGTGAGCCACCAGGTCGCGTACTTCGGTTGGGGGTAGTTGCAGTTGCGGGAGCTGAAGATCATGTAATCGGGGTCCTGCTTCTTGCGGCCGTCGCCGTAGTCGTACTGGCCCAGCATGCGGCCGAGGATCAGATCCTTGGGGCAGTTGATGTAGGCGGGCCGAGAGACGATCTCGGCCTGCTCGGGCCGGTTTTTGAGATCGTCGAGCCACACGCTCGCCTCGTTCAGGGCCTTGAGGATGGCCTTCACGGTCTTTGGGTTCTTGTCGGCGAACTCGGCGGTGAACGCGCAGACCTTCTCGGGGTGGTCCTTCCAGATCTCCTGCGTGTTGATGGCGGTGTAGCCGATGCCATCGGCGATGGTTCGCGCGCCCCACGGCTCCCCGACACAGAAGCCGTCCATCGTGCCGACCTTCATGTTCGCGACCATCTGCGCGGGCGGGACGGTGATCAGCTTCACGTCCTTGTCGGGGTCGATGCCGCCGGCACCCAGCCAGTAGCGCACCCACATCGCGTGTGTACCAGGCGGGAACGTCATCGCGAAGGTGAGCGGTTGCCCCTTGGTCCGCGCCGCGTCGACGAACGGCTTGAGCGCCTTCGGGTCGGCGGCCACCTTCCCCTTGTAGGCGTTGGCGAGGGAGATCGACTGGCCGTTGCGGTTCATCATCCAGGGGATGACCATGGGCTTCTTGGGCGAGCCCAAGAGGCCCATGGTCGAGGCGATGGGCATGCCCGTGAGCATGTGCGTGGCCTGGATGTCGCCGTTGGTCAGCGCGTCGCGGATGGCCGCCCAGCTGGCGCCCTTCGAGATGGTGGCGCTGATGCCATGCTTGCGGAAGAAGCCCTTCTCGTGCGCGATGACGATGGGCGAGTTGTCGGTCAGCGCGATGATTCCGAAGCGCACCTCCGGCGTCTCCGGCCCGTCGCCGGCGAAGACGCGCCCGCCGGGCAGCAGCGCCGCGCCGAGACCTGTGGCGGCGGTGCCGAGAAATCGGCGGCGAGAGAGGCTACGCGGCATCAAGCAACCTTCCCGGCGATGAAAACAGCGCGAGCCGGGACGCGGTCCGAAGGCCCGCGCCCGGCTCGCCTGCTCCCCGTTTCGCGAAGCGGGGCGCCCACACGCCCCGCACTCGCGCCGCCACCGGGCAGATCACGCCTGCCGACCCCATCCGACCGAACCGACCCATCCGACTCCTCCGGCCCGCATCGCCGTGGTGACGGGCATGGCAGGACGCATCTGCAAGGATGGGTCCAGCGGCGCGAACAAGTCAGCGGCAGGGGCGACGCGAGGTGTGGCACAGCGCACGGCCGACAATCTCGTTGGCGCGCGGCGCGATGACGCCAACTTTGTCGAAATTTGCGACGCACCGTGCCACCGGCGGCGTCAGGCCGCTTCCGCGCCAGCGCCAGGCTCCGATTGGGGTGCGAGCCCGGCGCTGGCGCCCGCCGGGCCGGCACCCGTAGCCCCAGGGCGCGGGGATGGACACATATTTGTCGGACAAAGCCGCGACGGCGACAACCCCGTCGGTCGTCCCCCCCAGCGAGCAGCGCCAAGCTACTGGCCGTCCTTCGCGTACAGGCGGTTGAGCGCCTGCAGGAGCAGCGGACGCCGCTCCGCCATCGGAACCCGCGCCGCCTTCTGCTCCGTGCGCAACGAGCGGGCCTGCGCAACCCAGGCGTCGAGATCGTCGGGCAAGAGCGCCTCCAGCCCCTCCCGCAGCAGGCCGGCCAGCGCAGGAGCGGCGCCCGAGGTGGAGATGGCGAACGTCATGCCGGCGCGGCGGACCACGCCGCCGGCGTACGCGCTGGCCCGCTCAGGGTCGTCGACTGCGTTGACGAAGACGCGGCGCCGCCCGGCCTCGACGGCGACGGCGCGGTTCACCTCCGGCGGTGCGGCGGCGATGGCCAGCCAGGCGCCGTCCAGATCCTCGGGCCGGAACGCGCGCCGCTCGATGGCGACGCCTTCCCTTTCGACGGCCTCGCTAACCTCGGGCGCGACCACCACCACCGCAGCGCCCGTGCCGCGCAGGGTGGCGAGCTTGGAGGCGGCCACCGGACCGGCGCCTACGACCACGACCTTGCGCCCGTCGAGCTTGAGGAAGAGCGGCAACAGTTGCAGCAGCTTGGCCATGGTCGAATCCAGCTCGAGAGGTTTGCGTCCAACCTGTACCGCCCGGTTCGTCGCTTCGCAATGCGATGCGCCAAGGGCCACCCCAGTCGGGCCGATGCCTGCGTCGCGACCGGTCCCGCCTACCGAAAGCGGTGCCGCCTGCGAAGGCGTTGCTTTATTGCGGCTTGTGAAATATTCGACTCGCTGGAGACCCCATGCTCAACGACCCGACCGCGACCCGCATCGCAGCATTCGAGCGGGACGCAGCAGGACGCAGCGAGGCCGCAGCGCCGCAGCTGGACGCCAGACAACCCGACGGAGCGCGCTCGCACGCGCTTCGCCCCGGCGGCGGCCCACACGTCGAGGAGCTGTCGGACGCCTCCGCGGCGGAGTGGGACGACTACGTCGCCGCGCAGCCGGGCGCCACGCTCTACCACCTGAGAGCGTGGAAGCTGGTCGCCGAACGCGCGTACTCCATGCGGGCGCCCTTCCTGATCGCCCGCGACGAGTCGACCGGGGCAGTGCGGGGCGCGCTCCCTCTCTTCGTGGTCGATCGGCCGTTCGGACGCTACGTCACCTCCGGCCTCTTCGGCGCCTATGGGCCGCTGCTCGCCGACGACGAGGCCGCGGCCCGGGCGCTCCTTCTCTCGGCCCAGCGGGTGACCGACGCGGTGGGAGGCCGCCTGCTCCACTTGAAAATCCTCGGCCAGGCTCCGCAGCCGGTGGCTTTCGACCGCCGGCAGATCTGGGTCACCGCCCACCTTCCGCTCGCGCGCGACTGGAAGACGGTGTGGGAGGGCCTGACGCGCAACATGCGCAACCAGGTGCGCCGCGCGCGGCAGAACGATCTGCGCCTCGTCGCCGGCAACCACCGGATCGACGACTTCTACGACGTGCTGGCGGAGAACATGCATCGCAAAGGCTCGCCCATCTACGGGCGGGCTTTCATGCGCGAGTTGGTCGACGGGCTCGGCGACCGCGCCGAGGTGGTGACGCTGTGCCGGGGCGAGGAGACCGTCGCGGCGGCGCTCACCGTCGCCTTCAACGGGGTCCTCTACGTCCCCTTCGCCTCCTCGCGCCCGCGCCATTTCTCGCTCAAGCCCAACCATCTCCTCTACTGGGAGATCATCCAGCGCGGCTGCGAGCGGGGCCTGTCGGTGCTCGACTTCGGCACTTCGATGCGGGGGCAGAGCACCCTCGAGTTCAAGCTGCACTGGCACCCGGAGCTCCTGCCCATCGTTTCGCACCTCTACTCGGGCACCGCGTCGCTCTCCGACGCTGCGCCCACCATCGTGCCCACCGGACGCGCGGTCCAGTGGGGGATGAAGGCCTGGCAGTGGCTCCCTCGCGGCGTCGCCGACGCGCTCGGTCCGCGGGTGATGCGCTGGACGGCGTGACCTTCGGCGCGCCCGCCTCTACATGATGCTGGAGGACCGGTCGGGCAGCAGCGGCTCGGCGTGGACCGCGCCGATCTCGCGGAAGCGGCGGGCGTCGATCCGATACTTGCGGATCTTGTAGCTGACGATGCGCTCGGTGCTGCCCAGCAGCCGGGCCGCGCGCGCGCAGTTGCCTCGCGCCGACTTGAGCGCGTCGAGGATCAGGTCCTTCTCGAACTTTCCCACGGCCGCATCGAGCGTTTCGCGCAGCACCGTGCCGGAGGCCTCCGCCGTCTGCAGGGTCGGCGGCAGGTGGTGCGCGTGGATCACCTGGCCATCGCAGACCAGCACCGCGCGCTCGAGCGTGTTCTCGAGCTCTCGCACGTTGCCGGGCCAGTGGTAGCTCATCAGCATATCGATGGCCGGCGTGGAGATGCGCTTGATGCTCTTCCCGTGTGCGCGCGCGTACTTGAGCAGGAAGTGGTCGGCGAGCAGCATGATGTCCGGTCTGCGCTCCCGCAGCGGCGGCACGAAGATGGAGAACACGTTGAGTCGGTAGTAGAGGTCCTCGCGGAAGGAGCGCTCGGCGATCGCCTCCTCGAGGTTCTTGTTGGTGGCGGCGATGAGGCGCACGTTGACCTTGATGGTCTCGGTGCCGCCCAGCCGCTCCATCTCCCTCTCCTGGAGCACCCGCAACAGCTTCACCTGGGTGGAGAGGTTCAGCTCGCCGATCTCGTCGAGGAAGAGCGTGCCGCCCTCCGCCAGCTCGAAGCGCCCCTTCTTGCGGGTGGCGGCGCCGGTGAAGGCGCCGGCCTCGTAGCCGAACAGCTCGCTCTCGATCAGCGTCTCTGGCAGTGCCGCGCAGCTCACCTTGACGAACGGCTTCTGCGCCCGCGCCGAGTTGTAGTGGAGCGCATGCGCGATCAGCTCCTTGCCCGTGCCCGACTCGCCGCGGATGAGCACGGTGGTGTTGGTCCGCGCCACCTGTTCGATCTGCTGGTACGCCTGCTGCATCGGACCGCTGGTGCCGACGATGTTGCTGAAGTCGTAGCGCTGCTTGAGCTTGCTCTTGAGCTGGCTGTTCTCGTCGAGCAGGCGGCGGCGCTCCTCCTCGATCATCCGATGCACCTTGAGCGCTTGCGCGATCATCGAGGCCACCACCCCGAGGAAGCGGGTGGCCCGCTCGAAGTCGCGGTCCTTGTCGAAGGGGAAGTCGACCGCCAGCGCGCCCGCCGGCCTGCGGTTGAGCGGGATGGGCACGCAGACGAAGGACAGCTCGGGGCCCCCCGGCTGCTTCCTCTGCGGCGTGGCGCGGTGGAGGAAGAGCGGCTCGCGGCTCACCATCGGCACCACGATGTGCTTGCCGCTCTCGACCACGCGGCCCGTGATGCCCTCGCCCAGGCGGTAGCGCGCGCGCTGGCCGTCGGTGGTGATGCCCAGCGCCGCCTCGATGTAGAGGTCGCTCGACTCGGGGTGCAGCAGCATCACTGCGCTGCGCACCACCTCGTGGTGGACCTCCAGCTTCTCCAGCACCCGCAAGAGCGCCTGCTTGAGATCTGGCGTGCTCGCGAGCGCCTGGCTGATCTCCAGCAGCGTGGTCAGCTTGCGGACCTCGCCCTGCTCGTTCTCGGCGGGCTTCTTCACCACCACAGCTTTACCTCCTGGCATCCGGGTTCGCAATCGGCACCTACAATGTCGTTGCCAACATTTGTCATTCCTACGGATTTGTAGCTACGCTTCTCGCCGCCCTCGTCCGGGGGAGCCGCCCTCTGGCACCCCCCCGCCGCAACCGCGACCATCGGGCCCGGGCTGCCGCGCCGCGGGTGCTCCTCCAGATCAGATGTCGAAGTACAGGGCGAACTCCGTCGGCGTCGGCCGCAGCCGCACCGGGTTGAGCTCGCGCTCGATCTTGTTCTCGATCCACGCCTCGATGACGTCCTTGGTGAAGACGTCGCCCTTGAGCAGGAACTCGTGGTCCTTCTTCAGCTCGCCCAGGGCCTCCTCGAGCGAGCCGGGCATCTTGGGGACGTTCTTCAGCTCCTCGGGCGACAGCCCATAGATGTCCTTGTCGAGTGGCGCGCCGGGGTCGATCCGGTTCTCCACGCCGTCCAGGCCCGCCATCAACATGGCCGCGAAGGCCAGGTAAGGATTGCAGGACAGGTCGGGCGAGCGGAACTCCATGCGCTTCGCCTTGGGGCTGGGCGAGTACATGGGGATGCGGATCGCGGCCGAGCGGTTGCGCGACGAGTACGCGAGGTTCACCGGCGCTTCGAAGCCCGGCACGAGCCGCTTGTAGCTGTTGGTGGTCGGGTTGCAGAGGGCCGCCAGCGCGCGCGCGTGCTTGAGGACCCCGCCCATGTAGTAGAGCGCCATCTGCGAGAGGCCCGCGTACAGCTCGCCGGCAAACAACGGCTTGCCGCTCTTCCAGATGCTCTGGTGCGTATGCATGCCGGAGCCGTTGTCGCCGTACAGCGGCTTGGGCATGAAGGTCACCGTCTTGCCGTTGCGCAGGGCGACATTCTTGATGATGTACTTGAACCAGAGCAGCTTGTCGGCGGTGTTCACCAGCGTGTCGAAGCGGATGTCGATCTCCGCCTGGCCCGCCGTCGCCACCTCGTGGTGCTGGCGCTCGACCTGGATGCCGACCTGCTCCATCACCAGGCACATCTCGGTGCGCAGGTCCTGCTGCGAGTCCACCGGCGCTACCGGGAAGTAGCCTTCCTTGTAGCGCGGCTTGTAGCCGAGGTTGGGGCGCTCGATGGTGGTCTTGCCGTCGAAGTATTTCTCGGTGGCGTGGCCAGTCGACCACTGGCCCTCGCGCGACTCGATCTTGTAGTGGCCGTGATTCGGCCCGGTGTCGTAGCTGATGCCGTCGAAGATGAAGAACTCCGCCTCGGGGCCGAAGTAGGCCACGTCGCCGATGCCGCTCTTCTTCAGATACGCTTCCGCCTTCTGGGCGACGAAGCGTGGGTCGCGCGAGAACGGCTCCTTGGTGATGGGATCGACGATGTTGCAGATGAGCGACAGGGTCGCGTCCTTCATGAACGGGTCCATCACCGCCGTCGAGGGATCGGGCACCACCAACATGTCGCTCGCGTCGATCGGCATCCAGCCGCGGATCGACGAGCCGTCGAAGCCCAGGCCCTCGTCGAACACCGCCTCGGTCAGCTCGGCGATCGGGATGGTGAAGTGCTGCCAGAGCCCGAGGAAGTCCATGAACTTCAGATCGACCATCGCCGCTCTCTTGTCCTGGGCGAATCCGAGAACGTCTCTCTTGGATTTCGGCATGGGTTCCGCCTCCAGGCGCGGGCAGCGCTGACGAAGTACACCTCCACCGTCGAGGACCATTTTTGCAAGCACGGTACCAACGGCCGGCCGCCGCTCTGCGGCGCGGTTGCCGTCGTACAACGAGGCTGTCAGCGGATTCCCGACCCCCTGGCGCAGCAGACATTTTTGTCGGATCCATCGGTTGGACGGACATAAAGGTCTTCTTCGCGTTTACCGCAAGGTTCCCTCCAAAAA
>WNFI01673780.1_pt1 | contig 16005 bp, 20 predicted proteins | sample 5400471 | NCBI WGS metagenome assembly WNFI01 (sample SAMN13153348, study PRJNA577476) | soil metagenome | isolation source: 100 cm saprolite on Douglas fir-dominated hillslope | place: USA:California | collected 2013-09-17 | reverse complement strand
GAACCCGGAGGGCCAAAATCCTCCATCACTGGCACAGCACGGTTCATGCTGGCGATTCTTCTACATCGCCACCACTCTCCTTTCAGGACGCACTACAGATCGAGCCGTACGCGTGCCTTTAAGGGATCTTGCTGCGACTACTCATCGTGGTCGGCGGAGGCCGGGACCAGGGAACAGCCGGTCCGTGGCGTCAACTCCAGTGCGTATCACTGGCCGCAACTCGTGCCTCGTTCCTCGTGCCGCCGCGCGCCCTCCGCTATCGCCGCGTCCACATCGCCCCGCTCGGCCAGCCGGCCAGCGCGCTCCGCCGCGCCTCTTGTACTAGCTCCGACGCTTGGCCCTCGAAGCGGGCGATGTCTTCCTCGACGGCCGCGACCGCGCCGAGCAGGCGGCGGACCGTTTCGGCGACGGCCTCGTGCGCAGGCGTGACCGACGACGCGGCCCTGGTTCAGCGTCTCGACGATCCGGGCCCCGCCGCTCGCCCAAGAGAGCCGGTCAAGCGGCGTTTCGAGGATCTCCGCGCGCCTGAGCCTGGGCGAACCGGACCGGTCGGCCTCGATCCTCAGCCCGCCCGACCGTCTGCTGGTGCCAGGGATGGCCGCGTGAGGACATGGCTTCGGCTAGCTGGCGTCGGGATACTCAGTGGCTGGTGACTGGATCGCGTAGCCCCAAAAGGCTGAGCGCCCCGCTGGCCCTGGGGAGGGGGTCGGCGGGCGCTCCACGCTTTGGCGGTCGTGGAGTAAGTCTTCAGCATCTCACGTTGACTTCGGCTGGCCATGGCTCTCCAGCGGGCTGGCTAACGGAATCTGGTTATGTTAGTCAACTGACTCTCACCGGTTGAGCATGATCAGCGTCGCGCCGTACGGGTCCTGGCGCTTATGTGAGCGCGGCAGGCTACTGGACGACGGTGAAAACGGTTGCCTGGTTGTCCTGCAGGTCAGGATCGAACGTGTTGCTAGACACCTTGACGGTGTCGGAGATGGTGACGCCTTTAGGCGCAACGACCAGCACGACGATCTGCAACTTCACGGAGCTCCCGGCCGCGAACGATCCAAGGGAGCACTTGACCGTTCCTGTCGAGCCGACCGCCGGTGTCGTGCAACTTGATCCGGCTGGGGCGAACAAGGACTGGAACTGCACGTTGGACGGGAGCTGGTCGGCGGCAACTATCCCCGAAGCGGTGGAAGGACCGGCGTTCTGCACGGTGATCGTGTAGGTCAGGTACTTGTTGCGGTGGACTGGGTTCGGCGCGCCGCCGATGGACACGTTCAGGTCCGCTGCCGGGCTGCCGGAGCCGGAGAGCGCGACCGTCGCGATACCGCCATCGCTCTTGATGGTGAGCGTTCCGCCGGCTGGCCCGGTGCTGGTCGGCGCGAACTGCACGCCGATCTGGCAGCTGCCGCCAGGGGAGATGGCGGTTCCCCCGGTGCACCCGTCAGCCGAGACTGTGAACGGCCCGCTGACGCTGGTACCTGCCACTGTCAGGTCGCTGGTGCCGGAGTTGGTCACCGTGACGCTCTGCGGGCTGCTGATCGTCCCGATCGGAACCGTGCCGAATGCGAGACTGCCCGGGCTGACCGCGATCGCCGGGGCAACTCCGGTGCCAGACAGCGCGACCGTATCCGGGCTGGACGCTGCGTTGCTCGTGATGGTCAGGGTGCCAGAACGGGTCCCCGTAGCGGTCGGCGAGAAGGTCACGGCGATGGCGCAGGCCTGGCCAGGCAGCACCGGCTGCGCGGTGCAGCCGGTCGCGTCCGCCGTGAAGTCACCCGATGCCGTGGCATCCCGCACGGTCAGGCTGGTGGTACCGGTGTTGGCAACGGCAATCGTCTCGGGCTGGCTGGTCGTGCCGACGGCCTGCTTGCCGAAGTCCAGGCTCGTCGAGGAGAGGCTCACCTGCGGGTTGATGCCGGTGCCGGTCAGCGGCAGCGTCTGCGTGCCGTCGATCGAGGTGTTGTTCACGGCGAGCTTGGCCGTCCGGTCCCCGGTCGCGGACGGGGTGAAGGCGATGTCGACCGTGCAGGAGCCGCCTGCCGGCACCTTGAACCCCGAGGGGGTGTTGGCGCACGTGAGCGACGCGAGGTCGGCAGTGAAGTCCGCGGCGTTCTGACCGCCTATCTCGATGTCGGTGATGAAGGTGTCGTCCGTCCCCGTATTGGCGAACTTCACGGTCAGCGTCTTGGATGTTCCGGCCAGCACGTCGCCGAAGTCGAGCGGGTCCGGCGTGAGGGCCAGGTGAGCATCAGGCAGCAGGATGGGCGAGGTCGTACCGGAGAGCGTGGCGCGCGCCCCGCCGTTGAGCAGGAACTGCAGCAAGCTGGGCAGCGCGGGGTCGCACACCGGACTGGTGACATCACCGGCTAGCGACACGGCGCCGGTCTGATCGTCGTACGGCACGCCCGGCGGGTCCGTGGTCATCGTCACGGAGACGTGGTCCGCCGGTGCGCTACCGCCGATAGTGCACGTTCCGCTGTATTGCGACGAGCCATCGACCGAGATGGTGAACGACGTGCTCGCGAACAGCGATGTCGTGAGGCTGGCTGCCCCGGTGGCCGGATCTAGCGTGCCGGACAAGGACGTGGTGTCGACCGTAGCGGTGCCGGTCACGCTGACCTGCCCCAGCAAGGGCACGTCCTGGCTGAAGCTGAACGGCTCGTCGGTAAGTTGCAGGCTGCTCTGCGGAATCGAGATCGCGCCGCTCGCGTCGATCTGCCCGTCCATCGAGCCGGTAGGGAACGGGAACGTCAGCAGCCCGACCTGGAGGGAAGCGCTGGTCGTCGAGAACGTGAAGCTTCCCGGGTTGCCCACGTTGGCTGATGCGACCCCCGGTGCCAGCAGCACGCCAGCGGCCGCCAGGCAGGCGACGCTCAGCGTCCGCGCCGCCAGCGTTGTCCTGATTCTGTGTCGCATCGTCAGCCTTTCGGGGCAGCGGGTTCGTCCGGCGATGCCCGCGACCTGAAGGGACGATAGGGCTAGTCTGGCGAGGAAAGTATCCGGTATTTCCCTACGTTTGAATGACGGCCTGGAGCGGCGCTACAGGGTTTCGCGCTCCGTGCTCGCCAAGCATGCGCCGAGTTCGGCACGCGAGCGGATGCCGAGCTTGCGGTAAACGCGGGCGAGGTTAGCTTCGACCGTCTTGGGACTGATGAACAGCCGCGCGGCGACCTGCCGGTTCGTCAGCCCGGACGCGGCAAGAGCGGCTACGAGCTTTTCTGACCCGGTGAGTCCCTCACCTGGCCGACGCGCGGCTGCGCGGTCGAGTTCGGCGCGGGCACGCTCGGCCCAGCGCCGCGCGCCGGCCGCTTCAAAAAGTTCCAAGGCCCCCCTGCAGAGGTCGCAGGCCGGTCGTCTCCGCCTGCTGCGGCGCTCGATCTCCCCCGCCACGAGCAGGGTTCGCGCGTATTCGAGCCGCAACTCAAGGCGCTCTGCGCCGCGGCAGGCATCGCTCGCTGCCAGTGCGGCGGCGCCGAGGTCGCCGCGGGCCGCATGCAGCAGCGCGCGGCAGCGCCCCGCCTGCGCCAGGGGGCCAGCGCCGCGTAAGCCGCGGCGGGATCGCGCCCGGAGAGCGCCAGCACGGCCAGCGACCAGCCCGCCCATACCGCCCCGATCCCGTAGCCCGTCTCGGCTGCCAAGGCGAAAGCCTCGCCGGCTCGATCGCGCGCCGTGCCGGCGTCGCCGGCGAAGGCTGGCGGCACCGAGCCGAGCGCGAGCGCCGCGCAGCGCATCGAAGCCATACCGGTCCTCGCGACGATGCCCAGCGCCTCCTCCGCGAACCTGGCAGCGGCGTCGAGGTTGCCCCGCCAGCTCTCCGCCCAGCCCAGGCACGCCGAGACGTAGGGGAGGTCGCTGTCCTCGCCTCGATCGAGTATCCGCTGCCTCAGGTCCCCGAGCAGCCTGCAGGCACATTCCAGCTGGCCGGTATAGAGCGTCAGGAGACCGGCAATGAGGCTGGGCCGCAGCTCGACAGTGGTCTGCCGCTGCCGGTCTTCGAGGCTGAGCGCGCGCTCGACTTCCGCCTCATCGATGCCTCGTCCCAGCAGGAAGCCGACCATCGATGACACGGCGATGGCTTCGGCGAGCCGCGGCCCGTCGCCGAGTTGCTCGGCCAGTGCGAGCGCTCGACGGGCATGCGGCTCGGCTCCGGCGAAGTCGCCTGCCGCGTTGGACGCATACGCGAGATGCAGCTCAATCGCCGAGACCAGAGAAGCGTCGCCGGCACCGTGCTCAAGCGCCTGCGCGAACAGCTCGACCGCCTGGGGAAAGCTCTGCTCGTGGTAGCAGATCTCGCCAAGCATGCGGAGCGCGTCGGCGCGGATCGGCCCCGTCGGCGCCTCCCGCAGAACGGCCTCGAGCAGCTCGCGCGCGCCAGGCAGCTCGCCGGCATGGTAGCGGTACTCGGCGGCCCGGACCCTGCGCTGCTGAACGTCTGACGTCTTGTCAGGCGGCGTCAGCTCGAGGGCCTGCTCGGTAAGGTCGAACGCCGCCTCGGGCGCTCCCCGCGCGCGGGCGTGCTCTGCGGCCGCGTCGAGAATCGCTGCCAGCTCGCCGTCGGGCGCCTCGGCGGCCAGGGCGAGATGCCAGGCGCGCTCCTCAACGTCGTCGAGCGGCGCGACTGGCCGGACGCCGCGCCCATTCCCGCCGCCACAAGCCCGACCGTCGGGGAGCGGAGCACCGCAGCGGGCAGCAGCGCGCGGCGCGCCCGATCGGGAAGCGGCGCGAGTCGGGCGGCCACGATCCCGCTAAGGTTGCCGGGGATTGGCACCACGGCCTGCCCATGCGGCCGCGGGTGACGGGAGAGTGAGCGCGCCACTTCCACCGCGTAAAACGGATTCCCGCCTGCCACCTGTCCGATCTGGGCCAGTGCCCGGCGCGAAAGGCTCCGGCCGAGCCTGACCTCGACGATCCGGCGCAGATCCGTCGTGCCGAGCGGTCCTAGGGTGCGCCTGTCAGCCAGGCTCTCCGGCAGCGCAAACACGAGATCGTGACCAGGTTCGTGCTCGGAGCCGATGCGCTCGCAGATCAGCAGCCCGACCGGCATCCCGCCAAGCCGACGGGCCGCGAATGCCAGCACTCGAGCGGACGGGCGGTCAAGCCATTGCAGGTCATCGATTGCGACAATCACCGGACCTGCACGGGACATTTCCGTCAGGATGCCGACGGTCGCCGCCCCTACCGCGCGCTGGTCAAGGCGGCGTCCTCCGGCATCTTCGCGCAGCAGCGCCACCGCGAGCGCGTGCCGCTGCGGCTCAGGCAGCCGGGCCACTACGCCGACGGGCACCGATCCGAGCAGGTCGGCCAGCGCCGCGAACGCGAGCCGTGCCTCGGCTGCGGCGGGCCGCGCCGACAGGACTTCCATGGACCGCTCGCGGGCTTGTCCGATGACGTAGGTCCACAGCGTTGTCTTGCCGATCCCGGGCTCACCCGCGAAGACGAGACCGGCGGGGCGGGCTGCCATGGCCCCCAGGAACGCCGCCGCAGCCTGCAGGTCCTCGTCGCGGCCGACAACCTGATCGGACATGATTGAACTGTGGCACCGCGCTTGCGTGCGGTAAAGCCGAAAATGGCCACCGCGCTGAGCGGCGGATCTCCGCGCCGTCTCCACGCGCTCTGCAGACGTACTCCAACGGACGGGACTCAGCTGGACGCACTGGCGCAAAAGGGCTTCGGGGAGGGCGTCAATGCCAACGGGATTCATCGACAAGCTGCCAGGCGGAATCGCTGTCGTCCATTTGCCTGCCGAGCAGCAATGGGGCGATGTTGACCTTGACAGCCCAGCCAAGGGATGCGGGCACACGACGGAGGGCACGAGCCTTCCGTCTTATGGATCAGGTCAGGCGAATGCGCCGACGTTCACGGTCGGCCCGGAGAAAGTGTGGCAGCACCGTGCCCTGGGGAAAGTCTGCGGCACCGTTGCAGAACCTTACCGGCGACACTGAGACCAACCGGCTGATCCGGATACAGTGCTGATGAACGGCGGCGATGTTGGTCGCGGTAAGGTGGGCACGCCTCGATCCTTGCCCCACCGGCGCAAGTCGTCTTTGGCCCGTTCGAGCTCGGCGTCGGAGATCACGCCCGCGTCGTGCGCCCGCTTGGCCGCGATCATCCGCTTCGCGGGGTGCTGCCGCTCGGGCGGAGCATCGGCCGGGGTGCCGTAGTGCGGTCGCAGCCCTCACTGATCGCGTAGGTGATCTCCTCGTCGTCAAACGGCAGGATCCGGCGGATGGCGACGTGCTGCCCGGCCTCGGGCACGACCCCGCCGAGCGCGCGCGCCGGATAGCGGCCGGAGTAGACGAACGACTCTGCCCAGCCGTAGTGGATCTCCAAGGCAAGCGTGACAAAACCGCTGCGCTCGCGCCTGACGGCCAGGATCAGCGGTCGCAATGGCAGTGACCTGCATGGCCACAAGCATGGACATGGACGGATCGTACGGCGAGCCATGCGGCTCGGCCACCGATCGTCTGACGATCACCAGCCTCTATCAGGGCGTCTGGTGACGGGACGCATCGAGATGCGGTGTGGCCTTGACAGCAGGCCGGGCGGCTCGACGATTCAGGGGCCGGAGGGCGCGGGCGTCAATTGTCGACGGTGCGCGGCGGGCCCTACGGCATTGAACGAATCCGCTTAACACATCAGGTTGCGCGGCCGATCGGCCTGGCCTACCGCTCCCTTGATCGCGCTCAAGAACAACTGTTCGGCGCCCGGTTGCAGCTTTTGAAAGTGAGCCACCTGGCCGACCATAACGAGCCGTAAGCGTGCGGCAATGATTCCGCACTCAAGCCCGGCCGCTGCGCGGCCGGTCAGTGTCTCTATCACGCTGAGTGACGGGCAGTTGCCCGTTGGGTGCGTCCTGTGCATTCTGAGCGTTCGAACCGTTCACTGACCCGTTCCACGAAAGCGACAAAATGGACCGGCAAGGTTTTCGAAAGTTCAAGTTCCCTCACTACCTGGGACCCGCCTGTCGGAATCGAACCGACGACCTGTTCATTACGAGAAACATGGCCGGCCGCACCAGGAGCACTGCCTGCACAGACAGCGCAGCCGGATGCCCAGAATGCCCTTGATGCACCCGGTGCACGAACTGCTTGTTCCACGACTCGTTCCACGCGGCTGTCGGACGCCTAACACATTTTGCGTCACGCTGAGTAGCGGCGCATCGGGTCACCCCGTCCAGGACAGGTTCAGCTCGGCGTTCAGCTGGCCCTGGCGGTGAGCTGGGAAACCCGCTGCGGGCTGATGCCGAGCAGCGCGGCGACATCGCGGACGGACAGTCCGCGGGCAACGAGTTGGACGGCCACCTGACCGGTCCGGGCCGCGGCCGCCGCCGCGAGCTCATCGGCCTCGCGACGCAGCCGCCGCACTTCCAGCGTCGTCGCATCAAGCTCCGGGTCACCGGTGCGGTAGCGGTACTCGATCGCGAGTCCCGCCATCGCCTCGTCCGGCAGATCCGCAGCCAGGACGATCACCTCCCGCACCGCCTGATCCAGGCCCGGCAAGCTCCGCGCGAACGTGTGTGCCCCTTCCAGCCCGCGCACATCCGCCAGCCAGATCCCGTCCTCGCGGGTCACCACCACCACGTAAGCCTGCCCGCTCACCTCAGCCACCCTTCCCCCAACGCAGGCCGCAGGTCACGCTCGATCGCTCGCAGCGTGCCCAGCGGGATATCGCCCTTATGCTGAGGTACGCTCGTAGCCACGTGCGCCTCCTTGCCCGCAGCATCCCGGTACGTCACCACATACCGCCGGTGCGAGCCGACCTGCCGTGCCATCAACCCGCCCAGCCGCTCGATCCTGCGGTTGACCTCGCGCGCCCTCACTACGGTATATCTAGCGACTAGACTACCCAGCCACTAGGATCCGGCCAGCCATACAAGCGCCATTCCGCCGCGATGCCGACCGCCGCCCCGACAGGCCATAGCACACGCCGGGCCCGCCGAGCACGAACGTTAGCGGATGAGCGCTGCCAGCGCAGCGCCCGACAGCCCGTTTCGCGAGGAAGCCGCGCACCGGCGCCGCGTCGATGCGGGGACCGTACGCGGCGGCATCGCTGTTGGAGATCAGCACGACCTGGGGCGGTGCCGGAGCGGCCGCCAGCCGCTCGGCGACCGCGAAGCCGTCCAGGCCGGGAAGCTGGACATCCAGCAGCACCACATCCGGCTGCAGCCGCGCCACCTCCGTCATCGCCGCGGCCCCGTCCGCAGCGCTCCCGAGTACGCTAAATCCTTCCGCCTCAACAGAGCGCGCGCCGACTCGCGGAATCCGGCATGGTCGTCCACGATCAGCACGGTCCTGCGCACAGGCCGATCGTCGCAGAAACGAGCCGCAGGCGCATTGTGGCCAGCACGAACCGCCGCGCGATTTCCGTGCAGGCACGGACCGCGAACTGTGGCCTGCCCGGATTCGCGGGCGCCCGGAGACTCCTAGCGTTGCGGCGCAGTATCCGCAGCGACGGGAGGAATTCACATGCGTGAGCGCACTAGTCACGTAGCAGAACGTAAGGCGGCCGCGCCACTCTGGGCGCGACGCAGACCCGCGCCGAGCCGGGCTCGACCCGCTATCGTCCGGGCCGGGCTGGTCGTTGCCACATCCGCGGCATCGGCCGTCGCGGCGTCGGCCGGACCGGCCCTGGCGACGGTCGGGCGCGGGCACACGACGATCGGAACCAGCCTGCTGGCGCGGCCAGCAGCGACCCGGCCCGGCTGGTCGGTGGTCCCCGCTCCGAACGCGAAGGCGCCGACCGGCCAGTTGCTGTTCGGCACCTGCACCAGCGCTTCCTCATGCGAGGCGGTCGGCACCCATGTGACCGCCTCTGGCCTGGGAGTAACGCTCGCCGAACGATGGAATGGCACCAGGTGGGCCATCCAGCGCACCCCCAACCCGGCCGGCGCGCGGGTCAGCGCGCTCAACGGCGTGTCGTGCTCCGCGTCACGGTCATGTACCGCGGTCGGCAACTTGGTCACCAGCGGCGGCCGGCAACTGCCGTTCGCCGAGCGGTGGAATGGCACCAGATGGCGCCTGGAGCCGATGCCGGCCCCTGCAGGCTCGCGGCAGGCAATTCCGATCGCGGTGGCCTGCCGGTCAGCGTCGTCCTGCGCGGCCGTCGGGTTCTCCGTCAACCGATCGGGTGCGCAGCTCAGCCTGGCGGAGCGGTGGAACGGCACCAGATGGCGAATCCAGGGCACCCCGCGCCTGGCCGGGGCTGCGTTCACGTTCCTCGACGACGTGTCCTGCACCATACCTTCGGCCTGCACGGCCGTCGGGCAGACCAGCAAGGGAACTCTTGCGGAGCGGTGGAACGGCACCAGATGGCGCGTCCAAAGCACGCCGAACCCCGCTCAGGGAGGCGGAGGGCTACTCGGCGTCGCCTGCACGTCCCGGTCCTCGTGCACGGCCGCCGGGCTGTCCAATGCGGGAACCCTCGCCGAGCGATGGAACGGCACCAGATGGCGGATTCAGTCCACGCCCAACCCGGCAGGCAGCCAGTTCATCTTCCTGAACGGAGTGGGCTGCTCGTCGCCGTCAGCGTGCACCGCCGTCGGGGCGTACATCAAGAAGTCCGGCGACTTCCGGCCGGTGGCCGAACGGTGGAACGGCATCAGGTGGACGATCCAGCGCACCCCGAGCCCCGGCGGCGCCCAGGGTGACTTCCTGGCCGCGGTGTCCTGCCCGGCCCGGCTGGCATGCACCGCGCTCGGGTTCTCGCATGGCTCCGGCACGCCGCTGGCGATGGCACAGCGGTGGAACGGCAGCAGTTGGCGCGTCCAGCGCACGCCAAGCCCGGCCGGGGCGGCCGAGAGCCAGCTGTCTGGCGTGGCGTGCACGAGCCCATCCGCGTGCATCGGGGTCGGGACCGGAGCAAACAAGGCACTGGCCGAGCGGTGGAACGGCACCAGGTGGAGCACGCAACCCATTCCCACGGTCGCCGGTGCCTCCCTCAGCGCCGTGTCCTGCACGTCACCCTCGGCGTGCATCGCGGTCGGAATGTCGCCGTCAGGAACCCTGGCCGAGCGGTGGAACGGCACGCGATGGACCATCCAGCCCATCCCCAACCCGGCCGGTGCCCACGGCAGCAGCCTGCTCGGCATCTCGTGCACATCGGCCTCGGACTGCATGGCAGCCGGCGCATACTTCACGACCGCGTCGCTGTCGAGTCCGGTCCGGCCTCTGACGGAGCGGTGGAACGGGACCAGGTGGACCATCCTCACCACGCCCAATCCGGTCGGTTCTGTCCAGACCTTCCTCGGCGGTATCTCGTGCACCTCGCCATCGGCCTGCACCGCCGTCGGCGAGCAACACTCCGCCTCAGGTATCGCGCGCACCGCAGCCGAGCGCTGGAACGGCACGGCCTGGACCGTCCAGCCCACGCCGAACCCGTCGGGCACCCAGTCCGCGATCTTCTCCGGCGTGAACTGCACCGCGCCGTCGGCCTGCCTCGCGGTCGGAGGTTCGGACCAGGGAACCCTGGCCGAGCGGTGGAACGGCTCGGCATGGACGATCGACCCCACGCCGAACCCGCCCGGCGGCGGCCAGCTGAACGGCGTGTCCTGCCGGGGCGCCTCGGCCTGCACGGCGATCGGGTTCACGTTCACCAGCGCCGGCGGCATGCTCCTAGCGGAGCGCTGGAACGGCACCACCTGGAGCATCCAGCCCACGCCCCTGATTCCCGCGGCGCACGACATGGGGCTGCCCGCCATCGCGTGCGTCACGAAGTCCTGGTGCACCGCCGTCGGCGGTTACGAGAACGACGGGCCAGGCTCGGTCACTCTGGCGGAATTGTGGAGAGGGGGCACGGCTGCCTTCGCCCCGCGCCCCGCCGTGTCGTCAGCCGGGCCTGACCGCACCTGCGCCCTGCCGCTCCTCGTAGCGGCTGACATCCATGCCGCGGCGCGACCCACGCCGCCAGGATGGCCTGCGTACCGAACCGCGATTCCGGCCGGCAACCGCGCGACACCATCGGCGCCTCCGTTCCACACCTGGTGCTGAGCAACAGATCATCAGGAGCAGGAAGGAGTCTGCTTGCGTGTCGGCTGAGAGCGAGCCCCTGCCTGATGGGCAGGCGGTTCGCGCACGTGCCGCAACCGCTAGTCAGGCGCTGGCAACGCCGTTGGGTTTAACCGGCGGGCAATCGAGGACTGCAGCATCAGGCGACGTGTATCGCGGTGAGTGATGGGTGGCAGTTCCGCGCTGGGCATCCTGAGCGTTCGAGCAGTTCACTGACTCGTTCCACGAAAAGGACAAACCAGACCGACAAAGAATTCGAGAACACTTCACTACCTGGAGCCGCCTGTCGGAATCGAACCGACGACCTGTTCATTACGAGAAACACGCCCGCCAGCACCAGACGCGCTAGCTGCACAGATAGCACGCCCGAACGCACACATTGCACACGATGCACCCGTTGCGCACTCCGCCCGTTCCACGACCCGTTCCACGAGCCGGCGAAGGACAGAGCCAACTTGTGTGACTAAGAGTAACCGGGCACAGGGTCACGCCCGGAAAAGCCCGGGCCACTGTCTGGCAGGACGGCCGGCGGACCGGCGGCTGCCTGCTGGCGCGGGCGGTGGGGTTAGGCCTGGCCGGTCACGAACCCCTGGGCGTTACCGCTGCGGCCCGCATACCCCCACCCGCCGCACGGGTGCGCGCCGAGCCGCACGAGACCCAGACATGCTCCGCGCTCCCGCCCTTGTTCAGCGTCCCCGGGCCGGGCACCCGATCGGCATACCCCAGTGGCCGTTGTTCTCGCTGACCACGAACCCCGGCCGCTACCGTTGCCGTCGACGTAGGACCCGCCGGCCGCGCAGTCGCCCGCCGGGCCGCACGACACCGACCCAGCCTCCACGTCACCGCCCTTGTTCAGCGTTCCCAGGCCGGGTACCTCGATCGCCGTGCCCCAGCGGCCGTTGGCCTCGCTGACCACGAACCCCTCCAAGGCGACAAAGGGGGCCGGCGGAGTAGGACCCGGCGGCCGCGCAATTGCCCGCCGGGAAGCAGGACAGCGAGGTAACCCCAGCGGACTTGCCCGCGTTCAGGGCTCCCAGGCCTGGCACCTCGATCGCCCGGCCCCAGCGGCCGTGCCGCTCGACGGCCACGAACCCCTGCCTACCGCCGTTCGTGTAGCCGCCGCCGGCCACGCAGCTGCCCGCCGAGCCGCACGCCACCGAGACATCCTCCACGTCCCCGCCCGTGTTCAGGGCACCCAGGCCCGGTACCTCGATCGCCGGCGCCCCAGCGGCCGTGCCGCTCGACGGCCACGAATCCCTGCAGGTGACCGCGGCGGAAGCCGAGCGAAAGGCCGGAAGCAGCTGGAGCGAGGGCAGATCCGTCTTCGCGACATCTGCGGGAACGGCCATGGATGGCGAACGTCCGCCGCGACTTCCGCGCAGTGCTGCCGAAGGTCGACGGCCTCAGCCCGAAGGACTGGACGCCGCGGGTCTACCTGGCGGTCGGGATCGACTGCGAGGGCACCGTCTTTGATCGCGGTGCGGAACCCTGGCCGGCGTCGAGGAAGAACTCGATGCGCAGGCCGGAGACGATCCAGACGGCGATGTTTATGCCGCAGCCGCCTGGCTGGCGCGCAGTGGCTTGAGCGCTGCCGCCCAGGCCTCGAGCTGGCCGAACAGGACATCCGCCATGTCCTGGTGCAACGGCGCGGGGCTGAACGCGGTGAAGTTCTCGAAGTCGGTGAACAGCGAGAAGGACAAATGCTGGCGCACGCCGGCGATCTGAAGCTCGGCACAGATGGCCCGCAGATGCTCGATCGCGCGAGCGCCGCCGAGCGAGCCGTAGGAGACGAAGGCGGCGGCCTTGTTGTTCCACTCGGCATAGAGGTAGTCGATCGCGTTCTTCAGGACGCCCGAGGTCGAGTGGTTGTACTCAGGACTGACGAACACGAAGCCGTCGTAGGCCGCGATCTTCTCGGCCCATGCCTTGGTGTGGTCACCGGCGTACTGCCCAAACGTGGGCGGCAGCGCCTCGTCCAGGTGCGGCAGCGGGTAGTCGGCCAGGTCCAGCAGGTCATAGGTGGCCCCCGCGCGGTCCTTGGCCTGGTCCACCACCCAGTCGGCCACGGCCTTGCCGTTCCGTCCCGGCCGTGTGCTTCCGAGGATGACGGCGATCTTCAGGTCGCTCATGCTGACAAGTCCTCCTGCCCGATTACATGAAAGTTCATATCACGGTCACGCTAGCGCAGGTAACATGAATTTTCAAATGACCATCTCGGGTGCGTACACTGCGGTCATGGCCGCCGAAGAAGCACCGCTGTCGGCTGAGGCCGCGTGGCTTACGCCCGACGAACTGCAGACGTGGACGGCACTGCACCTTGTCCTCTCGACCCTGCCTGCTGCCCTGGGCGGGCAGCTGCGGTGTGACGCCGGCCTAAGCTTCCTCGAGTACTACGTCCTGGCTTCCTTGTCCGAGCAGCCAGGCCACACTCAGCGGATGGGCCAGCTAGCGATGCTCGCGGGCTCCGAGCAGTCTCGCCTGTCCCATCTCATAAACCGCCTGGAGAAGCGCGGCCTCGTCCGTCGCGAGCCCGACCCGGCCGACGGACGGTTCACCCGCGCCATCCTCACCGCCGCAGGCCACGCGCAAGTGATCAAGGCTGCGCCAGGACACGTGGAGTACGTGCGGCACCTGATCTTCGATGTCCTCGACGAGACCGAGCAACACGCACTGAGGGGTGCGCTCACGAAGATCATGTCCAAGCTGATCGGCAGCTGTGAGTTAAGTAGCCAGTGGAGCGGCGATGATCTTGCCGGTGGGGTCACATGACGCCCGCAGGCCCGAACGGCGGAAGTCCTGCGAGAAATTCCTTCTGGCAGACTGTCGGAACTGGAGCGAGGCGTTCGTAGACGAGGCGGGATGCGGCAGGAAGATGCCGCCCGTGACATGGGAGTCGTGAGATGACGCGGTACCTGATCTCGTTCGGTGCCCACGCAATGGATCACATCCCCGACGAGGAGGGGCCTGATGTGGCCAGGGCCGCGCACGCGGTGGTCCAGGAGGCCATCGACGCCGGCGTGTACCTGCTCGCGGGCGGACTTGAAAGCCAGCGGGCCAGTGTCGTGGCCACGGACGGGACGGTCACCGACGGCCCGTACCCGGAGGCCGTCGGCGGATTCACAGTCGTCGACGTGCCCTCACGTGCGGAGGCGCTGGAATGGGCTGCCAAAATCGCCGTCGCCTGCCGGTGCGCGCAAGAAGTCCGGGAGATCGGGCACGATCCCGAACTCGACGAGATGCTCCGCAAGGCTGATAGCCGACCGTGACGTCGACGACGTCTATCGAACGCTGCGCACGACTTGCCTTGGCTGCGGCCGTGACCATATGAGGATGCGCGAGGCCAGAACTCCGGCTTCGACAACCTGGAGAATGACCTGATGTCGCTGCTCGACAAAGAGGAGCCATGAACTTCTGCTGACGTCTTCTGGCATCGCCAACACGAGTATCCACGACGCGCTTGTCGGTCTGCTGGGCAAGCCGATTGAGGAGTCCAGCGCCCCTCGTCATTCCGACCGCGATATACCCCTTCCCCGGCGGTGCTGGCCACGCGTGGGAGGCGATCTGCGGAAGGAGCAAGAGTCCCTTCGCCGGATTGGGCTGGAAGTCTTTGGGAGTGCTGGAGCTCTCCGTGCTGCCAAGCGTCGACGAAGAATGCTGGGTCCCGGCGGTCCAGGAGACCGACGCCCTGCTGGTTTGGGGCGGCGATCCGGTGTTCTTGTCGTACTGGATGCGGCGGTCCGGGCTAGCAGGCATCTTGCCGTCGCTGCCCAGCGAGACGGTCTACCTGGGGGTAAGCGCCGGGAGCATCGCAGCAACCTCCACCTTTGCTGAGACTTACCGTGAACCGCGTCGTGGCAGCGGCGATGCGCTCTCGACCGAAGACATCGTGTTCGATACACCCGACGGCGAAATCCGCACGATCCTGGTCAAGGCTCAGGGAGTCGGGCTGGTCGATTTTGCAATCATTCCGCACGTGGACAGCGCGGATCACCAAGACGCGGCCATTGCAGAACAGTGGGCCGCTAGGATGCCGGCGCCGACATACGCGATCGACGACCAGACCGCCATCAAGGTGACCGATGGCAACGTCGAAGTCGTATCTGAGGGGCACTGGAGGTTGTTTACCCAGGTACGGCGAGCTCAGCGGCAAGGTAACGAGGACGCGACTACCCGGCTCCAGTCGTTCACGGGATGACTGTCGCTCGTCAGCAGTATGGGACCGCAGGTTCGCCAGTCATGGGACCACCGGGCGACCGGGGCAGAACATTCAGTCGGCGTGGTCACATACCTTGCAGATGCTGACCGCGCGGCCGATCAGCTCGGCGGGAGTGTGCACGCCTCGACATCGATGGGCGATCACGCCCCGTGATCTCGGGCTGAGTCGGCACACCGAGCCGAGCGCCGACTATGTCCGGCTGCCGCAGGAGGGTTACAGCACGGGTCCTGCGCGCAGACGCTCCAGTTCTGTGCGGCCTTCTGGCCGAATGGCGCGCTCTCATCGCGAATATGACCGTGCCTGAACTACGTGTCCCGCCGGGCGGGGCGGAGATCGAGCGGCTGTTCGCCGGGTGGCGCGAGGAACTGGCCACCCGGCGCAAGTTCGTCCCGGCCGCGCGGAACTACGCGGCCGCGCGGCTGGAGGCCGGCGTCGGCCTGCGGGTCAACGAGATCCGCATGCTCGACTTGGACGACGTGCGCTGGGAGCTGGGCTGGTTCGGCAAGCTGAACGTCCGCCACGGCAAGGGAGCACGACGCCGCGGCCCCAAGCCGCGGCTGGTGCCGCTGATCAACGGCGCTGACCTCAGCGCACCACCACATCCATCTCGACCGCCGCGCCCAGCGGCAGGGCGGCCACGCCGATCGCGGTGCGGGCCGGGTAGGGCTCGGCGAAGTGCCTGCGGTACGCCTCGTTCATCGCGCCGAACTGCGACATGTCGGTCAGGTAGACCCCGACCCGGATCACGTCGTCCAGGTCCTTGCCGATCGCCGCCAGAGTCGCCGCGATGTT
>WNFI01263453.1_pt1 | contig 16008 bp, 12 predicted proteins | sample 5400471 | NCBI WGS metagenome assembly WNFI01 (sample SAMN13153348, study PRJNA577476) | soil metagenome | isolation source: 100 cm saprolite on Douglas fir-dominated hillslope | place: USA:California | collected 2013-09-17 | reverse complement strand
CTCACTCACTCCGCTGCTGCTGCTTGCACCCTGCCGCGCCCAACCATGATCACCCTCACTCGACCATGATCACCGAAATTTGACCGAAAGAGCTCCTTTTCAAGATCGCCCCAGAAGCTGTCTGGCCATTACAACCCGCTGAATCTGGTTGGTCCCTTCGTAGATCTGGGTGATCTTGGCGTCCCGCATCATCCGCTCCACCGGGTAGTCGCTGACGTACCCGTAGCCGCCCAGCAGCTGAACCGCGTCCGTGGTCACCTCCATGGCCACGTCCGACGCGAAGCACTTGCAGGCCGATGACATGAACGTCAGGTCTGGGGCCGGCTCGCCGGACATGGCCCGCTCCGACCTGGCCGCGGCCGCGTAGGTCAGCTGCCGGGCCGCCTCGACCTTCATCGCCATATCGGCGAGCATGAACTGCACGCCCTGGAACTCGGCGATCGCCTGGCCGAACTGCCGCCGCTGCTTCACGTACCCGGTGGCGTAGTCGAGCGCGCCCTGCGCGATGCCCAGGGCCTGGGCCGCGATCGTGATCCTGGTGTGGTCCAGCGTGGCCAGCGCGGTGCCGAAGCCGCTGCCCTCCTCGCCGATCAGCCGGTCGGCGGGGACCACGCAGTCGTCGAAGTACAGCTCCCGGGTCGGCGAGCCCTTGATTCCCAGCTTGTGCTCGGGCGCCCCGAACGAGAACCCAGCGTCGCCGGACTCCACCACGAACGCTGAGATCCCGTCCGGTCCGGCCGCCGAGTCGGTCCCCGCCATGACCGTGTAGTAACGCGAGACGCCGGCGTTGGTGATCCAGCGCTTGACCCCGTTCAGGACGTAGCTGTCCCCGTCGCGGACGGCACGGGTCTTCATCGCCGCCGCGTCGGAGCCCGCCTCGGGCTCGGACAGCGCGTAGGAGAACATCGCCTCGCCGCTGGCGACCGGCGGCAGGTAGCGCCGCTTGAGCTCGTCCGAGGCCGCGAGCAGCAGCGGCACGGTGCCCAGCTTGTTGACCGCCGGGATCAGCGAAGATGACGCGCAGGCCCGTGCCACCTCCTCGATCACGATCGCGGTGGCGATCGCGTCCGCGCCCGCGCCGCCGTAGGCCTCGGGGATGTGCACGGCGTGCAGGTCGGCCTTGACCAGGGCGTCGTGCGCCTCCTGCGGGAACTCGGCCGCCTGATCCACCTTGGCCGCGTACGGGGCGATCTTCTCGTCCGCCAGGGCGCGGACCGACTCGCGCAGCGCTTCGTGCTCGGGTGACAGGGCGAACGCGGGAGACTCGAGGCTCATGGCCTCGATGGTAAATGGTCCAGCTACCTTCGATTCATAACGTTCCGTCGCGAGCCGGCGGGGAGGTTGAGCTTGCATTGACGGCGGCACTGCTGACCGGTCGCGGCCGCGAGTTGCTGGACCGGCTCGCGGGCGAGCAGGTCGGGCCGGACCGGGCGCTGGAGCTGGCCCGATCGCTGCGCGAGCGCTACCCGCCCGGGCTGGTCGCCGCGGCGCTCACCCAGCAGGCGCTGCGCACCGCCGCCCGGGCCAAGTTCAGCCGCGCGGAGCAGATGCTGTTCACCCGGGCCGGGCTGGAGCAGGCGTCCTCCGAGATCACGGCCGCCCACAGTGCCGCCCGCTACGCGGCGGCCACGCTGGTCGCGGACTTGTGCTGCGGCATCGGCGGGAACCTGACGGCCCTGGGCCGGGGCGGTGGCGTTATAGCCGTGGATTTTGATCATGCAAGCCTGGAATTCGCGCGGCACAACGCGGACGTCTACGGCGCGTCCGGCGGGCTGGCCGCCGTGTGCGCGGACGTCGCCGACATCGCGCTGGCCGGCGTGGACGCCGTGTTCATCGACCCGGCCCGGCGATCCGGCGGGCGCCGCCTGGCCGCCGGGCGCAGCGAGCCGTCGCTGGGCTGGTGCCTGGAGCTGGCGGGCGTGGTCCCCGCGGTGGGGATCAAGGCCGCCCCGGGGTTGCCGCGCGAGCTCGTCCCGGCGGGCTGGGAGGCCGAGTTCGTCGCGGTGGGCCGTGACCTGAAGGAGGCCATGCTGTGGTCCCCGGCGCTCGCGACCGCCCGGAGCCGGGCCACGGTGCTGCCGTCCGGAGACACCCTGACCGCGGAGCCCGGCCCCTCGGGCGCCGACGTCCCCGTCGCGCAGCCGGGCGGCTTCCTGCTCGACCCCAGTCCCGCGGTAACCCGGGCCGGAGTGGTCGCCGAGCTGGCCGGGCGGCTGGGCGCCTGGAAGATCGACCCTGAGATCGCGTTCCTGTCCGCCGACCGTGAGCTCCGCACCCCGTTCGCGAGGACTCTGCGCGTGCTGGAGTCTGCGCCGTGGCACGAGCGGCATTTCGCCCGCAAGCTGCGCGATCTCGGCATCGGCGCCGCCGACATCCGGCGCCGCGGGCTACCCGGGGACGTCCGGCAGATCCACCGCCGCCTGGCCCTGCGCGGCCCGGCCCGCGCCACGGTCGTGATCACCCGGGCCAGCGGCCGCCCCTGGGGCCTGATCTGCGCCGACGTCCCCGAAGCGGCGACCGGGCCGGACACCACGGCCTAGCCGACGGCAAGCCGGCCAGTCGCGGCGACAGCGGTTTACCCGCTCCCGCCGCCGAGCTTGTCGCGGAGCGCGGCGCCCTTGGCCTGTGCCGTGGCCCTGAGCTCATCCTGGAACTCGGCCATCCGGCGGCGCAGGTCGTCATCCGCGGCGCCCAGGATCCGGACCGCCAGCAGCCCGGCGTTGCGCGCCCCGCCGACCGCGACCGTCGCCACCGGAACCCCCGCCGGCATCTGGACGACCGACAGCAGCGAGTCCATCCCGTCCAGGTGCGCGAGCGGAACCGGGACCCCGATCACCGGCAGCGGGGTCACGGCGGCGAGCATACCCGGCAGGTGGGCGGCGCCGCCGGCGCCCGCGATGATCACGCGGAGCCCGCGGCCCGCCGCCTCGGATCCGTAACTGATCATTTCCCGCGGCATCCGGTGCGCCGATACCACGTCGGCCTCCCAGGGGACGCCGAACTCCTGCAGCGCCGTGACCGCCGCCTCCATCGCCCACCCGCCCCTAACCTCGCGAACCCGCCCCTGGTGCCCGCCGCGTCCCCTGCGTCGTCAGCCTCCGTGCCGAGGCTGAGGTAGCTGGCCGCGCGCCCGGCGCGGTCGCGGAGGGTCTCGATGTCGTCGCCGAGCGCGGTGACGTGGCCGACCTTCCGCCCGGGCCGGGCCAGCTTGCCGTAGAGATGCACCCGCAGGCCGGGATCGGCCGCCATCACGTGCACCAGCCGGGAATACAGATCGCGGTCGTCGCCGCCGAGGACGTTGACCATGACCGCATGCCGGGCCGCGAGCACCGGCGCCCCGAGCGGCAGGTCGAGCACGGCGCGCAGGTGCTGCTCGAACTGGGACGTCCGGGCGCCCTCGATGGTCCAGTGACCGCTGTTGTGGGGCCGCATGGCGAGCTCGTTCACAAGCAGCCCGGCGGGCGTCTCGAACAGCTCGACCGCGAGCATCCCGGTAACCCCCACCCCGGCCGCGATGACCAGCCCCAGCCGCTGCGCGGCGGTCGCCGTGGCGCTGGAGAGCCCCGGTGCGGGCGCCAGCACCTCACGGCATATCCCGCCGCGCTGGATGGTCTGCACGACCGGGTACACGGCGGCCTGTCCGCTGGGTGAGCGGGCGACCAGCACGGCCAGCTCGCGCCGGAAGGCGACGTGCTCCTCGACGATCAGCTCGAGCCCGTGGGCGAGCACCTCGGCGGCCTGCGCGGGGGTTTCGCAGACCCACACGCCCTTGCCGTCGTACCCGCCGCTGACCGCCTTGAGGACGACCGGCCATCCCGAGCCGGCGGCGAAGCCCGCCACGTCGTCGAGGCTCCGGGCGGCAGCGAACCGGGGGCAGGCAATGCCGAGCCCGGCCAGCCGCTCGCGCATGGCGCGCTTGTCCTGGGCGTAGCGAAGGGCGTCCGGCCCGGGCCGGGCCGTTACTCCCGCTTGCTCAAGCGCCCTCAGATGCGGCCCGGGCACGTGCTCGTGGTCGAACGTCACGACGTCGCAGCCGCCGGCGAAGGCTTTGAGGTCGCCCAGGGACCGGTGGTCGCCGATCTGCGTGCCCGCGAAGACCTGCGCGGCGCTCTCGCCGGATGCGGCGGCAAGCACCCGGAATCCGATGCCCAGGCTCACTGCGGCCTGGCCGGTCATGCGGGCGAGCTGCCCGGCGCCCACCATGCCCACCACCGGAGCGCCCGAGCGCGACGGCACGGCTACGGTCACCACCTCGTGTTCTGTCATGGCCAAGGCAGGCTATACGTTCAGGCGGGGCCGCTTACCACGGGCTCGTCCGGGTCGTCCGGGGCTCCGGGGACCCCGTGCGGGAGGAACAGCGCGAACACCGCGGGCCGCGGCCGCACCAGCACCACCTGGCCGCCGTCCGCTGCCGCCACCGTCCGGGCGAGGGAGAGCCCGAGCCCGGTCCCGCCGGGCGCCCCGCTGACGCTGCGCTCGAAGATCCGCGGCACGAGTTCCGGGGGAACGCCCTTCCCCTCGTCCCTGACCTCGATGACCACCGACCGCGGCGTCTGCGAGGTCCTGATCGTGACCGTTCCGCCGCCGTGCACGAGCGCGTTGTCCAGCAAGGTGGCGATCACCTGGGCCCCACTCCCCAGCGTGACGTAGGCGTACAGGCCCTTCTCCCCCGTCACCTCAAGCTTCCTGCTCATCCGCCGGAACGCCGGCTCCCACTCCACGACCTGCTGCGCGACGATGTCATCCACGCTGGCCAGCGCGGGCGCGCCCGACACCGACCTGCGCGCCCGGCCAAGCAGGTGGCCGACGACGTCGGCGAGCCGCTCGGTCTGGGCCAGGGCGGCGGCCCCCTCCTCGCGCACGACGTCCGGGTAGTCCGCCGCCGCGATCATCTCCTCCAGCCGCATCGACAGGGCGGTCAGCGGGGTCCGCAGCTGATGGGAGGCGTCCACCGCGAAGTCGCGCTCGGCGGTCAGCAGCTCATTGATCCGCTGTGCGGAGCCGTCCAGGCCCTCAGCCACGCGGTCCAGCTCCGGCACGCCGTACCTTCGCCCCAGGGGGCGGGCATCGCCGGAGCCGAGCCGGTCCGCGGCGCCGGCCAGCTCCTGCAGCGGCCGGGTCAGCCGCCGTGCCTGGAGCAGGGCCAGCCCGACCGCCACGGCGATCGCGAGCAGCGCCAGCGAGCCGATCATCACGAGCCCGCTGGTCACCTGGCCGATGACGAACGAGTCGTCCGCGGCCACGGTGACCGTGAAGTCCCTGGTGCGGGACTGTCCGGTGATCGTGTCGCGCGCCGGGGGCCTGGAGCCGGCCGTGGCCCGGCCGCCCCCGCGCTGGACGATCGTCACATAACGGTCGGGCAGCAGCCTGGCGAACCCGCTGACGTCCGGCGGCAGCCCCTCGTCAAACCGCTCCTGCAGGCCGGTAGCGAGCGTCGTGGCGTCGTGTTTCAGCTGCGCGCTAGCGTCCTTGCTCCGGAGCCCGCCAACCACGAAGCCCAGCGGCACGCCCAGCAGCAGCACCGCGGCCACGGCGACCGCGAGGGTGGAGATGAGCAAGCGGCGCTGCATGGCTCAGCCTCCGCGCCCGCCATCGGCCCTCGGGCCGACACGCCCGCCGCATGGGGTCCGCCCGCGCACGTCAGCCATGGTTCCGGCGTCAGTCACCGCGCTCGAACCTGAAGCCGACGCCCCGGACCGTGGTGATGAACCGCGGGCTGTGCGCGTCGTCCCCCAGCTTTCGGCGCAGCCAGGAGACATGCATGTCCAGGGTCTTCGTGGAGCCCCACCACTTGCTGTCCCAGACCTGGCGCATGATCTGCTCGCGGGTGACCACCTTCCCGGCCTCGGCCACCAGCAGCGAGAGCAGATCGAACTCCTTGGAGGTGAGGTCGATCTCGGCATCGCCCAGCCAGGCCCGGCGCGCATCGGCGTCGACACGGACGCCCTGCACGACCCGGCTCTCCGTGGCGCCGCGGCGCAGCAGAGCCCGGACCCTGGCCAGCAACTCGGCGAGCCGGAACGGCTTCGTGACGTAGTCGTCGGCGCCGGCATCCAGGCCGATGACGGTGTCCACCTCGTCCGCCCGCGCGGTGAGGATGAGCACCGGAATGGCATGGCCCGCCGACCGGATCTGCCGGCAGACCTCGAGGCCGTCAAGCTTGGGCAGGCCGATGTCGAGCAGGATCAGGTCGATCCCGCCGCCGCGGGCGGCCTCGAGCGTGGCCGGCCCGTCGGCGGAGACGTCGACCTCATAGCCCTCTCGACGAAGAGCGCGCGCCAATGGCTCCGAGATCGACGGGTCGTCCTCGGCAAGCAAAACGCTGGTCATGCTCAGATCGTATGGCGGCCGGCAACTATTTCCCGAACTCCACGCGCCAGACTTGGCAAGATAGCATTCCGTGACCATAGCGCTACCTCGTGCCACGACCAGGGGCCCGAGTCCTCATACGGGGGTTACGCCGTGCCGGCGCCGGGAGAACGACCGGTCCTTGCCGCGCGCCGCGTCGAACCTGCGGATCAGCTCCGCCCGCAGGTCCTCCGGCTCCACGACATCGTCAACGACCAGTTCTCCCGCGAGTCTGAGCACGTCGATGTCGGCGTCGTAGTCGGTGCGGAGGCGCCGGGTTTCCCGTTCCCTCTCGTCCGGGTCGGCCATCGCGGCCAGCTTGTTGTAGTACACGGCGTTGACCGCGGCCTCGGCGCCCATCACCGCGATCTTCGCGGTCGGCAGCGCGAGCGTCGCGTCGGGCTCGAAGCCGGGTCCGGCCATGGCGTAGAGGCCGGCCCCGTAGGCCTTGCGGACCACGACGCAGATCTTGGGCACGGTGGCCTCGGCCACGGCACTGATCATCTTGGCGCCGTGCCTGATGATGCCCTGCTTCTCGACCGCCGTGCCGACCATGAAGCCGGGCACGTCGGCCAGGAACAGCAGCGGCACGTTGAACGCGTCGCAGAGCTGGATGAAGCGGGTGGCCTTGTCCGCGGAGTCGACGAACAGCACGCCGCCCTTGAACATCGGGTTGTTCGCGACCACGCCGATGACCTCGCCGTCCAGCCGGGCGAAGCCGACGATGAGCTCGCGGGCCCATAGCGCGTGGATCTCGAACAGCGAGTCCTCGTCGACCAGCCCGCGGACGTACCGGCGCATGTCGAACGCCTGGCGCTCACTGGCCGGGACGAGCGCGCGCAGGTCGGCCGGCTTGGGCTCGCGTGCGCCGGCGGCCGGCGGCCCGTCCTGCCAGTTCTCCGGCAGGTAGGACAGGAACCCGCGGACTGCCCCGATCGCGTCGTGCTCCGATTCGGCCAGGTAGTGGCCGCAGCCCGAGACCGTGCAGTGCATGCGCGCGCCGCCCATCTCCTCGAGCGTGGTCTGCTCCCTGACCACCATCTCGACCATCCTGGGGCTGCCCAGGTACATCGACGCGTTGCCGTCCACCATCGCGACGTAGTCGCAGAACGCGGGGATGTAAGCGCCTCCCGCCGCCGACGGGCCGAACAGCGCGCAGACCTGCGGGATGGACCCGGAGGCGCGCACCTGGGTGTGGAAGATCTTGCCGGCCCCGCGCCGGCCCGGGAACATCTCCACCTGGTCGGTGATCCGCGCGCCCGCCGAGTCCACCAGGTAGATCATCGGGATGCCGGACGTGTAAGCCTTCTCGATGATCCTGATGATCTTCTCGACGGTGCGCGCGCCCCAGGAGCCCGCCTTGACCGTCGAGTCGTTGGCCATCAGCGCGACCAGGCGCTGGCCGACGGTCGCCGTGCCGGTGATCACGCCGTCCGCGGGCAGCCCGCCGGCCATGACGTTGGCGAACGCTCCGTCCTCGGTGAAGCTGCCCTCGTCGACCAGCAGGGCGATCCGGTCCCGGGCGAACAGCTTGCCCTGCCCGGCCGCCGCCTCGTGATACCGGGCCGCGCCGCCCTTCTCGATCCCGGCCCGGACCTCGGCCAGCTCGGGATGGCCGACCTCCTGGGCGAGGGCGGCCGCCCGATCCCTCGGTTCTTCGCTCACGCTCGCGAGCGTACCGGCCGACGCGCATGCGCCCGGGCGGCCGCCGGGGCCCGCCCATCGGTTACGCCTGCGCGGCACGGAGGCGAGCGCACCGGACCCGCCCACCGCAGGCCCTGCGCGACCCTGACGAAGATCTAGGAGCGAAACCCGCGTATTCGACGGGTTTGGCTCCTAGATCACGAGACTAGCCCTGTCGCGACCACTTGGTCCGGGCGTTATGCCGTGATTATACGGGTTCGCGGGCCGGCCCGAAGCACCTGGGACGGGAGCTGCCGCCCGATGATCCGCTCCGCGTCGGCGGCGGCGTCGATCAGCGCGTCCAGCTCGATGCCGGTCGCCACGCCCATGTCCTCGACCATGTGCACGAGCTCCTCGGTGGCGATGTTGCCGGTGGCGCCCGGCGCATAAGGGCACCCGCCTAGCCCGCCCACCGACGCGTCGAAGTCGGACACCCCGAGCTCGAGCGCCGTGAGCACGTTGGCCAGCCCTGTTCCGCGGGTGTTGTGGAAATGCAGGTTGAGCGCGACGTCGGGATGGGCCGAGCGGAACGCGCCGACCAGCTCGCTGACCCGCCGCGGCGTAGCCATGCCCGTGGTGTCGCCGAACGAGATGCAGTCCGCGCCGTCGGCGACCGCCCGCGATGCCACCCGGACGACCCGCTCCACCGGCACGTCCCCCTCGTACGGGCAGCCCCACGCGGTCGAGACGATCACCTGGCAGGTGGCGCCGCGCTGGTGGGCCTCGTCGATGACCACCGCGATGTCGTCCAGCGACTCCTCGGCAGACCGGTTGACGTTCTTGCGGTTGTGGGTATCGGACGCCGATACCACGGCCTCGATCTCGCTAAGGCCGCGATCCAGCGCCCGCCGGGCGCCGCGCAGGTTCGGGACCAGGGCCGAGTACCGGACGGACGGCGCCCGCTCGATCCCGAGCCATACCTCGTCGGCATCGGCCATCTGCGGGATCGCATCGGGCCGCACGAACGACACGGCCTCGATCCGCTGCACGCCGGTCGCGGACAGCCGGTCGATGAGCTCGATCTTGGCCTCGGTCGGCACCGGGTCCTCGTTCTGCAGTCCGTCGCGCGGCCCGACCTCGCGTACCGAGATCCGCTCCGGAAGGTCACTCACTGTCCCCCCACCCGCCTCCCCTTCCCTCTTCACTTGCGCCGGGCCACCGCGGCTCGCGCTTCTGTACGAACGCCGTGATGCCCTCCTTTCTGTCCGCCGAGAAGCTCAGCGGTCTTCCCGCGCCAGCCGCGCCTGCTCGTCTTGGACCAGCTGGAACAGCGTCGCCTGGACGCGCTCGACCTGGGGAATCTCGTTGAGGACGAGCTGGCCGTGCTCGCCCGCGGACTCAACGATCAGCCGGCCAGAGCCGACCAGCCGGTCGATCGGGCCGTGCGAGAACGACACGTCGCTGATCCGGATCAGCGGGAAGTCACGTCCCGACCTGGTCAGGATCCCCTCGCGCAGCCGGAGCCGGCGGGTGGTCAGCTCGTAGCTCGTGGTCTTCCAGCGCAGCACCGGGACGCCGGACCAGATGATCGCCGCCAGCAGCGCTGCGACCCCGATCCCGATCCGGGCCGCGGCCAGGTTGTGGCCCGCCGGGAGGATCACCAGTAGCGCGACGGTCGCGACAACGATCACCGCGAGGAGGAGGAAGGGGCGCAGCAGCGTCTTCCAGTGCGGGTGCAGCCTCAGCACGAAGCTCTCACCCTCGGTCAGGGACTCATCACCGGCCATAGGCGACATCGTGGCATGTTTGGAGCGGGCCGGGGAGGCGGTGTGCCGCAGGCGCGCGCGTCACCGGACGTGGACCACGTCGCCGGCGCTGACCGCGACGGCCTGCGCGGCCGAGCGGACCACGAGTCGGCCGGTGTCGTCCACCTCGGACGCGGTCCCGGTCACCGTCGTCCCGCCGGGCAGCTGGACCCGAACCTCCCGGCCGAGGGTCGCGCACAGGCGCTGGTACTCCTGGCGGAGCCCGCACGCACTCGCATCGCCCCGCGTGCCGGTCCAGGCCAGGTACCAGCGCTCCAGCTCGGTGAGTACGCCGGCCAGCAGCGTGTCCCGGTCCGTGCACGCCGCGCCGGCCAGCGCCAGCGAGGTCGCGTCCGGAACCGGCAGCTCCTCCCGGCCGGTGGAAACGTTGATCCCGGTGCCCACCACGATCGCGTCGCCGGACTGCTCGGTCAGGATGCCAGCCAGCTTCGCGCCGCTCACCATCACGTCGTTGGGCCATTTCAGCCGGGCATCGACCGCTGCCTCGGCGCTCAACGCCGAGGCGACCGCGACTCCGGTGAGCAGCGGGACCCAGCCGCGCATGGCCGGGGGCACGGATACGGGACGCAGCAGCACCGAGAACAGGAGGGCTGCACGGGGCGGGCTGACGAACTGCCTGCCTATCCGACCGCGGCCGGCGGACTGAGCCTCGGCCGCGAGCACCACGCCCTCCGGGATGCCGCTCCTGGCCTCGGCCAGCAGGTCCGCGTTGGTGGACCCGGTTTCTGTCACCACGCGGACGTCGTGCCAGAGTCGGCCCGGCGCCACGAGGGCCTCGCGCAGGGCGTGCACGTTCAGAGGCGGCCGCGCCACCGAGCCGTTGATCGTCATACAGGCCATTGTCGGCCCCGGCAGGCTACCGGTGTCGGGGAGGGCCGCGCGTTACGGGGACTCAGACGAGCCGGGCCGGCGCGGGCCCGCGTGCCGCGCGCGGAGCACGAGCGCCAGCTCGAAGCGCGCGTCCGGGTTGTCCAGCTGCTCCCCGAACAGGTCCTGGAGCTTGTGCAGGCGATAGCGGGCCGTCTGCGGATGAATGAACAGGCGAGACGCCACGCTGCTGCTCTTGCCCGTCTCCAGCCAGGCCAGGAGGGTGTCGGCCAGCATGTCCTGGCGGCCTTGCGCCATGTCCTGCAGCGGCGCTAGCCGCTTGGCCCGCAGCCGGTCAAGCAGGTCACCGCCCCGGCTGAGCACCAGGTCGGTCAGGTGGTCATCGCAGTGGATCACCGAGTTGTCGTCGAATACGCCCTGCTCGGCCAGGCAGAGGGCTTCCCGGGCCCAGTTCAGTGACCTGGCGGTCTCGCGTAGCACGACCGGAGGACCTACGGCGGCCCGGAATCCGCGGAGGCCAACGTCGATCATCTGTCGTCGGCCCGGGCCGTAGGGGTCGGGGACGATCAGCACGGGCGGAGCGTGGTCGAGGTCCTTCAGAACCTCGCCCGGCAACGCCGGGTCCCGGCCGCCGCAGGGATCGTGACCAGCGAGCACGACCACGGACACCAGGCGCGGCGGCCGCCACTTGGCCAGGCGGGCCAGTTCTCTGACCGCTTCCAAGGCGGCAGGGGGCTCGGCGAGCAGCAGGCCGACCAGTCGCCGTCGCCGCCGCTGAAGCTCGCCCGCCACCTGCCCCTGGGCCTGCGCGTACCCTTCCGCCGACAGCGCGGCGATCTTGTCCAGGAAGACGAACAGGGCCTCTGCGAGGAAGCCGAGGGTCTCCAGCGGGGCGTCAGCGAACTGGGACGCATGGGTCAGCCAGCGCAGCGCCACCCGCGCCCCGGCCCGCAGGGCCGACTCGAGCGCCTCGAGGCTGCGGCCTTCCCCGGCCTCGGCGCTGCCCAGGCCGCGGAACACCGCGGCCGCGCGGTCCCACGGGGCGTCAGGGCTGGCGATCCTGTCGAGGAACTGGTGGGCCGCCTCCTCCGCGCCACGGCGCACGGCGCGCGCGTACCGGTCATCGTCGCGCCGCGCGTACTCCGCCACGGTGAGGTGGATCTCCGCGACCATCTCCTCCACGAGCTCGGGCAGCAGCGGCCGGAGCTGATCCGCGACCTCGGCCGGGATGACGGGCCACGGATCCGCGGCCTGCCGCGCTGGCCCGCGCGCGCGTCGTCTGGGCGCTGCCGCCGGAGCGCGCGCGGCGGAGATGGTCGGTGCGGCAGATGCCAGCGACATACCGGACACCTCCACGGCTACTCGCGAGTAAGTTAGTAGTTGCGACGGTAGTGACGTTACGGACGTATGTCCAGATGATGTCGCCCCCGACTCTGCGGCGAGCGGTGCCGGACGGCCCCGCTGCCCGCCGCCAGCGGGGCCGAGGCAGGCATCGGGCGGCGCGGTGCACCTATCTCCCGGCCTGAACCCGCTGGCCGGCCCGGGCCGTCAGGGACCTGAGCACGGCCAGGCCGGCCCCGGCGAGCGCGGCGGCCGCCAGCCCCAGGCAGGTCACCGACATGGCGTGCGCCGACAGCAGCCGGAATGCTTCGCCGCCATGGCGGGCCGGGAGGCGGCCGGCCAGGTTCAGGTACAGCGTCCCGAACGTGGCAACACCCACCACGAGCGCCAGCTGGACGACCGTCACGATCATGCCGGTCGCGTCGGCGGCGTCGCCGACCGGCACCCGAAGCAGCGTGCGGGCCATCAGCGGGCTGTAAGCGGCGGCCATGCCCGCTCCGAAGAGCGCGGCGAGCAGGTAGGTGGCGGCACCGCCGCCGCTGCCGCCGCGCAGCAGGGCGGCCAGGCCGAGCAGCGCCCCGGCGACGAGTGCGAATCCGGCGATGATCAGGCCCTCGTGCACCTGACCGGGAAGCCGCCGCCAGTTGAGACTCACCACGGCGAACGTGGCCGCGGCCGGGGCGAAGGTCAGGCCGGCCCGCAGCGCAGACTCACCGAGCCCGCCCTGCAGGTGCAGCGCGAAGGCGAAGAAGTACCCGCCGAAGACCGCCATCGTCACGAACAGGGCGGCGATTGCCGTGCCGAATCCCGGCAGGTGCATCACGCGGCCTGGCACGATCGGTGACCGGCCGGCCGCGGCGACGCGCCGCTCTACCAGGGCAAAGCCGACCACGAGGAGCCCGCTGGCGGCCAGGCTGGCCCACCCCCAGGCCGGCCAGTGCTCGGACTGGCCGAGCACGAGCGGCACCACGAAGCCTGCCGCCGCGGGCGAGAGGGTCGCCAGGCCGGCCAGGTCGAGGCCCCGCCCGCGGTCGGCCCGCCCGGCGGGCAGCAGCCGCGCGCCGGCGGCTAGCAGCGCCGCGCCGATCGGCACGTTGACCAGGAATATCGGGCGCCACGAGCTGCCGAAGAGATCCGCGCTGATCAGCAGGCCGCCCGCCACCTGCCCGACCACGGCCCCGCCGGCCAGGACCGCAGAGTACAGGCTCATCGCGCGGGTCCTGGCCGCGCCCTGGTAGGTGCGCTGGATCAGGCTGAGCACCTGCGGGATCATCGCGGCCGCGCCGACTCCCTGCACGAAGCGCAGCGCGATCAGGGAACCCGCCGTCGGGGCGAGCCCGCCGCCCAGCGAGGAGAGCGTGAAGATCGCGAGCCCGGTGAGGAACATGCGGCGGTGGCCGAGGATGTCGCCCAGGCGGGCCCCGGTCACCAGGAGCACGGCATAGGAGATGGTGTAGCCCGCCACGACCAGCTGCAGGCTGGCCCCTGACGCGTGGAGGCTGGCCTGGATGGTGGGAATCGCGACGTTGACGATGGACGCGTCAAGCAGCGCCATGAACTGGGCCGCCAGGACGATCGCCAGCAGGACGCCGCCCCGCCGAGGCGCCCGACCGCCCCGGCTCTCCCGCCCGGCAGTCGCATGACCCGCGAGGTCACGGGATCCAGGAGCCGGGGGAGCCTGGACGGCGCGGGAGTGAGGAGCGGAGCCCTGGCTGCTTGTCGCTATGTCTGTCATGTCATCGAGCCTGCCGCCGCGGCAGTGCCAGTACCAAGAGCCCGCTTATCCTGGTACCAGCACCACCTGGCAGGACCGGGCCGGCCAGGCCAGAATGGGAGAATGAGCATCGTAACGGCCGTCGAGGGCCGCGCTCGGAGGTCCGAGCTCGCCGCGTTCCTGCGCAGCCGCAGGGAGCGCATAACGCCGGAGGATGCCGGCCTTGCCCCGGGGTTCCGGCGCCGCACCGCCGGCCTGCGCCGTGAGGAGGTGGCCCAGCTCTCCGGTGTCGGCGTCACGTGGTACACCTGGCTCGAGCAGGGCCGCCCGATCAACGCCAGCAGCCAGGTCCTCGACGCGGTGGCCCGCACGCTCAGGCTCGACCAGCCGGAGCGGGAGCACCTCTACCGGCTCGCGGAGGCACCGGAGGCTGCGCCGGCGCCCGAGGCGGACCTGCTGGCCGTCCCCGAGATCCAGCAGATCCTCGACGGGCTGTCCACCCTTCCGGCCAGCGTCGTCAACGAGCGCTTCGACCTGCTGGCCTGGAACGCCGCCTACGCCGCGCTCTTCCCGACCGTGGTCAGCGTGCCCAGGGCAGAGCGCAACACGCTCTGGCTGTGCTTCACCCATGCGGCGTGCTGCCATCCGTACCTGAACCGCGCCGATCAGCTCGGGCGGATGGTTGCGCAGCTGCGCGCCGCCTACGGGCGGCATGTGGGCGAGCCTGCCTGGACCGGGTTCGTCCGGAGGCTGCAGGCGGTCAGCCCCGAGTTCGGCCAGATGTGGGCCCAGCACGAGGTGGCCAGCCCGGCGACCTACCTCAAGATCTTCCAGCATCCGGCGTACCGGCGCCTGTCCATGACGACGAACGCACTGGCGGTGCTGGCCGTCCCTGGCGCCAGGATGGTCATGGCCACCGAAGCCCCGCCGCCCGCCGCCGCGCAACCCGACGCGGCGCATCCCGCCGCTGCCCGGGACGACGCCGCGTCTCCCGCCGGCGAGGCCGGCCAGGATGCCCCGCACACGACCGCGGGCAAGATAGCCGACCTGGAGAGACGTCGGCACGACGCGATCCACGCCGGATCCGAGCGAGCCGTCGAGCGGCAGCACGCGCGGGGCAAGATGACGGCCCGTGAGCGGATCGACGGCCTGCTCGACCCCGGGTCGTTCACCGAGTTCGACGAGCTGGCCCGGCACCGCGCCACCGACTTCGACATGCCCGCTAACCGGCCCTACGGCGACGGCGTGGTCACCGGCTACGGCACTATCGACGGACGGCCGGTCTGCGTGTTCAGCCAGGACTTCACGGTGTTCGGCGGGTCGCTCGGCGAGGTCTACGGCGAGAAGATCGTCAAGGTGATGGACCACGCGATGAAGACCGGCTGCCCGATGATCGGCATCAACGACGGCGGCGGGGCGCGGATCCAGGAGGGCGTGGTGGCGCTCGGCCTGTTCGCCGAGATCTTCTACCGTAACGTCATCGCCTCGGGCGTGATCCCGCAGATCTCGCTGATCATGGGGCCATGCGCCGGCGGTGCGGTCTACTCGCCGGCCATCACCGACTTCACCCTGATGGTCGAGGGCACATCGCACATGTTCATCACCGGGCCCGACGTGATCAAGACGGTGACCGGGGAGGAAGTCAGCTTCGAGGAACTCGGCGGCGCCCACGCCCACAACGTCAGGTCCGGAGTCGCGCACCCGTCCAACAACCTTGAGGACCCGCCGGTGCTGGGCCGGGACGGGGTGAGCGCGGCGGGCAACGGGGCGGTGGGCGGGGACCCGGCGATCCTGGAGATCACGGACATCGACGCCGAGCTCGACCGGCTCATTCCCGACTCGCCCAACCAGCCCTACGACATGCACGGCGTGATCACCCGCGTCCTGGATGACGGGGAGTTCCTCGAGATCCACTCGCTCTTCGCGCAGAACATCGTGGTCGGCTTCGGCCGCGTCGAGGGCTCTTCCGTCGGCATCGTGGCCAATCAGCCGATGCACTTCGCGGGCTGCCTGGACATCAACGCGTCGGAGAAGGCCGCGCGCTTCGTGCGGACCTGCGACGCGTTCGGCATCCCGGTGCTGACCTTCGTGGACGTGCCCGGCTTCCTGCCCGGCACCGACCAGGAGTGGGGCGGCATCATCCGCCGTGGCGCCAAGCTCATCTACGCCTACGCCGAGGCCACGGTGCCCAAGATCACCGTGATCACCCGCAAGGCCTACGGCGGCGCATACGACGTGATGGGCTCCAAGCACCTCGGCGGCGACGTCAACCTGGCCTGGCCGACCGCGCAGATCGCGGTGATGGGCGCGCAGGGCGCGGTGAACATC
>WNFI01439622.1_pt1 | contig 16009 bp, 15 predicted proteins | sample 5400471 | NCBI WGS metagenome assembly WNFI01 (sample SAMN13153348, study PRJNA577476) | soil metagenome | isolation source: 100 cm saprolite on Douglas fir-dominated hillslope | place: USA:California | collected 2013-09-17 | reverse complement strand
AAATCGCTGCACATCTCACCGCTCTCGGCGCGACCCGCTTCGACCTGAAATACGGTATGGGAGGTCTCTCGCATCAAGCCCTCATGACCACTATCGAGCTGTACGGCACACAAGTGGTCCCCCGCGTTCGCGAACTCCTGGTGTAAGCGCAAGGTCGCCGCTCTCATCGACGGGATCGAAGCTGGTAATTGCGCTGAATGATCGAACGAAAATAGTGGGCTGAGGGCCATCGCGTCGAACTTTCAGCGCAATTTTCTGAGGGTGAAGGTTCGACACAATTTCCATTGTCCGGCTTCTTTTCATGACAACAGGACATTTTTCAGAGGAAAAGAGGTGGCACAGATTTTCATCTCTCACATCGAATCCCCTGCTCCAGAAGCGGCTCCACCCGTGCGGCTTCTGGATTGATCGAACCTTGAACGCAAAATTGTCACTTTAAACTTTCGTCTGCACCGGTGTGAAGTTCATCTGCACCAGCAAGCATTCGGCAAAGTAGGGGCAAAATGCGCGACGCTGACAGCGTGCAAAGTAGCCACAGGCCATTCCAGCATCGTCTCTTGCTCTTTGCGATGCCGATGACTTCCCGCTTGCATTTCTTCAGGTTGTTTGCTACACTGACTCAGGGCAGAAAAGTCGTGGCAGAAAATATCTTCTGCCCTGAGTCGGCAGAGCGCCACCTGTACCGGTGAGAGGTAGACGTGCTCAACTCGCAAAGCTTCGGCGAGACATCTTCCCTCGCTGCCTCACAAATGAGCCTGTCAAACTCACGGCAGAAATGTTTACGGAGGCCAATGACGAACAATGAGCGAGTCGTCCAACCCTGTTCCTTTTCCCCACGTGGGCACTTCCGCATGGATTCTTGGCTAGCAGCGGGATTGCCTCATGCGAGATGCGACAAGGCCACGGTGGATGCCTATCTGCGCATCCTGCGCCAATTCACGGCATGGGTGACGAAGCTTCCAGGACAGGGCGGGCAATTTGTTCCTTCCCAGCTCACGACGACCGCCGTGGAACGGTATCTGTCCGTCCTCAAGGAGCAGGGATATAGTGTCAGCCACCGCACCCGCGTCAAAACGGTGATCAACGGCTTTTGTCAGTGGCTCATTGAGGAGAAGCAAGCCCTAACACGCAACCCCACGCGTGGGGTGGAGATCAAAGCGCAACAGGCGTTGGCTCCCCGCGTGCTCTCCCCGGACCAGCGGTTCGTCCTATGCAATCTCCTGGAGAAAGCGGGCGACCTGCGCGGCAAAGTGATCTTTGCCCTGGGGTATTGGGCCGGGTGCCGCATGAGCGATGTGGCGCACCTGTTGATGGAGCATACCCATGTTGGCCCGAAGATTGGCTGGCTGCACGTTGGTCATAAGGGAGAGAAGTTCCGGGACATTGACCTGTTGAACGAAGCACGACGTCCTCTCTATGAGTATATCCAGCATGGTGGGCGCGATGGTGCGAGTCCCTATGTCTTCACCTCTCAGCGGGGTCCGCGTCTGACCGAAGATGGGATTCACCAATGGTTCCAGGGTCTCAAGCGACACGCCAACCACGAGGAGTGGGAGCTGATTGCTGCTCTCTCCTTTCATGATCTGCGTCATGATTTCGCGCATCGAGCACGGGAGGCTGGTTGGAGCCTCGAAGAAGTGGCCTACTATCTGGGACATGTCACCACGCGCGGAACCCCTGCCATCCAAACCACAGTGCGCTACATGCAGGTGAGTCGCGCGCAGGTGAAAGAGAAACTGAAACTCTTGAAAGGATAGCAGACGATGGATGCAGGGTTTCCTTCCCCCATCACCTGTCCGGTCGTGATCGGTCGCGTGCAGGAGCTCACGACCCTCCGCTTGCTCGTCGATCGAGTACACAACGGAGAGGCGCAGGTGGCCCTGGTTTCCGGGGAAGCGGGCATTGGCAAATCACGCTTGGTGGCTGAGGTCAAAGCCTCTGCCGCTGCTCACAGCTTTCTCCTGCTCCTAGAGGGGCAGTGTTTCCAGACGGATAGCGCGTTCCCGTATGAGCCGCTGCTGGACTTCTTCCGTGCGTATTTTGCCCGTTTGGCACCTTTGACCCCGACCTCCTTGCCAGACACGACGCACTCCTTCGCCTCGACGCTCTCTCGCCTGCTGCCCGACCTGGCGCTGCTGTTCCCCGACCTGGCGACCTTGCCCGCACCACTCTCTGGTGATCCGGAAGAGGAGAAGCGACGGCTCTTCGCGGCCATGACGCATTTTGTGACGGAGCAAGCAGCACAACACCCCATGCTCCTCGTGGTGGAGGACATCCACTGGTGTGACGACCTCAGCCTGGACTTGTTGTTGCACCTGGCACGCCGCTGCCGGCAGGTGCCGCTCCTCTTGCTCGTCACCTATCGCAGTGATGAGCTTTATCCGCGGTTGAGGCGGTGGCTGACCCAGCTGGACCGGGAACGCCTGTCACGAGAATGCTCGCTTGAGCGCCTTTCACGCGCTGAGGTTGCGGCCATGCTGCACGCCATGCTGGATACGAAGCAGGAGGTCAATGCTGATCTCCTCGACACGCTCTACGTTCGCTCCGAGGGCAACCCCTTCTTCGTCGAAGAACTCCTCACGTCGCTCATAACCGCAGGGGAGCTGGTGCCTGTCGATGGGACCTGGAAGCGCACATCACACCGGGCTCCCGTTCCTCGCAGTGTCCAGGAAGCCGTGCAACAGCGGACCGCGTACTTAAGTGCGGATGCCAAACGGCTCTTAACGCTTGCTGCGGTGGCCGGGCGGCGCTTCAACGTCACCTTGCTGCGGGAGTCCATGCACTGCGATGAAGCACATCTGCTGGCCCTCCTCAAAGAGGTGATGGCAGCCCAACTGGTGGTTGAAGAGGCGGCAGATCAGTTTGCCTTTCGACATGCGCTGACCCAGCAGGCCATCACGGCCTCGTTGCTGCTGCGAGAGCGTCAAGGGTTGCATCGCAGCCTCGCCCAAAACCTGGAGCAGCTTTGCACCTCTTCCCCGACCGCTCGAGAGAAGTACCTGGAAGATCTGGCCTCTCATTGCTATGAAGGGGGCATGTGGGAGCAAGCGCTGACCTATGCGCAAGAGGCGGGAGAAAAAGCCTTGACCCTCTATGCCCAGCAGGCTGCCATCGACCACTTCACACGCGCGGTGGAGGCCGCCCATCACCTCTCCCAGACGCCACCAGCACCCCTCTACCTGGCACGGGGGCAGGCCTATGAAACGCTTGACGACTTTGATCGCTCGCGTGGTGATTACGAGCGAGCGCTCGACGCCGCCCGCGCAGTTCATGATAGCGAAATGGAATGGCAGAGTATGACAGCCCTCGGGTTTTTGTGAACCGGACACGATTACGAACGGGCGGGCATGTGGTTCCGCCAGGCGCTTGCGCTGGCTTCTGAACTTGCTGACCCAACGCTGCGTGCCCGCAGCCTCAATCGCCTGGGCAACTGGCTGCAGAACGCAGGGCGAATCCAGGAGGGGCTTGAGGCGCACCAGGAGGCGCTTCGTCTGTTTGAAATACGAGCCGACAGACAGGGTATGGCTGACACGCTTGGAGAGCTTGGCATGGCCTCTTTTTTCATGGGAGATCCGGCCAGGGCGGTGAGGGATTTTTTTGGACGAGTGATTGAGCTGTTCCGTGCCCTGAGCGACCGTCAAAGCCTGTTCTCCGTCCTTGCTGCGCGAGCCATGGACTCAGCTCCCGAGACGATTGAAACGACCTATAGCTCACTGAGAACCCGCGATGAGTGTGTGCAAGATATCGAGGAAGCCTTGAGCCTGACCTTTCAGACGAATTCCCAATCCGGGCAGGCCTTTGTCGAAATGGCCACCTCGCTGGTGCTTTCCTCCTTTGGTGAATTCGGTCCGGCACTTGCCCATGCACAGGAGGCGTTGCGCATTGCAACAACCATCGAGCACCAGGAGTGGATCGTCGCCACCAACGGCGCGTTGGGGCAACTGTATCTCTTGCTGCTTGAATCCGACAGGGCGGTTGCCTGTTTGGAAGCCGCGTTAGCAGGAGCACAGGCGCTTGGCTCGATGATTTGGACCGGATATCTGACGCCGTACCTGGCACTGGCCTACCTCCTCAGGCGAGCGTTTCCTCGCGCAGAAGTTGTGCTCAAGGCCATTATGCCGCGCGAACAGCAGCCCGGCAACTTTTTTGAACGACAGGCGGCCCGCGTCTGGGCGAACTTGCGCTGGCGCAGGGAGAGCCTGCCGTCGCGCTACGCATTGCAGAGCAATTGCTTGTATCAGCTCCCGGTGATGCGCGTCCGCAGCCTATCCCTCACCTGCTGGCCTTGAAAGGCGAAGCCCTCCTCGCGTTAAAGCGCCTGGGGCGTTGGAAGACGCCAAACTGGGTGCGGAGCAGCGACAGGCTCTATTAATCCTCTGGCGCATCCAGTGCTCATTGGGACAGGTCTCCCACCTGCTCAAGCGCGAGGACCAGGCGCACCGTGAGTGGAGCGAGGCCCGTGACATCATCACTAAACTGGCCGCGACCATCGATGAAACCACACTGCGAGAGCATTTCTTGCGGACAGCCCTGGCCTCTTTCCCGCAGCGAAAGCGAAGTGGCGGCGCTGGTGGCCCAGGGAAGGAGCAATCGGGAGATTGCCGCTTCCCTCGTGGTGAGCGAGCGGACGGCAGAGGCGCACGTCAGCAATATCCTGGGGAAGTTAGGGTTGAGCACGCGAATGCAGATCGCCGCCTGGGCCGTTGAAAAAGGGCTGATCTCTACCCGCTAACTACGTAGTATCCGCCAAAAAAGATACGTACTGATTTCTCCCGCTTATTGGTACTTTCCACAATGGCAAGGCAACATGTTCCAGCTATACTTCCTTTCAGACCGGCTGACCGCAAAGTTAAAGAACAGTAAGGAGAATGACCTTTGACGTCGGTGACTGCCAGAAGCTCCCCTATCCTATGAATCATTCGACGTCGTGTCATCAGTTCTGGGGGCTGTATTTGCGCCTGATCATCACGCTGTTGCCCACGAACTTGGACGCGTTTGTCGGCCAGGAGGACGCCTCGGCCTGGCAAGCTGGCGCCCAGGCGGCGAAATTGAAACGTATTACAGAATCACAGCTAGTTTCAGTCCACCACCCCCTGCGGGTGTCGGTTCACCATTTGCCTGGGGCAGACCCGCCTATGTAGAAGAAATGCTCGGGAAAGAGTTTACGCCTGCATTTCATGAAGGTATCTCTCCAATGTATGGTGAATCCCCTGAAGCGCTCAGGGATCTCTTTTTGACTTCATTCGGTCCGATCAAAGCACTTTTTGATCGACTCGACGAAGATCGGCGGGAAGAGCTGCGTGACGCTTTGGCCGATTACTTCAAACATTACCAACAAGCTGATGGCAGCGTTTCAACACCTCGTGAATATCTCGTTGCGATTGGTATTCGCCGAAATACCTGAAATGGGTTATCTGCCATTTACCTTCGATCAGCAAGGTCGAAAGGGAGTACCGGTGGAACCCCCTCACGACAGCGGTGCTCCTATTGAAGCCAATAACTCCGAGGGGAAATCAAGCAAGAAAGGCAAAGAACATCCATGTCAACATTCCAAAAGAAGAGCTTCAATGCGCCAGACGAGACGCGCACACCCCCACAGGCGAAGATGGAAATCGTTAATTTTGGCGATATGTCCATCGTCAGAATGACCTATGAGCCAGGCTGGAAGTGGTCCGAGCATATGAGACCCATCGCAGGGACGCAGAGTTGCCAGAGAGCCCATTCTACCTACGTCATTTCCGGGCACTTTCGCACGGTGCTCGACGATGGCACCGTAGACGATTTTGGGCCAGGTGATATCGGTATTACCCCACCAGGACATGATGCCTGGGTCGTCGGTGATGAGCCATGCGTACTTTTCGACTTCCAGGGCGCGAGCCGGAATGCCTGAGCAGGCGGACAGGTGACAAGGAGAAAACACAATGGGGTCAGCACAGGCACAAGGCCAGGTCTGGGGAGTACAGGCATGCAACTGGGCGGACCTGATGGAAAAAATGGCATTGTCAGTTTACCACGTTGTCCTGGACAAGACAAACGTGGGCAGAGGGAGGTAGCGTATCCATCTCTAAGGGTCGAGAGTAAGGAAGTCGAAAGAGAGGGAGTGAGAGGTCTCCCACCAGGTCTTCTTCGACCAACGAGCATGGAGCCGTTTGACCTGTACATAGATGGCCACCTCAGCCCCTTTCGGACTGCCAAAGCAACACACTTGGCGAAACTTGCGCCGCAACTCACGATTGGTGCGCTCCAACAGCGAAGTGGTGCGGATGAGCTCACGCGCCACCCCTTCCAGCGCATAGTAGGCAATAGTCTGCTCAAAATCACGCTCGAAGGTCGCAACGGCTTTAGGGGTTCGCGCTCGCCAGGTGTTGGCAAACGTGGCCAAACGCCGGCTTGCCTCCTCGGCACGCTCAGCTTGGTAGATAGCACCGGCTTGCTCCATCAGGAGCTTCCTCTCCTCCTTCTTCGCCTCCCCTTTGAGTTCCTCCCGGCACTTCTCCGCCACGTTGCGCAGCTTGTGAAAAATGCAGCGTTGCTCGACGATGGTGGCCCCATACACCCAAGCTAAATGTCACTGGACATAATTACTGGCCAAATCACTGACCAATATATTGACCGCATACACACTTGAAGCGAGGTCTGGCCTTGATTGTTTGCTACGCTCTCCCTCCCAAAGGGACACATATCCTGGCCATGAGTTCCATCCTCTTTTGCAGTACTCTCTCCGGGGAATGCTCCTTCACCTCAAGTGGACTCGTAGGCCAAGATCTGTGTCATTGGGCCAGGATATGCATCGCGTGACTGCTTCGACTCGACTCTCGTTTTGAATGCGTATCCAAAACGTGGATGTGACACGTAGGAGACCATTCCTAAACAACGGCAAGCTGAGTCGTTGTTTAGGAATGGTCTCCAGAGATGGTATTTTCTTTTCTTCGTGGCCTTCCTGGGCACTGCCTTTAACTGGTTGCAGTGCTGTTCGAGGGTACTCCATCATTAAATTGGCCTGACATCAGGCCGTGGCGATCACGTAGCGGAAGCTGTTCTCCTGTCGATAGCCACCATTCCTTTTTCCCTTTCACTACTCTCGACGGATGCTCGCTGATTCAATCTGGTTCAACTCACGTCACAGATGTGGTCCGTCTGCGGTCCCCTCTACAGGATCCCTGGAGTTAGTACTCCTTGCTCTCCACCACCTCGACGATCCGCACTCGTGGGCTCTCCATGATCGTTCCCTCGACGCGACGCCATACCTCGCGCATCGCAGCGAGAAAGGCCTCCGCTTTGCTTGAGCTGTCAAACTCGAGGTCGATCATGGCGTAGTTTGGATCGTCCATTGGTCGTAAGACCTGGTAGCGACGCACCCCCGAACGCTCTCTGCCAACAGGGTCGCTGTCGAATGCCTTCTTCCAGGCATCGAAGTTGGGGACTGGGTGTTCGATCTGTACAATGGGCATCTTGGTTCCTCTCTTTTTCAATGAATATGGAATTGCGCTCCCCGAGTTCGGGGCCACGGCATACGAGACGATACGGTCATTTGACATGATTGTCATCACCTCTGAACAAGAGTGTAGTCGAAAAGCAAAGCCTTGCCATCGAGGAAAGTAACTAGATCGAGAGGCTGATGGTACGTAGATGTCTGGGGAGGTGCGTCTCGGGGGTACGTAGAGCATTAGCGTTTCGTCAGCCCTTTTTCAACCACCCACACCGCAATCTGTGCGCGCGAGGTAAAGCCCAGCTTTCCCAGAATATTGCTCACATGCACTTCGGCGGTTCGTTCGCTGACCACCAGGAGGTCAGCGATCTCCCGGCTCGTCTTGCCCTGAGCAATGAGTACTGCGACTTCGCGTTCACGTGCTGTTAAACCGCCAAACGCGTGCTTGGCAGCCTCACGGGGGAGCGGCGGTTTTTCCTGTGGGAAGGAGTCAAGCGCTGTGCGCTCGAATTGGTCGCGCAAAGATGCATCAGTGATGGTTGTCACAAGTTCCTCGACGAGTTGCCGCGCCGCAGCATATTCCTGCCGGGCCTGATCTTTACGTTGGAGGAGCTGGTAGGCTTGTCCCAGCGAACGATGGATGGTCCACAGGACAGGCCGAGCGTTGCGCGCCACGGCTCCCCCTTTCGCATCCTCTAACGCTTCTACAGCTTCATCCAGGTACGAGAGGGCCATCAGAGCCTCCCCTTTCAATTTCAGCAGATGAGGAATGGGCTGTGGAGACTGACCGGGAAAGAGACCCGGTGCTGATGCTAACAAGTGCTCTGCCATCTGTAACGCGAGGCCCGCCTCTCCCTGTGCCAGCACGAGTTCCCCCCAGGCCAGGGCGATATCCCGCTCTGCCATAATCCGCGGCTGCTGTTCGCGTGGCATGACCGCTTGCAGTGCGGCTTGGGCCGCAGGCAGATTGTGGTTCAAGACGTATGCCCGTCCCAGGTTCGCCGCAAGGGTGGCAATCCAGAACGTGGAGCCAAGTTCCTGTGCAAGCGACAACCCGCCTTCCAATGCGCTCATTGCCAGAGCAGGCGCAAGCAGCAGCACATAGATGTGCCCCAAGGCTGAAGTGCTGGCGACCATCCACTGCTGGTGCTCAATCTCGCTGGCGATGCGGTTTGCCTCGTGTGCATGGATGAGTGCCGGACCGAACTCCCCAAAGGAGAGCAGGGTATGAGCCAGGGTATTCTCGGCGAAGGCTTGTCCGGAGAGCGACTCTATCTGACGTGCCAGGTGCAAAGACTCTGCTGCATCTTGCACGCATTCATTGCGTATTCTCAGAGGACAAAAGGTGGTTTCACTTGACCCCGGCATGGACTGGACCGCACGCATTGCCAGGCTCGAGACCAGGCTCTGCGTGTCACCCATGGTACGGAACAGGGCAATCGCTTGCCCGAGCTGTTCTACCGCTTTGACCCTGTCTCCACGCATCCCATACGTTATCCCAAGCAGGTCGAGCGTTTCAGCCATCCCCTGGGTGTTTTCCTGTTCCTCAAAAATGCTGAGGGCTTCGTGATGGGCTTGCAGTCCTTCCTCAATGCGTCCGGTGTTCACGAGCCAATTTCCGAAGCGATTGAGGCTGCGCGCCCGCAGGATTGGGGAAGCCTGGCGCGAAGCCTGGTCGAGGGCCTGACGGAACCAGGCTCCCGCCTGCTCATAATCGTGTCCGGCCCACAGAAAGCCGAGGGCCATCATACTCTGCCATTGCATACTGCCATCATGAGCCGTGCGGGCGGAGTCGAGTGCTCGCTCGTAATCACCACGCGCGTTGTCGAATTCACCGAGCGCGTCATAGGCCTGCCCGCGAGCGCGGTACACCTGTGAGGGCGGTGTCAGGGACAGGTGATGTGCTGCGTCCACCGCACGCGTCAAGTGCTCGATAGCGGCACGCTGCGCGTACAGGGTCAAGGCATGTTCCCCCATCTGTTGCGAATACGCCATGGCTTTCTCCCACATACCTGCTTCATAGCAATGCGCGGCCAGGTCTCCCAGGTACCTCTCGCGAAGGGAGGGAGAGGCAGAAAGCTGTTCCAGGGTTTCGGCAAGGGTCCGATGCAGCGCTTGACGCTCTCGCACCAGCAGCTCTGCATAGATCGCCTGCTGAGTCAGCGCATGGCGAAAGGCAAACTGATCTGCTGACTCTTCGATGACCAATTGAGCTGCTATCAGCTCTTTGAGGAGCAGCAGCAGGTGTGCTTCATCGCAGCGCACCACCCGTTGCAGTAAGGCAACGTTGAAGCGCCGCCCGGCCACCGCGGCAAAGAGCAACAGGCGCCTGGCATCCGCACTCACGTGCTCGGTTCGCTGGCGCACGACATCCTGCATACTCCGAGGAATGGAAGCCTGACGCGACGTACGTTTCCACGTTCCATCAACATACTGAAGTTCCCCTGTGGTCACGAGCGATTTGAGCAGCTCTTCTACGAAAAAGGGATTGCCCTCGGAGAGGGTGAAGAGGGTGTCGAGGAGATCAGCATCGACGGCGTGTTCTAGCGCGAGGATGGCGCGCACCATGCCGTCAACCTCGCGGCGCGTGAGCGGCCCAAGCGGGAATTCCTGTGTCAACCGTTCACGATCGAGCTGGGTCAGCCACTGCCGAAACCCGGGATGGAGCTCCTCACTGCGATAGGTGACGAGCAAGAGGAGCGGCACATTCCGACAACGGCGGGCCAGGTGCAGCAGAAAGTCCAGGCTGAGGTCGTCACACCAATGGACATCCTCCACCACGAGGAGCACGGGATGTCGTGTCGCTTGTTCGGTCAAGAAATACATCATGGCAGCGAAGAGCCGTCGCTTCTCCTCTTCTGGATCAACCGATGGCGGTGCGGGGAAAGTCGCCAGGTCGGGGAAGAGCAGTGCCAAATCGGGCAGCAAGCGAGAGAGCGTCGAGACGAATGCGTGCATGGTGTCTGCGAGAGAGGTTGGAGCATACCGGGCAAAATACGACCGAAAGAGGTCAAGCAAAGGCGCGTAAGGGAACGTGCTGTCCGTCTGGAAACACTGCCCCTCAAGGAGGAGAAAGTCGCTTTGCGCGGCATGGAATTTGGCCTCAGCGGCCAGGCGTGACTTGCCAATGCCCGCTTCGCCACAGATGAGGATCGCCTGCCCCTGTCCATCGCTTTTCCGATCGATCAGCACCTGCAAGGCGGTGAGGTCGAGTTGGCGACCAACCAGCGTGGGACAGATGAACACTGGCATCATCGGTTCAGTCATGAGGATGATCCCTTTCCCCTGCCGAGAGTCGGGCAAGTTCGGTTCTTCTTCTCATGCAAACCCAGGCGACTGCTTGCTGCATGAAAGACTGCCACTCTGGATTGATCCAGAAGCCATATCACTGTTCCAGCAATGAATAGGTCCATCTCTCTTTCTCCTGTGCCCTCTGTTTCTTGTATCAAATGGCATCATTCTCCAACGGCCTCGCGTTTTGGTTTGCGTGTTCCTGGGCGTGTGCTTGCCCGTCGGGCACGAGTCGAACTGGCTTCTACAGTACTTGTCGGAGCAGGAGCCGCCTCGATATCTATCTGGAGCAGACTGTACAACTGCTCTCGCGAGCCGCCGGTGAGCTCCACTTGTTGTTCGCCAGCCACAATATCGGTCGCCATCTCGGCCCGGCGTGCCTCGACGAGTTCATGCTCCCGAACACGGTCGAGCGTGAGCCGAGCGTCTCCCTTGCGCAAAGCTGCTGCGACCGCACGCACCAGCCATTCCTTGAGCGCTCCAATGCATCCGAGACATCCCCCGTAAAACAGTGGCCAGTGATCCATGAGCGGTTGCAATTCTGCCGTCTTTGCCTCGCGACTGGAAACTGCCCGACAGGCTTGTTTGAGCAAGGCGAGCAACGCTCCCTGAAACGCAGAACAGTCCTCAGGATTGGTCAACTGATACCGCGGAAAATGCAAATCGGTTCCACGACGGGCCGCCTGACCACTGACGAGGCGAAACTGGAGCAGTGGATAGGCTCCGGTGAGCACCAGCAGAACGCCCGTCGTGTTGCTCAGGGATTTCAGCCAATCCCAACGCCGCCTGAGATCTTCGGTTTCTCCACCTGCCATGAGATGTTGTGCTTCATCGAGGAAAAGCGCCTGCACACGCCGTCTCGCAAGACCCACCTCAACAGCCCGACGCAATTCTGGTGCCTCATCTAGCGGTTTGGCTCCCGAGCGCACGCGTCCCTTTGCGGTCTTCTTCCCATTGGTGGATGTTCCAACTTCCCGGTAGATTAACTCTTCAATGATTGGTTCATCGAGTGCCAGCAGAACCCGCTCATACCACTCACGATAGGTGAACGGTGCTGGTGTTTCGACCAGCACCACTGGGAGGGGAAGCCGATCTCCTGGCGTGACCACCTGCGCACGGGTTTGCATCCGGTGGGTAACGACGCGCAGGAGCGCCGATTTGCCCACACCTGTTGGCCCAGACAAGAGGAGAAAGGCAAAGCCTCCTGGCTCCCAGACCGCCTGGGTGAGCGCATCATCCACCCGCGAAAGCATGGCGTGATCGGCGGTATACGCCTTAAAGACATCCAAGCGCTTCTGCAACTCCGGAGGTAAGGGTTCGGATGGGGGAATCGGCTTTCTTGGCATCAGTGATACTCCCCATAGACTGGCACCTCTGCCAGGTTGACGGGAGATCGCTCCCCCAGGGGACGTTTCACTGGAGGCTTCTGTTGTGCCGGAGAGGGAGCACGCGGTCCTCCTGCAAAGGCATCAACGATGGGACGACTCTCCTGATCTTTCATCCGTTGAAGCAACCATGCTTGATGCCCTTCGGCTTTCTCCAGAAAAGCCGAGAGTCGCGCAGCCGAGAGACCTGCGCTAGCTTGATCTCCCTGAGCCGCTTTGCGCAGTTCCGCCGTGATGATCGCCAGTTCCCGCTCCGAACGCCCCGAAAGTATGGCATACAACTGCGATTTACAGGGAACCCATTGGTTTTGCACAAAGGCATAGAGCACGCCAATGTCAAAGGGGTCATAGCGGATGGGAACCGATTGACCCGCCAGTTCCTGCGCAGCGAAGACCTCATTCCAGTAGTAGTGTCCAAAGAGCTTGATGCCTTTGCCTTTCTGGATCATCCCTTTCTCCTTGGGGGTTGTGGGAAGCGTCTCCTTGATAAACACATCGTCATAGGGGATCTGACGGTTCGTACGCTGGCCTCCCTTTGCCAGACCATCCACAAACATCGCTCGTGGGGTTTGACCCAGAGCGGGATGATCCATTTGATCATAGACCTCATACGCCCATTCACAGAGAAAGGTATAGAGATCTTCGAGGGTCCAGACGGCCAGGCGACGAGGGTCCACTTCACGCGTGACCGCTCGCGGGACTTTGCTCGCCTGGGTATTGCCCAATAGATTGTGGAGAAAGGTCGTGTGAGCCGTCCCAAAAAGTCGCTCAATCACGGACCCGAATCTCGGCTGAGCAGGAGGCCGGACTTTCTTCTGGCAGGCATTGCTGATGAGCAAATGATCAAAATACTGACTCTCAAATTCTTTGCCCCCATCCACCACCAGCGATTGCGGCAACCGCCCATACCGACGGACACAGATCCGTAAGATCATCATGCAGGAGCGGTACGATGGAGGATCAAAGGTGAGATAGACGGCGAGCAACCGACGACTGAAGGCGTCCATCAGAAACGTCGCCCAGGGACGCCCCAGGTTGCGTCCAGATGCCTGCGCCACCAGTTCAATATCGAGCTGCGTGTGATCGATATGCACAATGGCAAACGGGCGGTCGCCATGCACAGGGGCGTGGTACTCTAATGCCAGGTAAGGGGGCTGTTCAGCATACATGGCACGTGTCCCCAGGCGGCGCGTCTCGATCTCGGTGGTCGTGGCAACCTTGAGGTGGCGGTAAAAGGTGCGTAAAGTGAGGGGAGCGACTCCGCGCTTGAGACACGTTTGCTCATACCCTCGATAGACGGCGATCTTTTCCCGTCGGCGAGCCTCGCCATACTCCTGCTTGATGGCTTCTTCTAACAGTTCGCGTGCGACGGCATCGGACTTTGGGGTTCGATTGCCGCGCTTGTTCGTCTGTGGAATGAGACCGAGGTAACCGCATCCATATTGAGCTTCTGCTTCCAGGTAGTGCGCTTTCCAGCGGCGAAGCGTTCGGGCAGAGACCGTGACTGCGACCTCGGACAGACTTCCATACAGCAACGCTTGGACCGCCATCAGGCGAGTATCGGCCACTTTCATGGCTTCTGGCCCGGTCTGATTGAGGATCTTTCGCGTTTCGAAGCGGGCAGGTCCGGCATCAGCGGAAGTGAGCTGGCACATAGCCCCCTGTTCGATGAGGCGATGGAAGAAGGCTCGCGGGATGCTCACTGGCCCACCAAATTCGCCCTGGAGCAGAACGTGATTGGGGTTCAGTTCGATCAGGACATAGGCACGCCCGGCCCAGGAGAGCGAGGTGTGCAAGAGTGAGGGTGTTGACGGAAAGGAGATATGGGGAAGTGAGGCAGCAGAAGCGGCGTCCGCAAACAGGCGCACGTTCTGATGCTCACCCAGCGGAAATGCCGTCAGATCCACGTACAACGCCTCCGAAGCGAGCAGCGCGTAGACCATATCTGCTGTGATCTCGCCTTTGGCTTCCAGGATTTCCGCCAGACGGACCCCTGGTTGCGCTGTGACCCGCTCCTGCACAAGGTGACGATGGAACTCGTCCACGACCAACGGAGTCACCCAGTAATCTTCCAGAAACATGAGATTCTGGATGAAGACCGCCGACAACTCGCGGGACGAGCGCACACGATAGAGCAATCCTAACGCTTCCGCTGCGGCTTCTCCAGGAGCACACCGATAGCCCCCAGAGGGATGGCGTTGATACCGAGACGAGTGCTCTTTCACCAGGCGCCCCAGCTCTTCTTCCTGTTTCCATTCCTCAAAGCTGGCTCCGTCCTGTCTCAACACGAGAAAGTCGGGGGGATGCCAGTTGGTGACTCGACGCCCGGAAGGACCGAGATAGTGCAGCTTGAGCCTGGTCGGCTGATCATAGTATTCCAGCACACTGGGATCATGCTCCATGACGTAGATTGCGCCCAACTCAGTGTGGCTCTCAAATTGGATGGTCATGCGCATTTTTCGACTGGGGTAGCAACCATGAATATTCCCCCGCCCTCCGGCCACGCGGCGAACAGGAGGAGAACGACGGATATCGGTGAGCAACGTGCGAGTGGGATCAGAGAATCCACACTGGTCGAGCCAGTGCAGATAGGCATCATCATCAAGCATAGCTGCCTCCTAGAAAGGACGACCAGAACCGACGCACTCCCTGCTTTGCTGGTATTGTACGAGATCGCGGCAGAAATTGCCAGAAATCGACGCAAAAAGCGTCCATTGTGACTGATATCGTGGCCAAGGACACGAGCAATGAGTGCAAAACAGTGAGCCGCGTTCAGGTAGTGGGCAGGCTTGCACTTTGAGGCGGATGAAGTGTCGTGTATTTGCCTGCGAAAGAAGTATTTCATGCGCACAAGTAGGGCAAGATTTGCGTCGAAAAGCGGATTCTGCGGTCAGTAATTATGTCCAGTTACACTAAAGCCTCTCCTAACGCGCCACACCCATCCCGGATCACCGCCTGTACCCCCTGCTCAGGCCGCACGCCCCGTTCCCACAACCGATGCACAAACGCTTCCCACGCCGCTTTGCCCTCCCCGTCAGCCACTTGCCAATCCAAGATCTCCCGTTTACCACTGCCATCCGTCCAGAACCCGAGCGCGACGAGCAGCACCACCTTCCTGCCCGCTCGCTTCTTTCGCGTGCGCTGGCGTTTGTCCAGCTTAACGGTGTCCGTCTGGGTCTGGATGTGCAGCCAAATGCCATCGAATTGCACCACAGGGGGCACGTCACGAATAGGTTCACTGCGTGCGAGCTTTCGCAGCGGCTCCATCTGCTTGAGCCGTTCGTTGATGGTGCGTAAGCCCACACTGCTCTCCAGCACAGCACTCCACTGCTGGCACACGTGGCGCAGACTTTGGCAGAGCCCCGTGCCAAACAGGACCTGCTGATCCACATCGAGCCAAAATCGCCGATACTTCTCCAAGATCGTGTAGGAGCACACCACAGCATTGACACGCTACCATGGGCACACTTGCAGTCCTTCCACATGCCCCCAGCCCGTCTCTCACGCGCGGCGATAATGCCCATCACGGGTGAATTGGTTCGCATCCCGACAGCCACCATGCCCACACTGCCAATCAATCTCGCAGGCTTGTCCGCTGACCCGCCGTGGCTCCCGTTTCCCGCGACCTAGTTTCGCCGTCAGTTCTTCTTCACAAAACGCTGTCAGCAGCGGCCTGATTGCTCCAAGAGCTGCCTCTCGCAACTGCTTTTGCACTCCTTGGATGATCGTTTTGCGTGCTTCTCCCTGTAGTTTCCCTGGTTTAAATTGTAGACTCATTGTACTGAATGCTCCTCGTCGTAGATGTGATGGATATCAACTACTCTACCACTTTGGAGCTCTTCAGCTTTCTTTTCTCCTCTCCTCTCCTCCTCTTTTCCTAACCCTTAATGAGGGATACGCTACC
>WNFI01071238.1_pt1 | contig 16010 bp, 19 predicted proteins | sample 5400471 | NCBI WGS metagenome assembly WNFI01 (sample SAMN13153348, study PRJNA577476) | soil metagenome | isolation source: 100 cm saprolite on Douglas fir-dominated hillslope | place: USA:California | collected 2013-09-17 | reverse complement strand
CATCTTGACTCTGTCACCATTTCCAATAATCTGTAGGCCACAGTGACTGGTGAGCCAACCAACAAGTTGAGCTTGCACCTTTTATCACAAACTCCATCTTGTGTCCCATCCCGCTTGCTGAGCAGGACCCATACCGAAGTTCTCTAGAGCATGACACAGGTCTTGACAGAAGATTGAGAAGTAGTCTTCTCAATTCTTCTCCTAGGTGTGACCTGCCCTGTAGAATAGTCTATTAAGATTTTAATAATAACAATTCTTCTCCTAGCACTAGTAGGGATCATCCCTTAGTTGCCTAGCAGAGATCTGTCAGAGTCCATCCATTTGCATGCACTCTGACAGTAGCATGTGTGGAGTAGATTTCATCCTGGGTTATCCCTTATTCCTGTCTACACTGGAGATTGCCGGAATGAACTTAGCCACATGACACACCACTTTGGTGGCACTAGGCTCAGACATTGTCCCACCACCTGCCTCTATTCTTTGAACACTGTGCCAGAATAATGATACCATTTGTCACAAAATCGCAATCTAACATGTGGCTTGCGGAAGTCATGCTATGATGGGGAAAGTCATGTATTGCAGGAGAAAGAGTGAGCACAGCTTGGGCTCAAAGTTGATGAAAAAACTATTGGGATTCATCTTTTGTTAGAGTGAGTAATGGCTTTATTCATATCCTATGTTCATGCCAGCATGAAGTTGCCATTGACTCAAATCCTCGAGTCTGTCAGAAGACACCACTCATAAAATGAATCTGCTATGGTGTACTTCACAAGACTCTTGTTCACAGAATAACTTCTTCTCCATTCCTCGGAATTAGCACTCCAACCACTCCAACCACTCACACCTTGCTCTCATGTTAGATAGCAGATCTTACACCCTCACTCCAACATCATTGACAGCACTCTCAAATACAACCCAGATTATTGCACTAGCTTCGGTATCCTCGGTTTGTGGCAGTTTTCGTTATGGGACAACATTGCCGCAGTGGGCTATCATTGATCGTAGTACAGAGCTTGCGCGACACATTAAGACTCGTTATGTATGTACTGTACATTGCTCAACTTTGCTCAATAAAACAACATTCAGATATGATCTTAATTACGATGCACAAAAATTGGTATTTGGGTTTAGCAACTCCAAACGGATGAGTTGGTAATTTATGATTTTCTAAATACCACTCCAAAACTCATAAATGGGGAATTACCATCCACAATGCAGTAATTTACCATGATCTACTTCCCACTGTGAATAACTCGCGACCTAATGGTGTAACAACAGTAACAGTTACAGCTGGGGCAACTCAGCCCGCGCCATAAATACACCATTATCTCCCACGATTTGAGTGACTAGAAGGGCTGCTTCGCTGCCACAAGCCTTACTTGCAGTTACATGATTGTTCAATTTATCATTGTTATGTAGCATACATATACATGTATGGGAACAACATGAGTGTAATTTGGTACATGAACAAACATACTGTATCAGACTTGTTTCAGACTGTATCAAGGCCAGACAATCGCTGATGTCGAGCTCCGCCACCATACAGAAAACTGACACTGTTCAATGCCTGCGTAGCACTTTGGAGATCCTCAGGTCGTGACACAATTCCTTGTGATTCCCCTATTGCGCCCCGAGTAAGCACTTAATTGCATCCGACACGGCATTTGCCTAAAAGAGTGATTCTTAGGTAATTACGGGTGGTGGAGTGACCTTACAAGCAAGGTGATGAAGTTTTCTCTCTCACGTTTTGTGATGAGCATCAGGAAAACCAGACGTGGGGAGGACTGCCTGTCCGATTTTCGCGGTGTTATGAGCAGAGTTAATCCGGGGCTATATAACGGTCCTACGTAATATACTGTAATTTCCTCTTATTCTTCATGTAACTCGACAGTCCAAATCCCGTTGAAAGATACATGAGTTGAAAAAGGTATCCGTTTCAATGCGTAACCAAAGACCAATGAATGAAAAGAAGCTAAGCCATAACCTTACGGCTGTCCATGAATAACAAAAAAGGCTAGCTTAATAAATAGTAATGCCTTGAGGCAATAGCATTCCAGCTTCAACACAAACAGGAAGATAAACTGTGAAGACTGAGTGGGCGTCGAATGGAGTTGCACTTAAGGCATTAAAACAAGGCATGAGCAACGTAAGATCAAGAATAAAAAAACAAGGAAAAAATGGGCACAGGGCACCTATGCGCAATGATCCAAACAAATGATGATGAATGAAGAAAATTGAGGAGGGTATATAGCTGCTGGATTGGCTAGCTTGCATCCCTTTATGACCAGCAAGAGTTTGAATGCGGATACTAACCATCTTGATGTCACACGAAAACTCAGAATGCAACGAGCACAGACCCAGAAAGAACGAGGAGTGCAGTAGCGTGAAGAGGAAGATGGAATGAGTGAAGGGCGCCATTTTTAAGGGCTCCGCCGAGAGGGTTGCTGTAGCCGGAAGTAGTGGTCGGGGAGGGGGAGGGACCGCCCACAACGTTGTATGGAACCGAGGTAGTCGTTGACTGTGTTGTAGGCACACCGCTGTCACCCATTACGTAAAGGGAAAACGTCGGGAGTCAGCCGCTCGATCATAAATAAACAGACGGTGACTGCGACTTACCTGGTGGTGGTCGTAGTGGTCGTAGACGGGGTCGGCCTAACCAATCCCATCATAGCATGAGAAAAAGGGCTGGAAGTGACCAGAATGAGACTTACTTGTTGAGATTCTTGGGGTTTGAACCACTTCCGAACTTTGCAGGCTTGCCGAGACATTGGGAGTTACCACTCTTACCAACGGTGATCTTCACAGTACAAGCGTCGCACTCAGTATGACGCACTGCCAGGACTCATCAAGAAACAAGGAAATTGAACATACATCATGGGAGTAATACTCCTCATTTTTTGCATCAACCACAACGAACTGAAGTGAAGTGCCCTCCTTCTGATTCACGTTCCACACAAATTGACCAGTGTGACATTCGTAAGTCTCCCTATTGAATCAATAACATCAGCGAATGGGTTGGCATGAGAGCACACAAGTTACGACGAACAGAGGGTCCTCGGAAGTAGAGCCTTGGTTGCATCCCGGCCATACAGTGACCTGGAATGGAGGTGTTCCAGAGACGGAAAACTCATGGCCCATGCACTGATGAGAGTCTCATGAACAGGAATCCAATGAAGGCTGGCATTATTCATACCTGTTGAACGTTCTGCGGCTGAACCATGTGTGCTGCCATCGCAGGAAGCGACGAGGAAAGGGCCACGGCGGCGTAGAGAGCGACTTTGGAGAACATGGCTGTAAGCGAGGGACTTGGTGCTTAGCGAATGGACTGGTAGGGTAGAAAGGGAGAGTGAAGGGGCGCAAGGAAAGACGAATGGTGCACGCAAGGCAACGGTGTTGTTAGGTACGGTAATTAGGCTCGGCAATGCCCGGACGCGCAAGTCCCTAAAGTGTTAATGAATTTCCGGCGAGCCATTCGAGCCCTTCGCGTTCATAACAATCCTCCAGCTTTTACCAGAGGCACTCAATTATATTCGGCGCATCAAAAGCGAAGGGGACGACAAAGTGATGCGACCTCGTCGCGACAATGTCCAAGCAATCAATATTTCATATACGCCCTTGACAGCGAGGATTCCCCTCAAGCTGGAGGCCGAGAGTGTAGGTACCCTAGGCCCTTTGTTATATCCTTCCCAACAGCAACCTCTTGAACACCCTGGTTCACTCAAAGACACAACACAAAAGTATATAACCATGGTTGTTCCATATGTTCGACTAATCCGATGGAAAAAGGAAACGCCCCTAACAGATGCCTCAGAAGTTCGGCTAACCATTGTTCCCCTTGACTATGTACGTCGAGAAGGATCACAACTTTTTATAGCTGCGAAAATAAGGTGGGGACAAAAGTTAGAAACTGGGAAGTGCCGGAAGGTGCCAAGGAACTAGTGTTACCCGATATAGCATCTGTTCGATGGGCGGACTCTGGTTTCAAGACCACGCGCACCATTATAGGTACATGCAGGAAAGCAGCTAAAGACCAAACATATATACAATACCATCAATAGTAAAAGACTGATACTCTCAGAATTGAGTCCTGAAACCAGATCCACTCGCGTGAGTGTCAGACATATATCGCCCACTCGTTTCTGCTTCCTGCTGTGCTGCCGCCAACTTTTCAATCTCCTTGCGCATCATTTTATTATGCGCCCTGAGCTGACGAATCTCCCCATCCCACCTTTCATCCGTATGAGGCCCTGCGCCCAATTCATGGAATAAATCGACGTCACCCATGCGCTGTATATCGGCCACATGGATGTCCTGCTGCTCGGCATATCGTTCCGAAGGTGCCTTCGTCTGCGGAGGGAGGGCATCGTAAAAGAAAGGTATCAGGTAGTCGCGCGCAGTGACTGCTCCCTCGACTCTGGGTGGGGCAAGGATAGGGAAACGAATGCGGCAGATAATAGAGGATGTGGGACCAAAGGAAGCATTGGGGGAAGGGCCATCAGCGTTAATGAGATGCGCTGGCTCCGTAGTCGAGAAATTGGGAGGATATAGAGTGATCACAATGACTCGAGGATCGTCTGGTATCGCAGCTCTCATGCATGTCAACTGAATAGGCCTCATTTCCGTTGAAGGGGACTCTCTGGTCGTAGTACGCATATCTTCTAAAGCCTCCTCGAGATCCTGGCGGGATTGCTCTTGGATCCAATCCTGTAGGCGTGTGCCGATGACTCCGCTGGTCATCCGCTCGAAGATCTTTCGCACTCCACAAGCCACACCAAGAATCAGGCCACCTTCGAGACTAGCGTGTACCCAGCAATCAGGATCACCCATACCGCCCGCAAATTCAATCTGCGACCATGACAAGCGGGGTATGGAGAGTACACGTGTTGCAAGCAGAATGAACATCTCATCCATGGGATTAACGTACACGCGGCCCGTCGACTCGAGCCAGATGTACTGCGTTCCACGCGATGGAGAGCCAGCGGTTTTCCGATGAGCCCGATACATCAAATGCACAAGTCGATTCCGTTGTTGATAGAACGCGGCAATCTGGGCTGCCGTGGCAGACTGAGACAGGTTCGGGAGCATTGTAACAGAGCGGATATCTTCCATGACAGTGGCAATGTCAGAACCATGGATGAAGTGATGGAGTTGCGCTGACATCAATTCTTCCGGTTTGTAGCCGAGTGCAAGTTTGATGCGAGAGGAGGTGTACTGGATGGTACCATCGAGGGAGAGAACGATGAGGAAGTCTAGAGACCGGGGTGCAGTTAGTCCTGCCGACGAAGAGAGAAGGGAGAACCGATTCCTCACCATCTGATTGTTCCACGAGGAGGTCGTTCATGTATCGGTGCTGATCCTCGACATCGTCCGGAAAGCCCATAATCTCTTTGAGACGGGCTGAGATGGGACTGCTCGGAGGAGGAGACCGTACTGGTGACACCCCTGATGAAGGGGCTGGAGCGGGACGGTGTACGTCTACCTGGAAACCTACCCAGTACCGCACCTCCTGCATGTCCCCACGGATAGGAACACTGGTGATCAGATTGTGGAACTGGTCGCCATTCTTGCGATAGTTAATGAGTGTCATCTGCCACTCAGACTCGTCCCTTATGGCAGCCCGAATCTTGTTGAGGTTGGGAGCATTTGCTTCATCGGTGCGGGGGTCAGCCGTTCCATGCGGCCACTGGAGGAATCGGCAGTTACGGGCTATACACTCTCGTGAATCGTATCCGGTCAGTTTGCTCTTGTTGGGATGGGTTCAAGTTAGACACAGATTTCCACAAGCTCGAGGGGAGGAAAAAACGCGTACAAAGGCGGGGCTCACGTAGACGATTGTGAGGTCAGGTTTCAGAGCGTCAGCAACCATAAAGGCGCACGAAAAATCAACAGGTCCAATTGAGACAGTTGGGTTTGGCCTATTGACTAGACGTGAGATGGTGTCGGTGATGTCGAAGCCACTAGAAGAGAAGAGCACGGGTGAGGGTAACATTTGTGACATCCCTGCCAAATGACGGTAGGCAGCAGCACCGTGTGCGATATGAATCGGGTGACTTGGAGACGAATTGAAACCCCCGCTCTGGTCCGGTGCCGGCATCAATGACTAGCGCAGTGGAAGGGGGACTTCTGTGTAGAGGAAATGGTCTCGGAAGGTGGGGATGGTGTACTGCCTATCCATGTTTGAGCGCGGACAGTTACTTGACGTTTTTGGAGCGGTTTGGGGGACAATTCAATCCGATACTGCCCCACCATCGAACGCCACGAGATCGTGGCTTGAAACGCATTGAAAACCGCACATTTGCACCCGTTCTGATCACCCCTTGCGGTACTAGATGTAGTGCCAAAGATCGCTGAGCACTCAATATATTCTAAGCGCCCCCAGGGCCAATGTCATCCTTCTATTCAGTCGCGGGTGCATAATTTCAATGCTTGTATTCGTCTTAGTGTGTCGCAATCCCGTGACCTGACAGCCTGGTCATCAACTATGAGTACTGCTGGTGTGGCATCCACACCAAGAAGGCTGGTTCCAACAACCGCACCGCCAGTTCCCAGCGGTCCCCCCGTCGTGGGCCCTGGTGCTCCCCGTGCCACCGTCAACGGACGGCCCAAAAAAAAAGCCCCAGAGCCTCCGGATCCTGTTATGATGTATGAGAGTGTGCGGAATAGGATAGCAGCCCTGGAGGAATATGAAAACCACGAGGAGGAGGAGGAGAGGAAGATGTGTGAGTAATTTCATAATCTCTCTTCAGCATGCATATATAGACGGACGCGATCCCCGCAGCCGAGGAGGCCCACCAGCAAGTAAAGGATATGCCCGATTCGGCTATTCACCAGAAATACGTCGAGCTGGTATGTGACCGGATATTCGGCTCGATGCACGTCGTGCCATAACTAGACGGGCATTAGTACCAAGAGTTTAAGCGTGTGGAGCGTGAACATGTCCGAGAGAGGCAGAAGCTGGTGAGGGACAAGGATGCAGGTGGGCTGCTTTTCATCTCAGTTCTCTGGGCTCCTCGGCCCCACTATTCTGGGCTTATCGCGAATCTCACATTGCCTAGCCAAATCCCAGTTGAACAAGTCAAATTTGACGCGTACCAAACTAGAGAATCTAGCTAGGGAGCTGCAGAAGGTTCGTCACACGATCCCCCTGGCTGGGATGTACAACTAAGTCTTCTTCCACAGGACAACAAACGGCTAAGAGTACGCAAATGCTGCTCTTATTCAGCACCTCAACTCGCCGTTTAACTGTCCCGTTCTCCATTCTTCATTCCCTCAAACTAATAGGAAGATAGTAAGCGGCTACTCACAAGCGTCGAAGATGCCCAAGAAGTGGTAAGAGTTGATCTTCCTTAAATCTACCAAGATTGACAACAGACTTAAAAGCTTTTCGCAAAGATCGAAAACATGAAGAACGAAATCGAACGACGCGTCGACGACGTCAAGTCCCGTCGCGAAAGTTTCCGCGATTCGTTCCACACTCTCCCACTCATCCCTTCATCCGCCCGTCTGTCTTCTCGTCGCTCCACGAATGCGTCTTCCGCCTCCTCTCCTGAACAAAGTGTAGCTACCCAATCGCCCAAGACGGATATCCTCGTCAAGATCATGTGCAAATACCGTGTCGAGTTTGTCTTCAAGGTTACGCGCAAGACGAAGCTCTCTCGACTCTTCAACGCCTGGACTGAGCGAATGAGTGGGGACGTCGTGGATGAGAATACTGATGCGGATGGCTCCAAGTCGTCCAAAAAATCGTCAAAAACAACGCCTTCCTTCATCTTTACTCACTATGGAAGGAGTCTCAGCGAAGATGAGACAGCGGAGGAAGCTGGAATCGAGGACAACGATGTAATTGCTGCCGTTGAGATGATGGACCTAACTGAGGACGTGGTACGCGATATGCTTATTTGTTATGTGGCGTTGTGCCACCTGTCTTTCATGTGCTTCTGATGTCATGTTCGTACAGAGTGAGGATATCGTACCAACGATACAGCAAGAACGTTTGAAAAAGCACTGGCAAGATGATCCTTCAGAGTAAAGAACCACTTTCCCACTTTTCCTTCCGATGTCGTCAGCTCATCTTTCACTCTATATAGAGCAAAGAAAGCCGTTGACGAAATCTTTGACGTTGTGTACGTTCCGCAATTCCGGGCCTCGGTCCATTGTTTGGGTATCCTCTGACTGGCGCCGTCATCGATTTTTCAAGCGTCCAATCCCGACTAGTCGATCTCTTGCGGCAGTATGAACTCCGCGAGCGACATTTCGAAGCAGTAATGCGTTCGAAAGAGCTTGAGGTACTGCTAGCCAAAGCTCGTGCGGAAGAGCAAAAGAATATAGCAGACGCAGAGAGGAATGGTTTAAAGACAGCACAGGCAGACGTGAGTGTCATCACGTCGAAGGGGCGCAACAGATGTCTGACATCACTCTATCACCAATGCACAGAATAAGCAGCTACAGCAGTCGATAGAGGCAATGCATACCTCCCAAACAAAACTGATGGACAAACTCATAGCATGCTGTAAGGAGGTGAGTAAAATTTTCATCCGACTTTGGTTTTGGTTCATTTCAGACATCCCATCTTCAGCCCACGGGGGAGAAATCTCAGCGATTATTCACATTCTTACGAGAGGAATTGCAGAAGCGAGGGAGTTCTTTTGCTGCAAGGCTAGAGGACGACCCGACTCCGACCTCCTAGTACATGCCATGTTGTAGGAATTTGAAAAAATAAAAAATTATAAATATACAAAAAATTATCAAAAGGTCGGTAGAAAATAGGTGATTGAATGCAGGCAACCTGCTTCCGGTAGGGTTAGGGTTAAGTAATTCGAAGGTAAAGAAAAATTGGCCCGAAGCAGCCAGAAGGCCGCGGCGGACAGGCAAAGATTAAGACCCTGCATACCCCATATGGAGCATACAAACACCGGAATCACAATGAGGCCTTTTGGTCGCCGTGCAATGATGCGCCCCCGGCACCGAAGCACCCAGAACCTGAAGGGGCTCTCCGGGTCAAGGTAAGTATGAAGAATCATCATATGCTTGCAATATACATTATAAAGGTTTCAGAAAACATCTGTGCGCGGTTGACACTGTGGGACGTTAGCTCTGGATAATATAATTGTCGACCGGACCCATCGAACGAGTTTCCCACGAGTACACATCGAGTCAACTTGACCGGACTCCTTTCGTACTCACAAATGGCGGAGCCCAAGAAGATATCCATCCACATATCGAATAAGAAAGGCTACGTGTGGACACCGGAAGGTCCACTTTGCATTCAACTTTGTTTTCTGTTTCATTCAGCTTATATCCTATCGCTCGTTAGCTAGAAGTTTCCCGTCTACGCTCTGAAGCTCGCGTGACAGGCATACTGATAGGGACTCTACCCACTGTCGCGCAGCAGAATGTGTTCCTCGGCTTACCATTGCTGCTTCTGCCAGAAGAGGTAGTATTCGTCATGGAAAGAGGCGAGTTACTCCTGTTGACAAATTTTGGGAGACTCAGCATAACCCCTTTTCTTTGTCCTCAATCTTCTGTCCTTCAATAAGGCATTGCGGAGCTGTATGACGACGCCACGTCTCACGGCCGCCCCGCAACAGCCGAGCTCCAGATCTATCATACCTCGCGGATCAAGGACATTCATCACCAGACGATTGCGGCTGAAGCAAAGTCTAGATCACCCACGCGCTCCGGGTTCCAGAAAGGCATAGTCTCAGGGGACGGCTCCAAGGCATGCAACGAGAGCATCTCTCAAAAAGTGGAGTTGGGACAATCAAGATCGAAATCTGATACTTCAGCGGAACATTTTGACACCGGTGTTTTATCCTTGTTGATACCCGATGGGTCACAAGATCGCGGTACGGCCAAGGGGGAATTCAAACAATGGCATCGTCAACAAGACAACGTGCCTCCCACAGTCGCAGACCTAGCGGCTACTCCTTTTCCAGAGGAGGGATCATCTCCACTATTTGCTTTAGGCGCTCCAATACCCACACACACGGTCGAGGTTCCTGCAGCCTCGACCTCTCTCCCATGGTATAATCCTTGCACTTATTCTACATTGGAAGGGGCACGAAAAGCGGGAATATGGACGTATCCGTCAAACTTGGAAGAGCGGGCACGCTGTGCTGTATTCCGTGATTTGTCTCAAAGAGGCTATTTTATGGGAAGTGGGCTGAGATTTGGCGGTGATTGGCTTGTGTATCCAGGTACGCCTCCAAAAGATTTGCATTCAAGGAGAGGGTTCGATTTGAGTCTTTTAATCATCCAGGGGATCCGCTCAGATATCATTCCCATTTTGTAGCGACTATTTTTCCCAGACCAACGTCGACGTTGCGTCCCATTGATATCGTTGCTTTCGGGAGATTAGGCACTGCAACGAGGAAATCGCATCTTCTGTGTGGGTACGATGATGAGACGAAGATCGTAGACTACTATTCCATCGAATGGGCTGGTTTTGGCTAGCTGCCAGGGCCTGCACTTAATTTGTGGAGGGCCGAGTGAGGATGTGTAGCACATGATATTGCAGAATGCTGACTCCCTGCAAATGAACAAAGTGACAAGACGAAAGGAATTCAGTAGAAGCTGGAGCAACGGTAGTTGTGTTCCTATCCAGAGCGGGCGCTGTGAATAACGCATTGGTGAAAGGATGTTTATGGTTAGGGAAACCATGCGAAGGACGAAGCATAAAACAAAGGTCCATGATCATTGTAAACTTCGCTACATTACATTATTCCAAATTGGTCGAAAACTGTCCACTTCCATATCCAGCAGAGGTCACCCCCCCTTGACGAGGCAGGTATGGGCTTCCACGTCCTGGGGGGAAAGATTGGCCCTCTAGCTCCTTCATGAACTCATCTTCATTAGCCAACAAAGACTCTACCTTGGGCTTCCCATCCCCAAACGTGCTACGTCGGGTATAAGCTGGTGGACTATCCATGCCATGAGCCTTGGGATCTAGTCCTACTCCTTCAGAAGCAACGCTTGCGTCTACCGTTGGTGGAGAACCCTTGCCTACGCCCGGCGAGGGTGGCAGATCCTTTCCCCGTAATCGAAGTGGCGTGGTAGGCACAAGGGTTACATTGGGGCTATCGTGGTCTGGATCATCGTCATCCTCTGGTGGCGGGGGCCTTGTTGCTTGACGGCGGAACGCTCCTGCTGGCACTGTCCTTGCACCTAACGGACCAGAGGTGGCTAATGAAGAGGGAGGTACAGTGGGGCTATGGAGACGGAAGTTTGGCGGTTGATTGTATGATGACGGTGCAAATGGAGAATTAGTGAGAGGAGGGGCGTTGGAGGGCACAACCAGCTGTGTTGGAATTTTTGATCGAGTGGATGTGGATGGCTCATTCTTTGGTAAAGTAAGCGCGGACGTCGTAAAGGGCGAGGCGGGCCGAGAACCAGAATTTAAGGGCGAACCGGTAGGGCGAGAGGGCTGACTCGCTGAAAGACTGTCCTGAGTGTTTCTCCTACTCCTATTTGCATGGAATCCGAGAGAATCCAGTTCTCTGGATACTTCTCGTGAGGCAGCGGCATTCGCCTCCCCATCGTGGAAGGCATGGAGTGGAGGAGAGGAGGCCTGGTTGGACATGGGAAGGGATTGGGAGGGAGCGTCTGGCGTTACCGTAGGTAGTTCCTTCTCATTCGGAGGCAGAGCAGAAGTCGCGTGGTTACGAACGAAAAATGCTGGTAAAAGGTTGAAATGAGCAAGGTCTAATGGAGCAGAACGGTCATGTTTACCATTTTCTTCGTAAGGGTAATTGAACTCGGAACTTCCTTTACGACGACGACCTGCTGGAGCGGGGTCCATTGCATATGCGAGATCAGTCGGCTGAGAATCATTCCTTTCTGGAGGAGTCACGGGCTCATTGTGTTCACTGGGTAGTGCGGGGTCAACCTTCGCGTTCAAGATACCATCGCCATGGGCAGAACTTTCATTGGCCTCCAGCGGTGCACCGTCAACTGAGGTGCGAAGATATGTGTCAGCAGCAAGAGCGTCTGCAACCGTCTCCGAGAAGGCGAGTTCGGGCTTCGGAGCAAAGAGCGGAACAGAGGACTGCTCTTGAAATTGATCCCGTTGTGGCTGTGATCCCGCAACATCGCGACGAGCGTTTGAGAGAGGGAATGTTGCAAATTGACCTCCCGAGGCACGGTTCTGAGACATCGTCGGAGCTGATGAATCCTGGGGGTACGGTACAGTGTATGGTATTGTCGAGAATGTTGGAGCCCCGATGGTTGAGTGTTGCTGATGAACAGGAGCCCGAGACGCTTCACCAAACTCCCCAACAGAAACATTGTGAGCTGTCTGCACCGGAAGGTGTTGGCCAAGGGAATAGGGAGAGCTGGCACTCTCAATTGATTGACCGCTCGTACGAACAGGTTTTCGCATTGACCAAGTTGGCATATCCTTTGGGTCGAAATCTGTAGCGGACTGTGGGCGGGCCCTCCGAGTCTGAGGAACAGGCCCGAGGGCGTATGTCGGAGGGTCGAACTTGACCCCTCCGACGCATCGGGTTGTTTCTTCTGTAAGTTTAATAGTCTTCTCGTAAGCACTATATAGAGCCCGCGGTTGTCCAGGGATGGTTGTGTCAAGTGGTATCTCTTCGATCAACAATTTTCCAATCTCGCCAATGACCTAAGCACCGGAGTGAACAAGATACACGACCCCTCAATCTCAAACCGTACTGACCGTTGCCTTCTCTGCGAATTCCAAGAGACCACCGAACTTCAACGCTAGGAGTTCCTTTGAGCTCAGCCGCTTGAAGTCTCCGATTCGCGTCTCGTCCCTCACGATCTCTGAATCGAGAAATTGCATCTCCTCTCGAAGCCGAGTGAGAAGATCGGTCTGCTCATGAAGACCTTTGTGTTCTGAACTCATTTTGGCGAGTTTCTTTTCAGCGCTCTCCGCCTTGGAACCTGTCACGGAAAATATCACTTAGACACAACTCAGCATCCTGATCAAGAGCAGACCTACCAACATTCCTTCTACGCTTTCGAAGTTCGTCCAATGCCTCTTCTTTCGTGCGTATATTCTTGAGAGATGCGCGGATTGTTTGTTGGTGTGCAACAAACTGATTCATTGCGTAAGACACCTGCGAGAGCATAGTTGCCGCCTGAGTAAAGATATCCTAGTGTACGCTCCCAGTTTAAATCACATGGCCAAGAAGGATGCGAGGACAACCTACCCCGAGATCATCACCCTCGCCTAGTCCCCATGTTCGTAGTGCCTCAGAGGCCTTTCCCCAATCAGTAGCAAGCTTTTGAAGTCCAAAGACAATTCCTTTCTCCGCGGTGATGAAGTCTTGCAGCGTTCTCAAATCCCTGTTTCCAAGTGCAGGAAGGATTGTCGTATGGGCGAGCTTAGATTGAAGACCCGAAATCGGGCCTCCCCCGACTGTCTTCCGTGACTTAAACATTGCTCCAAAGGCTGCCAGCAAAGAGGTAGCAAGAAGTAGAAATAAACTGCTGCGCGCGTATCGCCTTTATTATCTCAGTGTTAAGGCAACGGCATCTTGCGAGCCACACATTAACTAGATCATTACATAAAGGGGTGACATCATATTCATGTTGAATCAAATTTATATATCGCGTGACATATTCATGGAGGACGCTGAGTCAATCTGGAGTGGAGGCTGTGCATGGCCTGGCGGCAGAGTCCAGTCCGTTCAATTAGTGCTGCAGCATCCTTTGATGAAGCTTGCCCTTCTTTTCTGTAAAGTTCTGTATCGACGGCATGAGATTTAAAGGGAAAGTGAGCATGATCGAACGCACCAAAGAGCCGTTCCCCGCTCCACAGACCCAAAGGTGCATTGCCGATCGTCCGCTCTGTGAGTTCTACATTCTCAGCAGCGCCCATACCTGCGGCGAGACGGTTGGCGGTTCTGACCATCTTCAAAGCATGCTCACTAGCGGTATGGTGATAATGTGCAGATGTCAGAGCGACGACCAATGCACGGAGGTGGTTGTCTTGGGCCACTGTTGCGATGTCCATGGACACCTTCAATCGTTGTCTGCCGCAACAATAGTTGAAGAAAACCCAGGATAGGATGCGGCAGGAGTAAACTTACTTTGCTTTGACTATTTCGGGTGACAAGACTGCCTCGAGGAGTTCGCCTATGGCACGCAGGGTCCCAGGGAATGTTCTGCATTCAACAGTCACTTCCCTCGCCATTTCATCAAGTCCAGGATCACTATTGAGAGGGGTTCTTGGATTATCCTTTTTATATTGCGCACGAAGACCAAGTCTCAGCGCGACTTCTCCTGCTCTCGCGGCCACTCGAACAAAACCTGAAGTCCTGCCTCCACTGAAAAGTCCATTACCACTATTAACGTCACTGTCAAGGATAGCTGCGGCACGGTAGCATTGGAGAGCACGATCGGTGTAAAGTGTGGCATGAGCTAGATGTGCTTGATGTAGAGTGATACGCGCCGCATAATAGGGGAATATTGAATACGTCCTTGTATGAGCGATTAGGAATGAAAGGTGATGTTGTGCCTCTTCAAACTCGCTTCTAGATATGCAGACCTATCATCCGAGGAATATGAGCATGACCTGTCGGGCATATGATTAAAACACACCGCGGTCATTTCACAGAGTAAGTCAGCCTTTATCTTAGCGAGGCGATCTTCGACCATCTGCGCGTTCGATAAGGTCGCCCAAGTAGGGACTGGAAAGCGTGGACGATGTCAGCATCAACCTGATCAAGAGAGATTCACGTACATAAGGCATCAGCGATGATACCTGCTGACGCACGAAGACCGGCTTCAGCAAATACTTTGCGTTTTGGCCTTGTCCCAATTGGATCTCGCCGCGAAACTGAAGAGACAGCGTAAGCAAGTTCGTATAGAACACGGGGATGTGTGACTCGTATAGTCAGGGGGTAATCCCTCTCCAGAGGAATCTATTCGGGCTGTGAGCAAGGGGGAATCCAGACACAAGAACTTTGCTTACATTAAGTGTAGCCGTACTGTCCAATTGGTAAGTACTGTCATCATTCAATGCGTCTATGAGGGCATGGCAACGGTTCAATCGGGTATTGGCATCAAGGGATTTTCCGACTTGGGTGTAATACATAACAGACATGAAAAGGACTTGAGTTTGGAAAATGGCATCGACCGGAGACGGTGGCACACGTGCTGAGTCCACCGGGGCAGCTGGTGTAGGCTGTAACCCTTTACCCTCGGATCCTGTTGTTTTCTCCTCGAAGCCCAATCCAACTTCAGCCTCCAAAGCCGACAGACATGTTTCCACACTCATATCTGGAGGATCCCCTGGGCGACTCCGCCACAGATCCCCACGAATCAAGGTCCTAAGTCTCATGACGGCGGCAAGTTTGACAATATCAGGGTGACCAAACAACCGCCCTTTTTGCGCTAATTCTTGTATCACGCCAAGAGCGGATCGGATGTCTGAGAGGGAGGGTGAAGATGGTGACGGAGGTGGTGAGGACGAGGACAAGGGATTCGGCGGTGGGTTGACGAAGTTGGCATGCTCGCATAGCAAGATTTGGTAGTGAATATGAGGGAGATCCGACCTGAGAGTGAAAATATGGAACTGTCAGGAACGAATCCAGGAACGTCAGAGGCCCAAGGAATTACCCTATCAAGTGGGTCTTCAATCGAGCAATAATTGAACGCGAGAACTTGATATTGCCTTGGCAGTGAGTAAGATGAGCGTGGAGTAAGGTGAGATGAAAATAATATTCGCGTAAAGATGTCTATGAGTGAGGCAGTTAATAAATCCGTCGCAGAAGTTGTGTTATTGACGCACGCTCGACGAATGGCACAGGTGCAGGCCTCTTTGGATGGCAGTTTCAATCTTGTGCCAACCATGCTCAATGGGTGATGTGATCCCATAGGACATAATGCTCACCTCACCCTCGATGCCACGGCACCATATAGGCGCGGTATCGCCACCTAGACCAGCACCTATTATTAGCAGACCCGTTTCAGCATAGAGTGTCCAAGCTTGACACTCCATTTCGGGAGTTAAGGCTTCGGTATACATAGGCATCCCATAGTGT
>WNFI01705268.1_pt1 | contig 16015 bp, 12 predicted proteins | sample 5400471 | NCBI WGS metagenome assembly WNFI01 (sample SAMN13153348, study PRJNA577476) | soil metagenome | isolation source: 100 cm saprolite on Douglas fir-dominated hillslope | place: USA:California | collected 2013-09-17 | reverse complement strand
AAGGTCGGCGCGTACGTGAACTACCTGATTGAATTCAGCGTGGCGATCGCGTTCCTCATCGGGCTCGCCCTCGGCTGGGCCCGGGAGCGTCCGGCCGTCAGGGGGCTCGTCATGACCGCCGTCCTGCTGCAGGCGCTCTGGACGATCCGCGTGGAAGTGCGAGAGCGCTGGGTCGTGCCGCGCGTGACGGCCGACATGGCGGTGCTGCTCGAGAAGATGCGTCGCACCTCGGACCCGATCGTTAGCGACACCGCGATGGGGCTGATCCCCTTGTCGGGGCATCCTCTTTATTTCGAGTCCTACACGCTGTCGATGTTCAAGGACAACGGACGCTGGGACGATGCACCCGTTATGGACGATCTCCGGCACCGGCGGATCCAGCTCCTGGCGCTGCGGTGCACGCGCCGCGGATATTCTCCCGAATGGTGGCGGCGGGAGATGCTCGAGACCATCGAACGTTTCTACGTGGATTGCGGCCACGTGCCGCTGGACGACGGCAATGGCAACTACTACGTGCTGTACCGGCCCGCGTGCGCGCCGGGCGAGAAACCGGGCCAGATACGCTAAAATCGATAGATCGCGATGCGGACCCCCTTTCTCCAGGAGCTCGACAACCGCGTGCTCGTCTGTGACGGCGCCATGGGGACGATGCTGTACGCCCGCGGCATCTTTCTGAACCGGTCGTTCGACGAGCTCAATCTGACCCAGCCCGATCTCGTTGCGGAAGTGCATCAGGCCTACGTGCGGGCCGGCGCGGACGTCATCGAGACCAACACGTTCGGCGCCAACCGCGTGAAGCTCGACGCGTTCGGCCTCGCGGATCGCGTCCACGCGATCAACCTGCAGGGGGCGAAGATTGCCCGGCACGCCGCGCGCGAGCCGGTCTACGTCGCCGGCGCGATCGGTCCGCTCGGTATCCCCATCGAACCATGGGGAAAGACGGGGGTTGACGAAGCGGAGGAGCATTTCCGCGAGCAGGCCAGGGCGCTGCTGGACGGTGGCGTCGATCTGTTCATCCTCGAGACCTTCAGCGACGTCAACGAGATCGGCGCCGCGATCCGCGCCGTCCGCAGCATCTGCAGTTTGCCCATCGTCGCGCAGATTACCACCGAGGAAGACGGCAACAGCCTCGGTGGCGTGGCGCCGGAATCGTTCGTTCCGGATCTCGAAGCCCGCGGCGCCGACGTCGTCGGCCTGAACTGCAGCGTCGGGCCCGCGGCGATGCTCGAGACGCTCGAGCGGATGGCGAGCGTCGCGCACGTGAAGCTCGCGGCGCAGCCCAACGCGGGCAAACCGCGCGAGGTCGAGGGGCGGAATCTCTATCTCTGCTCGCCCGAGTACATGGCCTCGTACGCGCGCCGCTTCATCACCGCGGGTGTGCGGCTGGTGGGCGGCTGTTGCGGGACGACGCCGGACCACATCCGCGCCATCAAAGCGGCGGTGCGCTCGCTCGCGGCGGGGCCGCCCCGGCCGAAGCCGGAGACGACGGCGGCGAGCGGCGCGGCGGCCGGCCAGGCGGCAGGTAGCGGCCGGGCCGACGTCCAACGCGTCGCGCGCGAGCAGAAGTCGCGCATGGCGAACACGCTGGCGCGCGGCGGGTTCGTCATCAGCGTCGAGCTCCTGCCCCCGCGCGGATTCCAGACCGAGGCGCTGATCGAGCAGGCCCGGAAGCTGAAGATCCGCGGCGTCGACCTCGTCAACATTCCCGACAGCCCTCGCGCGAGCGCGCGGATGAGCGCGCTGTCCGCCGCCTTCCTGGTGCAGCAGCAGTCGGGCGTCGAAACGATTTTGCACTACGCGTGCCGCGACCGGAACCTGCTCGGGATGCAGTCGGACCTTCTTGGCGCCCATGCGATGGGCGTGCGCAACGTCCTCCTCGTCACCGGTGATCCGCCGAGGGTCGGCGATTATCCGGATGCGACGGCGGTGCTCGACGTTGACTCGATCGGGCTCGCTAACCTCGTGTCGAGCCTGAACGGCGGCTCGGACATGGGCGGCCAGCCGCTCGGCAGCCCGACGGCGTTTCACATCGGCGTGGCGGTCAATCCGGGGGCGTTGAACCTCGACGAGGAGCTGCGGCGCTTTGCCTACAAGGTCGAAGCCGGAGCGGAGTTTGCGATTACTCAGCCGGTCTTCGACGCCGCCGAGTTCCGCGGCTTCGTCGAGCGCGTGAGGCACCACGGGATTCCCATCCTGGCGGGCGTAATGCCGCTCGAAAGCGTCCGTCATGCCGAGTTCATGGCCAACGAGGTGCCGGGTGTGCGAATTACCGACGTGGTGATCGATCGGATGCGCCGCGCGGACGCCGACGGCCGGGCCGGAGACGAGGGATTGGCCATCGCCCGCGAAATCGCGGCTGAGATTCGGCCCTTGGTACAGGGCGTGCAAATTTCGACCGCACCTAGGGCGATCGACACGGCATTGGGGCTCATCGAGGCATTTCTTGCTCCGGTTCAAGCCAAAGGGATATAGTCCAGAGCCTATGGCCTTGTTCGAGCGGAAAGCTGACGCCGAAAATGTGACTGGCGATGCCGCCACCCGGGCGCTGTCGGTTGCTGCCGTCGAAAACGATTTTGTCGAAGCCGTTTACGACAAACTTGCGATCGTTTACGACCTCACCTTCGGGCCCACGCTGCACCCGGGCCGGCTGCAGGCGATCGAGCGCATGCATATCCAGCCCGGGGAGCGCGTGCTCGAGGTGGGCGTCGGCACCGGTATCAACCTTCCGCTGTATCCGCGCGAGGCACAGGTCACCGGCATCGACTTCACCCCCTCGATGCTCGAGAAGGCACGCGAGCGGGCCGCCCGGAAGGACGCCGCTCCGGTCCGCCTGCTGCAAATGGACGCCGCCGACCTCAAGTTCGCCGACGCCGCCTTCGACATCGTCTACGCCCCCTACCTGATCAGCGTCGCGCCGGACCCGGTTCAAGTCGCGCGGGAGATGCGCCGCGTCTGCCGGCCGGGCGGCCGCATCATCTTCCTGAACCACTTCCTCAGCCCGAACGTTTTCCTCTCACGCATCGAGCGCTTGATCTCACCGGCCACGATTCACATCGGTTTCAAATCAGACCTCGACCTGCCCGCGTTCCTCGCGCAAGCCGACCTGAAGCCCGTGTCGATCGAAAAAGTAAACTGGCCGAAGATCTGGTCGCTGGTTACCTGCGTCAAGAGTTAGCAGTTTACAGTTTACAGTTTACAGTTTGCAGTTCGCCGTTCACGGTTCACAGTGAACGGCCAACTGTAAACTGCCAACTGTAAACTGCCAACCTCCTAAGCCCCGAAGGGGCGCTCCAACGACTCCGACTGCGGCGTGAACAGTTCCGCGCCGTTCTCGGTGATGTGCAGATCGTCTTCGAGGCGTACGCCGAACTCTCCCCGAATATAGACGCCAGGCTCGTCGCTGAACGTCATGTGCGGCTGCAGCGTCAGCGCCTTCTCCCACCCGAACATGTTGTTCTTCACCAGGTACGGCCATTCGTGCCCGTCCATGCCCATGCCATGTCCGACGCGGTGGGAGAAGAACTTGAAGCCCGGGCCATACCCGGCGTCGACGATCACCTGGCGCGCCGCGGCGTCGAGAGCGTCGAGCCTGACCCCCGGCCGTGCGGCTTTCAACGTCGCCGTCTGCGCCTGCTTGACGATATCGAAGACGCGCTTCATCTTGTCGGTCGGCTTGCCGAGGACGAACGTCCGCGTGATGTCGGACTGGTAGCCTTCGACGGTGCACCCGTCGTCGATCATGATGATGGAGCCTTCCTCGATGACTTGCGGCGTGACCGACCCGTGCGGCAGCGCCGTGTACTGGCCGACCTGTACGCTGGCATAGCCGGGGAAGCCGACGCGGTTGTAGGCCTGGCCGATCAGGCTGGAGACGGTGTCCTGCGTCATCCCTGGCTGAAGGGCGTGGTAGACCGCCGCATAGACGTTCAAGGTCGCCCGCGAGGCGAGCCGCATCAATTCGATCTCGTGCGGCTCCTTGATCATCCGGCACCCGGCCACGACGGGCGTGGCGCTGACAATCGTCAGCTGCGGCGCCGCCTGCGCGACGCCGTCGCTCCACACGAACTTGGTCGTTTCCTCGATGCCGAGTGCGCCGGCCGCCAGGCCGCGATCCTTCAGGCCGTTGGCGATGAGCGCGTAAGGGTTTTCGTCCTCCTGCCAGGTGCGGACGTCCGCCGAGCCGCCGCCGAACGGGCCGCGCGCGATTTGCTCGCGGGCACGGTCCTCCTCGAACCCCGGACAGACGACGAATGGTTCGCCCTTCGCCGGGATCACGCAGGCCGTCAGGCGCTCGCCGCCGCCCCAATGGATGTTCGTGAAATACACGAGCGACGTGCCCTGAGTGAGCATCAGCGCGCCGACTTTGTGCTCCGCCATCAGCCGGCGCGCCTTCTCGATCCGCGCCCGCCGCTCGTCGTTGGTGATCGGCTTCGCCTGCGCCCGCATGGACGTGAGGGCGGCGATGGACGGCGGCAGCGCGGCCGGCGCCTGCGCCTCACGTCCGAACAGGCGCGGCGTCCGGCTGGCAACGAGCGCGGCGGCCGAGGACCAGAAAAAAGTGCGGCGAGTGAACATACCGTCTCCAGATTTTGCCCCTGAGGGGGGAAGCTACGGGATTCCCATGTGGGACGCGATCATAGCTGCGATCACTTCGGCGCCGTCGGTGCGCGGCGTTTCCGGCGGCGGCGGTGCGTTCAGCGCCGCGTCGAGGGCGCCGCGCCAGCGCCCGTCGAGCAGCGCGTCGTTGTCCAGGTAGGCGCAGCGCAGGTAGCGCGGCATCTCGCGTACCAGCACGGGATACTCGGCGAACCGGCCACGCGACGTGTAAACGAGCGCGGTGTCGTTAGCGATGCACTCGGAGATGATCCCGTAGCCGGGTTTCGTGACGATCACGTCGACGGCGCCGACCAGGTCTTCATATCGCAGGCCGGCATCGTAGATCGAGGCGTCCGGTACTCGAACCACGTGCCATGAGGAGGTCAGGTCCAGCGACCCCAGGTCGATTCCGTCCACGCCGTAGGCGCTGAACGACGGGAGGACGAGCTTCCGGTCCCCGTCAAGCGGCGGCAGGCCCAGCCGCGCGCGAGTGTCGGCGGGCGGGTGCGTGGCGTGTCTCGCGACGAAAGGGACATCCACGATGTGCTCGAAGGTCTCGAAGCCGCCATGCATCGGGAGCCGCCAGGCCGCATCCGCGTGACGATAGGCCGCCTGGATCGTGGGAATCAGCCTTGGCGCGACGTCGAGATACTCGCGATATTCGCCGTAGATCCAGTCCCACGTAAAGTTCGACACCACCACCGATGAGATCCCGGCGCGCGCCGCGGCGGCGCAGCCGAGTGCCGGGGCGTCGGCCACCACGAATCGCACGTCGCGCTGACGGAGCAGCGCCGCCTCGGCGGCGGCGCGGGCGTCAAGCGTCTCGTGGAAGTCGTTCGCCTGAGCAATGGTCGCCGCCGGGTCGAGCCGCAGGCTGTCGATCTGCACGACGCCGGTGTCGCACGGACGATCGTCGAGCTCGAACGGGACGGCAACGGTGCGATCAAGCAACCAGCGCGGGACCGCCGTGCGCACAAAGATCGCGGCCTCCGGCCGCCGCCGCGCGACCGCGTTGATGATCGCGATCTGCCGCGAAGCATGACCGAAGCCATGCCCGCTGATGTAGAAGGCGACTGTCTTCAGTGGTGGCCCGTGGCGGCGGCCGCGGCTGCGGCGGGACCAGGCGAGGCGGCAGCGGGAGCCGTGTCGACGTCCGCGGCCACGGCCGGCAGGGCGACCTTCAGCACGTCCTCGAGCGTCGCCGCCGGGACGAACGTCATGTCGCGGCGGACCTCCTCCTGCAGCTCGAGCAGATCCTGCGTGTTGGCCTGCGGCAGGATGACGGTCTTGATGCCGTGGCTGCGCGCGGCCAGCATTTTCTCGCGGATACCGCCGACCGGCAGCACCAGGCCGGAGAGTGTGATCTCGCCCGTCATCGCGACGTCGGGCCTGACCGCGACGCCGCGCGCCGCGGACACGATCGCGGTAGCCATCGTCACGCCAGCGGATGGACCGTCCTTGGGGATCGCCCCCGCGGGGACGTGGATGTGCAGGTCGTGCTTGGTCAGCATCTCCGGCGCGATGCCCATCGACGCGGACATCTGCCGCACGTGGCTCAGGGCCGCGCGCGCGGACTCCTGCATGACGCTCCCGAGCTGTCCGGTCAGCGTCAGCTGCCCGGCGCCGCCGGGCAGCAGCACGGCTTCGATGTACAACACGTCGCCGCCCACCTCGGTCCACGCAAGGCCCGTCGCCACGCCGGGACGCGAGAGCCGGAACGCCCCGTCCGACCGGAACCGCGCCGGTCCGAGATATTCCGGCACGTCCCGGGCCGTCACGTGGCCGATGAAGCCGGCGGTCGTCGCGACCTTTGCCGCCACCTTCCGCGCGATCGCGCCGATCTGGCGCTCGAGCGAGCGGACGCCCGCTTCCCGTGTGTACTCCGTAATCACGCGCCGCAGCGCCGCCTCGTCGATGATCAGCTGCTCGGGTTTCAGTCCGTGCTCCTCGCGCTGGCGCGGCACGAGGTACATCTTCGCGATGTGCACCTTCTCCTCTTCCGTGTAGCTGCTGAGCTGAATGATCTCCATGCGGTCGAGCAGCGCCGGGTGGATCGTCCCGAGCTGGTTGGCCGTCGCGATGAACAGGACGTTGGACAGATTCAGGGGGACCTCGAGGTAGTGGTCCCGGAAGGCATGGTTCTGCGCCGGGTCGAGGACCTCGAGCAGCGCCGCGGCCGGATCTCCCTGCGCGCCCACGCTGACCTTGTCGATCTCGTCGAGCATGAGCACGGGGTTCGACGAGCCGGCTGTCTTGAGCGCCTGCACCAGGCGTCCCGGCATCGAGCCGATGTAGGTGCGGCGATGGCCGCGAATCTCCGATTCGTCGCGCACGCCGCCCAGCGAGATGCGCACGAACTTGCGGTTCATGGCCCGCGCGATCGACTGGCCGCGCCTCGATCGGATCGATCCGATCCTCGGTGCGGCGCTCCCACGGCACCTCGAGGAGCCAGTCCAGATATGTGCGAATCATCTGGTACTCGGGTGCGGCTGGCGTCATGCGCTCGAGGCGATCGACTTCGCGATTGGCCACCGCGGCCACGGGTTCGGGCAGGTGCGCCTCGGCGATCCGCTTCCGCAGCTCCTGGACCTCGCCATCCCCCTCGCCGAGCTCAGACTGGATGGCCTTCATCTGCTGGCGCAGTACGTACTGCTTCTGCGCGTCGGTCATCTCCTTTTCCGCCCGCGACTCGATCTGCCCCTTCAGCTCGAGGACGTCGATCTCGCGCGCCAGCGCGGTCGCGACGGCGTCGAGCTTGATCGAGACGCTGTCTTCCTCGAGGAGCCGCTGCTTGTCCTCCGGCTTCATGTCGAGGAGGCTGGCGAGCAGGTATCCCATCCGCAGCGGGTCGTCGAGTGACGTCACCAGCGCTCGGATGTCGGGCGACAGCCCGGTGGCGAGCGACAGCGCCCGGTCGACCAGCTCCTGCAGCCGCCGCACGTGGGCGTCGATCTCGAGGGATCGCTCGGAGTGTTCCGGCAGGGGCTTGATCAGCGCCGTCAGGTAGCCTTTTTCGGTTTGCAGGAACTCGGCGCGCGCTCGCGCCACCCCCTCGACCAGGACGCGCATGCCCCCCTGGCCCTTGGCCATTTGGCGGACAATCGCCACGGTGCCGATCCGGTGGAGGTCGTCCGGCGTCGGGTCGTCGTTGTCGTTTTTCTGCAGCAGCAGCAGCACCATCCGGTCGCCCGCCAAAGCCTTGTTCACAGCCTCGACCGAGATCGGGCGGCTGACGCCGAGCGGCGCGACCGTCATCGGCAAGACGACGGCGCCGCGCAGCGGGACGACGGGCAATTCGTTGGGGAGCGGCGGAGTCTGCGTTGTCTCAGCCATTAGCGTTTTTGCAAGCTTGCGGCCATTCGGCGACACATTGTTGAAGTCTCGCACTTGCGGCGGCCGATTAGCAATTGCCAATCGCACGGACGATCTCGCGCCGAGCACGCGGAGGAGGGGCTCGCAGAGCTTCGTCTCCTGGCAAGGTATGATCCGGAGCACGTGTCTCGTGTGGTGATCAGCGGGATCGGCGTGGTGTCGCCGTATGGCGTCGGACGGGAAACGTTCTGGACCCACGTCAGCCGTGGCGGCAGCGCGACCCGCGCGAGCATGAGAAGCCGGTGTACGACGTAATCGTGTGTGGTGCCGGGCCAGCGGGGTCGGTGGCGGCGACGGTCCTCGCCCGGGGCGGAGGGCGGGTGTTGCTGCTCGACCGCGCCCGGTTTCCTCGCGATAAGCTGTGCGGCGACACGATCAATCCCGGGACTGTGGCGATGCTCAGACGTCTTGGCCTGACCGGCGAGATCGAATCCCGGGCGCTGCCGGTCGACGGGATGATTGTGACCGGGGAACGGGGCGTGCGCGTCCAGGCCGCATACGCTAAAGGCGCGCGCGGGATGGCGATTCTACCGCGGCGTGGTCATCGCCGGCCGCGACGGCCGCGACCTGCGCGTCCCGGCGCCGCTCGTGATTGCGGCGGACGGCCGGCGCTCCCGCCTCGCCTTTCCCCTCGGCCTCGCGCGCCAGCCTCGCCGCCCACGCCGCTGGGCGATTGGCGCCTACTTCGACGGCGTCGCCGGCGTGACGTCGTTCGGCGAAATGCACGTCCGCCGCGGACGGTACCTCGGCGTCGCCCCGGTGCCCTCCGGATCCGCCAACGTGTGCCTGGTGATACCGCGTCCGTCCCCCGGACTCGGGGCAGGCCCCGTCGCACTGGATGAACAGTCCGCACTCCTGCGCCGGGTGATTGACGGCGATCCCGCCCTCCGCGAGCGGTTCGCGGACGCGCGGATGGTGACGACGCCGGTGGTGCTGGGACCGCTGGCCGTGGACGTGGCGGCGCCCGGCATGCCCGGACTGCTGCTCGCCGGCGATGCGGCCGGCTTCATCGACCCCATGACGGGCGACGGCCTGCGGTTCGCCGTCCGCGGCGCGGAGCTCGCCGCCGAAGTCGCCCTGGCCGCGTTTGGCGGCACGCTCGCGCTTCCGCACGTGCGTCTCGAGCGGCTGCGCAAGCGCGAGTTCACGGCGAAGTGGCGCTTCAACCGGACGCTCCGCCGGCTGGTCGGCCGCGGCATGACGGTCGAGCTCGCCGGCCTGGTCGGGGCCGCCGCGCCGTGGCTGCTGCGCCGCACCATTTCCTTCGCCGGGGACGTGTCCGCACGGTGAGCGTTCCCGTTTCGGCCGGCCTCCTGGTCTTCGTCCCCATGGTCATCGAGGCCGGCCTGGCGGCACGCCACGATCGGGCGCTGCGGGCGCTCGGCGCGGTCGAGCCGCGCCGCGACGTCTATCGCGCGATGCTCATTGCCTATCCCGCCGCCTTCCTCGCGATGCTCGCGGAAGGCGCGTGGCGCGGGGTCCGGCCCGATAGCGTCGCGGTTGCCGGCGCGTGCGTCTTCGTTGTCGCCAAGGCGCTCAAGTATTGGGCGATTGCCTCGCTGGGGCAGCGCTGGACGTTCCGCGTCCTCGTGCCTCCCGGCTCGCACCGTATCGTCCGAGGGCCGTACCGCTGGCTGTCGCATCCGAATTACGTTGCAGTCGCGCTCGAGCTCACGGGCGTTGCGCTCGCGATGCACGCTCGCGTCACCGGTCCGATCGGTGTCGTCACTTTCGGATCTCTCATCTGCCGTCGCGTGCAAATCGAGGAACAGGCGCTCGGGCGGTAGAATGCCACACTGATGACGGACACCGAGATAGCTGCCTCGCCTGCCTTGCCCGGGTGGGTGCGCGCGGCGGATGCCGCCGCGGTCGCCACCGTGGCGGTCGATTTGTTCGTACTTCTCTTCGGCGGATTTGTCCTCCACCTCGGCCCGGTTCTCCTGCGCGTGCGCGGCGCGGAGCGCGTGCTGTTCATTGCCCTGGCGCTCATCGCGATCCGGCATGCCGCACATCCGGCGCCGCCGCTGCATCGGCGCCTCATCAAGGGCCTGCGCGCTGGCGGCGAGGGCTCCGCGGTTTCGATTGCGCGCGGCTCGCTCGCCGTCCGCGTCGCCGTTCTTGTCGTGGGTTACTTCGCGGTGGTGACGATCGGCATCGATCGGGGAATGGTGGGTTTCGCGGTGTCGCCCAATGCCGCGCTCAACCTGCCCAGCCGCTTCGACGCGGGTTGGTATGGCGGAATCGCACTGGACGGATATTCCTTCGAGGGCCGCTTCGACAGGCAGCAGAACGTCGCGTTCTTTCCGGCGTTCCCCATGCTCATGCGCGCGCTCGGGTACCCGATCGGCGCATTTACGCCAGGCCTGCCCCCGGAACGGCGGATGGCGCGGGTGCTGTGGGCCGGAACCCTGATTTCAATCATGGCATTCGTCTGGGCGGCGATCTATCTTTCGCGGCTGGCCCGAGACACGATCGGCCCGGATCGCGCGAACTCTGCCGTCGCGCTGCTGGGCGCGTATCCGTTCGCTGTGTTCTTCAGCGCGCCATACACGGAATCGCTGTTCCTGCTCGGCGCGGTGGCCGCCGTCTATCACTTCCGTCGCGGCGATCTTGCCCGTGCCGCGGTGTGGGGCCTTCTCGTCGGCCTGACGCGGCCCAACGGCTGCTTTCTCACCGTCGTGCTGGCGCTGATGATCTTCGAGCGCCTCCGCGTCTCTGAAATCACCAACTCACCAACTCACCAAATCGCCAACTTGCTGGCGGCCGCGTCGGCGCCGGGCATCGGGATGCTCATCTACAGTGCATATGTGCATCATCTCACCGGTGCATGGTTCGGCTGGGCGCGGCTGCACGGAGCTTGGGGACGGTCGTATCATGGGCTTGCACCCGTTACGGGCGCGTATGGCTGGATTACGGACGAAGGCCTTCTTCACGTCATCGAGGGCGTGCCGTTCGACACGCTCAACGCGCTGGGTTTGATCTTCGCGCTGCTGATGCTCTGGCCCGTCTGGCGACGGCTTGGTTTCGCGTACCTGGCCTTCGTCCTCGTCACTGTTTGCCCTCCGTTCCTGGCCGGCGGCGTCCTGTCGATGGGACGGCTGACCGCCACGCTCTTTCCGCTTTTCCTCGCGCTCGCGGCGTCGCTTTCCCCGCGCGCCGTCACACCGGTCGTTACCGCCTTTGCCATCGGCCAAGGTTTGGCCGCCGCACTGTTCTTCACCTGGCGCCCGCTCTACTAGGCGACAAACTTGATAACGCCGCGCTGACGCGCGGACGGTCCTGACCCAAAACACTTGCCTCAAATGGTGCAAGTTCTGAGGGTCAAGACCTCTACGTGCGTGGTCTATAATCGGGCGAAACTGATGCAGCGTCGCTTCTTCTGCTTCGCACAGCTGCTGTTCATCCTCGTTCTGCTCGTCAGCTTTGGAATGTCCGGCTCTGCCGTGCGGCGGCCGCAGACGACGGGGCAAGGGGACTTCGCGCGCGGGGCGGCGGCCGCCATCGCGCACGGCAAGCGCGACGAGGCGGAGAAGATAGCGGCGGCGCGCGGCGCGACTGATCCGGCCGCCGCCGTGGTGCTCGCGCAGCTCGCCGCGGCGCGCGGCAGGTATCGCGAGGCGCAGGCGCTGCTCGAGCCGATCGTCGGCCGGGAGCCGGCCGGAGACGCGGCGCTGGAGCTCGCGCTGCTGTATCGCACGATCGGCCGGAGCGCCGACGCGCAGCCGATCCTTTCGACGATTCTCCGACAGGGCGCGGGCTCGGATCCTGCGGTGCTGCTGCGCGCCGCGCGCGCCGCGCACGCGCTCAATCGTCCGCGGGAGGCGAAGTCCTTTTTCGTGAACGCCGGCCGGGCGGGTGCCGATCCGGCTGTCGTGGAGACGCACTTCGGGCGTCTCTTCCTCGAAAAACACAATCCGGCCGAAGCGTTGAAGTCCTTCCAGGCGGCGCTGGCGGCGGACGCCGGCTGGGCGCCCGCCTACGCAGGTCTCGCGCGGGTCCTCGAGGAAGAGGATCCGTCGAAGGCGGCCGCGGCTGCCGAGAAGGCGATCGCCATCGATCCGCAGCTGGCCGATCCGCACCTGCTGCTCGCCGGCCTGCACCTGGACGCCGATCGCGGCGCAGAGGCGCGGGCGGAAATCGACAAGGTCCTTGCTTTCAATCCTTCGCAGCTCGAGGCGCACGCCCTGCTCGCGGCGACGGCTTACGTGAAGGACGACAAAGCCGCCTACGAGCGCGAGGTCAGGACCGTTCTCGAGATCAATCCCAGCTACGGCGAGGTGTACCGGCTCACCGGGCAGCAGGCGGCCAGCCATTACCGCTTCGACGAGGCCGCCGCGCTCGCCGAGACGGCGCTGACGGTCGATCCCACGAACAGCCGCGCCGCGGGTGATCTGGGCATGCACCTGATGCGGACGGGCGACGAGCCGGGTGCACGCCGCGCCCTCGACCGCTCGTGGCGGGCCGATCCGTTCGACACCGTCACCTTCAACCTGCTGCACGTGCTCGACAACCTCGACCAGTTCAGCACCGTCAAGGAAGGAGCCATCGTCCTCAAGATGCACCGCGACGAAGCCGCGGTGCTTCGCGAATACGCGATGCCGCTTGCCCGGGAGGCGCTCAAGACGCTTTCGGCGCGGTACGGGTTCACGCCGACGGGGCCGATCCTCGTTGAGATTTTCCCCGTGCACGACGACTTCGCGGTGCGCAACCTCGGGCTGCCGGGGATGATCGGGGCGCTGGGCGCGTGCTTCGGGCGCGTCGTCACGATGGACTCGCCGACGGCGCGGCAGCCCGGGACCTTTAGCTGGCAAGCGACGCTGTGGCACGAGCTCACGCACGTCGTGACCCTGCAGATGTCGAACCAGCGGATTCCGCGGTGGCTGACGGAGGGCATCTCGGTCTACGAGGAATCCGTCCAGCGTCCGGAGTGGGGACGCGACATGGAGACCACGTTCGCGCGCGCGATGGATCGCGGCAAGGTCCTCAAGCTGAAGGATCTGAACGCCGGCTTCACGCGCCCCGACACCATCTCGCTCGCATACTACGAAGCGTCGCTGCTCGTCGAGCACATCGTCGCGATGCGCGGCCAGCCGGCGCTGCAGACCCTGGTCCGCTCGTATGCGGAGGGCGGCGAGACCGATGCAGCACTACGGCGCGCGCTCAACAGCTCCATGGACGATCTCCAGAAGACGTTCGACAAGGCGCTGGACGACCGCTTCGGCGCCATGCGTCGGGCGCTGCACGATGTCGAGACACCGATTAACCTCCGCCCGCTGGCCGCGCTGAAGGCGGCCGCGGCGGCGAAGCCCGACAGCTACATCGCGCAGCTCGCGCTCGGGCAGGCGCTGGCGGCGGCCGGCGATCCGTCCGCGTTTGCCCCGCTCCAGCGCGCCGCCGCTCTCGTGCCGTCGGCGATCGGGCCCGAAAGCCCGCACCTGCTGATGGCCGCGCTGGCGGAGAAGCTCAACGATCGGCCGCGGTCGATCAAGGAATACGAAGCGCTGATCGCCGCGGATCACACCAACGTCGAGGCGGCGCGGAAGATGGCGGCGCTCGCCCAGGCCGCCGGCGACGAGCGCGCGATGGGCGTCGCGCTCACGCGCGTGGTCGCGCTCGACCCGTTCGACGCCTCGGCCCACACCGGGTGGGGACGGTTGGCGCTGAAGCAGCGCGACACCGCCGTCGCGACGCGCGAGTTCCGCGCCGCGCTGCAGACCGGCGCGACCGACAAGGCGGCGGCCCATTGCGACCTTGGCGAAAGCTATCTGCTCGACGGCCTGCGGGCCGAAGCGAAGAAGGAAGCGCTCGCAGCGCTCGAGATTGCACCGAGCTTCGAGCGCGCGCAGGAGCTGCTGCTCAACGCGGTAGGAGGGCGAGATGGGGAACGGGGAAGATGAAACGCGCGATGGGCGTCGCGGGTCTCGCACTGCTCGGAGCGGTCCTATGGCTCGCTGCGCCGCCGGCCCTGAGCCGTCTGGTCAGTGTCGAGGTCAGCGCGCAGCCTCCGCCCACGCCCGCAATCCCCGACCCACGGTTTGCCGGCCTGCAGTGGGGCTTCGTGCGCATCCACTACACCGCATGGACGATGCCGCCGCAGACCGGCCTGGCGGTGTACGACGAGCCCTGGTACATCGACGCGCCGGCGGCCGACTGGAACCTGTCGCGCCGCGTGCGCAGCGCGACCGCCATCCAGGTCAACGACCCGATCGTCCTGACCATCGAGGACTCGGATCTCTTCAATCATCCCTGGATCTACATGGTGGAAGGGGGCAACCTGCGTCTGAAAACCGCCGAGGTGCCGATTCTCCGTGAATACCTGCTCCGCGGCGGCACGCTCACGTTCGACGATTTCCACGGGCCGCTCGAATGGGCCAATGTCGAGCGAGAACTGGCGCGCGTGTTTCCGGACCGCAAGATCATCGATCTGCCGAAGGACCATCCGATTTTCAGCTGCTTCTACAAGTTCGACAGCTTTCCGCAGACGCCGGGCCTCGGCTCGTTCCTGCAGGGACGCACCTGGGAGAAGGGAGGCTACATCGCGCACCTGCGGGCGATCGAAGATGACAACGGGCGGGCGATGGTCCTCATCAACTGGAACGTCGACATGGGCGACGGCTGGGAGTGGTCGAACGCGGCGGAGTATCCGGGCTACGTGAAGTACACGGCGATGGCGTACCGGATGGAAATCAACGAAATCATTTACGCGCTGACACATTGATGGACACCACCCACGACCCGGGATGGCCTCTCGTCGCCGAGCGCGTGGCGGACGGCCGCGAGCGCATTCTCGCCGAGCTCCGCAAGGTGATCGTCGGCCAGGACGCCGTCATCGACCAGGTGCTGATGGCGCTCTTCACCGGCGGGCACTGCCTCATCACCGGCGTCCCGGGCCTCGCCAAGACGCTCTTGATCAAGACGCTGGCCGAAATCCTGGACCTCTCGTTCAAGCGGATTCAGTTCACGCCGGATCTGATGCCGGCCGATATCACCGGCACGGAAGTGCTGGACGAAGAACACGGCCACCGTAGCCTGCGGTTCGTGAAGGGACCGATCTTCGCGCAGATCCTGCTGGCGGACGAGATCAACCGCACGCCGCCGAAAACGCAGGCGGCCCTGCTCGAGGCGATGCAGGAGTACCACGTGACGGCCGCGGGGCGGACGTATCCGCTCGAGCGCCCGTTCTTCGTACTGGCGACGCAGAACCCCATCGAGCTGGAAGGCACCTATCCGCTGCCCGAAGCACAGCTCGATCGCTTCATGTTCAACGTCGTCGTCTCCTACCTGACGGAAGACGACGAGGTGCGCGTAGTGACGCAGACGACCGGCGCGAACGCGACGAGGCCGTCGCGGGTGCTGAGCGGCGCCGAGATCCAGGAGTATCAGCGGCTGGTCCGCCAGGTGGTCGTGGCCGAGGATGTCGCCCGCTACGCGGTGCGGCTCGTCGATTCGTCGCGGCCCGGACGCCAGGCGGACCTGCCGTTCGTCAGGGAGTGGGTGAAGTGGGGCGCGGGACTTCGCGCGTCGCAGTCGCTGATTCTCGCGTCGAAGGCACGGGCGCTCATGCAGGGGCGGTATCACGTGTCGGTGGCCGACATCCGCACGCTGGCCCATCCGATTTTGCGGCACCGCATCATCCCGAACTTCTATGCCGAGTCGGAGAAGGTGACGTCGGACATCCTCGTGGACAAGTTGATCGAGGCGGTTCCGGCCCCGCGGAGCGGAATGTAACAATGCCCAGCTTTCTCGACCCCGCTGTCATCGCGAGGCTCGGGTCGATGGAGCTCAAGGCGCGTACGGTGGTGGAGGGGTTCCTCTCGGGTCTGCACCGTAGCCCGTACAAGGGTTTCAGCGTCGAGTTCGCGGAGTACCGCCAGTACTTGCCCGGCGACGACCTGTCCACGCTCGACTGGAAGGTCTACGCGCGGACCGATCGGCACTACGTCAAGAAGTTCGAGGAGGAAACGAACCTCGAGTGTCATCTGCTGCTCGACGTGAGCGCCTCGATGGCGTATCGCGGCGGCGCGCCGATGAGCAAGATCGAGTATGG
>WNFI01644048.1_pt2 | contig 16015 bp, 17 predicted proteins | sample 5400471 | NCBI WGS metagenome assembly WNFI01 (sample SAMN13153348, study PRJNA577476) | soil metagenome | isolation source: 100 cm saprolite on Douglas fir-dominated hillslope | place: USA:California | collected 2013-09-17 | reverse complement strand
CATCCTGGCGCCGACCGCCGAAACGTTCCGCCAGTTCCTCGAGCAGCAGGACTTCTTCGTCTTCGTCATCACCGTCTACGTCGGCGCCGGGCTGATCGCAAACGACCGCCGCGCCAACGCCCTCCAGATCTATCTCTCCAAGCCGCTGCTGCGCTCGGAATACATCCTCGGCAAGCTCGCCGTACTGTTCGGCTTTCTGCTGCTCGTCACGTTCGTCCCGGCGCTGCTGCTGCTCCTGTTGAAGGTGGCCTTCGACGGGAACTTCACGTTCTTGAAGAACAACCTGTTTCTGCTGCCGGCGATCACGATGGCGAGCCTGCTGCAGGTGACGCTCGTAGCGTTCACGATGCTCGCCCTGTCGTCGCTCTCGAAGAGCGCGCGCTATGTCGGGATCCTCTATGTCGGCATCACGTTCTTCACGTCCGCGATTTTCGGCGTGCTCTATGCCATCACCGGCAGCAGCAGCGTGTCGTGGGTCTCGATCGGCGCCAACGTGACGCAGGTGGTCGACGTCATCTTCCGGTTGAAGCCGCGCTACGCGACGCCGTGGCAGGTCTCGCTCCTGGTTATCGTCGGTCTCGTGGTCGTGTCGATCTCGGTGCTCGAGCGCCGCGTCCGCGGCGTGGAGGTCGTGACATGATGGCGGTCGAGGCCGTCGTGAAGGGGACGGTTCCGGTCGTCACCGCCGAACACGTGTCGAAGTGGTACGGCCAGGTGATCGGTTTGAACGACGTCTCGGTGTCGGTGCCTCCAGGCGTCACCGGCCTGCTTGGTCCGAACGGTGCCGGCAAGTCGACGTTCATGAAGCTGATCACCGGCCAGCTTCGCCCCAGCAAGGGGGACGTGAAGGTGCTGGGCGAGCCGATCTGGCGCAATCCGCACTTGTACTTCCAGATCGGGTTCTGCCCGGAGCAGGACGCGTTTTACGATCGCATGACCGGCCTCGAATGGGTCCGGGCGCTGGTGCGGCTCAACGGCCTGACGGAGAAGGAGGCGGACGAGGCGGCACGCCGCGCCCTCGCCGCCGTCGACCTGATGGAGGCCGCCGGCAGCTCATTCGCGACTGGGGCCGCGCCGGCAAGAGCATCATCGTCTCGAGCCACATCCTGCACGAGATCGAGTCGATGACGTCGAACATCCTCCTGATCAACAACGGCCGCATCCTCGCTGAAGGGGACGTTCACCAGATCCGCGATCTGATCGACGAGCACCCGCACACCGTCTATGTCCGCGCCGAAGATCCCCGCCGCGTCGCGCGGCAATTCCTCGACGATACGACCGACGATGTGCGGAGCCTGCGGTTCGAGCAGGGCGCAGTGGTCGTCGAGACCGGCAAACCCGACGCGTTCTACGCGCGGCTGACCGACATGGCCGCCAGCGGCGAGTTCGGCGCCATTGACGAGGTCACCTCGCCCGACGACAACCTGCAGGCCGTCTTTCAGTATCTTGTCAAGTAGACAGTTCACAGTTTGCAGTTAGCAGTTATGGCAACGGAGACAACCGTTCATCGTCCGATCCCAAAGGCGCCGGGATTCTTCGCATCCGCGATGCGGGTCTTCGATCTGTCGGTGAGCGAGATGCTGTGGTCGCGCCGGACGATCTTCATGGCGCTGGTCGTCGGCGCGCCGGTACTGATCTCGCTGTTCCTGCGCATGCTCGATGCGTTCGGCGCCCCCGTCTTCCGCGTCAACGGCGCGATGATGGCGGGGCCGGCAATCTTCGGCCTGATGATCTGGGTCTTTTACCTGCGATTCACGGTGCCGGTGCTGGGCGTATTCTACGGGACGTCGCTCATCGCTGATGAAGTCGAAGACAAGACGATCACTTATCTGTTCACCCGGCCGATTCCCAAGGGGGCCGTGCTGGTGGGCAAGTACTTCGCCTATCTGGCCTGCACGCTGTTCGTCGTCCTCCCTTCGGTCGTGATCGTCTATTTGTCCATCGTGCCGATGCGGGGGAGTCTTGGCGCGTCTTTTCTCGACCTGGTGAAAGACCTCGGCCTCCTGACGATCGGGCTGGCCGTCTACGGGGCGGTGTTCGCCTTCATCGGTGCCCGGTACAAGCGGCCGCTGTTGGTCGGGTTCATATTTATTTTCGGGTGGGAACAGGCCGCTCTGGCGTTTCCCGGCTACCTCAAGAAATTCACGGTGGCCTACTACCTTCAGGCGATGGTGCCACACGCCATGCCGAACGATTCGGTGGTAAGCCTCATCCAGGGGGTCTTCCGCGAGAGCCCGTCCCTGGTCGAGAGTCTGGTATGGCTTGCCCTGATTTTGTTGGTGTTTTTGTGGGGGGCGGCGGTAAGCGTGGAGCGCAAAGAGTACATCCTGGAGCAGTAACCTGTGCGTTTCCGGACACTTGCCTCCCATTCCCGGAACTTTTTCACGGGCCGATCGGTATAATCCTTCCAGAGGGCCCTCGCGTATGACCAGAAAAACGCGCTACTTCATGGGCGGCTCAGCCGCCATCCTCGTTGCCGGTCTCGGCACCGGACTCGTCGCCTACTACGGCGGCGGCTTCCCATCCCTGTCCGCCTCACGCTCTGGGCCGTCGGAGCTGAGCTACCGCCTCAAGCAGGTGCTGCCGCAGGAACAGGGCCAGAAGGACTTCCAGGAGGCTACCGGCATCGACATCGAGCGGGACATCGATTATGTCGTTGCCGGCATGATGATGCCCGGCGACACCGGGTTGCCGAACAACGCGAACGGCTTGGTGGTTGCGCGCGGCCGCTTCAATACTACCCAGCTCGAAACCCTTGTCCGGGAGCACGGCGGCGTCGTCGAGGACTACAAGGGCAAGCGAGTGATCAAGGCGCCGGACGTGAAGCCGGACATGAGACAAGACGTCCCGCCGCGGGCGCCCGGGGGCCACTTTGCGGGCCCCCATAGCGTCATGCTTGCGTTCCTCGAGCCGGGGCTCGTTGCCATCGGCAGCGAGGCGGCGATCCGGAGCGCTATCGATGCGCAGCTGACCGCCCACAGCATTACCAGCAACAATGATCTGATGGAGCTCGTCGCCGACGTCGAACAGGGCAACAACGCGTGGGTTGTCGGCCGCTTCGACGCCATCGCGAATCACGCGAAATTGCCGGCCGAGATCGCGGGCAAGCTGCCGGCGATCAAAACCTTCGCGGTCATGACCCACGTCGACGGCGGCGTGACCGGGACGCTGCGCGCCGAGACCCGCGATGAGCCGTCCGCCGACAACCTGCGCCAGGTCGTTCAGGGCCTGCTTGCGCTCGGCAGGATGCAGAACGACCCGAAAGCGACGGCGGTCCTCAACTCGCTGCAGTTGTCGGGCTCCGGCAAGACCGTGAAGCTCTCCTTCGCGGTGCCCTCCGAAGTGCTCGACATGATTCCGATGATCAAGAAGGCCGGTCCGGACGGTGGCGTGAGTGGCATGAGCAAGGACGGCCCGGCGCCCCAAACGCCGCAGGCACCGAAGGCTCCAACACCTCCCACACCGGATCGTTAAAGTCACCCGGGCCGAGACTCAAAGGGCCGATCCGCAAGGGGTCGGCTCTTTGCACGTATGGTGTCGCTCAATCGGCGTCGTCGTCTCCAGCGGCCTGCAACTCCGCGAGGACCTGCCGCTTGTCGCGCATCTTCACGGGCTCGGCCGGGTCGCCAGGGACGCGGTAGGCAGTGAACACGTGAGATTTGCCGGCCCCTGGATTCGGAATCATTCGGGTTTCAAGTTGTCGTGTTCGGAGGTCGAAGCTGTAGGCAACGGTGATCTCATCGGCCTCTCGTCGCATGAGCGTACCGACCTGAACGAGGCCGGACTCAACAGGCTCGTCGGCAGGCAGAATCAACGTCCGTCGGTGGGCAGCGCCTTCGACCAGCGCAAACGGCGTCGGCGCCACGTACATCTTCCGATCCCGAACGAGAATATCCCCATAGCTCCCAAAGCCTCTGAAGCTCTTGTTCTCGTGGATGTAGGTGTTGTCCGCGTTCAGGAAACTGCCGTGGCAGAGAACGAAGTCCAGCACCGGGTACGTGTTGCCATCGGGCGCGGCCGGATATCGTCCGAACGCGTAGTAAACCTTGCGTCCGTTGTGCTCGCCGGAAGGCACTTGGCTGTTGCAGTCGTAGTCCGCCTCTCGGCCGGGATACGCCAACCCCTTGATCTCGTAGCCCTCAGCGTGTCCCACAAGACGAAAATCAGGATACGTGTTCCGCCCGGGCTGGTCGTAGTTGATGCCCAGTAAGTACAATCGACGGCTGAACCAGTTCTGGAATGGAACTCCTTGTCGCTCCGTCCTTCCCGCTCGATCAGCTCGCCATCGACAATCGCACGAACACACAACTTGAAGAGCGCAGACGCGTAAGACACTATTCGGCCCCCGTGAACATCCGTCGATCGGCTGTCCGACCTCGTCCACCCGACTGGCTCTCGATTGACGATGCTACCGACGGCTTGTCAGATCCGTCACGACGGGGCGCTGAAGTGCCGTGCAACTGCTCAATTAGAGTTTCGATCTCGCCCACACGCTCATCGAGAGTAGCCAATGCGACACTCGTGTTACCCATCGACGACAGGTAGCGGAGTACCTGGGCGGTGACGACCACGCGAATGTCGTTCCGGCTCAGCTCGCGACCGGCACGGCGCAAGCGCTGAACCTGGCTCGTGGCGGTCAGCACCGCTGCCGACCACGAACTCTTCGCCGCGTCAGCGGGCGCAAAACCGGCCTTACGGCACGCGACGACGATGTCTAGGTCAATCGGCTCCTTCGCCTGGTGCTTAGGCACTGCGACCGACATCTCGGCCTTGATTGGGTGGGCTGCCGTTATCGTGAATCCTGCGCTCATGAGTGCTTCGAGTACCGACCGCCAGCCTTCGGGACGAGAGTGGTGGTACGTAAAGACCAAGAGCCCGTAATCCTTGAGCACGCGGCACGACTCCACCCACACTCCCGTGAGCCGACGCGTAAACAACTCGACGTTTTCATTTTGAACCTCGCCTGGCGACCGGGTGGATTCTCCCTGGGGGCCCTCGTCGCTATTGAGGACGTGTCGTTGCCACACGTGAAAGAAGTCAGCTAACTGCGAATAGTGAACGTTGTCGAAGAACGGCGGATCCGTGATGACTGCATCGACTGACGCGTCAGGAAGATCCGTCGTGCTGGAATCCCCACACGAGAGATACACTCTCTTCCCGGCCTCGAACTCGTCGTAGGTTGCCGCGATCTCGAATCCGACTCTTTCTGACAAGTCGAATACTTTCTCCCCTGCTTTCTTACCGCCACCTCCCGACACACGGATCTCGAATGGGTTCTCCGCGTAGTCGAGAGCTCGCCGAATTCGTCCGTCGAAGATCGTCGAGAACGATCCAGAGCTCTTGGGCGTTCCCCACAGATTGGCTTCAAGCGGCACCCGCTCCGGCTTCAGGATGTGGTGAGCAAACATGTGTCTGACTGCGCCGGTACCTTCCCCCTTGTACGACGCGAACACGTTGTTGAACTCAAGTGTCCCAGAGAGGAGGCACACGAACAGGTCTCTGACAGACGGGTCGGGGATTGTGCGAATCCTGTCGGCGAGAATCGAGAGGCAGAGAAGCTGCCTTGCATTGAACATCTCGTGCCAGTATCGATAGTTGTAGCCGAGTGCCTGATTGGTGTTGTATCCGGGAGCGATTGCGACAATCGGATACGGGTTGTCCCTGGCCCTTAATGCACGCTCGGCGGCGGCGTAGAGTGCGTAATCGTCATCCGACGCTCGAAGGTACTGCTTCGAGCCGTCCGGAAGAAGAACAAGCTTCGCGTAAAGGCGATGCTGCGGGGGCACACCGCCTGCGCGAACCGTCTTGGCGATCGGAAACGCGTGCTGGCACTCAGGGCAGGTGGCCGTCTGTCCCCTGGCTGGCCCACTCTGCGGGTCGAACGATTCAGAGCACGCTGCACAGCTGATCGATCGCGAATCGAAAAAAACGGCGTTGATCGCCCCGCACGCGCGGCAGAGGGACTGTGCCTCTGGCGATCTCTGCGGGTAAGCGTGCTGCGCGAATAGGTAAGACGAAAAGAGATCGACTCGCCGTGAGCAAGAGGGGCATGGGACAGTCTTGACCCAGAAGAAGTACAGAACATCAGCCTCGCGCCCATCCGACAGGCGGCATCGGTAGAACGGGCGGATCTGGTGCGCAACGTCCCGCTCGATCTCGCCGAATGTCGCGACGATCGCCTCCCGGTCATGCACTGCGAGCGCGTTCCGGACCAGAAAATGGGCAACAGGGTTGATGTCTCGCCCAATGGCGTACGCGCCCAGCTTGAGCGCCTCGCCCACCGTCGTGCCGCTCCCCATGAACGGGTCGAAGACGACTGAGCCCGTGATGCGAGTGCGCTGGTAGAAGAGGCGCATCACGTCTGCGCCGCTCGGAGCGAATGTGCCAAGTACGATGGCTCTGAAAGCCGTGCCGAGGCGGTGCGCCCACCACTTGTGGACGTGGTACAGGGGGCGGTAAATCTCCTTACGCCAGCTCTCAATCTCGCAGACATCGCTGAGGGCTTCGAACGGAAACGACTCGTCCTCGATGGCGCGGCTGCCGTGTGCCAATGCCACCGCGCCGACGGTCTCCTCGGGTTCGGCGAACAGAGTTGGTGCGAGATGTCGATTGCGAATGGCCACTACGTCCCTTCGAGTTGCTACCTCAACATCTGAGGCTCAGTTCAGTTTACCCCCTGCACGCATTCGGTCCGGTATCGGTCGGCGATGCGGGTCGTGAAGAACTGCCCATTCGACCGCGCGGCCATCAGCCCCTGGTACAAGAACTCGGGAACGTCGAAATATCGATAGACTCGCGGCCCGCGACGAAATTCGATTTCGAGGACCCTCGACGCGCTGTCGAAGCCAACACACAGGATCATCGAGGATGTGACGCTCTGGCGACGGCGCCGTCCCTTCCGGTTCTTCGGGGCTGGGGCGAGCAACCTCAGCGCGATGGAGTTCAGTGCGGGCGACAGCGGCGTTGACCCGCTGCCGGGCCAGAGGCGAACCGATGGCCCGCACTGACCTGATGACGGGAGGAAGCACGGTGCTGCAGAGTACTCGCCGAGGCGTCAGAGCCGCGCTCTCGACGGCGCGCCGCAGCTCTTTGGACCGCGATGGAGTGCGCGCTGTCCTCAGCGCCGGCGGCAGCGTCGGATTCATGGTGCCAGCGTAGGGTGGGCGACTGGCGCTGTCAACCAGTGACCGGACTATGATCCGTCGAGGTGAGCATCGGCAATTTGCGCGTGCTCAAAGGACCGATCGGCATCGGGTACCCGAGGCTTGCCTTCAACGACCTGGCCTCACGTTTTCTCGTCGGCTCAATGTGCATGCATCGACCGAGGTGCTTTAGTGTCCGGCCAAGCGCCGCCGGCTGTAGACGAGTTAGGGTTGTGCGATGATGTCCACGGCTCATCCGACCTGCCTAAGCCAGTCGCGAACGATCGAGTCGATCCGTTCAATTTCGATGGACGGCAGCACGTTGGTGTGCATGATGATGTTGCGCGACATCTCAAGGTCGGTGAATCTGGCGGTGATCCATGCCTGGTCTGGAAACAGATCCGAGAAGTCGTCCCAATTCGCAATGACCATTTGCGACAGGTGCCCGAACGTCGTGTAGCCGATATCCGCCTCTGATCGCTGGGCGTGGTACTTCGCCTTTGCTTCCTTCTCCCGCAATTTCGTCACAGCCTCACGAATCTTTGCCGGAACTTTCAGGTTCCACCAGTCTGCGCCATGATGCTCGGCAAGGCGCTGAATGATCAGCTCGCGCACAGCGTTCTCAAGGCAAAAGAACGACACGTACACATGCTGCATTTGGAGGGCCTTGTGCCGAATTGGTGGACTAAAGTCTGCGACCTTCACTTCGGCAAGCGCCTGACCGGATGATGGGCCCCGCACTGAGATTCCCGACTGCTCCAAACGAGTCAAGGAATCGTCGAGCAGCATTGTCTTGAAGACGCCGTTTTGCAGATCGGTGAGCCATGCCACGGTCAATCTCCGAGATTTTCTTTCAGACTCTTGAAGATAGCGTTGTAGACCGCAATTTCGGTCGTTGCCGGCAGGTGAATCTCAATGTTGTAGCTGAAGGCTATCGGGCGCGCACCTCTGTCAGCGTGTTCGTGTTCAGGCTTCTCGGGCTTCCTTTCCTCGCGCTTTTTGTCCTCTCGCTTGTCCGCTTCTGGTTTGTGCGTTGGTGGCTTCGGCTGCTCGGCCTCGGTCGTGAAATCGGCGTTCTCACAAAGCATCTCGAACGTAGTGGTGATCAAGTCAACGTAGCGCTGCTCGCGGCCCGTGACACGGCTGACGAGCCCCTTGATCCCCTCGCGGTCTTGGGCATGAGCATCCGTGTGAAGTGCAAATAGCTCGGCATAGACCTCCCGGATTCCCTCTGCGAGCACTCGCTTGGCATGGGCCTTCTGGCGGTACGCGCGATAGCGGTCCGTGGGCTGCCCATTCGGGTCAAGGAATCCGAGGCGCTTTAGCAGCGTCGGAAAGGCACGGTCGTTCGAACTCGTGAACCCAAGCTTCTTCAGGAACTCGAATGTCACCCGTTCCGGCACTGCCGCCGTCTGTAGTTTCGAAAGCAGTTCGGGGAACCGCTTTGGCGACATCAAGTACGGCAGATCTGCAGCCATGAATCTCCTGCTCCACACCAGAGGCTAACGACCTTCGGCCAGCTCGAAACACCGACACGGGCGTCGCCGTGGCAGTGTAGCGCAGCGGCTGGCCGAGCGGCTCTTGGATCATGGCGGTGTCATAGCAATGTCGACCGCCTGGCCTGCCGTCTGACTGGGATGAAGCGCGGCTGGAGGGCCATGGACTGCATCGTCAGTCCCTCCAGCTGTCCCCCTTGGTCCGCACGGCCTGAGAGCGCGCGGAGGGGGAAACAGGGAGGGGAACAGGCCCCAGTGCATGGTGTTCCCCCTCTGCGACGCGCGTCTTCCGATATGGCAGGCTCGGGTTTCGCGAATCGTCTGCCCCCACCGCCAACCACAACTCATTACCCACGCGCCGGTTACAGCTAGTCAATTTGGGCGGCGCTCCCTGCCGCCTGCTCTCCTTCGTCGGTCAAGCACAGCGATAGGAGGGGCTGCCGTGGCATGAGCGACCACCATTTTTGACGGGGGGTGCCGTCATGCCCGCGACCAGGGGTGCACCCTGCTGCCGCGCGCTGCAAGGTGTCGCCGACGAACGGGTGGTGCCGGCACCCGACACCGCCATTGCCCGGGCGTGGACGGCGCCGCAGCGGTGGTACCGGCGGTACCAACGCCTCGCGGCGCGTGGTAAACCGAAACAGCAGATCGTCACCGCCGTGGCGCGCGAGCTCACCGGCTTCGTGTGGGCCGCCTTGACCCAGTGATCGGATGGGCCGATTGTCGAAAGAGAATCGTCGAGCGTTCTATGCGATAGATGACTTCGGTCCCGAACTCGCGCCGCTAGAGCCGCGCGCACAGCACGCGCGCGCCCACATGTCCACAAGGCCCTCCACTTAGGAGTTGACGAAGGGTCTTTCCATATCTAGAACGCCGACAACCATTGGCAGGCTACATGCGCCTGATCAAGGAGCTTGTTCTGCGGGCCTGGCAGCAGCGTAAAGCCGAAGTCGGAGACGACGCGGCGGATGCCGAGCGGAAGGCGAAGGCGATTCAACAGAAACTCGACCGGCTGGACGAAGCCTTCATCTATGCGCAGGCGATCGATCTGGACACGTACGAGCGGCAATGCGACAAGCTGCGGCAGGAGCTTGAACTCACACAGATCGACCGACACTCCGTCAAAATCTAAAAACTCGACGTAGAGGGCATCCTGGCGTTCGCAGAACGCGTTTTACCGAGAACCTCGGACTTGTGGGTTCAAGCGTCGCTGAATCAGAAGCAGCGGCTTCGGCAGCTGTATTTCCCAGAGGGCATCGCGTTCGACGGCAGACAGTTGTTCGAACCGCCGTAACCGCCAACGCGCTCAAAAACCTAACTGTCGCCGAGAGCCCGCAAAATGAAGTGGCGTCCCTGGTCCCTTGTCCGTGGTCGGGACGGCAGGAGGCTTAGAAAGACCTGGGTTGTACCAACCTCCGACTTCCGACCTCCAACTTCCGACCTCCAACCTCCAAACCTCCCCCCCAGGGACCAGGGACCTCGAACCTCTCGTTACATGCTACCCTCCGTTTCTCCGTGCGCGATCTGGTCTTCTTCTACGGTACGCTCATGGCCGGCTTCGATCGCCGGCGGCGTGCGGGCATAGACGACAAGCTGAGATATATCGGGCGCGGCTCGATCCGGGGCGCGCTGTTCGATCTCGGCCTGTACCCGGCGGCGGTGCCGGCGCCGGATGGTCATGTCTGGGGCGAGGTCTACGAGATGGCCGAACCCTCCACGGTCCTGGCCGCGCTCGACGAGATTGAAGGCTACCGCCACGAGGATCCCGATCGCAGCCTGTACCTTCGTCAGCAGGCCGACGCTGTGCTGCCCGACGGCACCCACGCCGCGGCGGGGGTGTACTTCTACAACGCGCCGATGGGGGGCGCGACGCATCGCGTCCGGCGACTGTCTCGAACATACAAAAATACGATGAGAATTCTTGTTTCGGCGACCCTTGCGGCATCACTCCTTTACGCTCCGGTCGGCACGCAGGCACCTGGGCCGACCTCGGGGCCAGCCGGTTCGATCGACCCGCGGATCGTGAAGCTGCTCGACTCCGTGTCCGAGGAGCGGCTTGAGCAGCTCCTGCAGAAGCTGGTCAGCTTCGGGACCCGGAACACGCTGTCAGACGCGAGCTCCCCCACGCGCGGTATCGGCGCGGCGCGACAGTGGATTTACGACGAACTGAAGCGCACCAGCCCCCGGCTCCAGGTCAGTTTTGACACGCACATGATCTCGAAGCGTGCGCGGATCACACGCGACATCGAGCTCCGGAATGTGATGGCGGTCCTTCCCGGGCGATCGCCGCGCCGCATTTACGTCAGCGGCCACTACGATTCCGTGAACCTCGGTGCCGCCGGCCAGCAGACGGCCAACCCGGCGGCGACACAAGGTGCGCAGAGTGCGGCGGCGCCGAACCGGCCCGGCGCCTGGCGCGGGTGTTCGCGACGAGCGGGATCGAGTTCGACGCCACGCTCGTCTTCATGGCTGTCGCAGGGGAAGAGCAGGGCCTGATTGGATCCGGCGCGTACGCCAGGGCGGCCAGGGAACAGAGGGTTCCGATTCAAGCCTGGTTCAACAACGACATCGTCGGCAATTCGCACGGCGGCGACGGCAGCGTGGACAGCGCCACGATCCGCGTCTATTCGGAAGGGCCGGAGGACTCGGCCTCGCGCGCGCTCGCCATGTTTGCGGCACGCGTCGGCGCGCACTACGTCCCGTCGCATCGCGTACGCCTGATGGCCAGGCGCGACCGCTTCAGCCGCAGCGGGGATCATAGCGCGCTCAACGCGCAGGGCTTCGCCGCCATCGGCTTCCGCGAGTCCAAGGAGAACTACGGGAAGCAGCACGGTCCCGGCGACACGATCGACGGCGTCGATGTCCGTTACCTGGCGCAGAACGCCCGCGTGAACGCCGCCGGCATGGCCGTGCTCGCGCTGGCGCCGCCGCCCCCGGTGGTCGTCAACCCGCGCGGCGCGCCCAGCATCGATCGCCGTACTTCCGGCTACGACGCGCACCTGCGGTGGGAAGCCGCGCCCGGCGCCTCGGCGTACCGCATTTTCTGGCGGAACGCCTGGGCCCCCGACTGGGAGCACGAGCTGGCCGTCGGCGACGTGACGGAGTACACGTTCCCGCGGATGAACATCGACGACTGGGTCTTCGGAGTCGCCGCGGTGGACGCGGCGCGCCACGAGAGCACGGTCAGTGCTTACGTTGCGCCACCCAGGGCGGACGGCAGCTAGCCTCTACGCGCCATCCTCAGCGATTTGGCCGTCGATGACGAGGCGCGTGCGGTTGGCCAGCTTGAGCATATCGACGAATTGCTCCAGGGCCATCTGGGCGTGCTCGGAGTTCTCGATGAACTCGACGCCCGTCCGATAGAGGGCGATCCCTTCCTTCAAGTCCCCGACGTGGCAGTGGGCAATCCGCCCCTTGACCACGATCGATCGTTCCCCCAGTGAAATCCGGAAGTCGTGCAGCGAGTCCAGCTGCAACGCGAAGGGGGTCTCGATCTGTGCGCCTCCCCGGCTGACGTCGAGGATTGTCATCGGCTGGAAGACCTTCACCTCGCCGCTGAGCGGCGCCGGCACGGGTACGCGTTCGGTGTCGCGCTTCTTCTCTTCCGACATGTGGAGTACGGCCGAAACTATACACGAAACCGCTAGGTGGCGCAGATCATCGCGGCGCTCGTCTGCGGCAACACGGTCGTGTTCAAGCATCGGTCTACGCGCAGGACATCAACCGCGCGTTCCGCGCGATGCGCGAGATGTCTACCGGCATTTTCCACGTCAATGCCCCGACGATATTCTGTTTTCCCCCTGCTCGTGCTAAGCTGCTTCGTTCCCACAGCTTAGGCCACTTTGCGATACCTGATTTTCGGGATCCTGTACATAGTCGTGTACTTCGGAGCCGGTGCGCTTCTGGGCGGATACCCGTTCGCCCGCACTGTGGTCACGAACACGATGCTCATGATGCTGGCGGGCGGCGTGTGCGCGGTCGTACTGCGCCGGCGGCGCGAGTGGGAAGGCACCCACCGGCTGTTCTGGGACACGTTTGCGGCCGGGATGGTGATGTGGTGCATCGGCATGACCGGCTTCACCGTCTCCGCGGTCACCAACCATCGGTCGTGGGTCGAATGGCACACGATGTTCAGCCTCTGTGGGGGCATCGCCCCGCTGGTGTCGCTCCTGGCTTTTCCCCATCTTGGCGCGAGAAAGACGTCGGCGTGGGTGGTGGGTGTCGACCTCACCAGTTACACGATGCTGATCGGGTTCGTGTTCGCGTACTTCGTCATGGTGCCCAGCGTGGTGCCGGCCTCGGGCGCCTCGCCCCAGTCGACGCTACTCGCGCTGGTCCACCTGCAGCGCCTGCTCCTGTTCGTCGGCCTAGTCATCAGCCTCTGGTGGGCCTGGAAGACGCCTTGGCGCGGTACCTTTGCACGCCTGGCGTTGGGCGCCGCTCTCGGGTTTGTCCTGCGACTGTTCACGAGCGGCGCCATCAGCGCGAATCGGTATCACGAGGGCAGCATCTACGACTTGGCGTGGATCATTCCGTTCATGTCTTACGTGTGGGCCGCGCTCGAAGCGCCCGCCTCGCCCGGCGGCGCCGAAGCGGTTCCGGCCCGCGGCGGATGGCCGGCGGCCATCTTCTCGACGGCGCCGGTGTTTCTCATTCCGGTGATTGGATTCGGCCTGCTGCGCGTCCAGCCGATCGGCGAGCCCGGCGACTCGGTCCGGCTGCTCCTGACGACCCTCGCGATGGTTGCGGGGCTCGGTGTGCTCACGCTGCGGCTGTCGGGTCAGAGCGGCGAATTGCAGCGCGCCGACGCGCAGCTGCGGCTGCTCGCCGCCGCGACCGAGCAGACCGCCGATCTGATCCTCATCACGCGCTCGAACGGCGCCTTCGAGCACGCGAACGACGCCTGCGTCAACGCCCTCGGCTACACCCGCAACGAGCTCAGCTCGATGAGCCTGCGGCACCTGCTCGAGCGTGGCTTCGAGCGCACGGTGGATCACATCGGGACCGAGGTCCGCCAGACGGGGATCTGGCGAGGTACGCTGGTACACCGGCGGAAGGACGGCAGCACGTTCCCGGCGTCGAGCACCGTTGTCGCGCTCAGGGACAGGAGCGGGCGCGTGACGCATTTCGTCGGCGTCCAGCGCGACATCACCGACGAGTTGAAGCTCCGCGATCAGCTCGTCCACAGCGAGCGCCTGTCGGCCATCGGCGAGCTGGTGGCCGGCGTGGCGCACGAGATTAACAATCCCCTTCAGACGATCGTCGGGTGCGTCGAGCTGATGATCGAGGAGCGCGCCCCCTCCATCCAGCAGCGCGATCTCGAGCTGGTCCGACAGGAAGCCTCGCGCGCCGGGCAGATCGTCCGCAATCTGCTCTCGTTCGTGCGCCGGACCACGCCCGATCGAGCGCCGGCGGATCTGAACCAGATCGTTCGCGCCACGGCGTACTTGCGCGAGCACCAGCTCGACTTGCGCGACATCACCTTGACGCTCGAGCTGCACCCGGGTCTGGTGCCGGTGCTGGTCAACCGCGAGGAAATCCAGCAGGTGGTGCTGAACCTCGTGCTGAATGCCGAGCACGCCATCGGCGAAGCCCCAGGCTCCATCACCATCCGGACCAATGCCGACGAGCGCGGCCAGACGGTGCAGGTCATCGACGACGGGCCCGGCATCAGCGCTGAGCTGCGCGGGCGGGTGTTCGAGCCATTCTTCACGACAAAGGAAGTGGGGCAGGGGACGGGCCTGGGTCTCTCCATCGCGCTGGGCATCGCGACCGCGCACGGTGGGCATCTCGAGCTCTGTCCTTCGAGCGGGGGAGGCGCGTGCTTCCAGCTGACCCTGCCGGCGCCCGCGGCCGTGACCGCGCCGGAGCGCACCACGCCGCCGGCCGCGCCGTCCCCGGCATCAACCGGGCGCCGCCGCGCCCTCGTCATCGAGGACGAGGAGCCGATCCGGCTGCTGCTCGCGCGGCTGCTCGGCCGGCGCGACTACGAAGTGACCGAAGCCTCATCCTGCGGCGAGGCGAAGGCGGTCAGTCACGGCCAGTTATTCGACCTGGTTCTCTGCGACGTGCGCCTTCGGGACGGCAACGGCGCGGACTGCCTGCGGCACCTGCTCGCCGCGCAGCCGTCGCTGAGCCGCCGTTGCGCGTTTGTCACGGGTGACATCGGCGCGCTGGACGATACGGCGCGGGAATTCGGCGACATGCCGGTGCTGACGAAGCCGTTCACGGCGGGCGATCTGGATCGCCTGCTGGGGGACGTCCAAGTCGGCGTGTAGGTGCCCGCGTCTTGACGGGCTGGCGAGCGCGATATCATCTAAGCAGTGAAGACGATGTCACGTGCGGCACGATTCCTCCTGCGGCTTCCCGCAGGCCTGCACCAGGCTTTGCAGCGGGTGGCTGGCGAAGCCGGCCTGTCGCTCAATGAATACTGCGTCAGACGGCTTGCGCTCTCGGGCGCCGGGATCGCCGCGCAGCCGGGAGCGGCCGACGTCGTCGCGCGTGCCGCCGCGGTCGGCGGCAATGCCCTGCTGGGCGTCATCGTGTACGGTTCGTGGGCGCGGGGAAGCGCGGCCGCGGAATCCGACGTGGACGTGCTGATGATCCTCGATCGCGGCCGGCCGCTGGATCGGGGCCTGTATCGCGACTGGGACAGCGCGCCGGTCACGTGGGGTGATCGGGCGGTCGATCCGCATTTCGTTCACCTGCCGGCCGACGGGCGTGCCACCGGTCTCTGGGGAGAGGCGGCGATTGATGGCGTCCTGTTGTTCGAGGCGGGAACGCGCGTGTCGTCCACGCTGGCCCAGGTGCGCCGCGACATCGTCGCGGGGCGCCTCGTGCGGCGCATGGCTCACGGTCAGCCCTACTGGGTGGCGGCCTGATGCGCAACCGCGATCTCTCGCTCGATTACGTGCGTCGCGCCGAGGCGCGGCTCCGCGCGCTCGACGTGCTCGTGGACGCCGAGAGCTGGGCGGATGTGGTGCGCGAGTCCCAGGAGATCGTCGAGCTCGCCCTCACAGCGTTGCTGCGAAGCGCCGGGGTCGGCCCGCCGCGCATTCACGACGTGGGCGAGGTCCTGCTGGCGGAGCGATCGCGAATGCCGGCGGCGGTCGTCCCGCATCTCGAGCGTCTGGCGGACGCGTCGCGGACGCTGCGCCGGGATCGCGAGCTGGCGTTTTACGGCGCGGAAGATTTCACGCCGTCGGCGTTCTACAAGCGGGAGGACGGGCAGGCCGCGCGCGACGCCGCGCGGATGGTCGTCAAGACGGTGCGCCCGCATATCGCCTGACCGGCCGCACGCGGCGCGCCTTCGGGACGGCCGCGCCTTCTGCTCATCGTTCTTGGGCTGCTCGCGCGGTTCGAATGCTACGTCCGCGA
>WNFI01556760.1_pt1 | contig 16016 bp, 12 predicted proteins | sample 5400471 | NCBI WGS metagenome assembly WNFI01 (sample SAMN13153348, study PRJNA577476) | soil metagenome | isolation source: 100 cm saprolite on Douglas fir-dominated hillslope | place: USA:California | collected 2013-09-17 | reverse complement strand
AACCACAGCCTGCGCGATCTGCGTTACGGCATCACGTCGCTGCTGCCGATCCCCCTGGCTGAGCAAGAATTTGACGAGGCGCTCAAAGCACTGCTGCATGAATACAGCTTGAATCTGCCGCACCTCAAGATTACCTATGACATCGACAATCTTGCCCTCTGGCCGCAGGCGCTCCAGGTACCGGTCTACCGTTTTATGCAGGAGGCGCTGAACAACATTCGCAAGCACGCCTCTGCCAGCGAGGTGAGCATTCGCATTCGCCACGTCGCGGGTCTGGGCGTCGTGCAGGTCAGCGATAACGGGCGAGGCTTTCTGCCAGAGCAGGCGCGCGACGGCAATCTACAAGAACAGGAGATCGCGACCCGCCACATTGGTCTCTCAGGCATGGAAGAGCGCATTCGCCAGGCCGGGGGCGTGCTGGAAATCCAGAGCAAGCCGGGCGAGGGCAGCGTGCTCAAAGCGCGTTTCCCGCTCATCCAATCCTCCGCCATCCTCACCGAGCGCGAACGCGAAGTCCTGCGCCTGCTCGTCGATGGCCTGACCAACCGCGCCATCTCCGAACGCCTCCTGGTGAGCCTTGAGACGGTCAAATCCCACGTCCATCATATCATGCAGAAGATGCACGTCCAGGACCGCACCCAGGCCGCAGTCGTGGCGACTAAGCAACAATGGTTGTGAAAGCACCCCACGCTCCGCACCCCGTCCCCCAGGACGCGGTCAAGCAGCGTCCGTACTATGGACGGGGCATTGCGAGAGGGCAAACGGATCAGCCTCAATCACCCTGGACACCATCCCCACGCGTATTGTACTCGAGAATGTTCCAATGATAACCAAACCCCGTCCATAGTACTGATGCCCCTTGTGTGCGTCCTGGAAGGGTGGGGACGGGGGTTGTATCCACGCCCACAGCACTCACGCGCGTTAAGAGGGATTCAACGCTTTCGCCTTCCTGCTCGCAGCCGCGACCCGCGCAGCCGCGCTTCGGTGTTCCTTCACGAGAGCCTGGTACTCGGCGCGCCACATCTCCAGTTCGGTGCGTGGTAGGCAGAGGATGATGCGGCGATCAAAGACGGGATATTCGCGTGAGGTTCCACCTTTGCGAAAGGTGCGCTGCTCCAGCACGGGCAGTTTGCCCTCTTCGGTCCAGCGTTTGCGCTCGGTGGGCGTGCAGGCCAGCAGGGTTTCAAGCTCCCAGGGCGGCACAGCCAGTTCGCATTTGAAGACTTCAAAAAATTGCGCCCGGACGGTCGGATCACTTGTTAGCGCCTCCTGCACACTTTGCACCATAGTTGCTTTGGAGTCACGCGAACGCACAGGCAATCCTAGAAAAGTGAGGAAGGCTGACAGCTCTTCCCTGGTGAATAGTTCGCCCCATTCTGCTGGCAACACCACCTCTTCCGCGAGCAAAGGGAGTTGCAGGGGTTGCTCTTGCGCTTGCCAGCGTTTCAGCTCGCGACTCCACATCGGCTCAAGCGCGGCCAGGCGAGCCGCTTCACGCTCGGCGGCGAGTCGCTTCTCCTCTGCCGCGAGCTCCGACCACAGGGCTACCAGTTCACGCGCCACCGGCTCGGCGTCTTCGATCAGCATCCATTCAAGCACGATCCGCCGCTTCGAGGCCCAATACAACTGCGATTGGTAGTGGCAGGCCCTTGCTTTCGCGAGATAGGGCGCGGCGAGGGCGGCGAGACGCTTGTCGAGTTGAGGATAGGTGTTGCGCAAATCCTGCTTCGTAACCGTCCCGGTATCAGCGCAAAGGCGGGCGAGATGCGGTCCCATCACTTCCACCCAGATATACGGTTGAGCCTTTGTTTTACACCAATGCCGGAAAGCCTCTTTCACGTGACCGCTTGTCTCAGCGTCAACCATCAGATATCCTTGCTGGCTGGCCTGGTCGATCATTTCCTGTTTGCTCAGGTGGCTCTGCGCGCTGAACCGGGTATCCATGTATGGGTATGATGCTTGCCCATTCTCTGCGCCTTCTGCTTCAGGCGAGTTGCTTTCCAGCCACGCGATACATTCGCGTAATCCCTCGTGGCCCGTCGGCAGATAGACCTCGCCCTCACATGAACGCGCCTGATACGCCAGATCGACGATCACGCTAAATTGCTTGATAGGCATGTCGAGAAGGCGCAAACGTAACGATCCCACATCAGCGCAGATAAAGATGCCCTCTGACGGCTCAAGATAGCCCTCGACCTCCCACCAGGCAGTATAGGTGTCATAGCAAGTTGAAGCGCCGAACGTCTGGACGCGATAATCGAGCAGCAGGCAGAGGTCATCCACTGCCTCATCCAGGTACTCGTCGCCGATCATATTCTCAAACCAGCCCCGCAACAGCGCGTCCACTTGCTCATCAGTACGCCGCAACAGCGCGGTCCGGCATTGGTACAGCAGAGCCTTCGTCTCCGGCGTCATCGTTTTCGACTCCCCTATAAAGCCAACGAGCCACGTCCTGCCAATCAGGATGCTCATCTGCTCGCAATCTGTGCTGTGTTCACTTTATCACAGATGGGAAGAGGGACGATGGTCATGCCCCGAACACGTACCACGCATTCAGGGCATAACCAGCATTCCACTTGCAAAGAGCAGGTGTTAGGAAAGCTGCCAGACACTGACTGGATTCAACGTACGGTCTCCGCCTTTAGTAGACACATTGCTTGAGGAAGCCAGCATACTGCTGTCCGGCGACCAGGCCAGGGTAGCGATCCAGTTGCCTTTCTCAACCTTGCCGAAGCTTTGCCGCTCTATCAGCGAGCCTTAGCCATCCGGGAAGAGGCGCTTGGTCCCACGCATCCCAATACAGAAGTTGTTCGTGCCAATTATAACCAGCTTCTTAAGGATATGGAGGCACAAAGAAATAAGCCGTCACGTTGAGCGAATCTCAAATTAAGCATATTGTTAATAAACAACAACCAAAAACCACTAATCAGCCTGAGGAGCCACCTCATGGTACATAGGGTGAGGAGGAATTGTAATTAAAATTGTCAATAAGTGTCAGAATGTTCCAGGCATATCCTACCAAAAGCACTTCCAACCGTCTTCCAGAGCCTATGAAATTGTTGAACAATTAGTGTGAATTTCCTTAAAAACTTTTGCTACGCCGCTGACGACGCATCTTTGCAATTCTCTGAGCCATACGGTCATCTACCTCAAAATGGCATCTTTCCCAGAGTTCCTTGCTGAGAATTCGGTATATCTTCTTCTCGCGCTCCCCCCGCTTATAAGAGATATAATAGTAATAAAAAGTGCCCAAACGCCCCCTATATTTTGACTCCTCCCAGTACCAAGCAATTTCGTCCCAAAGGAGAACGAACTCAACCTCTCGTTTTCTTCCACGCAACACAATCAAACCATCACTGCATTCATAAGTAATGCAGTTTGAGTGCTTTGCTATCATGAGGAACAGCACAGCAGGCAAGAGAACTATAATTGACCCAGAAAGAGCAAGAGGCCACTCATCGATAGTATATGTATGTATTAAAATCGCTCTTAGATAGGCTAATATTGTATAAACCCATAGAACAAACAAAAGGCTCGCACAAATTACCATCACATAGTACTTCAAACATTGAGCATAAATCTTTTGAGGTGTTCCCAGATGATATTTCTCTATGAGTTCATTGACAAAAAGATGTGTTCTATGTGACATAATACGGGGCTTCTTTCCAGTGGAATTTCAGACCGTGAAACGCTTCAGCCTGACGAACAGTTTAGCTTAACTAGATGTGTTTGTCTAGAGAGGCAAAAGTATCAAGTGGCCTGGAGCCGTGTCTGAGTGGGTCAGCAAGAAGAGCATAGCAATGCCCCAATAAGTCAATGGCAAACGGCAAGCCATACGAAGGCCATTCAGTCTGAAACCACCAGGAACCTGACAGCAAATTTGACATCGAATGAGGCGATAAACCACGGGCGCAGCGGAAAACGAACCAGCCATTTAAGCACACGAAGAACCACAGCGAAAGCCCACGGACGAAAAATACCACATCCGTCCTTTGGCCTCCTATCCACATCAAAAACACAAACCACAAGACTGGTTGTTTCGTTGATTACGGCTAATCACTCGTCGAGGCAGCAATCCCAACCAACCTTTCTGTTCGGGAACTATAGATGGTCCAGAGAAAGCTTCCCCACCAGAGATGACCATCGTTAAAGTAGTCTGCCCAGTCGGTTGACCAGCTATAAATAGTAAGCGCCTCCCAGCATTGATGAACACACAAGCAGAACAACGAACATGCCACTAAACTAACGCACAAGCCACACGAAACACTAAAATCTGACAGCAGAATTGACAGCGTACTTGCTACAAAGTCAATGAGAAAGCAGGTTAAGGGGATGCTTAAAGCAGCTAGAGGAGCTAATTTAGCCAATATGAGGAGTTTTTGAGATCTCACTAGTATCTCGCCCCAGAGGGAGAAATATCACACATCAAAAAAATACTACCTTGTGAAAATATGAACTATTGCATAGACAAATTGCTCATTCTAAAGTAGAATTTTACAAGAAGATATTTGCGGATATTGCTATACTGTTAGGTAGAAGTTTTTTGACGCGATCCTGGTGGATAGAGCGTTTCGCTTGCTTGCTTAAAGAAGAGGTCTCTGGTATGCAGACAGTCAGTTGCCCAACATGCGGAAATTCCTTGCCAGAAGCTGACGGATCTTGTGCTCACTGTGAAGCAGCCGCAGACGCGTCAGAGAGCACGCCGCCTCTCGCGGAAGGGCGCGAGCTCCATGAGACAGAGACTCCTGGCGAAGAGCCTGCCTTTCCAACCTCACAGCAAGATAGCGAGGCTCAACTGGAGCCAGACGATAGCGGGCACACGCTCAAACTGACACACAAGGACAAGACTACCAGGCCGAGCAGCGAGACGCCGCAAGAGCTGTCTGAGAGCGCTCCCACGGTCAGACTGTTGCGCAAAGCCGTCAAGCCTGAGCGCAAGACAGTGCTGGAGGAAGCCGAAGCGACCCTCAATCTCAAGCAGTTGCAACAGCAAGTGCCAAACGAAGCGACCCTCAATCTCAAGCAGTTGCAACAGCAAGTGCCAAACGATGCAACGCTGAACCTTAAGCAACTGCGGCGGGGAGCCAGAGCGCATCTGGAAGCTGATGTGCTGGCATCGGGCGACGAAACGCAGGAGGAAGAGGATCAGGACGACGAGATTGTGGAACGGCACGAAACATGGCAGAAGGTTGTTGAGCATAAAACGCCGCCGTCGCTGCCAGTAATTGCCCTCGCTTCGTCCCACACCAGGCGCAGGCGCTTCTACTCCTCTCTACGACCTGCCTGGTGTTCGCCACGCGCGTTTTTCTGGTTAAACGCGCTACTGCTCTGCTCCTTGCTATTGGCTGGCGGCTTCGGCGTGGCCCTCGGCTTCGCGCATAACACGCCGCGAGCAATAGTACTGCCTGCACTGGCTTTGCAAGGGTTCCCAGGCACGATCGCGCTTGGTGGTATTCTCACGTTGCGCGGCACGCATTTTACCCCCTCTGGCCAGGTAGCCTTGAGTCGCGATAAACGTATCACAGTACTCGACACAGGCGGCGCGAGCACTGTGCGGGCTGACGCGCACGGCACATTCAGCGATACAATCGTCGCGGATCCCGCGTGGCTCTCTGGTTCACACATCCTGTACGCGACCGACACACGCACACATAGACAGACCGGCTTCACGATTTTAGTGACTGGTCAGAATGCATTGCAAGGTCCGCCGCATCTCTTGCTCTCCGCCGCCGCTCTGAACCTTGGCACAGGCGACGAGGCGACGAATAGCAACAAGTTGCTGGCCCTCTCGAATGCAGGCGGTGGGCAGGTGATCTGGCAGGCCAGCGCCGATCAACCCTGGCTGCAAATCAGCCCCAGCAGCGGCTCGATTGCCAGTGGCGGCCACCAGGCGGCGATTATAGCTATTGATCGTTCCGGTCTGACCCCCGGTTCCTATCACACGACTCTTCTCTTTGCCTCAAACACAGAACAGGTTTCGTTACCTGTGACAATGCAGGTCATACCCCTGCAAGCGAACCACGAAGCTGTTTTGCAAACCTCACCAGCGGCGCTGGCCTTCACTGGATCGGCGCAGGGACCTGAGCCGCAAGCGCAGACCATTACCGTGAGCAATCCGGGTGTGCAGACATTGACCTGGAGCTCGAGTATCAGCCTTCAAAACGGTTTCGGCTGGTTCTGGATGACTCCCCAGGCGGGAACGATAGCCCCTGGCGGCCAGCAGCAAATTACCATGGGGGTGACTACCCAGAATCTTCGGCAGGGCGTGTATCGAGGGGCGATTCTTTTCACCAATCAAGGTCCAAAACCTATCCAGGGCAGCCCGCAGAGTATCTATATGAGCCTGACCGTCACACCAGCCTGTACCCTGGCCCTTGCGCCTGGCAGTATGAGCTTTACCGGCATGCACGGACAGGCAGCGCCATCCGGCCAAACGCTCCATCTCGACGTGGCCCAGGGCTGTGGGACGAGCCAGACCTGGACTGCCTCGGTCCATACAACTAACGGCGGCAACTGGCTACGTGTCAATCAGTCGCGAGCCTCGACGCCTTCATCCATCCAGGTAAGTGCGGATACCACGGGTCTGGGACCGGGTACGTATAGTGGAAGCCTGACGTTTACCGTCAACACCGGGCCGCAGATTGTGCCGGTAACGTTGAACGTCAACCCGCTACCCTGCACCATTTCAGGCCAATCGACCCTGGCCTTCCAGGGAGTAGCCGGACAAACGGGTCCAGCCGGGCAAACGGTGACACTCAGCACCGGCGGCGACTGCCTGCATACGCTGAACTGGACGAGCATAGTAAGCGGTGGCACCTGGCTGAGCGCCGCGCCTTCGGGTACGCTGACGCAGCCAGATGCACGTTCGCCGCGTCAGCTTCTACTCTGACCTTTACCGCTACGGTTGGGAATAATCCGACTACCCCTACCCAGAGCTTCACCATCAGCGCTACGGGAACCTGCGCGGGAAGTGTGACGATCACGCCATCTGGAGATCCGGGTAGTAGCACTTGGCTGGCCGTGAGCGGTCCAATAGCGATCGCCAGCGGGGGCACTGCCACGTTCACTGTGACCATTACCTCTAGCACTCTGGTGGCTGGTCCATATAGTGGTACCATTACGCTGGCCGCCGCCGATGGCAACGGCGCGATTGCAGGCGGCCCACAGAGCGTTAGTGTCTCGCTAACGATGCAGTAACAAAGGGCGCAGCTTACAGAGCTGATGGGGCTGCCTGCATCAACTCTTTGACGCGTTCAAGATGCGCTTGATCGTGCTCCCAATCCTCTTTGCCATCATCAGTAGTTTTGATCGGCGTTTCCAGAAGAATCGCGACATCGGCCAGGCGTGGATCGCAGAGCAGTGCGCTCAGACCATCCGCGCCAATGATCCCCTCGCCGACGCGCGCGTGCACATCGCGGTGACTGCCCAGCTCTTTCTCAGTATCGTTCAGATGCAGAATTTTCAGGCGCTCCAGGCCAACGATCTGATCGAAATGACGCAGAACCGCCAGCGTTGACTCGCAGGTCGAGATATCGTGACCGGCGCCCCAGAGATGGGCCGTATCGAGGCAAACGCCCAGGCGCGCTGAGTAATCTGGTAAGCGAGCGAGCACTGCGGCCAGGTCTTCGAAATTGGCTCCCAGCGTATTGCCAGCGCCCACGCTATTTTCGAGCAGGAGCATCACTTCTGGCGGAGTCGCGGGCAGGATGCGCTCAATCGCCTCTGCGATACGCGCCACGCCAGCTTCCACGCCCGCGCCTTTGTGGCTGCCCACGTGGAAAACGACCTGTGAAGCGCCGAGTAAGGCCCCGCGTTGCAGGGTCCAACTCAGCAGAGCAATCGATTTTTCCCAGATGATCTCGTCCGGCGCGGCCAGATTGATCAGGTAGGGCGCGTGCAGAACCACAGGCGCGAGGTCGCAGGCTAGAGCCGCTTCGGCGAAGGCCAGACAGCGATCCTCACCGCCGTGGGTAGGACTCCAACCCGTCGGGTTGCTGGCGAAGATCTGGATAGCGTTGCAGCCAATGCGCTGAGCGATTTCAGCAGCCTTCAGTGCATTTGAGCCAGTGGGCATATGCCGTCCGATACGCATTATTCCTCCATTGCCTCCAGGCCAGGTGTCTTCGCTTGCACCGCCTCTGCTGCGGCATCCTGAGCCTGCTCTTCCATTGCCTCCAGACCAGGTATCTCTTGTTGTACAGTTTCTGTTGCGGCGTCCTGATCCTCGTGATGACCATTCTGGCTCTCTGGACCGGGCAGTTCAACACGTGGCAGTTCGGTCAAGCTGGTCAGGCCGAATTGCTGCAAGAAATCTGGAGTGGTCGCGAAAAGCGCCGGGCGGCCCACAGTCGTAGCGCGGCCAATCTCGGAAACCAGGCCATGTTGGAGCAGGCTGGCCAGGGCACGATCGCTATTGACGCCGCGTACAGCCTCAATCTGCGCGCGCGTCATTGGCTGGCGATAGGAGATCACAGCCAGCGTCTCCATAGCGGCGGTAGTCAGTTTGGCCGTCATTGGCAGGCCCAGCAGCGCAGCGATATAGCGAGCGTTCTCTGGAGCAGTCACCAACTGCACCTGACTTCCCAGCCGCTGCACGCGTATTCCCCGGCTCTGGCTCTCCAATTGATGTGCGAGCATATCCAGCACACGCGTCAAACGTGTGTCGTTAATATCCAGCAGTTTGCGCAGCTCGGTATATTCGAGAGGGCGACCAGAAACAAAGAGAAGGCTTTCGGTTGCTGTGACCAGCTCAGCGATAATCTCCGCCTCGCTGACCTGCTGGCTGCCCTGTGGGTCCTGGGTGTCCTGCGTTTGAGTCATCGTTCCTTGCAAATTCTCCGCTTCGCGGCCTTCCCTACCTGACCTGATTTTTTCTTGAGCAGAGTCTACCATAGAAATTGACGACTGTCGAGCCAAATTTCAAAACAAAACTACTTTTCCTCTAGCGGTGCGGAGAGAGCGAACGCTGGCGGCGTCCTGCCCTGGCGTTGCGCCGCGGCTGCCTTGAGACGCTCAACCGCGTCATAGGGCACGTAGCGCCCGCCCAGCGGAGTTGGATGGATGCCGGGTCCGTGGAAGTCGCTGCCGCCGGTAGGGATCAGGTGATATTGATCGGCCAGGGCCAGCAGTTCATGCTCGTTCTCTGTGGTGTAGGGGCCGTAATACGTTTCCAGGCCGACCATCCCGGCTGCGCAGAGGTCCGGTAGCCACTCGCGTAAAAGCGCCATGCCGGGCAGGTTGAGCGGATGGGCGATGACCGGTAGCCCATTGGCGCTGTCGATCAGGCGCGTCGCATCCACGGGCGAGAGGTGGTAGCGCGGAACATAGCCCACACAGCCCTTGCCAATATATGTCTCGAACGCCTCACTCACGCTCTGAACATACCCGGCCTCCATCAAGGCTCTGGCCACGTGCGGGCGTCCCACACTGCCCTGGGCGATCGCGCGCACGCGTTCCCACGAGATGTTGATGCCATGCTCGTTGAGCTGTTCTACCATGCGCTGTCCCCGGCGTTCGCGGGCGTTGCGCAGGCTTACGAGCGTGGCCTGGAAGGCGGGACGCTCAAACTCTGGGAAATAGCCCAGGACGTGGACCTCACCACCTTTGGTAGTGGTGTTCAGTTCAATACCGGGAAGAAAGTCGATGCCCAGCCCTTGTGCCGCTTGCGCAGCCTCGGCGATCCCGTTGGTCGTATCGTGATCGGTCAGCGCTAAGACGCGCAGCCCGGCCTCGCTGGCCCGGCGCAGCAGTTCGCCTGGCGCGTAGATGCCATCTGAGGCAGTTGAATGGGTGTGTAAATCAACGTAATTGGTCATACTCTACCAACCCAGGCTACCCAACAATGCAGACAGCCTGGGTTCCTCCACTTCTCTATAACAAACAGTCGCGATAACAAGCTTATCTGGCGTAGTCAACGGAACGCGTCTCACGCACGACGCAGACCTTGATCTGACCGGGGTAATCGAGACTCTCCTCGATCTTGTGCGCGATCTCACTGGCCAGGCGATCTGCCGCGAATTCATCGACATCCTCCGGCTTGACAATGATGCGCACCTCGCGCCCGGCCTGGATGGCGAAGGATTTCTCCACGCCGGTGAACGAGTTGGCGATGCTCTCCAGAGCCTCCAGACGCTTGATATACAGATCGATGGTCTCGCGCCTCGCGCCTGGCCGGGCTGCTGAAATGGCATCAGCGGCCTGAACAATCGCGGCCTCCAGACTTTGTGGCTCCGCGTCGGTGGCGTGGTGAGCGACCATAGCATGGATGACCTTGGGCGATCTGCCAAAACGGCGGGCAATTTCTCCACCCACGATGGCGTGTGGCCCTTCGACCTCCTGGTCGATGGCTTTACCCATATCGTGCAGCAGCGCAGCCGTTTTACAGATATTGACATCGGCTCCCATCTCATGGGCGATCGTCGCGGCCAGGATCGAAACCTCGACCGAGTGCGCCAGCACGTTCTGCCCGTAACTGGTGCGGAAGCGCAAACGGCCCAGGATCTTTAGCAGGTCTGGTGGCAAGCCGGGCACATTAGCCTCCATCGCGGCTTGCTCGCCTGCTTCACGCACGATGATGTCCACTTCCTGGCGCGCCTTGGTTACAACATCCTCGATACGCGCCGGGTGAATACGTCCGTCGATGATCAGCCTGGTCAGGGCCATGCGCGCGACCTCGCGCCGCACGGGATCAAAACCTGAGAGAATCACTGCTTCAGGGGTATCGTCGATGATCAGGTCGATACCCGTCGCCGCTTCCAGCGCGCGAATATTGCGTCCCTCGCGTCCAATGATGCGTCCCTTCATCTCATCGTTTGGCAGGGGCACCACCGAAACCACCGCTTCGGCAACCTGGTCAGAGGCACAGCGCTGGATCGCCAGGGTAATGATCTCGCGTGCGCGCGCCTCGGCCTCTTCGCGCGCGGCCTCTTCGATCGCGCGCGCGCGCCTGGCCGCCTCGGCTCGCACCAGCTCCTCGACTCGCTCCAGCAGTAGCTCTTTCGCCTGCTCCTCAGACATCTGAGCCACACGCTCCAGCTCTACCTGTTGCTGACGCTTGATATTCTCGGTCTCCTCGCGCAGTTGTTCAACCACGCGTTCACGCTGAGTAAATTTGCGCTCGCGCTGCTCCAGGGCGTCTATCTTGCGTTCGAGCGTTTCCTCTTTCTGTTGTAAACGGCGCTCCTGCCGCTGGATTTCAGAGCGCCGTTCAGCATTTTCACGTTCAATGCTTGAACGCAAACGCGCCGTCTCATCACGAGCCTCGCGCAATGAATCGCCTTGCTGCACTTGCAACTCTAGCAGGCGTTTCTCGCTAATCTCTCGCTCGGCGCGCAGCCGCTCTTCAAACTCACGTTTATTTCGTTCCATCCCCAACTTGGTGCCAACACTGACCGCAAACCAGATACCTCCGGCTGCAATCATTAGCCCAATCGCGAGGATTACAATGACATAGATAACTGACACGTCGGCCTACCTCCGATTGTAAAGGTGAACAGGCCCTATTAAGGCACGAAAAAGGTATAATAATAGCATATCTTTGCCAAAAAGTTGTTGTGATGTACCAAAGATACTATATAGGAGTGCTATCTCAACTGTCAAGCAGTAAAGCTCTAGCCAGGGTTTCTCAGTTGTTGGAGGGATAATCGAATGCCTGAGCCAAATCAAGAAAAAGGGCAATCTTCTTTGCGCACGACGCCGGTCGTGACCTGTTTTCTCTTGCGCCTGGATGGTCCCGCGCCTCGCCTCTGCCTGGTCAGGCGCAGTGGGCGCGTGGGCAGCTATAACGCGCGCTGGGCGGGTATTAGCGGCTTCATCGAGGACGGTGTCTCGCCTGAAGAACAGGCCCGCACAGAAATCCGCGAGGAGACCGGTTTGCAAGCAGCACAGATACGCCTGCTCACGCGCGGCGCAGTTGTAGAGCACATCGATGAGCAACTGGGCCGTCGCTGGCTGGTGCACCCTTTCCTGGTGGAAGTGCTGGACCCAGAGGCTATCAAATTGGATTGGGAGGCCGAGGAAATGCGCTGGCTCGCCCCCGAAGAATTGAGCAGCTATGAGACGGTGCCGAAGTTGCAGGAGGCTTTCCTCTCGGCCTCTAACGGCACCCAGATAGAGGAATAGTCGTAAAGGCAGACAGAAGCGTTATTCACACGCTTCTGTCTGCCTTTACGACTATTCCTCTATTCTCTCGATAATTGTGGCAATGCCCTGACCGACACCGATACACATGGTAGCCAGGCCGTAGCGCGCACCGCGCCTCTCCAGTTCGTGCAGCAGAGTGGTGACGATGCGCGCGCCGCTGCAACCCAGGGGGTGGCCCAGCGCGATAGCTCCGCCGTTGACGTTGAGCTTCTCCTGGTCAATCTCCAGTTCGCGTACACAGCGCAACACCTGGACCGCGAACGCCTCGTTCAGTTCGATCAGGTTCATATCATTGATGCTCAGGCCAGCGCGCTGTAAGGCTTTGCGCGAGGCTGGGATAGGCCCCAGACCCATGTAGGCAGGGTCCACACCCGCCACAGCGCTGGCAACGATGCGCGCGCGTGGACGCAGGCCGAGCTGCTGTGCCCGACTGGCCGCCATCAAGACCAGTGCAGCAGAGCCATCGTTGATGCCTGATGAATTGCCCGCAGTGACGCTACCACCCTTGCGGAAAGCTGGTTTGAGCGTCGCCAGCTTCTCCAGCGTTGTGTCCGGGCGTGGTTGCTCGTCCTGGGCGACCACAAGAGGCTCGCCTTTTTTCTGCGGCACGCTGACCGGCAGGATCTCATCAGCGAAACGCCCGGCCTGCTGGGCCGCCACGGCTCGCTGGTGGCTGAGCAGCGCGTACGTATCCTGTTCCTCGCGGCTCACGGCGTATTTCTCAGCCACGTTTTCCGCAGTCTCGCCCATACCATAGGGATGGTACATGGCGGAGAGCTTCGGATTGATAAACCGCCAGCCCAGAGTCGTGTCCTGCAATTGCATATCGCGGCCAAAGGCACTCGCAGACTTGCCCAAAACAAAGGGGGCGCGCGTCATGCTCTCAACACCACCAGCGACAAACGTCTCGCCCGCGCCAACCGCGATAGCCTGGGACGCGCTGTTAATGGCCTGCAAGCCCGAACCGCAGAGCCGATTGACGGTTTGGCCACCGACATGCGTGGGCAGACCAGCCAGCAGCAGCGCCATGCGGGCGACGTTGCGGTTATCCTCGCCCGCCTGGTTCGCGCAACCCAGAATGACATCTTCAATACTCTCCGCTTCGATGCCCGCTCGCCGCACCGCTTCGGCGATCGTCAACGCAGCCAGATCGTCGGGACGCACGTCCTTTAAACTGCCGCCATAGCGCCCAATCGGGGTGCGCACTGCTGAGAGGATAACCGCATCTTCCATAGGATTCCTCCTTGCCGCCTGGGCAACATACTTACTTGCCTTGAAATTTGGCTGAACGTTTTTCCACGAAAGCCTGCATGCCCTCGCGCATATCTTCTGTGGCAAAGAGCAGGAAGAAGTTCTTGCGTTCGCGCTCCAGACCCTCTTCCAAAGAGGTTTCGAAAGCCGCCAGCACCGATTCTTTGGCCAGACGCGCCGCGAGCGGAGCCTTGGCCGCGATCTCTTTGGCCAGCTTGAGCGCCTCGCTCAGATGCTCGCCCTTCGGCACCACGCGGTTGACCAGCCCGTGTGCCGCCATTTCCTGCGCGGTAAATTGTTTGCCCGCCAGAACCATCTCCATCGCCACAAATTTGCCCAGCGTGCGCGCCAGACGCTGTGTGCCGCCCGCGCCGGGAATGATGCCCAGATTGATCTCAGGCTGCCCAAAACGCGCGTTCTCAGACGCCACGATCAGATCGCAGTGCATAGCCAGTTCGCAGCCACCGCCCAGCGCGTAGCCACCGACCGCCGCGATCACCGGTTTATGCAGCCGTCGCAACTTCTCCCACGCCTCGAAGCCGCCCAGCAGCATATCAATCGGCGACTTATCGGACATCTCTTTAATATCAGCTCCCGCCGCGAAGGCTTTCTCGCCCGCGCCGGTAATCACCATACATCGAATGGTCTCGTCGCGATCAAACGTGTCCAGCGCGCTAGACAGCTCAGCCACGATCTGAAAGTTGAGCGCGTTCAACTCTTTGGGGCGATTTAACGTTACAATTCCGACTTGCTCATCACGCTCGACCAGAATGTACTGATAGTTCTCTGACATTGCTCTCCTCGCATCAAGCCGTCTCCAACGACGGCGGTATGTTCTCATGGTAAAAATAAGGGTGAGATTTTCAAGGTAATTCAACTACTCGCTTGAGCGGGCTGCGAAACTCGGTGGCCAGGCAATCCATAAAGATCACATCGTAAACCTGATCGCCCAGGCGGGCGGCCTCGCGCTGGCGACCCATCACGCGAAAGCCCGCGCGCGTGTAGGCCCGAACCGCGCGTTCGTTGTAGCCATAGGTGCTGAGCAGGACGTTATGTAACCCCAACACTGTAAAGGCGTAGTCCAACATCAGGATAGTTGTCTCGGTACCGTAACCTTTGCCCCAACAGTCCTTTTCGCCAATTACAATGCCGTACTCGGCGGTGCGCCGGGTCTTATCGATATGACGCAACCCGACATTGCCAATGAAGCGCAAGCTGGCCTGCTCATAAATAGCAAAATTCACAGACCAGGGATCTGTTTCTTTGCTCTGGCGAGCAAATTCCTCCTCAATGCTCTCACGGGTGACCGGGCGAAGGGGGTCGCCTGACATCAAGGTCACCGCGAAATCGTTCTCCCATCTGACAATATCGGTGATCATCTTTTTCTGCATCGGCCCCAGCGCAACTTTGTCGCCGAGAATATTGAGCACAGGTTTCTCACTCTGGAAATCTGTTTCAGTCTGTTCCATGCCTCGCTCTCCCTTTGCTTGCTAAAATTCGTTCAGGCAGCTACTTTAGCATAGATGCGCTGGCTCTGGCAATTCTACTCATCAACCGGGTGGATTACGTGGTCCAGGCTGATCCACAGGCTTTTACTTGGTCGGTAGAACAATAACGGCAAACCTATACAGAGGACCACGCCTATGAGCGCCATAACTGGAATCGAGAAAACCTGGCTGGCCGCGACTGGCAGAGCAACGGCGGCGATCAGCAACTCGGTCACAACCAGATTAATCGCTATTGCGCCGGTATAGTAGCCTGGTTCGCGCTCAAAAACAAACTGGCAGACCGGGCAGCGTTCGTACGTCTTGAAAAATCCCTTGAAAATCTTGCCCTTCCCGCAAACCGGGCAGCGCTGACGTAGCCCCCGCATAAAAAGGACAAGCGGACCTCTTGATGACATCTCTGTACCTCTCATTTTTTTCTCTCTCTCATGATAACAAAAATGAGTGCGCGATGCATCCGTTTCGTCTCTGAAAGGATCTGTGCCGGTTGGACGTGGTGTGGTCTAAAATGCGTGTCACGCATTTTAGACCACACCACGTCCAACCGGCACACGAAGTACAGCGCTAAACCACGCTGGCGGCCCAATCCGGTGTAACATCATCAGGCGGCGGATTGGGCTGGTGATCTAACACTGTGTTCGCACTGGACAGGCGCGAGGCCGGGCGATCTAGCAACGCGTTAATATCGACAACCTGGCGTCGCATCCAGGTTTCAAGGTTCTGGCGCTCAACAATCAGCCGGGCCAGGGTTGCTTTGCTGCGCCGTTCATCGGGTGGGAGCGTCAGCGCCTTATAAAGCGCCTGCGCGGTCTCCCCAACGTCAATAGGAGAGGTAGGTACGGAAGCTTTGCCCAACTGTGGGAAAGCTCCAACAGTGCGCGAGAGTAGCAGCACCCCATGCCTCTGATTGACCGCCGGGCCCTCTTTGGCCACCAGGTTCATGCCGTCAATGATTGGGTTGACGAGCAGGACATCATAGAACTGCATGGCCGCCAGCGCCTGCGTGCGGTCGTTCTGACAAAAGGCCGTGATTGGCTGCCAATCAGACGTGCCATATTTTTTATTGACCTTCTCGATCATTTTCATCACATCAGCCGTGTAGCGTTTGTACTCCGGCAG
>WNFI01226371.1_pt1 | contig 16018 bp, 11 predicted proteins | sample 5400471 | NCBI WGS metagenome assembly WNFI01 (sample SAMN13153348, study PRJNA577476) | soil metagenome | isolation source: 100 cm saprolite on Douglas fir-dominated hillslope | place: USA:California | collected 2013-09-17 | reverse complement strand
TGGAACGACGAGCAGTGGTACCTCTACGGCTGCATGCCGTTCGGCGCGCCGCTTGCGCAGGCGCCCGACGACGCCGCCGGGATGAGCGTGGACAAGGCCTGGTCGACCTACAGCAAGGGCCGCGACGAGGTCATCGTTTCGTACATGGAAGGTGGGGTCAACTGGCGCATCGGCACCAGTTGCGAGCTCAAGGACCGCGCCTATCTCAACAAGGGCGAACTGCCGCTGCCGGAGAACGCCGACGGCAAGACCAGGGCCGACCTCGGTCTCCCCGGCGACCCCTGGGACCTCAACCAGGACGGGATCCAGAAAGGCGTCTTCAACGTCGAGGACTACATCAACGACCCGCGCGTGAAGTCGGCGGTTGCGGGCTTGCACAAGAGCCCCGCCGGCGGGACCTACCTGCACCACGTCTGCGACAACAGCTTGACCGGCATCCCGGTCGATCATGGCGGCACCGACATCACGCCCGAGGACCTCATCGTCGCCTTCGGTCACTGCAAGATCGACCAGCACACTCACCTCGTCATGGGGGCCTTCCCCTGCGACCCGACCCAGCACTTCGACAACGACGGCAACGGCTACGCCAACGACATCAACGGCTGGAACTTCAACCGCGACACCAACGATCCTCAGACCGAGCAGAGCATCTACGGCCACTTCGACGGCGAGTCGGCCCAGCTCGTCGGCGAGGCTGACAACAAGTGGGCGGGCGCTGGGATGTGCCCACTCTGCCGCTACATACCCATCAAGGCCGGTGACGAGGCCATCGACCGTCCCGACCGCGTCGCCGAGGCGATCGTCTACGCGGCCGACAACGGCGTCAAGGTGGCCGACGTCACCACCGCCGCGCTGGGGCTGACGCCCGAGGTCAAGGCGGCCATCGAGTACGGCTGGCGCAAGGGCATGGTGATGGCCTGGGCGTCCAACGACTTCGAGTCCGCTGACCACACGGACGGCATGTTCTACCCCCACGTCTGGCCCGGCAACTCGATCACCGCCGACCACGCCACCAGGGGCGTCAGCCTCGATTGCACCAGCCTGCCGGGCAACCCGGTGAGCTGCCCGGCCTGGTATGCCAGCAACTCGACGTTCATCTCACGAGCTTCGTTGACCTCATATGGACCGCACGCCCTCTTCTCGGTGCCCAACAACGACGGCTCGACTTCAACCGGGATCCCCACCCAGGCCGGGGTGGCCGCGTTGGTGGCGTCTGAAGGCCTCAACGCCGTCGACGCCGGGGTGCTCAGCTCGCAGCTCAATGCCGACGAGATCAAGCAGGTGGTTAGAGCGACCTCGACCTACATCGCCACGCCGGGTCCGCTGTGCCTGACCTGCTTCCAGGGCGTGGCCGGCGCGACCTTCAACATCCAATACGGCTACGGGCGGCCCAACGTCTTCGCCGCGGACAAGGCCGTAGCGCAGGGCCACATCCCGCCGACCGCCGCCATCGCCGGCCCCGATTGGTACCAGGAGGTCGACCCGACCAAACAGTCGACACTCAAGGTCAGCGCCGACGTCGCCGCCCTCCGCTCCAAGACCGGCGCCTACACGTGGGACCTGCAATACGGCCTCGGACCTGAGCCGACGGAAGCCGACTTCAGCGCCGCGGGCCACACGTTTGGCCACGGCAGCGGCGCCGCACCCGCCACCGTAAGCGCCAGTCTCGACCTGTCCGCGATCCCCGCCAGCTTCTCCTCGGGCGCCTACTCGGTGGATCCGACGACCCGCAACTCGATCGAGCGCTACGACGTCACCATCCGCGTCCAGGTTCACGCGGATGACGGCCAGGGTATGGCGCAGATGGGGGAGGACCGGCGCGCCTTCCACCTGCGCCACGATGAGACCGAGCGGCCGGGCTTCCCCGTCCACATCGGCACCTCTGGCGAATCCTCGCCGTCGATGGCGGACATCGAGGGTCGCGGGTGGCTGGACACGATCATCGCCACCGCCGACGGTACCGTGCACGCCATCCGTCCCGACGGTACCGAGGCCCCTGGGTTCCCGGTATTCACCGGCCCCGCACCGGGGATGGACCCAACCTACGACACCAACTATCTGAAGGCGCCGGGCTGGAAGAGCGGGCTGCCCCGATCGCGTGACGGAGGGCTCTCCGCGACCGCGGTGGGGGACCTGCGCCATGACGGCGCTCTCGAGATCGTGATGTCCACGTTCTCCGGCAGGACCTATGCCTGGGACGGCGCCGGCCGGCTGCTGCCGGGCTTCCCGGTGCTCAATGGCAGCCCGTCGCTCTACCACATGTCGGTGCCGCCGCCTGACACCCCCTACTCGTTCGAGCCGGAGAACATCACAGGGGGAGCGCCGGTGCTGGCCGACCTCACGGGCAGCGGCAAACTCGACATCATCCAGGCCGCCGGTGACAACCACGTCTACGCATGGGAGGTGGGGCCCGCCGCCGGGCCCAGCCCCGTCACCCAGGTCCCGGGCTGGCCGGTCTGTGACATCTTCCTGCCGGTGCCGGTCGACAGCTCGTGCGTGGAGAAGGCGCCTCCCGGACAGATGATTCACACCCACGACGGCAAGATCGTGCCCACCCCCGCGATCGTCGATATCAACGGCGACGGCCACAAAGACGTGGTCGTCGGACTGGTCGACACGACCTGGGACAACGGGTCGCCGCTGGGCTCCAACAAGATCACCTCGTACCTCGAGGCCTTCGATCCGCGGGGGACCCACGCATCGCCTTCAGGTGAGCTCTCGGGTTGGCCGGTCGCCATCCCGGGGCTGATCCAGGGCTACGGCGTGGCCCAGGACTTCGTCACCCAGGGGGTCGAGTCGCCGGCGGTCTACGACAGCGGCAGCGGCCCCCAGGCGGTGGTCAACTCCAACCTGTTCCTGCCCACAAAGGTCGACCTCAGGACCGCCTCGGCTGCCCCGGCGCCGTTCGCGGGCGCGGTCCTCGCGCCGATCGCGAGCTCCAACGTCTCGCCGGCCGGGGCCCTGGTCCAGTTCACAACCTCTCCCAGCCTTGGCAACCTACTGGGCCTGGCCACTCCGCAGGCTGTGCAGTCGGGCTCCGCGGCGGGGGAAGTGGCGCTTGGAATCACGCAGACCCCGGGCTTGGGCATCAGGGTGGACAACGGGATCAGTGCCTGGGACACCGGGACCGGGCTGGCCCTGCCGCAATTCACGAACTACGTCCAGGGACTGGCCTTCTTCGGCGCGCCGGCGATTGCCGACGTGACCGGGGATGGGCGCCCCGACATCATCCAGACGGCGGACTCCGGTGCTGTCATGGGATTTGACGGCTCCAACGGACAGGTGGCATCCGGCTTCCCCAAATGGAGCGGCGGCTTCAGTCTCTGGACGCCGGCGGTGGGGGACACCACCGGGTCCGGCACCGTCGACCTGGCCGCCGTTACCCGCGAGGGCTACCTGCACATGTGGAAGACTCCCGGCCTGGCCAGCGCCAACAGGGAAGCCTGGCACTGGCACCAGGACGACTGGAACGACGGGCACTACGGCCAGGACACGCGGCCGCCCGCCGGGATCGCCGACCTCACGGTCACCAATTCGGCGGCCGAGGACGTTCTCAAGTTCACCGCGCCCGGTGACAACTGGAACGAGGGGAAGGCTGCCCGCTACGAGGTGCGCCGCTCCAGCAAGCCGATCACGCAGGACGATTTCGCGGTGGCCACCGCCGTCTCCGTCGGCCGGGCGCCGCGGGCCGCCGGCTCCCATGAGGCCATCACCGTGCCCCACGTCGACGGCGAGGACCACTACGCGGTCCGCGCCATCGACGCCGCCGGCAACATCGGCCCGGTCCAAGTCAGCACCACTCCGGCGGGGATCAGGGTGCACGCGCAGGCTGTGCAAGCCGCCGCCCTGCCATTCACCTCGTCGAGGCGTCGCGACGGAGGAGCGCTGCCGGCGCTTGCCGGCCTGCTCTTGTTGTGCCTGGCGGTGCCGCTGGCAAGACGGGTCACGCGCGGGCTCTGACCTGGCGGCTTGGCGCCGCCGGAGCAGGCTCCTAGGCCAGCTCCCAGTACACCTCGGTGTCGAAGCGCTTGGTCTCGGGGTCGGGATCCCCATAGATCTCCCACGCCACGCCCGTCAGCTGGTGGCCCCGAACGGCGCACCACGCCTTCACCGCCGCGTGCGCCTCCCCCAGGTTGGCGGGCGGACCGGTGTGGCCTGTCGTGGCCGCCTCCCCGGCGGGCAACGTCGATGGCACGCCCCTGCCGGTGGCCGCGAACGAACGGATGACCTGCACCCCAACCTCGACGGCCACCTCCACATCGGGTATGTCGCGGCGGTAGAGCATCACGTTGTGGCCGCCGGCGCGCAGATCGGCCCGGGCGCCGATAAACGTCCACACCTCGTCCAGCATCGTGGGCCACAGGGATGGGAACTCGCCCCACGTGGTGTCCGCCTTGATGACCGCCGTCGGAAAACTCGCTGTCTGCTCCAGGCTGACGCGATAAAAAGGCACGAGGGCGCTAGACCAGACCCTTAAGAGCGGCCTCGATCTCCTCGGGCGCGGTCGGCCCGTCGAACTTGGCGCGAATGATGCCGGTCTTGTCGACGAGGAAGACCCACGGGTCGCTGGTCAGCTTCCACTCGTCGAAGGTGGGCGAGAGGGTCGCCTTGCTGAAGTCGGCGGTGTTGTCCGGGGTGCCGCCTTTGTAGGTCTCGATATGGATGAAGTCGACGCCTCGCGGTTTGTAGGCGGGCTCCAGCGACGCAACCGCCGCCTGCTCCGGCGCGCAGGTCTTGGACTTGCAGAAACCCGGCGAGCCGAAATAGATGGCCAGCGCGTGGTGGGCGGCAAGGGCGGAGGCGATGCTGGTGTAGTGCATGTCGTCGGGCGGCACGCCGGTATCGATCTGGCGGATGTTCGAGACCTGGGACGCGGTCGGGTTCTGGCTCGCCGGAGCCGCCGACCCGACGGCCAGACCGGGGTCGCTGTCGAGGACCTGGAATGCCGCCGTGGTCACGCTGTGCAGGGCTCCCTTGGTCGCGGACACGACCGCGTTGTAGAAGCCGGCGGCGCTCAGGCTCTGACGGATCACGTAGACGCCCTTGTCCTGTAGCAGGGTGCCTTCGTAAGGCGCGTCCATCACCGGCCCCACCGCGGTGGGCTTCCCGCCCGCGGGCAACAGGTAGACCTGGACCTGGACCGTGACGCCGCCTCCCACGGGGACCTGGTTGGAGTCCAGGATGCCGACCGCGAGTCGGCGGCCGGCGCCCTTGACAACACAGGGCGCGCAGTCGCCGGCCGCCGCGTTCACCACTACCGCCTGGAGCGGTGGCACCGATGCCGCGGGCGAGGGCGAACTCCCCGATCCGGCGACGCTGCCGCCGCAGGCGGCCAGCGCGGAGGTCAGCAGCAATGCGCCCAGCAGGCCGCGCCGCCAGCGCCAGTTCACCCCTCCGGTAGAGCCGCTCACCACACCGATACTAAGAACGACAGCAGATGGGAATGAGAATCTGGTTGGCAGCCGCCTGGGCTGCCGTTGGCCTGGGGGCTTGCGGTCTGCCAGGGGCCAGGTCGACAGCCTCGGCCTCGCCGGGAAACCCCGCACCCGACTTCAACCTCGTTGGGGTCGACGGGGCACGCCACTCGCTGTCGAGCTATCGCGGACGGGTGGTGGTGCTGAACTTCTGGGCCACCTGGTGCATCCCCTGTCGCGCGGAGATGCCCGACCTTGAGCACGAGGCCCGCCTTCACCGCACCGACCCGGTGTCGATCGTGGGCGTCGACTGGAAGGAGTCCGCCGGCCAGGTCACCGATTTCACCGCCGGTCTGGGTATCAGCTACCCCATGTTGTTGGACACGGACGGCCAGGTCTACGCCCGCTATCGGGTCTCCGCGCTGCCGACGACCTTCATCATCGACGCCCGCGGACGGCTGGTGAAGTCGCGCATCGGAATCGCCGGTCGCGACGAGATCGAAGTCGAGATCAAGGCCGCCCAGCGCACCTGAGCCGGGCCGGCGCAGAGCCACAAGCACCTCCCGCGATACGACTGCTGGTTACCCGGCATTCGGTTCTGGGAAATAATGAATCGATACACAATGTTGACAAGGACAATGTTGCTGTCTACAATGAAGGCATGACGTCACTTACCCCGCCACCGCTGCCCCCCCTGGAATCGCTGGTTCCGCCGTCTCGTTTCGAGACCGACGAGGCAGGCTACATGTACGACGCCTCCTTCCGTGAAAACGTCGCCCGCTACGCGCGGCTGGAGGGAGAGAAGCTGCTTCGCGCCGAGGCTGTCCGTGCGATGGTCATGGCCACCAAACGCCTGGACCACGCCATCGAAGAGCAGCTCGAGGACCTGGGCATCAGCTACGGCCAGTACAAGGCCCTGATGTGCATCAAGAACTTCGGTGGTGGCGGTACCCAGATGAACACGGTGGCGGGGTTCCTGTCGGTGACTCCCCGCAACGTCACCGGGCTGGTCGACAACCTGGAGGCGTCCGGGCTGGTCGAGAGGGTCCCGGATCCCGCTGATCGGCGCGCCACCATCGTCCGCGTCACCTCAAGCGGTGACGCTGCCGCGGTTCGCGCCCGGCGCGTCCATGAGGCGATGGTGGGCAAGCTCGTGGGAATCCTGAGCCAGGAAGAGATGTTGCAGCTGAGACACCTCAGCACCAAGCTGCTGCGCGCCGTCGAGGAGCTGTCGGCCGGAGATAGGAGGAGGACCAATGGCTGAGACCTTGACGAGGGACGAGCTACCCCGGGAGCGGGAGCTGGCGGAGCGCCACGACCGCCTGGAAACCGGCCAATCGGCCGAGGAGGCCCTCGAGGAGCACCACGGCATTGACCGGCGCATGATCACCTTCTTCGGGATCATGGCCGCGATGTTCCTGGCCGCCCTCGATCAGAGCATCGTGGGGACCGCGCTTCCGCGGGTCGTCGGCGACCTCAAGGGTTTCGATCGCTACACCTGGGTGACCACTGTCTACCTGCTCACCAGCACTTCCGTGGTGCCCATAGTGGGCAAGCTTTCGGAGCAGCTAGGGCGGAAGCGGGTCTTCCTCACCGGCATCATCGCCTTCCTGGCCGGCTCGGCCCTCTGCGGCGTATCCCAGGACATGACCCAGCTGATCCTCTTCAGGGGCTTTCAGGGCATCGGCGGCGGCATCCTGACGGGGACTGCGTTCGCCGTGATCGCGGACCTTTTCTCGCCCGCCGAGCGCGCCAAGTACACCGGCATGGTGGCCGGCACCTTCGGCATCGCCAGCGTTGTCGGGCCCCTGGTCGGCGGCTTCCTGACCGATGGACAGCACTTTGGCCTGGTCAATATCACCACCAACTGGCGCTGGATCTTCTACGTCAACGTGCCGGTCGGCGCCGTCGTGATGGTGGCGCTCTTCTTCACCTTCCCAAGCCTGCGCCGGATTGGAACCCATCCCAAGATCGACTACATCGGCGCCCTCGGTATCGGCGGTGGCGCCGCCATGCTGACCCTCGGCGCGTCGCTGGCGGGCACCAACGACTGGGGCTACGCGCCGGTCTGGTACTGGCTGATCGCGGGCCTGGTGCTTCTGGTCGCGACGGTTTTCTACGAGGCCCGGCAGTCTGAGGCCGTGGTCCCGCCCCAGCTCTTTCAGAACTCGATCTTCACGGTCTCGGTGCTGGTGACCTTCATCACCGGCGTGGGGATGTTCGGCGCGATCATCTACATTCCCCTGTTCCTGCAGGCGGTGGTGGGCGTGAAGGCGACCAACTCCGGCCTGCTGCTGCTGCCCTTGATGGCGGGCATGGTCGTGGGCAGTATCGGTGGCGGCCAGATCCTCAGCCGCACCGGAAGGTACAAGACGCTGGTGGTGATCGGGATGATCTCGATGACCCTCGGCATGTACCTGCTGACCACGCTGACCGTCGACACCACCCAGTTCGAGGTTGGCCGCGACGTGGTGTTCTTCGGCTTCGGCCTGGGGCTCAGCTTCGCAGTCTTCAACGTCGTCGCGCAGAACGCCGTCAAGGCGCAGTACATCAGCTCCGCCACCAGCGTGCTGCAGTTCTTGCGCCAGATCGGCGGCACCCTGGGCCTGGCCGTGTTGGGCTCGATCGTCAACCAGCAGCTGAAGGTCAAAATGGCCGCCGACGTTCCTGCCGCGGCCCTGGCCAGGGTTCCGGCGGGTCTTCGCGCCCAGATCACGAATCCGCAGGCACTCTTCAGCAACTCCTTCGACAAGGTCTTCGCGGCCATCCCCGGCCTCAGAGACGGCGTCAAGCTGGCGCTGTCCGACTCGATCCATGTCGCCTTCGTCCTCGGGCTGGCGGCCTTGATCGTGGGTCTGGCGCTGACCTTCTTCATCAAGGAGATCCCGCTGCGGACGACCACCGCGGCCCAGGACCGGGCCGCCGCCCGCGCCGAGGCCCTGGCCGGCTAGAGCAACCTACTGGCGCCCGACACCATCCCGCGAGAGGGCCGGTTGGTCCCCCAAGGAGCTGCCCATCCCTAGCGTGCCGGGGCCTACCCCTCTAACGAAAGCTTCACACCGCGGCGCGAAAGTAGCTACATCCCCTCCCTTCCTCGAGGCCTCTCGAACTACCCTGGAAGCTCGCTTCCTGGACCCAGACGAGAGGCCTCTTTTCTTGCACCGCGAGGCCGCCGGAAAAGCACCGCCGGTAGGATTGCTGACGAGATGCCCGAAGTCAGGCCCTTCTCGGCCGCAGGCAGGAGCGCCAACCTGGCCGACCTTGCCGAGGTCGACCTGGACCTGCTCGTCATCGGAGGTGGCATCACCGGCGCCGGTGTCGCTCTCCAGGCGGTCCAGGCGGGCTATCGGGTCGGGCTGGTGGAGGCCCGTGATTTCGCCTCCGGGACCAGCAGCAGGTCCAGCAAGCTGGTCCACGGCGGAATCCGATATCTCGCCCAGGGCGACGTTGGATTGGTGCACGAAGCGTTGCAGGAGCGCAGGCGCCTGATCAGCCTCTTTCCCGACCTGGTCTCGCCTCTGCCGTTCCTGATGCCGATCCCCCGTAGCCTCGGCAAGGCCGCCACCCTGGCGGCAGGCTTCTGGACGTACGACGCCCTTTCCATCGGGTCGGGCTTTCCTCGACACAAACGGATCGGGATCGAGGAAGCACGCCGGATGGCGCCGGCGCTGCGGCGCAGCGACATCCGCGGGGCCTGGAAGTACTGGGACGCCCAGACCGACGACGCGGCCCTGACGGTTGAGGTGGTCCGTCGAGCCGCGGCCACGGGCGCCCTCGTCGCCAACTACGCCGCGGTGACAGCGGCGGCGCGAACCGACGACGGCTGGCGCGTGAGCGTCCACGACTCGATATCGGCCGCCGGCCTTTCGGTGCGGTGCCGCTGGCTCGTCAACGCCAGCGGCGTATGGGCGGAACAGGTCGAAGGGCTGGCCGGGCGCCAGCCCAAGTCCCACGTCCGCCCCAGCAAGGGCGTCCACGTGTCGCTGGCGGCGGAAACGCTGCCCATCGAGGCGGCCCTGATCTTCCCTGTCGGTGACGGACGGGTCCTCTTCGCGGTCCCCTGGCATGACCACGTGATCGTCGGCACCACGGACAATGATTACGAAGGGGACATTGTCGCCCCAGGCTGCACTCCGGCCGAGGAGGCCGACGTGCTGGCAGCGGTCAACCGCTTCTTCGGCCTCGACCTCGGCCCCCAAGCCGTGCTCAGCCGGTGGGCCGGCGTGCGTCCCCTGGTGAGCACCGGGAAACCGGGTGATAAGAAGGTGGCGACCAAGGACCTCAGCCGCAAACCCCAGATCCAGCTCGACGGAGAAGGCCTGCTGACGGTCACCGGTGGAAAACTGACGACCTTCTGGCGGATGGCCGAGGATGCGCTCAAACTGCTGCCCCCGCCGCCCCTGTCCAACGGCACGCACGCCCCCGCGTCGCGGGCGCCGTTGGTGCCCGAGGAGTGGGACCAGGATCCGCTGCCCGGAGCCGCCGGCTACACCGTGGGTGACGTCCGCCGGGCTTGTGACGATGGCATGGCGATGCAGTTGGAGGACGCCCTCAGCCGCCGGCTGCGGCTCAGCTTCCTCGACGTCGGGGCCGCCCTGGCGGCAGCGCCGGAGGCGGCCCGCATGATGGCGTCACGGCTCGGCTGGTCCGACACGACACCGCACCTGGAGCGCTACCGCGCCCACCTCGCCGGCGAGTTCGCCAGTCCGGTGGCCGAGACGGTCGTCGAAGCCTGAGGCACCGCGCGGCCGTGGTCGCGTCAAGTTGCTGTCACCTAATCGTGGTCGGATCGCGGGGCGCTTTGGAGGGACCGCCGATCTAGGCTCAGGAGGTGCTGTTTGGTTCGGTGCTCAACCGCCCTCTTCTGCTCGGCGCGACAGCGTCTCTGCTGGTGCTTTCGGGCTCCACCTCGGTGCTCGGCGCCAGCGCCTCCCCGTCGGCCGGCGCCTGCCCGTCGTTCCCCGCGAACAACGTCTGGAACACCGACATCTCGGGCCTGCCGCTGCATTCCAGCAGCGCCGCCTGGGTCGGCAACATGGGCGGCCCTTCTCATCTGCTGCATCCCGATTTCGGCCCCTCCGGCGGTTACCCGTATGGCATCCCGTTCAACATCGTCGATTCGAGTCACCCCAAGATCAACATCAGCTTCCAGTACAGCGATGAAAGCGACCACGTGCCCTATCCGTTCGGGTCGGACACCTCGATCGAGGGTGGGCCGGGCGCCACCGGAGACCGCCACGCCATCATGATCGACCAGAGCACCTGCACCCTGTACGAGCTCTACAACGCCTACTACAACGGGGCCACCAGTTCGACCGCGGGCTCTGGCGCGACCTGGAACCTCGCCGGAAATGCCCTCCGACCGGCGGGCTGGACGTCGGCCGACGCCGCCGGTCTGCCGATCTTCCCTGGCCTGCTCCGCCTCGAGGAGGTCAACTCGGGCTCGGTCCAGCATGCCATCCGGTTCACCGCGCAGCAGACCGACCGCAGCTACCTCTGGCCCGCCCGGCACCAGGCCGGCGCCGCCAGCGATCCGTCCCTGCCGCCGATGGGGGCGCGCTTTCGTCTCCGCGCCGGGTTCGACACCTCGCACTTCAGCGCGGCCACCCAGGTCGTGCTCAAGGCGATGAAGCACTACGGCCTGATCCTCGCCGACAACGGCTCCAACTGGTACTTCCAGGGTGCCGCCGAGACCGGCTGGAGCGACACCATGATCTCGGAGCTGAAGACGATCCCGGCGGGTCAGTTCGATGCTGTCGATGAATCCACGCTGATGATCGATCCCGACTCGGCACAGGCACGCCAGCCGGCCGGCCCGCCCGCCAGCCAGCCGCCGCCACCGCCCCCTGCGCGCCCAGCGCCAATCGTGGCCGCGGCACCGTCTTCGCCGCCTTCGGCCAGCCCCTCGCCCGCGGATGCCGCCGCCGCCACGCCGGGCGACGCCACCCCCTACATCTCCGGCCGGGGAGCGCTCGCCGAGCCCTCGCCGCGGCTGCCGGCCGCGACCGCCAGAAGCCTCCCGGGCGACCACTCTCGACCGCCCCTACTCCTACTCCTACTCCTGCTCCTGCTGCCGGCGGCCTTGCTGGTGGCCGGTGCCGGGTGGTGGCTGCGATGGCGGCGCCGCAGCCACGGAATCAGCCCTTTGAGCCCTCTGTCTTGAACCTCGACCGGCGCAGGAACGCCGTCAATCCGAAAACCAGGAAAGCCAGGTAGGTCGTGAGCTGCAGTGCGGTGGGGGAGGCGGCGTAGCCAAGCAGGCCGTGCAGGACGTCTCCGGTGATGCTGTTGTCGGCGATGAGGCCGCCCGTGTCCCACAGCCGCACGTTGGCTCCGGGAACCACGCCCAGGGTCTGCAGGTTCTCGACCATGTTGGCCAGCAGCCCGGCCGCCACCACCATCAGGGCGGCGCCGACCACGGTGAAGAAGCGGCTGATGTTGAGGCGGATGCCCATCCTGTAGATCGCCACCGCGATCCCCAGAGCCACCAGCAGCCCGGCGCCGGCGCCGATCACCAGCTGCCAGGCGGTGTTCTGGAACGCGATCGCGACCATGAAGATCGAAGTCTCGAGGGCTTCCCTACCCACCGTGACCAGGGCCGCCGTGAAGAGGGCAATCCCCGATCCGGCGGCCACCGCGCTGGTCACCTGGGCTCGAAGATCGATTGCCAGGCGGCGGGCGTGGCGCTTCATCCAGAACGTCATGTACGTCAGCACCACCACCGCCAGGCCGAAGGTGCCGGTCTCGAACCAGGTCTGCTGCCGGGAGCCGATGAAGTTCGACCGGATCGTCAGGAAAAGGCCCACGCCGACCAATGCCGAGACGCCCACCGCCACCGCGGCTCCCGCCAGGACCCAGCGGAAAAGGTCGCGTCTGCCGCCGGCGGCGAGGTAGGTCAGCAGGATGGCGCAGATCATGCTGCCCTCAATGCCCTCGCGGAGGAATATGAGGAAGCTACCTGCCATGGTTGGAGCGCGACTTGCGCGCGGTCATCGCCATCACTTAGGGTGAACTATATCAATGGGTAAGGGTGTGCTAAGTCGGGAGGGAGGGGCGAGCGGTGTCGAGTCTCAGACCGTCAGCCGCTACCTGGAGGCGATTTACTACATCGACGCCGAGGGCGAGCGCGTCAAGGCCGCGCGGCTGGCGGAGTGGCTGGGGGTGTCTCAGCCTACCGCGGGCGCGACGCTGCAGAGAATGGTGCGCGACGGCCTGGTTGCGATCTCGTCGGCCAAAGATGTCAGCCTGACGGCGCATGGGCGTCAGCAGGCGGCCGCCGTGGTGCGCCGGCACCGGGTGGCCGAGCGCTGGCTGACTGATGTTCTGGGGCTGGATTGGCTGGCCGCTGACGAAGAGGCCGGCCGCCTCGAGCACGCCCTGTCCGACGCCGTCACCGACCGCCTCTACAAGCTGATCGGCGAGCCCCGCACCTGCCCCCACGGAAACCCCATCCCGGGCGCCGCCGCCGACGGTAAATCCGAGCGCGCCCTGCGCGACCTTCCGCCCGGGGCGCGCTCCAGGATTCGCCGGGTTTCAGAGGTCGCCGAGCATGAGACCCCGCAACTGCTAAATTTCCTGGAGGGCGCGTCGCTGCGGCTGGGGGCCGAGGTCAAGAGCGTTGAGGTCAACGCGGGGGCGGGCACGCTGACGGTGGAGGTGAAAGGCCGGCCTGTGGCGATGTCGCTGCAGGTCGCGGGGAAGATTTGGGTCGAATGATCAATGTCACAGGTTGTACACAGGGTAATGACATTTTTTATGCGCACCGTATGGTGGTTGTGTGAGCGTCGTTGTGATCCGATCCTTGGCGGTCCCGGACGACGACGTCAAGCTGACAAAGGTCTTTCTTGACTCGCGCCAGGCCGCCCGCGTCGCCGAGCAGTGGTCCAAGGAGGGCTACCGCGTCGAGGTCGTCGACCTGCGCAGCCGCAGCAGCAAGACGCTGACTTCCGCCAAGCGGGACCCCAATTTCCCGGCGCGCCCGCAGCAGACCCCCTCGAAGAACTAGTTTCGTTCACCGGTCGCGGGTTTAGGTGGGCCCGCCGCCGCCTAACGGAGGGCGCGACTCAGACGGGGTAGACGCCGTGCTTGCGCTCCGAACGCACTCGGAAGCGCGTGGCGTACAGCTCGAAACGCTTGATCAGCTGATCACGGAGTATCCCCGGCTCGACGACGTCGTCGACGATCAGCTCCGCCGCCAGCTTGTAGATGTCGACGTCCTGGCTGTACTCGTCCTCCAGCTCCGCTCGTCTGGTCGTGGCTTCGGCCTGACTCAATCCTTCCAACTTCTTGGCGAAGACGGCGTTGACCGCCGCCTCGGGGCCCATGACCGCGATCTTGGCGGAGGGCAGCGCCAGGGTGCAATCGGTGTCGTACGCCGGCCCTGACATGGCGTAGAGCCCGGCCCCATAAGCCTTGCGTACGATCACCGAGATCTTTGGCACCGAAGCCTCGCTGACGGCGCTGATCATCTTGGCGCCGTGGCGGATGATCCCGGCGCGCTCGACCGCGGTGCCGATCATGAAGCCGGGCACGTCGGCGAGGAACAGCAGGGGAATGTTGAAGGCGTCGCACAGCCAGATGAAGCGCGCGGCCTTGTCGGCTGAGTCGACGAAGAGGACGCCGCCTTTTTGCATCGGCTGGTTGGCGAGCAGGCCGATCGCGCGGCCGTCGAGACGGGCGAACCCGGTGAGCAGCTCTTTGGCGTAGAGCTTCTTGATTTCCAGGAAGCTGCCTTCGTCGACGATCGCCTCGACGACCTTGCGCATGTCGTACCCCTGGTTGGCGGCCTCTGGCACGATCTCGTCGATTGCCTTCGCACGCGCCGCCGTCGGCAGCGCTGTCACCGCCGCCGGCTCCTCCCGGAAGCTCTGCGGCAGGTAACCGAGATAACTCCGCGCCACCTCGATGGCCTCGGCGTCGTCGGCGACCAGGAAGTCCCCACAGCCGCTGACGGTGCAGTGCATGCGCGCCCCGCCCATCTCCTCCAGAGTCACCTTCTCGCCGACGACGACCTCGGCCATCCGGGGCGACCCCAGGTACATGCTGGCGTTGCCCTCGACCATGATCACGACGTCACAGAAGGCGGGTATGTAGGCGCCCCCGGCGGCGGAGGGGCCCAACAGGACACAGACCTGCGGTACACGCCCCGAGAGCATCACCTGGTTGCGGAAGATCCTGCCCGCGTGGCGGCGGCCGGGGAACATCTGCACCTGGTCGGTGATGCGCGCCCCGGCGGAGTCCACCAGGTACAGAATCGGGACCAGCAGCCGCTCCGCGGTCTCCTGGATGCGGAGGATCTTTTCCACCGTCCGGGCGCCCCAGGAGCCGGCCTTGACGGTGGGGTCATTGGCCATCACGCATACCGGACGGCCGGAGATCCTGCCAACGCCGGTGACCACGCCATCCGCGGGCAGGTCGTCGGCGAGCACGTTGGCAAACAGCCCGTCCTCGACGAACGACCCCTGGTCCAAGAGCAGCTCGAGGCGGCGGCGCACGGGGAGCTTGTTCTGCTCCGCGAGCCGCTCTCGGTGCCGCGCGCCGCCGGCCAGAGCCTTGGCCTTCAACCGCTCCTGTTGCTCGTCGCGGCTCTCCTCCCGGCCGGCGGGCTCCTCACTCATCTGGCGGCGGTCCCGGTGGCCGGCGAGACGGCCAGCCATGGCGCCGGCCCGGCTCGATGCAGCTTGCCCGGCAGCTCCTCACCCAGAGCAGCCTCCAGATCGACGGCCGCCTGGGCCAGCTTGCCCACGTCGACGCCGGTGCTAAAGCCGAGGTCTTCGACCATCGCGAGCATGTCCTCCGAGCACACGTTTCCAGTCGAATTGGGCGCGAACGGGCACCCTCCGATACCACCGATCGAGCCCTCGAGATGGCGCACGCCCGCCTCCAGCGCGGACTCGGCATTGGCGACGCCGAGGCCGCGCGTATCGTGGAAATGCATCGCGACGTCGACGCCTGGAAATCGCTGCAACGCCAGCTCCGACAGCGCGGTTACGCCGGCGGGCGCGGCTACCCCGATGGTGTCGCCGAACGACAGTTCGGAGACCCCCAGGTCCGCCACCCTGGCGGCGACCTCGATCGCCTGCTCGGGCGTTACCGGACCGTCGTAGGGGCAGCCCCAGGCGACGCTGATCGACGCGTCAACGCGCACGCCCACCGGCGCGGCGGAGTCGACCACCGCCTTGATATTGGCCAGGGTCTCGGCGACGCTGCGGTTGAGGTTGTGCTGGTTGAACCCATCGGTGACACCGACGTTCACCAGCACGTTGGTGAGCCCGGCCTCGACGAAAGCCAGGGCGCGCTGGAAGCCGGCCAGGTTGGGCACCAGGACCCGCACCCGAGCCATGGTGTCGCGGCCTCGAGACGCGAGCTCGCCAAGGACGTTCTCGGCGTCGGCCAGCTGGGGCACCCATCGAGGTGACACCATCGACGTCACCTCGACCCGCGGCACGCCGGCGCCGAGGGCGTCGTCAATCAGCGCGATCTTCACCGCGGTCGGCACCGGGTCTGGCCAGTTCTGAAAGCCGTCCCGTGGCCCGACCTCGACGAACCCCACCCGCTCGCCGCCAGGGCTGATGCTCAACGGCCCTTGAACTCCGGCTCCCGCT
>WNFI01133588.1_pt1 | contig 16023 bp, 16 predicted proteins | sample 5400471 | NCBI WGS metagenome assembly WNFI01 (sample SAMN13153348, study PRJNA577476) | soil metagenome | isolation source: 100 cm saprolite on Douglas fir-dominated hillslope | place: USA:California | collected 2013-09-17 | reverse complement strand
ATGTCATTGATTTCCGGCCAGAATCGGAAGCTCATCGCTATGGAGTATCTCGTAGATCGCACGGTGAATTGGATTGCAATTAGCAGTCACGATGGCGTCATTGCGGAGCGAATGTCTCAAGGCCGGAGATGGCATCAACTTCGAGAACAAGATTGTTCTTTCGATTGCCATACGAATTGCTGCTGAGCGATTTATGGTAGCAAAAATTAACGACGCCAAATTTGTGTCCAGCATTGATTGCAATCAGACGTTCAAGCTATTGGCAAAATTCAAGGAGCTATTCAGCGACGAAGTTGGCCCCACAGAAACCATCCAGCGAGTCGTGCTCATGACGCCGGAGAACATTCACCTCAATTCGTTCATGTATGAGCCGATCTTGGATATGTCTGACGAGCATTTGAGGAAGCTCTATAAGGACGTACTCGACCTGAACTGAGGCGCTAAGTTGAAGCCAAATAGGGTTTCATGGGTCTATGCCAAGAAATCACTGACCCGACGTTGCAGGCGCCTCGCGTCCTTTAGTTCGCATTCCCAAATCACTAGCGGCTTCCACCCCAGTGCGGTCAGGGCCTCCAAATTCTTCTTATCGCGTGCCTGATTGCGCTGAAGCTTCGGCACCCAGTAAGCGGCATTCGATTTCGGCGTGTGCGCAATATTGCAGGCGTGAGCATGCCAGAAGCATCCGTGGACAAAGATCACTTTGCGCCGCGAGACAAACACGATGTCAGGTTTCCCCGGAAGGTCCTTTCTGTGCAGCCGGAAACGGAAGCCCATCCCGTGAACCATGCTGCGTACTGCGAGCTCGGGAAGCATCCCCTTGCTGCGGATATGGCGCATGTTCTCACTGCGGTCCACGGCTCACAGCTCCGCAATGATGGCTTGCTCGTAGACCTTTGCGGGCGGCAGGTTGCTGGGAGCGGTAAAGGCAAGAGCGACCTGGTCAATGGTCGTAGTCGATTGCCCGCCAAGTTCGAGTGCACGGATCTGGCCGTCAGGGACGGGAGGCCCTACGTCGTACCACATCAAAGTCACCGACCCCGCCTGCTGATGAATTTCCTCCAGCTTGCCGCCAAGGCGCTCCGCTATCTTGTTGTAGACCGGCGTCGGGCAGATGAAGAAAAGCCCCTTCTGGCAAAGCGGCTCGCGTCGCAGCACATGGCCCTTGTAGATGATCTGCGCCAGAATGCGTTTGTTGACGTTCTCCCAATTCGGACCCGCTGTGCTGTTGCCCTTAAATGCGTTGCCCTCCAAATAAGCCTTACGTTCCGCACGGTAATTCCCGGTGGTATCGATGGACTGCACCTCGATGGCGACAAAACCGAGGAGCTTGGGGACCGCCAGGCGCCTCTAGGAATATGGAGCGGCATCGAGCCCCACAACTCCGTCGATAATTTTCTCTAACTTCTTGTTGCCAATCCGTAAGGGCGCTCGAATCGCCAGTTTTCCCTGAAGATTTCAAGTAAGCTTTGCTATCACACCTCAGGAATGCCTCAAAAATATCGTTCGTAATCATGCGACCGATTATAGATTTTGACTACTTAAAGCGGTGATCACGCCTTCTGCTCGGAAGGACACCTGAGTTCTGCTTCAGAGGGCGGCAATTTGAATCTGTCGAGACGGCCTACCCCCACGGTTTGCCTTTCGTCTTCCTCACGTGCAAGTTTGGCCTGGATAAAGTCGGCGGCTTTTTGGGCCTGCGAAGCGGCGAAAACAAGCAACCGCGAATCCGATTTCAGCCGTGCAATCCACGTCTTTAGATAGGCGGCGGAGTTCTCAAGAGTCTTCTGCTCGATTCCCGCGATGCCGCAGAGCATGGCGGCGGTCATCTCTGCCATGAGTTCCTCCTTCGAGTAGGACTCCGAGCCAAAGGAACCCGGGTTATCGAAGTTCTCTCGGTGCAAGCGTTTTGCGTGCCCCGTGCTGTGGGCTAGTTCGTGAAATTCAGTGGCGTAATACTCTTCCGAGGAGTGAAAGAGACTGCGTGCCGGCATACCGACCACGTCGCTGCTAGGTGAATACCACGCTTTATCGGATTGCTCGAACGCTGGCGGGTTCGGCATGTTCGACACGAGTTGTTCGCACGTTTCGATGGGATCGTTGCTGCGCGCCTCCTGCAGAAGAGAAGCGGGGATGTCGATCCCTTCCGTCTGCGCGAAGTTGAAGACGCTGTAATACCGGAGCAGAAAAGGCCGGGAAGTCTCTTTCTTGCCGTCCTGAGTGGGCGTCTCTTGCTCTTCGCCAACGTTCCAGAAGATGACGGGGGAAGACTTCTCGCCCTTGCGAATCCTCCCGCCCAGCTTCGTTGCCTGATTGAAGGTAAGCCAGAATCGTGACGGGAACCCCTGCGAGGCAAGGGTAAAGACATTGAGTCCCCGATACTCTTTTTGCGTAATGAGGTTTGCGGGAGTTTGACAGGTCCACGGCTTGCGCCAGGGAGCCACGCCGGATTCAAGTTGCTTGATGATTCTCTCGGTGACGATTTCATAGACGCTTGGCATTGCGTTCGCTCCAGTGTGAGTTAGTGCTTTCAGGCCCTTTCAGGGCACAAAAAAACAACATGCTTTACTGGAGGCGGGTTCTGGCCGTGGTACGCGGCTGTCAAGCCCCGAAGCGCATTTCAGCGCAGCCAGGAGGGGCGCGGAAGCGAGCACGGTTGGGGTATGCCGAGCGGAGCTGCACAAGCGGGCTTTACAGTAGGGAGCGGACTACGGCCTATTTTGCGCCGAGTAAAGTATGTGAGAGTTAAGCGACATCCGGAGCTTATGAGAACGGGGCCACGGTCACTGTCGATAGAAACTATTTGAAGGGACTCGACCCGTACTCCTTAAAGCGCTTGTGCAGAATATATGGCACGGAAGCCGTAAATTCTCGCCTCGCGGAAGGGTAAGAGCTAATCACAATTCGAACATCCCGCAGCCACACATTTTGCAGATGGGCGGGTAGCTAGCGCAGCAGAGGCAACGCGAATGAAAGGTTTCATATTTTAAGTAGTTCACGGCCTAGAGCCGAAGGAGAACCACAATGCAATCACCAGAAGATGTAGTAAGAGTTTTTGATGAGTTCATAAGAGGCTTTGCATCCCACGACCTCATTCTTGATGCGCAATCGGAAGCGGCAAAGCAGAATGCGTCGTTGCTGCTCGAATACGTCGTCAAGAAATATAGCTGGGTGACCATCAGCTACTTGCAAGAGGCCGACCAAGTGTTGGGCGCTAAGTTGATTCGCTACGCTGCTCCTAAAGTGAAGACAGCGGACGAACTGGCGCAAGAAGAAGTTCTTCGCCAGAACCGCGACTACTTGGATTCCCTCAAGCCCCAGCCGGATTTCAGCGCGAAGATGCGTGAAGTGCAGCGCAAGAAGGATGAAGAGAAAGCGACGAAGGCGCAAGCCGACGCGAAGGGTCAACTCGCTGTCGCTATAGCAGGCTACCAGTGCTACCGATTGAATGGCGCAGGCATCGACTACACGGCAACCGAGATGGTGCAGAAGGAATTGAACACCGTCGTATCTCGCCTCCCCAATGGGCAGCGCGACTACGTTCGCAATCTCGCAGCGGTGAAGCAGATTATTCTGGAATTGCCCGACCATCCACAAGTCGAGGCTGTCGGACGCATTCTTGAAAGCATCAACGCTCGCTCCGTCAAGTCCCACCAACCAAAAGACTCTTTTGGGGACGAGGTAAGGGAAGTGGGCAAGCTGGGCGGCCTTCGATGAGGGACAAGCAACCTCCGCCATTCACAATTGACTAACAAGCCGTCCGAGAGGGCGGCTTTCCCATTTCCAATCGCGCCACGCACGGCGTGAAGAGAGGAGAGATGACGAAGCGACAGGCAAAACGCAAGGCCGCGCACCATGCTGCGTACTACCGCAAGAATCGCAAGAGGCTTTTGAGGGTGTCAGCGGCGTGGTACCGCAAGAACCGCAAGAAAATCCTGACGAGCGCAGCGGCATATCACCGCAAAAATCGCAAGAAAATCCTGAAACAACGAAAAGAGCACCACAAGACAATGGTCGCAAGACACGCCCGTCTGTTACGACGCCACAAAAAGCAGCTTGCACCGAGAGGCATCAAAGGCCAGCCGATGTCTTTGAAGGCCCACCAGAAGAAACTCTACTTCGCAGATGGCAATTACCGTTAAATGCGACCGAGGCCCAAATACGCAAAGCCAGTTTTCTTGTTAGGAGAGACTTAGCTAAGCGTCAGCACGAGGCGGCGGTTAAGGAAAAGAGACGTGCGCTAGGTTCTCACGGCGTTAAGTTTTAGCTTTCCTCGTCAGGGGCGAGGATTCGGGGCCGTCTTGCTCTTTCGCGAGTAGCAAGATGGCCTCATTTATTTTTGTGTTCGGCCAAAGCGCCGGAAGGAAGAGAGGATGGCACTCAGCAAAAGCAATAAAGGGGCGCTGGCAGAATACCGTGTTACATGACGAGATACGTCTCAGAGAACCGAGAGAAAATTGCGAAAAACAAAGCGGCACAGGGCCGCACAATGCAAGGCAGACACACTCTAGCCCCCGCAACGCAACAGAGACCATACAAGATGGATTCGTGGGATCGCGAAGCTTCGTGCCATGTCACCAGAACATCTACGACAAATTCCCATCCCTTCCGGCAAACCGAAAAGGATGGGAATCCAGCGCTGATCTTCTTCCGAAGGCAGTGCGGAAAGCAGCTTCAGAAGTTGGTTAGCGGCGAAATGATGATCGAGTCCAAGTTGGGAGCGTAATTGCCGGGATTGCTGAATTCAATCTGGTTGGACCCCGCATGAAGCGGCACTTGAATCACGGTGCTGGTTGGCGTACCGAAACTGTACCCGTTCAGGGCGACTTCCTGCGCAGTATTCCCGTTGACCGAGATGAAGAACGATCGTTGTCCCTGGGTCATGTAATCGATCTCCATCTGGTAAGTTCCTGTCGAGGGCACGACCACATTCTCGAAGGTGACGGTGCTTTGCGCGTTGCCGCCCAGGTTGCCCACCGCAGCCAGGCCGGAGCAGTTTCCGCAAAAGCCCGCCGACGTCGCCGCCGCGCCACTCAGAGTCGCATTCTCCGCCTCATAGACGGTAAAGGCCGGATACGGTTCGTTGCCGTCTCCGCTGATAATGATGCGGTCCATGTCCGGCGGATAGCTCGTCGGGTTTCCAAACTGGATGCTGTTCGTCCCCGCGTTTAAACGAACTGGAATCGTGGTCGGGAACGGGAGGTTCGAGCTTCCGCCGCTCAGATTCAGCGTAATATCCGGCCCATCGTTGACATTGATGATGAACGAGCGGGTGCCGGTCGTCATCGAATCGACTTCCATCCGGTACACGCCCGCCTTTGGGACGCTCACGTTGAAGATGGCATAGTTGGCCGCGCCAATGCCGAGGTACGTCAGCTTGTAGCCACTCGCGCAGGTGGAACATGAGGAGAGCTGCGCTCCGCCGTGCAGCGTCGCCGTTGCCGCCCCGTAAATCTGTGACGGCGGCACGGGGGCCTGGCCGACGGCCTTGACCTTGAACAGGCGCGCTCCATGTCCCGGCAGCACGCTGGAGAAGGACTGGAAGAAAGGCCCCAGTTCAGCATGGCTCCAGAGGTCCCTCATCCCGACCGCGTTGAGGAATCCGAGATCCTTCCAGCCAACGGTCACATTTGTAGGAAAGGCGTTGAGGTTGAAGATCGCGACGTAGTAGCTGCCGTTTCCAAGGTTCGAGACCCACACGGGTGTAAAGCCCCCCGTAACCTGCTTTGCCGGATGCCCGGACTGATCGACGGCCAGGACTTCATCATTGGTGAGCAACTGTTTGCCGTAGGTGGTCAGGTTCGTCAGGTCTCCGCCGAGATAAAGCGGAGCATTGGCCATCGCCCATAGAGTCATCGCGGTCTGCTGTTCGGTATTCGTAATGCCGTCGGTGGCTCCATTGCCGACCTCAAGCGAGTCGAGATCGTTCCAGCCCAGCGTGGGACCGGAAGCGCTCTCCCATCCGATCAAATCGTAAAAGCGAAGCAGAACGCGCTGCCATTCGGTCAAATTCGGACAGTCTCCTTCGCACTCGACGTCGCCTTCAATGCGGCGCGCATTCGCGTTCTGCTGCCAGTCGCTCAGGTAGTCCTCATCGAGCGCCCAGGAGAGCGTAAGCCAGATAGGGCGTCCGCTCAGCGCAATGGCTTTGGAATAAGCCTGAACATCGGGGATGTTGTTGATGTTGAGATTGTTGTTGTACGAGCCGGGAGTTACCGAGTCGAGCTTGATGAAATCGATGCCCCACGATGCATACAGGTTGATGATGGAGTTGATGTACTCCTGTGCCCCCGGCTTGGTGAAATCGATCTTGTAGCCGTAGCCAAATCCGTTACCTACCGTGAGCGGCTGCGCTACGATGTCCTTAGCATGATACTGCGTACCGAAAATAGGCAGATTTTGAGAGTAAACCGACGTGCCAATTCCGGGGAGCAGATAGATACCGACTTTTTGCCCGTTGGCATGGATGTGCTGAATCATGTCCAGAAAATGCGCGAACGCAGTCGTGTTCCAGAGCGTGCGACCGTACTGATCGCTGTTGCCGCTCCAGCCCGCATCGAGGTTGATGTAACGGAAGCCATGAGCTTCGAGGCCGGACGAGCGCATCGCATCGGACTGCGCGAGAATATTCTGCTCATTCATTACAGAACTGGAGGGCACAATCGTCTGCTCGCTGAACGTGCTCCAGCCCAGGTATGGCCTCTGGCCGACGTCGTTTACCTGCGCAAAGCCGCACTGCGGTGCTCCCACGAGTCCACACAGCAAGAAAACCCAAAGGGCAACGAACCGGTAATTCCGCAGCCGAAATAAACAATATGGGACCGGCTGGTCGGCGTTTTTGTACTTCCCAAGGTCAAGTGTTGCTGTTCGCATGTGATCGCCTCACGGGCTTGGGCGCGGTTATGCTAGTACAAACATACTAATGGATGTCAAGCGTTTTGTTGCTCTTTGAATGCTCATATATAGGAATATTGACGCATTAGTTGGATAATGAAGCGCGGCGGGCGCTCATCCTCGGTATCTGAGCGCTCTAAATGGCCGACCACGGCCGGAGTTCCGCTCCTTCTCGCGGATGACTCTTGCGCTGTTGGTTTGCGATCCTGACAATTCCCCTCACGGAAAGAGTTCATTGATGGGCGTAGCAAGTAAGGAAGCGCGACTGTCAGGGGCAGCCGCTCTTCACGAAAAGTTTTGGTGTAAAAGTTCGGGGCAGCACAAGCAGTACTGCGACCATCGCCCTTGAACACGACTCCCAGGGCAATCCGTTCAGCAACTCAAGCAACTGGTAGCCGATGCCCGCCCTGCACCGGGCCTTCCTGCGCTCCCGAGACAACTGTAAGCGTGGGGGAAGGGGGCGCGCGGATTCGATGCGTCGTCGTGGTTACCAGCGGCGGAGCAAAACTCCGGCGTGCCTCTGAAACATCGTCGCCGTGCTTTTAAGATGCGAGGTGCTCATCCCGGCCATATCCGCAATCGCCTGCAGCGAGAGGTCACTACGCAGGCTCTCCTCGATATAGGGCTGCACTTGATGTAGCTTGTGCCGGGGCATACTACTTTCCGCCAGCGAATTGCTCTCGGTCACCGAACTATGGTTCCGCAACAATTGCACGTTACATTGGGCAGGTTGATTTTGCTAACCATGGTTTCCGAAAACCCGGTATAAATTGGGAAAAGGTTGGAAAAGGTTGGAAAAGACATTCCGCTGCTACATTGCTTTTGGCCGGACTTGAAGAAAGGCTGCGTAAAGAATGCGGGGGACGACGAGACTCGAGGTCGCCCTGCCGTGACAGAGTGGCAGTTTGCTAGAACTTAGTGATACTTAACGGCGCTGACAGCCCGTCATTGGTATTCTAAGGAATCCTTTAGGGCGACTTATTGGACCCTAATCGGACCCAGGTTTTCCCGCAGCCTATGTTTTGGACCCGACATCATATCCCTCCACTTCAACGAGTCCACGCGTCCATGCGCTCTCGTACCTCTTTATGTTCACTATTTAGATGCGGACGCATCCAGTTCACGAACCGACCAATCTTTGCCAAGTCCAACTGATCAGGCCGTAGCGCGATGTTGGCTCCGAAAGTATGCGTGGACACATCCACTACAGGAACAAAGGAAAACCCCGAACCAACATTTTCCGCTGCGTGATGTCGGACCACGTAACCGCCGATCAAATACCCAAGAGTGCCTCCAACTAGAACGTCAGAAGGAAAATGCTGGCGTGCGGTCACGCGGCTGGCGCTGATTACCAAGGCAAACGCGTACGCGGCCACTTGGACCGGCTTTCTCGGGTATTCAGATGCAATCACTCGCGCCAGTGCGAAGCTTTCCGCTGCGTGGCCAGAAGGAAAGGAGCCGTCCAACTCGTAGGAACGCGTACCATGCGGCCAGAATCCTCCCTGGCCGTTTCCTTCGTTGGGACGTTCGCGGTTGGTGGCGAGTTTCAGCGCCTCCACCACGAGTAAGGAATCGACAATCGCTTCCGCTCCGAGACGCCCTGTTTCGGCAAGGTGCTCGTTGTGAGTTCCCAGCCCGAGAAAGTAGAGCCCAGCAGCACCCCCAAGAGTGGCGTAGGGCGAACCGAAGCCAGAGACAATGTTGCTCGTGTCTATCCTGCTCTTGTCGATCCCAAGATTCTGCTGTGCTTGTGCATCGTAGTGGAGCGCAACTCCTGTGCCAGCAGCAAATGGCACCAACCAGAATCCGTCTCTAGACGCGATGCGCAATGGGCTAGTCCAGATCCCGGCCTGATCGTGGCCAATGTCTTTGAGGCATTGTCCGAGATGCTTCACACCGCAGACTGCGGATTGCGTGGATGGTTGTTGCTGGTTTTCGGAGGCTTGGTCCGATGATGGTGACGTTCCGGAAACCGATGTTGTTTCCTGCGCCGGTTCACCGGATAACGCTGTCGTCTGAGCGAACGTGGGTGTTGAGCTACAAATCAAGGCGATGCAGGCTAACAGCGACGCTGCAAAATACAGAAACGTGTTTCTGATTCGAGGCGACATGATCTTCGGAATTCCTTTCAAATCGGCAGTCTTCTAACCGGACATTTCTCAAAACTCGAAATCCAAAGAGAACTGAATTTGGCGGGCATTGGTTCCGGCAATGGGTTCCCTAAATCCCGGCATCGGCGTCAGGTTTGAGCCGAAGATAGGATTGATCTGGGAGACGTTCGCGCTGTTGAACAGGTTGAAGAATTCTGCTACCACGTCGAGGCGTTTCACCCCGCCGAACGGGAAGTACTTCAGAACGCGGAAGTCCATCGTGGCGAGTGCGGGTGTGTTTAGAGAGTTTCTGCCCAGGCCGTGAGGTCTTGCCGAAAGCTGAAAGGCGTGACTCTGATTCGAGTCAAGGTCTGTCAATGCGTTCACAGGCCGGCCACTCTCCAGAGTCAGAATCGGAGCCAGTTCAATGTGGCTGAAGGCTTGCGTGAGCCAGCTGGTGCTTTCTTCTGCCTTGCCGTCTTTGTCCTCTTCGTCCCCAATGGGCAATTCCCAGAGGGCGTTGAAAACAAACCGTTGCTGTTGATGCTGGCGCGACGCTGCATTCTCCGCTCGCAGATTGAATGGATTCTGGGGTTGTTCGTCGAAATCTGAAGCATCGTCGAATGTCTTCGACAGTGTGTAGCTCGCCGAGAACGCCGCTAGAGGCGTTCGCAAAAGTCAGGACAACCGGAGGTAACAAATTGACGTTAAGCGTTCGAGGCAGCTTAACTCCATGAACAAACAAATAGTCAGCGCGCAACGTAAGATTCTTCGCGAGCAAGTATTCCGCACCGGCACTGGCTTGCTGGCTGTACGGAGTCGCCATGGGCGGATCAGGTCGGAAGACAGATGGGGCAATCCCGGATGCAGGTGCAGCAAGTGGGCCGCCCTGCGCTGTCGCGAAAAGGCTGGCTGCTGCGTTTCCATCGGCTATCTGCTCGAACGCCTGTGAACCGTTTTTCTCGATGGCACGCGTCAAATTGGCGAGAACGTAGCGGTCGAAGAAAATTCCATACCCCGCACGGAAAACCCAATCAGGAGAAGGGCTCCAAGCGAAACCAATTCGCGGGCTGACGTTATTCGTGTCTTGATTGAACCCGGCAGGCAGGCGCTCAAAATCGTAGCGCACGCCCAGATCAACTGTCAGTTGGCGGGCGAGGGACCAATGATCCTGCACGAATCCGCCGAAACTTGTCACCGGGAAATCCACGTTCGGACTCCCGAACGCCTGCCGAAACTGATTAGGATCTCCCGCGAGGAAATCTCCGAGGGAGCCAAAGACATAGACGCCTTCGAAGCCGTCCGGTACATCGGCACGCAGTCTTATGCGATTCACAGTTCCGCCAACCTTCCAAAGATGTTTTCCTCGCGTGCGAGAATACGTATAGCTGGCTTGATAATGATTTTCGCGACGTTCGCTGTTTCCCGCATAGGGCCGCCCGAACGTGACCAGTCCAGCGATGTCAATCTCCGGGCCGAAAGGCTCATTCGTGCGCAGGACCGCATGGCGCGTGGCGGCCTGAAACCGCAAATCGCTGACGGCTTCCGAGCCTAAGATAGTGGTGAGCGATCCCGAAAGAGCGTTGTCGCCCGTGAAGCTGCTGCCCCGCGCACTTGCGTCTATCAGGCCGTTGGTGTTGAACGCATCTCCTGATTCCTTGTTGTTTGTGAAGGTGTAGCGCAGCATCAGAGCAGTGTTTTTCGTGAGCTGGTGATCGAGCTTGCCCGCAGCTTCCGTTTCCGCGCGCGCAATCGGAGAGAAATCTGTCGTGATCTGGCGCGTTGCTAACCCTGGAAATGCTCCCGTCGCGAGGAAGGCATTTATGGTTGGTGCTACAGAGGGGTCAATATCCGAGCCGAGTTGGCCCCGGTTGTGTTCCTGTTCGACGGCGGCATAGTAAAACGTCTTGTCCTTGATGCTAGGTCCGCCCAGAGCGAAGCCAGCGCGGAAGCGCCGAAACGATGGCTTGCCGGACTCAGTTTCGAACGGGTCCCGTGCATTGAGCGCGCCGTCCTGCGCAAATAGAAACGCGTCGCCATGAACCGTGTTTGTCCCGGAACGAGTGATTACGTTAATCGAGCCTCCCGAGGCTCCGCCCGACTCTGCTGAAAGGCCATTGTTGACCACTTGAAATTCCTGCACGATTTCAGGCGAAAGCTCGGTACGACTTGAACCTGTATACTCGTCGTTGTTGTCCAAGCCATCGATGGAGAGATTATTGCTCCGCGATCTCAGACCACCGAAAGTGAAACCACTGCCAGTAAGTGGCGTCGAACCGTTCGCACCGGAGGCTATCGGTGAACTCGAAACGCCTGGTGCAAGGAGAACGAAATCCAGGTAATTTCGGCTCCGCACAGGCAGTTCTTCTATCCTCTCTTGATCTATAGACGAAACGACTGACGACTGTGAGGGATCAAGTGACGAGGGCTGGGCGTTGACGGTCACTTGTTCAGACGCCGCCGCCGGAGCCAGCACGATGTCGAGATGAACGGTTTGTCCGAGACTCGCTGCAACGCCTGCTTGCCGATAAGGTGCAAAACCTGTCTGTTCTACTCGCACGTCATAGGCGCCGAGAGCAAGCTGCTCTGCCCGAAAGAATCCCTGCTCGTCAGTTGTTACAGTACGAGATTGATTGGTCAAAGGGTTGTGCAGCGTAACTTTCGAGTTGGGAATGACAGCGCCGCTGGTGTCGCTCACAGTGCCCTCAAGGGTCGCTCCAACTCGCGAAGCTTGAGCGGCAGCGTCCGCCGCGCAAAGCAGAAACAGAACCGATACCGCAAGCTCAATCGCAACGCGACGCACAGAGAAGAAACGGCAAGCCAGAATCATCTCGAGTCACCCAGTCCAATAAATGGTGGAAGGTCAAAGAAACATATCTTGGTTGAACTGCAAGGATGGCCCATCACGGCGCACTTAAAGGACGGACCTATCCCTGAGCGCGTTTTTAGATCAGTTATCGCAGATTTCTAGATACGCAGCGGGAGGAGAGGAGGACTTGTTACATCAAAAAGGGACAAAGCAAAACTGGACGCCTCGGCAAAGAAAAATTTCTGGGCGTAGGAAGTGAATACACTCCTTGCCACAAAACCAAGCAGCGCGGATCTGAAGATGAAGCGCGCAAAGGAATATGCCACCCCCACGCACAATGCAAGAACAACCAAAGCGTACTCCGTGTCGTTCCCCGTTTGAATCGTGTGATCCCAGTTCTCGAACATCTCGACTAACGGGCACACCAGACAGGTGACCAAGATAACTGTGGCGATTATTCGAGACGCCCGAGATCGCATGGCTTCGAGTATAGCGCAGCAGTTTCTCAGGGCGGTAAGCAAAAGCTACGAACGGTCTTGAATCTACCAGCTACTGCCTGCGGCCAAAGTGGTATGTGAACGAGGCCGTTACATAGGATTTAAGCGGGAATCCTGTCACGACCGTAGCAAGCGGGTTGCCTCCTACCGGTAGATTTTCGAGGGTTTGACCTCCATAGCCGCTGACGATAAGGAAGTTCAAGCCAAGGTCAAAACCTCGGCTCGCAAACGGTCTCACTAGCGCCCCTCGGAACTCGCGCACAGGAACGGAAACGAGAGGATTTCCGGCATCGTCGGGACCCAACGGCTTCCTTCCTACCTCCTCATACTCTCCGCGAGCGACAAAATGAAACGGCAGTTTGTCTACGGTTGCGAGAACATCCCAAATCAAACGGGGAGCTTCTGGAGTTGCCTCGCCTGTTAAACGATCCCGCGCGTCCGCACGAGCAATCAATCCTTGCACGAAGCCGTGACTGAAATTACGTCGAGCTGTAACCGTAATGGATTTGATGATGCCCGGACCTTCATCTTGCTGGAGGCCAGTGTCGTTGGAAATTCGTGCCAATTGCTGGGCCGTGGTGACATGTGCGAGCGTCACGCGGAATTCCGTCCTTGCTATGGTCTTGCTCGCAACGAGTTGGTACGCGCGTGCTTTGGCGACGATCGTTCCTCCTTGGATCGCTGTGGTGCCGATTCGCGGATCGTCGATGTGGAACGCCTGTCCATAGCTCAAAGACACCTCGGGCAAGAACCAAGCAGATTCGGGCGGAAGCACTGTAATCGTCCCCTTCGGGGAATTGATATAGGCGCTCCTAGTAAATGAAAATGTCGGCCGGTAGAGGTCTTGGTTGTTGAGGCTCACCTCGTCAGCCCGGTATCCGATGTTGTAATGGAGAAACCTCGTCAGAGCGCCATCGGCAGCAACAAAGGGACTGTAGAAATTAATGGTGATGTTGTTCGCCGTGACAGGTTGAAACACTCCCGACGTGTCCGCCCGGTCCAGGTCCAATGCGCGAGGAGCTTCCCGTCGGAAGTTCACGCCAGCCAACAGCGAGAACGCTCTGCTGTAGCTTTCCGAATACAGTATGTCTTCCGAATTCACGTTGCGATGCTCGCTCTGTCGAATCAAGCCATCCCCAAAATTCGGTCGCACATCCAGTGTGTAGTAGCGATAGAAACCTGAAAACTGTAACTGACGCCGGTCGGTCAAATGCCAGATGTCGTTGAATATGATCGCGCCGTTGGAAGTTTCCTCCTGCTGCCTGACATCGATTGTGTCGTTGGGTACATTGGTATTGATCGGGATCAGTCCCGGTTGGAAGGCGAAGCCGTAATATCCGATGCCGTAGAGGGTGAACTCGTGTTTGCCGAAATTGAAGACTTTCGAGACGTTTCCCTTGTACTGCTTGCGATGTTCCAATCGCTTGAGGAAACCGTTGCCATAGGAAACTTCCGCTCCGACCCAGGTTCTGTTCGTCGGGTTCTCAGGGCTCCACGCGCCAACTAAATTCACGTCGCGAGAATCCGCAGTCAGGCGTGCGCTTGACTGCAAGCGATCACGAAGCCCAAAAACGATTGCCGTGTTCACGGAATTGTTGCCTTCCCGCACGTTAAATGCTCCGCCGTCGGTCTCAACAGTTTCAATAGCAACCGGAATAATTACATTGGGGTCCGCGTAGCCATTCCCATGTGCGTTGGCCGGCAGATTGTTCTGAAACAGAAAGCCTCCAACCTGAAAAAACATGACAATCGGCTCACCATGATCTCCAGCCACACCGGGCACGAAGTACTGTGGTGGTTTGACTCCGCCTGCTGGCGACTCCACGGGCAAGCCAGGAATCGAGATGGGCATGCCGGGTCGTCCCGGGTTTGCGTCCAACGTCTCTTCCCGGACCATGAGCAGCTGCGCGGGGTCAGGCGAGTAGAGCCCAGCATCCGAGACATTGGCGGCCACGGTGATGGACTCGTTTTGTGAAGCAACTTGTGAAAATTGAATATTTTCGACCTTCGCGCCATTCGCCGGGACCACGATCATTCGATCAATGGGAGGAAACCCAGAGAATTCAGCCGTAAGTCTGTATTCGCCCGGATCGATGCCACCAAAAGTGAAGCGTCCTTGGTCATCGGTCTTAACCTCGCGCCGAGACGAATCAGCACGTCGTAGAAGGCGGACAGTCGCTCCCGAAACGGCCAACCGCTGGGGGTCGCTGAGACTACCGGAAAGACCGGTGACCGCTGACGTTCGGGATGCAGGCGACTGTGCGGCGAGCGGCGACGGCACCCAAACAAGAGAGAGCAACAGAAAACCAGACAGAAGAAAAAATAGCGAAGAACGGCCGAGCAACTTCACGGACAACCCCCGAGGGACACTCGCATTCAGAGAATGACGCGGAAATGGAATTTCCGATGATACTTCATCGGTCTCAACAGAGTACGCAGAAATCGCGGCAACGGATTCAAATGCGGAATGCCAGACGGCAAGCGAGCGAGAAGTCCTAGTGTTGTATCGGAAGCGCGAGCGGGCAAGGCGCAGGCACGAACACGGTGTGTTTGCGTGCTTTCGATACAACGACTTGAAGGAAGCCGCCCACGGTTGCGGCGGAGCCTTGCAACCAGCTTGGTCGCCCGAACTTCGTCTGTGTCGAAACGATGGGAGAATGGTTTCTAAAACCTACTTGAGCTGACGTACTGCCTCGGCCATCAGGAGCCTAGCGAAATGATCCTGTCTCTGCTGTTCCAACCCCGTGTCCTCTTCCATCTTTGACTTCACCGCGGGTTTAGCCCTTGGTTTGCGGAGATCCCTTTCGAAACGTGCCGCGATATCAGATTTTAGCTGTTCGAGATAGCTCGATTTCATGGTCTCCCCCTAACTAAAATCGGCGCCTTAATCTTTGCATATGCACACTTGCAGCATCGATTTCCCAAACGGACGGATGTGCCCGATGCGATACCGGACTTTAGTTCAGGTCTTCGGTACGTCCTGCTTCTGAGACAGTCAACCGAAGGCACGCAACGCGCGCATGACCGTCAACTGAATCTCGAGGTTCTCGGGCCCTTGGTTTTATTGGTCGCCTGGTCTGAAGGCTCTCGATTGAAGGGTTTAATCTTACGTCACACGGGAAGTACCGATTCGCTGGACTGTTGGTTTGGGGATTCTGCCCGTCCAGCTAATGACTCTACACTTGATCGCTGTTCCGTAAAGCGTTGCAAATGATGTGGTTACAAGCAGACTCAGAGGTCTTACGGGGAAGCATCTCGCGTCATGTGTATTCCCAAGATTTGATATTCTCATGGGGTTAACATGTTGGCAGACGGGAACGCTACGAAAGGTCCATTTTGTCAGGCGAAAGCAACCCTTATAAGTAGGAGTCATTAGGGAGCTTGCTTGAGTCGTGGTCGCGAGAAATCCGTTGAGACTGGTTGCGAGGAAACTTTCATGAGTTCGCAGCAGAGCCGCCTGCTGATTGTGGATGACAATGAAATGAACCGGGACATGCTTGCGCGTCGGTTGTCACGCAGTGGCTATCTGGTTGATGTTGCGGAAAACGCGCGGCAGCTCATGCAACACGTCAAAGAAAACGGATTGGATTTAGTGCTCCTGGATATCGAGATGCCGGAGGTCAGCGGCTTTGATGCGCTGAAGATGCTGCGCAAGGATTATTCGCCCAGCCAGCTGCCCATCATAATGGTGACTGCCAGGAACCAGAGGGAGGACATTGTCAGGGCCTTGAACCTC
>WNFI01233323.1_pt1 | contig 16026 bp, 12 predicted proteins | sample 5400471 | NCBI WGS metagenome assembly WNFI01 (sample SAMN13153348, study PRJNA577476) | soil metagenome | isolation source: 100 cm saprolite on Douglas fir-dominated hillslope | place: USA:California | collected 2013-09-17 | reverse complement strand
CTTGCCGACCACTTGCGCTGCTGTCCCGGCCGCCTGTTCCAGGCCGGCGACGAATGCTCCGCTGTCCAGTTGCATACCGTCGCTGGTGCGCCAGTACATGCCGCGGCTCATGGCGATCAGCGGGGCGCCGGCCTGGAGGTAGCCGAATGCCCGGTTGAGCGCCTGATAGCTGAACTCGGGTCCGGCGCCGCCGATCAGCACGACGTCCACCTGGGGATCGTCCTGGCCGGCGAGCTCGATTCCGGTGAGGTCGGTACTGATGTCGCCGCTGTTGAGCAACAGGCAGCGGGCGCCGGGATAGTGCTCGTGCAGGTAGGCGGCGGCGATAGCGGGCGCAGTGAGAATGTCGCCCACTGCGACGGGGAAACCCGCCGCTGCCAGCGTCGCCGCTACGGAGGCCCGGCTGCGGGAGGTGGTGTTGGTGACCAGGGCCAGCGGAATCCCGGCGGCGCGCAGGTGCTCCAGTGCCGCGACCGCCCCGCTGATCGGCTGCCAGGACACCGTCAGCACGCCATCGATATCGATCAACACCGCGCGTATGCGCTGCATGCGCCGACAATAGCCGCGGCCAGGCGCGGGCAGAAGCCGGCCGGCATCCGGCCCGATCCGGCGTTGCTGGCGGCCGGCGCGCGGCAAACCGGACCGTGGTGCTGGTGCACGCAGCAGCGGTAGTGCACAATGAGTCGCGGAAGATCGCCGGGCCAGTCCTGGGCGACGAGGTCGTTGGGGAAGACGAATCTCGTCTGCTGCAGGGAGGTCTGAGTGTCCGTACGTGGCGTGCTGCACGTGCACTGTGCGCCCCCGGCGCTGTGCCCGCACATTGAGTGGGCAGTGGCCGGGGTTCTTGGCGTGCCTGTCAGCCTGCTTTGGGTTGATCAGCCTGCCTCGCCGGGATCGCTGCGGGCCGAGCTGACCTGGCAGGGGAAGCCCGGTGCGGCCGGGGCGATCACCTCGGCACTGGCGAGCTGGAACCTCGTGCGGTTCGAGGTGACCGAGAGTTTGCGCGACCGGCACGGCCCGCGGCACCCAGCGCTCGGCGGGTCGCTGGAGGCAGAGCTCAGCCTGCTGCTGGGCGAGCCATGGGACGACGAACTGGAGCCGTTCCGCCGGGCCGGCGACGGCGCGCCGGTGCGCTGGCTGAACGCCACTGGCTGAACGCGACCGGAATCGGTGCCGCTAGCCCGGTGCCACCTGCTGGGCGCTCGCCCGAGCGGTATCAGCTGCTCGGCACGGAATCAGTTGTCGAATAGACTGGTGGCTTTCCATTTCGTGCCAAGGGGCGTTGATCGTGACTGATATCGAATCGGCGGCCAGACCTCTGTCGGCGACGGCGCGGACGCGGCACCGGCGGCTGCGCGAGCAGGGCCGGACCGACGGCGGTGAATTGCTGGAAGTGCTGCGCGCGGGATTCATCGCCCATCTGGGCGTGCCAGCAGCCGATGGATTCATGGTCGTGCCGACCGGCTACGGGTTCGACGACCAGCACGTTTACGTGCACGGCTCGGTTGCCAGCCAGAGTTTGGCCGACGGTCTGCCCGAGGTGTGCCTGACGGTGACGATCGTGGACGGCTTGGTGCTGGCGCGGTCAGTCTTCGAGCATGCTGTCAACTACCGGAGCGCGATGGGATTTGCCGAGCCGCGAGTGGTCACCGGCCCAGACGAGAAGCTCGCCGGCCTGCGGCTAATCTCGGAGCATATGGCGCCGGGTCAGTGGAGCTACGTCCGGCAGCCGAGCCGCAAGGAACTGGCCGCCACCCGGCTGATCGCGCTGAGCACAGCGGAAGCGTCGGTGAAGGTGCGTTCCGGGCCGCCTGATGACGCTGACAGCCCCGACGCACAGCTCGGGCTGTGGGCCGGGGAGCTGCCGGTCGAGAGTCGGTGGGGCAGGCCTGTGCCGGACCCCACGCTTCCGGTCGGCCTCGCCGCTCCGGCGCACATCACGAATAGGCAGGGTAACGAAGTCCATCCGGGCTAACACGGCCCTGCCTGCCAGCGGCCGGCGAGCTGCCACCGGGTGATGTCCCGGTGAGTACCCCGGCGGCCGGACTCGCCATCACCCGCAGCCACAACTGGCCGCCAGATACGAATCGACAGGATGGTCCGCACCTTCTAGAGATGAAATATGTGAGGGGCGAGCGCTCAGTGGGCGCGGAGGCCCGTCGTGGGCTGGGATAATGGGTGAGTGCTTACTCCACTTGTCGGCCGCGCGACCGAACTCGGGCGGATGCTCGAGCTCCTGGCCGAGGCTGAGTCCGGCCAGTCCGTTGTCTTCCTGGTCAGCGGCGACGCCGGTGTCGGCAAGACCCGGCTGCTGACCGAGCTTTCCGACGAGGCCGCCAAGCGCTCTTTTACCGTCTTGTCCGGCCGCTGCGCCGAGCTCGCCGATACCGTGCCGTACCTGCCGCTGGCTGACGCGCTGCGCGGCGCGGCAAGCGCTGGCTTGCAGGAGGCGGTGGCGACGCGGCCGGTGCTGGCGCGGCTGCTGCCAGACGGCGAGATCACCCGCCACCCTGGCGACTTGCCGGGGATGGCACAGCAACAGCTGTTCGGCGCTGTGCTCGGAATGCTGACCGAGCTGGCCGAGGCGAATCCAGTCCTGCTCATGCTAGAAGACCTGCACTGGGCCGACCGCTCGACGCGGGACCTCGTTACCTTCCTGAGCCGGATGCTGCGTAGCGAGCGGATCGCGCTGGCGCTCAGCTATCGCTCTGACGATCTGCACCGTGCGCATCCGCTTCGCTCAGTGGTGGCTGAGCTGCAGCGACTTCCCAGCGTGACCGCGATCGATGTCGGCCCGCTGGACTCGGTGGCAATGGCCGTGCATCTGGTCCGGATGGCCGACGGTAGCCCGGACCCCGCGGTCATCGACAGGGTGATCCGGCGCGCCGAGGGCAACGCCTATTTCGCCGAGGAACTGCTCGCCACCACCTCGGCCGGCAGCGAGCTGCCCGCGGGCCTGGCTGATCTCCTGCTCGCGCGCACGGTGGACTTGTCTGCCGCCGCGCAGCAGGTACTACGGGCGGCGGCGGTGGCCGGCCGGCGGATCGATGACGAGCTGGTCATGCGGGCCTCGGGCTTGCCGACTGCCGACTACGAGACCGCTGTCCGTGAGGCGGTAGCCCGGCAGTTGCTGGTGCCAGACGGCCGGGCCGGCTTGGCGTTCCGCCATGCGCTGCTGCGTGAGGCGATGTACAACGACCTGCTGCCGGGCGAGCGCACCAGGCTGCACGCGCGGCTAGCGGAGCTGCTATCCGACGAGGCCCGGCTGGCTGAGGTGCCGGGTTCGGCGGCGGAGCTGGCCTTGCACTGCATGGCGAGCCATGACATCCCTGGAGCGTTCGCCGCCTCGGTGCGCGCCGGCGAGGAGGCCTGGCGGCTAGCCGCGCCCGCAGAGGCGCACCGTCACTTCGATCAGGCGCTCGAGCTGTGGGACCGGGTGAGCGAGCCGGAGAAGCTCGGCGGCATGAGCCGCGGCAAGCTGGGCTTCAAGTCGGCCCTGAGCGCTGCTGACAGCGGCCAGGTCGGGCTGGCGGTCAAGCAGCTGCGGCGGCTGGTTCGTTATCTGGAGGAGACACCGGAGACATACCCGCGACTGCTGTGTCGGGCCAAGGAGCGGCTCGCCTATTTCCTGCTGGACATCGACGAAGACGCGGAGGCCATGACGATGGCCAGTGCGGCCGTTGACGTGCTTCCGATTCATCCGCCGACGTGGGAGCGGGCAGGCGCACTGGCGACCCATGCTCGCGCCCTGCTGACTCATTCCGACACCGAGCCAGCCCAGGCCAGGGCCGAGGAAGCCGATGCGGCGGCCAGCGCGGCGGGCGCGCCGTGGCTTCAGGCTGACGCACTGTCGACGTTGAGCGCCGTGAGTGAGCGAGCTGGCCGCATAGAGGAGGCGAAGGCGACCCTCGCGAAGGCGGTGGAGGTGGCAAGCGGCTCCGACCGGACCGGCGTTGAGCTGCGGGCCAGGACGCTGCTGGCCCGGGTACAGCTGGAATCAGGCGACCTCAAGGAGGCCGGCCTGACGGCTCACCTGGGTACGCGTCGGGCCGATCAGGCGGGGCTGAGCCTCGCTCCGTACGGCCTGGACCTGCAATACCTTCACTACCTGGCGCATTACTCCGATGGCAACTGGGACCACGCGCAAGACATCGCCAACCAGTTCCCCGTCCGGGTGGGAAACGTGGCCGAGGCCCGGCTCTCGGCGATGGCCTTGTTCATCGACGTGGCCCGGGGAAGCGCGCGGGTCGGCGAGCGCCGGACCTGGCTTGAGCCCTACATGGCCGAGGACCTGCTCGCCGCGTATATCGCCGGCGGGCTCTTTGCCGAGGATGCGTACTGGGCTGGCAGGCTTGAGGGCGCCGTCAGCGCTGTGCTCGCAACCATCGGCGCGGCCACGGCCTGGAGCGCCGACTACAGCCCGCAGGTCATTCGCCCCGCCGCGGTAGGCCTGGCGGCGCTGGCCGACCAGGCGCGGCACGCGCGGACGGTCGGTCACGATACCGGGGCGATCGTGGCGCAAGCCCGGTCCTTGATCGACATCGCCCGGAAGGGCAACAACCGGGCTGCACTCGGCGTTGACGGCCGCGGCTGGCTGGCCAGGGCCGAAGCTGAATGGTGGCGGGCGTCCGGGGATAACAAACCGGACAACTGGCGGGCCGTTCTCGATGCCTTCGGCGCCGATTTCGCCTACGAGGCGGCCAGGACGCGGTGGCGGCTGGCCGAAGCGCTCGCCGAAGCTGGTGACCGCGAGGCGGCGCAGCAGGAATGGCTGCTGGCCACCGCGGCCGCCGAGGAACTCGGCGCGACGAGGCTGCGCGATGCGCTGACCGACCTTGGCCGCCGGGCGCGCCTGGGGCGCGGCGCGCTACGGCCTGGCGCGCTCGGCGCCCTTACTGACCGGGAAAATCAGGTGCTGCGGCTGCTGTCCGCAGGCCGCAGCAACAGGGAGATCGCCGCGGAGCTGTTCATCTCCGACAAGACCGTCAGCGTGCACGTCTCCAACATCCTGGGCAAGCTCGGCGCCTCAAGCCGGACGGAGGCCGCCGCCATTGCCCACGGCAGCGGCATCAAACCCGGCTAATCGTGCATACCGGACTACCCCTGCGGTGCCGTCAGGCCGCGGCGCGCCAGGCGTCGGCGATGGCGGCATAGCTGGCCGTACGCTGGTTCCGGCCGAGGCTGGGCGTGACCACGACGATCTCATCGACCTGCGCGAGCTGCTTCATCTCCAGCAGCCGCTCGGCGACCGCCTTGGGCTCGCCAGTCACCATCCGGCCGTCGTCGTTCCGGCGGGACCGGAACTCGCCTGAGCGGGCCAGGTCGCGGACGGCTTCCGGGGCCAGGGGCTCCCGGACGCCGCGACGGATGTTCTGGATCGTCAGGGTCCACGCGGCCTCGAAGTTGATCACTGCCTCTTCGTCCTCGCTGGCGAACGCGAGTACCGACATCGCCGAGTAGGGCTGCGCGCCCTCGGTGCGCGGCTCGAACCGGCGCCGGTACGGGGAAGCCGACGCCGAGGAACGCAATCAGTTCGGCTACCTGCGCGGGGAACTCTGCTGCCGCGTCACCGACCATGCGTCGGCGCAGCACATGCGCGGTAAGCGGATCCGTGCCAGGCGCGGGGCCGAGCGCGAGGTCGATCCGGCCCGGATACATCGCCAGCAGCGTCCTGAACGCCTCTGCAACCTTGAGCGAGGAGTGGTTAGGCAGCATGATCCCGGCCGCGCCGACGCGGATCCGGGAGGTGAACGCGCCCACATGCGCGATCAGCAGCTCCGGCGCGCTGCAGGCCAGGCTCCGCATGTTGTGATGCTCAGACACCCAGTAGCGGCGGTAACCTGCCGCCTCGCCCGCCTGGGCGATGCCGACTGCCCCGGCCAGCGCCGATGCGGCGCTCTCGCCGTACTCAATTCCGACAAAGTCCAGTACTGCCAGCGGCAGCGATTCGTCAACGTCCACGCATAGGCAAAGCGCCGGGGCACGGCGCCGCATTCCCGGGCCGGACTGGGCACCACCCGCCACGGCCACGGACCGCTCTGGGCTAGAGCGGTATGTTGCCGTGCTGGCCGCGAGTGGATGGCGCCTGCGCGATGGCGTCGATGATGGCCTGCCGGGTCTTGTCGGGCTCGATTACCTCGTCGATAACGCCGACCGAGACGGCACGCGGCAGGCCGCCGACGATTTCCTCATGCTCGGCCGCCAGCCGGGCCTCAACCTGCTGGCGCTCGTCCGCCGGGGCAGCCGCGAGCGTGCGCCGGTGCAGAATACGCACGGCGGCTACCGAACCCATCACCGCGACCCCGGCGCCCGGCCATGCGAATACTTTTGCAGCACCGAGCGCGCGCGAGTTCATCGCGATGTAGGCGCCGCCGTAGGCCTTGCGGGTGACGAGCGTCACCCGCGGCACGGTGGCCTCGGCGAACGCATGCAAAAGCTTCGCGCCGCGGCGCACCACGCCGTCCCACTCCTGGCCGACGCCCGGCAGATATCCGGGAACGTCAACCAGCACAACCAGCGGCACGCCGAACGCATCACACATCCGGACGAACCTGGCCGCCTTCTCAGCCGAAGTCGAATCTAGGCAGCCGCCGAGACGGAGCGGGTTGTTCGCGATCACGCCGACGGTGCGACCGCCGAGGCGGCCGAGCGTGGTAACGATATTTGGCGCCCAGCGCGGGTGCAGTTCGATGCCGGGCCCGTCGAGCAGGCCGCCGATCAGCGGGTGCACGTCGTAGGCGCGGCGCGGTGACTCCGGCAGCAGTGTGCTCAGGTCAGGTTCGGGAAGGCTTGGGTCACCGTCGGTGACCTGGTGGCCGAACAGAATGACGAGCTGGCGCGCGTGGTCGAACGCCTCACCATCGGTTGCGGTAACGAGGTGCACGACGCCCGAGCGGCGGCTGTGCGGCTCGGGCCCGCCGAGGCGCTCCATGTCCACGTCTTCGCCGGTGACACTGCGGACCACGTCGGGACCGGTCACGAAGATGCGGCCCTGCTCTGAAAGGATCACCAGGTCGGTCAGCGCGGGCCCGTATGCGGCGCCGCCGGCAGCGGCGCCAAGCACCACTGAGATCTGCGGAATCTTGCCCGACGCGTGGGTCATCGCCGCGAACACCAGGCCGACAGCGTGCAGGCTCTCGCCCCCGCCGAGGATCCGGGCGCGGCCCGAGTGCCACAGGCCCACGATCGGCGCGCCGACTGCGACCGCGTGGTCGTAAGCGGCGACTATCGCCTGGCAACCGGCGATGCCCATTGCGCCGCCCTGGACCCGCGGGTCGCTGGCGAACGCCACGGTTTGCACCTTTGGCCCCGCCGGCGGCGGAGCAGGCGCGGTCAGCGCCCGCGCCGCGGGTCCGTTCACGGCCGGTCCGTTCGGAGACCGTGCGGCTGCCGGAGCGCGGGCGGCGGCATGGGCCGCCTGCCCGCGGTCTGCCGGGCGAACCTTGGTTGCTGCCGGTGAGTCCACCATGGTCACGTCGATCTCCTCGGGGGGGACGGGGGCGTTCTGCTCGGGGGGCATGCTGGAGACGGTTGGCAACGGCTCAGACTCCGGTGAAAGTGAGAGCGACGTTCGCCCCGCCGAATCCGAATGAGTTATTGAGGACGGCCATCGGGCCGTCACCGCGCTGCGTCAGCTGCTGCGGCTTGACCGAGATGGTCAGCCCGGCGTCGTCGTCGGGATCCTCCAGGTTGATGGTGGGCGGGGCGACCCGGTCGCGCAGCGCGAGGATCGCGGCAACCGATTCGACGGCACCGGCACCGCCCAGCAAGTGACCAGTCATCGATTTCGTGCCTGAGACCACTACGCCGGTGGCAGCATCGCCAAGAGCGGCGGCGATGGCCTGGGCCTCAACCACGTCCCCGGCGGGCGTGGACGTAGCGTGCGCGTTCACGTGGACGATCTGGCTCGGCGCGACGCCCGCGTCGGCCAGCGTACGGCCGATGACCAGCTTCAGCCCCGTTCCCTCGGGATCTGGCTGCGCGATGTGGTGCGCATCCGAGGAGTAGCCGACGCCGGCCGCGATGGCGTACACCGCCGCGCCGCGGCTGGCTGCGTGCTGCTCCGATTCGAGTACGACCATGCCGGCGCCCTCCCCGAGCACGAAACCGTCGCGGCCCTTGTCGAAGGGCCTGGAGGCGCGTTCGGGCTCCTCGTTGCGGGTGGACAGGGCGCGCATCGCCGCGAACGCCGCAATGTTCAGCTGCATGATCGCCGCCTCGGTACCCCCCGCGAGCACGACATCGGCTCGCCCGGACCTAATCATGTCCATCGCGTAGCCGATTGCCTCGGCGCCTGACGCGCAGGCGCTCACGGTGGTGTGAACCCCGGCCCTGGCGCCCAGCTCGATGGCGATCCATCCGGCCGCCCCGTTGGGCATCAGCATCGGCACCGTGAACGGCGACAGCCGCTGCCAGCCCTTCTCCTTGAGCGTGTCGTACGCCGCCAGCGTGGACGCCACGCCGCCGATGCCGCTGGAGACGACGACGCCGAGCCGCTCAGGATCCACCTCGGGCGCACCCGCGTGCGCCCACGCCTCGCGAGCAGCCACCAGAGCGAGCTGCTCGCACCGGTCCAGACGGCGGGCCTGCACCCTGTCAATCAGGGTGGCCGGATCGACCGCTGCCCACGCTGCGATCCTGGCCGGCAGCTCGGCAGCCCAGTCGTCGGTCAGCTGGCGCACTCCGCTACGGCCGGCCAGCATCGACTCCCAGGTGCTGGCTACATCGGCCCCTACCGGGGTGATCGCGCCGAGGCCGGTAACGACAACGCGTGTCCGGTCTGGACCGTGGTGAGGTCCTTCAGCTGGTCGTCGGGGATCTCGACGCCGAACTTGTCCTGCGCCGCGACGGCGATCTCGACCATCGACAGCGAGTCGATGTCGAGGTCGTCGACGAAGGTCTTCTCGGGCGTCACCTGGTCGGCCGGTACGCCAGCGACCTCGTCGACGATTTCGCCGAGACCTGCCAGGATTTCCTGATCCGTCATGGCCATTGGTCTTCTGCTCTCCTTTTTTTCAGGACTCTTGCCGATTTGCGGCTGCGGGTCCGTTGCAGTACTGATGGTGGTTGCACCCGGGACCGGGGCGGGGGTCAGGGTACCGTGATCACCTGCGCGGCGTAGCACATGCCTGCCCCGAATCCGACTAGCAATGCTTTCGATCCGGATGCGACCTCGCCGCGCTCGATCATCCGTGATAGCGCTAGCGGGATCGACGCCGACGAGGTGTTGCCGGCAGTCACGATGTCGGACGCCACGATGGCCTGTGGCGCGCCGAGCCTACGGGCGATCGCCTCGATGATGCGCAGGTTGGCCTGATGCGGGACGAACGCGGCAAGCTCGGTCGGATCGACGCCGGCCTTCTCGCAGGCCTGCTTCGCCAGCGGTGCCAGCGCTGTGGTGGCCCACCGGAAGACTGCCTGGCCCTCCTGGATGATGAACGAGTCCCGGTCCTTGATGTAGATCTTGTCGGCAAGGTCACCGTCGCTGCCCCAGACGACCGGGCCGATGCCCGGCGCCTCAGCAGGGTCGCTGACCGCGCCGACGATGGCCGCGCCCGCGCCATCCGCGAAGATGATGCAGGTCGACCGGTCCGTCCAGTCAACCCACTGGGAAAGCTTCTCGGCACCGATCACTAGTACGTTCTTCGCCGTTCCTGTGCGCACCGCATCAGCCGCATTGGCCAGCCCGTAGCAGAAGCCGGCGCAGGCCGCGTTCATGTCATAAGCGCCGGGCGCGACGATGCCAAGCCGCGTGGCCACCGTCGCCGCCGTGTTCGGGATCTGCACCTCCGGGGTGCAGGTCGCCACGATCACCAAGTCGACATCGGCGGGGGACAGTCCACTCGCGGCCAGCGCTTTTCCGCCAGCATGAACAGCCATGTCAGCGACCGTCTCATCGGGGCCGGCGATCCGGCGGCTGGCAATGCCTACCCGGCTGCGGATCCACTCGTCGTTGGTATCCACAGTCTTGGACAGCTCGTCGTTGGTGACGACCCTGGCGGGCTGGTAACCGCCGAAAGCCAGCACTCGAGCGCCGGGTTGACCCTCGGTGAGTCGCATATTTTCCTGATGCCTTTCGCCGGTTCTGGATTCTGGGTTTGAGTATTAATCGGCTGCCTGCGGGAGCAGCCGCAGGAGCGGCTGCCCGGCGCTCACCGGATCACCGTCCTCGACGAGCCATTCGATGAGGGTGGCGGGGAAACCGGAGGTGACGACGTGACTGCCACCGCGCATCTCCACATGGCCGAGGTCAGTGCCTGTACCGACGGTGGTGCCCGGCGGCGCGGCGTCCGGGTGACCATCGGGAGCGCGGAACGTCCCGGCCAGCGGCGCCACGAGCAGGCGCCACTCCGGCGCATGATGATCGTCGTGGCTGTCGGCGTGCTCGGCCATCAGCGCCCGGCCAGCCTCCAGGTCGTCGGGGGTCTTCAGGCTCACCAACTGGACGCCGGGCAGCGCGCGGCGAGCAAGTCCGGTGAGCGTCCCGGCCGGCGGCAGCTCGATGAGCGCGGTCGCGCCGAGCGAGGACATCGTCGCCATGCACATGTCCCAGCGGACTGGCGCACTGACCTGGTTGATGATCCGGTCCAGCCAGTCCGTGCCAGAGCGAACGACGGCGCCGTCCCGGTTGGATAGCAGCGGGCGGGCTGGATCGGAAGTATGCATGGACTGCGCCGCGGTGGTGAGATCGTCGACCGCCGGGGCCATGTGCGGAGTGTGGAACGCCCCGGCCACCGATAGGGGCCGCAGCCGTGCCCCGGCCGGCGGGTTCTCGGCGAACTCGGCGAGCTGGGCCAGCGTGCCAGCGGCCACTATCTGGCCAGCTCCATTGACGTTCGCCGCGATTAGACCGCAGGCCTCGATCGCCGCCAGCACCGTGGCCTCGTCGCCGCCCAGTACCGCGGTCATGCCAGTCGCCTCGGCGGCTGCGGCGGCCGCCATGCCTTGAGCGCGGACCCGGACCAGGCGCATTGCGTCCTCGGCGGTGATCACGTTAGCCAGCACGCCCGCCGCCAGCTCGCCGACGCTGTGCCCAGCTACCGCAACCGACTGCCGGTTGACCCGTGCTGACCCGTTGGCCAGCTGGTCCTGAGCGGCCGCGATGGCGGCGGCCACGAGCAGCGGCTGAGCCACCGCCGTGTCCCTGATCTCGTCGGCGTCCGCGGTCGTGCCGCACCTGATCAGGTCGCAGCCTGCCAGCTCGGACCAAGCCGCTAGCCTGTCCGCGAAACCAGGCAATTCAAGCCACGGTTTCAGGAACCCCGGGCTCTGAGCACCTTGACCGGGGGCGGCGATAACAAGCATTGTCTAAGCCTGCACTGTAGGACTCCGCCATACCAATGCCGAAGCAAACGAAGTTTCACGGCGTGGTTATGTAGAAACTCTACAACTCATGTTCGTTTGTGCGCGAGGCGCCCCAGCACGACGGCTGTCCACAGCTCAAATCCGCCCCTTCCGTCACCAGGCGTTATGCCGGTGAGCTCGGCTACTCGTCGCAGCCGGTACCTGACGGTGTTGGGGTGCACGAACAGCAGCCGGGCAGTCGCTTCTAGCGAGTTGCCCTGTTCCAGATAGGTCATGACGGTGTCGAGCAGCGCCGAGCCGCCGCTCAGCAGCGGTTCGTACACCTCACCGATCAGGGTCGCCCGTGCGGTCTCGTCCCCATCCAGGGCCCGTTCGGGCAGCAGGTCACTGGCCAGGACGGGCCGTGGTGCCTCCGGCCAGCCGTCCGCGGCGCGCAGTCCGGCCAACGCGGCGCCAGCGGACCGCCGATCACGAGCACGAGCCGGTTGCCGTGCACGCCGGCCAGCAGATCGAGCCGGGCGCGGCGGGCCAGGCTGCGGAAGTCATCGATGAGGCTCTCGGGCTCTGTCCCCCCGGCCGTGCCGACGATCACGGTGACCGGGGTAAAGGACCAGTTCAGCGCGGAGGCCCAGGACTGAAGTCCCTCGTCGACCTCGCTGCGGACAAGCGACTCGACTACCAGAGCCTCCAGCCGCGCATCCCAGGCGCCGCGTGCCTCCGCGGTCCGCGCGTAGACCTGGGCCGTGCCGAATGCGATCTCCCTGGTGTATCGGAGTACCGCCTCACGCAGCTCAGCTTCCCCGCCCGGTGCCGCTAGCTCATCGACTTGCGACTCCACGACATCGACGATGACCCTGACCATCTCCACGGCCTGCTGCAGGCTGACCGCCCTGGCAAGCTCCCGCGGCGCAGTGCCGAACACCTCGCCCCCCACCGCGGGCCGGGTCCGCTGGGGATGCTTGATCCAGTCCACAAACGCGGCGACGCCCGCTTGGGCGACCAGGCCGAGCCAAGACCTGTGCTCGGCCGACATCTCGCCGAACCACGGCAGCCGCCGGTCCATCGCCTGCACGGCCGCGGTGCCCAGGCTGCCCATCGCCTGGTCGAGTCGTGCGATGGTGGCTTCCCTGACCCGGCCGCCGCGCGGCACCGCAGCCGGAAAGTCTCCGTTTGCCGTCACCCGATCGCCCGCAACCCCATCGCCCGCAACACCATCGCGCACCACACCATCGTTCGCGTTCGCCACCTCATCAGGGTGCCACCTGCAGGTCCTCGGCCGGCGGCGGGACCGGTCTGGATTGCTCCGCCTGGGCCGGCGGCGGCTCGCGGCCGACCAGCGCCCGGCGGAAGCCTGGCCGGAACGCCGCGACGACCGCCATTACCAGGCTGAGAGCCAGCGCCGACGCTGCCGTGGTCCAGCCGACGCCGATCGCGTCCGCGATCCGGCCCTGCACCAATGTGCCGATGGGATAGCTGACGCCGAGCGCGACCAGGAAGAAACTGAGCACCCGGCCGCGGTAGGCCTGCGGGGCGAACAGTTGCACGGTCGTAGACAGGCCGGACAGCACGCCCAGGTACACAAGGCCGACGGCGAACAGAGCCGCGACGGCCCACCAGCGGGAAACCGCCGCCCCGTAGCAGATCAGCGCGACCGGGAGCAGCGCCAGGGTCCAGCCCAGCAGGCGGCCCCGGCCGAGCCTGGCGGCGAGCGGTGCGAGCAGCAGCGCGCCCGTCACAGCGCCGATGCCTTGTGCGGTGGTGAGGTAGGCGGTGAGCGAGGCGACCGCGGTCGGGCCGCCATGATGGCTGAGCCGCAGCGCCATGGCGGGTACCAGAGCGATGAAGGGAGCAGCGAGGAACGCGACGACTGCCATCGAGATAATGGCGGCGCGGCAGGATACTTCGGCCCGCGCGGCGCCGATGCCGGTCCGCAGGGACGCGAAAAGCGTGCCCTGCCGGCCAGGCGGCGGGGATAGCCGGAGGAACAAGACCGCGATCACGACGGCGAGGAACGAAACCGCGTTGGCCACAAAGCTGGCCGCGTAGCCGAACGCCGCTATGGTCGCGCCGGCCAGCGCGGGCCCGATGATGCGACCGGCGTTGAACTGGGCGTTGTTGAGCGAGCTGGCCGCCAGGAACTCCGACCGCGGCACCAGGTCGGGCAGGATGGCCTGGCTGAACGGGCCGATGACGGCGGACACCGAGCCCTGCAGGGTCACCAGGCCGAGAAGCAGCAGCGGGCTGTCCCGGCCGGCCGCCACCAGCCCAGCAATGACCGCTGCGACCAGCCCGGCGACCAGGTCGCCGCACGCCAGCACCGGTCGGCGCGGGATGCGGTCGGCCAGGGCGCCACCGACGGGGGCGAGCAGGCCGATGGGGAGGAACGCGCCCGCGGCTACGAGCGCGGCCCAGCTGGCCTGCCCGGTGCGGGAGATCACTAGGGCGCCGACAGCGACTGTCTGCATCCACGAGCCCACGTTCGACACCAGGCTCGCGGACCATAGCAACGCGAAATTCCGGTAGCGAAGCGGCCGCAGCGAGGCGACGGAGTCGAGCCTCACAGGTCGCGGCGGCGAGCAACGGGGGCGGTCATCGCGCCCCACAATAGGTCATCAAGGCGGCGCGCGGCTGTCCGGCGATGGCCGGTGGATGGCGTCAGGACAGGCTGGTTCGCTCGCCTGAGCCCAACGTTGCGGTCAAGTCGAGGCGACCGCCAAGCGCCCGCACGTAGGCCGCCGCTTCGCGGTATTCGACGGACCGGAGGCCGGAGTGCTCGATCTCCCAGACCCGGTGCTCGGCCAGACCGGTGCTGGCCGCGATATCGGCGATGCTCAGCTCGCGTTCCTGGCGCAGGTCCGCCAACGTGCCCAGCTCGGCTAGCTCGGCTGCCCGGGCTCGGATGGCGGTGCTGCGATCGGGAAACAGTTTGGCCAGTAACGTGGCCGCATCATCGAAGCAGACTTCGCCGATCTCGGCGTCATCGGTCTCGGCCGGCGGCCAGTTGCCATCCCGGATCTCCGTCAGCAGACCGCCGGCGAGCGAGATCGCCTCGTCCCGGTGATCCTCGATGGCGTCCGGACCGTCCAGCGCCGCGAGCAAGGTCGCCGTGCCAGCCGGCTCGACCGCGAACAAGATGCGGATGTCGGCGCCAAGCGGATCGGCGCGCAGTTCTAGCAGGTCCCGTACCGGAGCGTCGTCGTCTCCGTCGGCGGACTGCTTTCTATCATCCTCAGTCGGCTCGGCCGGGCTCTGTCCGCCTGACTTGTTCGCAGCGCGGATCTCGCGCAGCGTCCGCCTTGCCTGGGCCAGCGCGGCGGCCACTGGCTAGGCCGCGGTTACCTCGGCCAGCCAGTCATCGATCTCGGCGCTCATTCGCAGCCGGTAGCTCACCCCGTCACTCCCGCCTCAGAGCGCGTCGCTGACCTCCAGGTCCAGTCGGTACTTGGCGATGGCCTGCGCGACTACCTCCGGCTTCACCTCGCCAAGCTTGGCTAGCTCGGCCAGTACCGCGACGGTAATGGATTCGGCATCGACGTGGAAGAACCGTCGGGCGGCCGGGCGAGTGTCGGAGAAGCCCCAGCCGTCCGTGCCGAGCGAAGTGAACGGCGCGCGCACCCAGCGGGCGATCTGGTCGGGGACGGCCCGGATCCAGTCGCTGACCGCGACCACCGGTCCCTGATGGCCCTCCAGAGCCTTGGTCACGTACGGCACCCGCTGCTCGGCCTCAGGCTGGAGCATGTTCCATTCCTCGCACTCCAGGGCCTCGCGCCGCAATTGAGTCCAGCTGGTCGCGGACCACGTTCCCGCCTTGATGCCCCAGTCCTCGGCGAGGAGGCGCTGTGCATCGAGCGCCCACCTCAGCGCGACGCCGGAGGCGAGGATCTGCGCCTGCGGATGCTCGCCGGTGGTGGACGACGTCCCGCCCGCCGGAACAACAGCAACCGGCAGCTCCGGCGGCGCGGAGTAGCGGTAGAGGCCGCGCAGGATGCCGCGCTCCAGTGCGGCGTTGCCGCCTTCATAGTCAGCTGGCTCGGCGGGCTGCACGTAGGGCTCGTTGTAGACAGTGAGGTAGTAGAAGATGTCCTCGCCGTCGGGGTGCTCAGCGGTCGACCCGTACATCCGGCGCAGGGCGTCTTTGATGATGTAGGCGAGTTCGTAGGCCCAGGCCGCGTCGTAGCTGACGCAGGCCGGGCTTACCGAGGCCAGCAGGGGCGAGTGCCCGTCGTTGTGCTGCAAGCCCTCGCCGGTCAGCGTGGTCCGCCCGGCGGTCGCGCCGAGCAGGAAGCCGCGGCAGAGCTGGTCGCCCATCGCCCACATCTGGTCGCCGGTCCGCTGGAAGCCGAACATCGAATAGAAGATGTAGATGGGGATCATGTGCGTGCCGTGCGTGGCATATGCGGAGCCCGCAGCGGTGGTGGAGGCCATCGCGCCAGCTTCGCTGATGCCCTCGTGCAGGATCTGACCGCGCTCGGACTCTTTGTAGGAGAGCACCAGGTTGCGGTCAACGGCCTCGTAGGTCTGCCCGTGCGGGTCGTAGATCTTCGCCGTCGGGAATAGCGAGTCCATGCCAAACGTGCGGGCCTCATCGGGGATAACCGGGGCGAACCGGTCGCCGATCCCCGCATCCTTCATCAGGTCCTTCAGCAGCCGGACGAACGCCATCGTGGTGGCGGCCGCCTGCTTCCCGGAGCCGCTGCGCAGCTCGTCGTAGACCGAGTCGGG
>WNFI01587076.1_pt1 | contig 16027 bp, 15 predicted proteins | sample 5400471 | NCBI WGS metagenome assembly WNFI01 (sample SAMN13153348, study PRJNA577476) | soil metagenome | isolation source: 100 cm saprolite on Douglas fir-dominated hillslope | place: USA:California | collected 2013-09-17 | reverse complement strand
TCGAAGACTTCGTTACGCGGGGTCGCCAGCTTGGCAACGATCGACCAATATTCCTTCGCAACGAATTTTTCGATTTCCAGCTCGCGGTCGCAGACGAGCCGCAGCGCAACCGACTGCACGCGGCCAGCGGAGCGGGCGCCCGGCAGCTTGCGCCAGAGCACTGGAGAAAGCGTAAAGCCGACGAGATAGTCGAGCGCGCGGCGGGCAAGATAGGCATCGACCAGTGCGCCATCGATCTGGCGCGGATGCTTCATTGCCTCGCTCACGGCCTGCTTGGTGATGGCATTGAAAACGACGCGCTCAATCTTCTGGTCCGTGAGCGCCTTCTTTTCCTTCAGCACCTCAAGCACGTGCCAGGAGATCGCCTCGCCTTCACGATCGGGGTCGGTGGCGAGGATCAGCTTGTCGGCACCCTTGAGCGCGCGAGCGATATCGTTCATGCGCTGGTTCGATCTGGCGTCGACCTCCCAGAGCATGCGGAAATCGTTATCCGGATCGACCGAGCCATCTTTGGGGGGCAGGTCGCGGATATGGCCAAACGAGGCCAGAACCTCATAGCCGGAGCCGAGGTATTTATTGATCGTCTTCGCCTTGGACGGCGACTCGACTACGACAATATCCATGAAAATCCAGTGGGTTATCCGCCAGAACCAGTGAGAATCAGGGCGGAATCAGCCGCATCTTTGGCCCGGAACATGGGGAAGGTGACCCCTACTGTCAAATGAGCGGGTTAAGAAGCCGTGTCAGACCAGCGAAATGGGGCATGAAAGAGACCAGCCCGACGAAAATACAACCATAAGTAGTTATAATTAATTTGTGCTATTTTGGCTAGTGGGGGCCGTCCGATTTCAAGATTCGCCGGTGCGTTGGCTACTGGGCTTTAACGCCGAGTTTTTCCAGCAAGACCGCCGTTGGCGTTCCATCGGGCAACAGATCGAGTTTTTTCTGCTCCACCCGGATGTTGTCCCTCAAATCAAAATCGATGTGACCCTCGAAATCGTTCACCCTGTAACCGAGCTCCGATAGTTTTTTCTGCAACGCGATGCGCGCATCGCGAGAAAGTTGATGGTCGTCTTTCGGCCAGGCGGTCTTGATCAAGCCGCCGCCGTGCATACGGTCGGCGAGGTGGCCGACTGCAATCGCATAGGCGTCCGAGTTGTTGTATTCCTTCAGCACATCGAAATTTTCTGTGACGATAAATCCGGGACCTTTCGCACCGCTCGGGAAGAATAGGATTCCCTGGCCAGCGGACGGAAAAGGCTTTCCGTCGGCGCGGCGCACGCCGAGTTTTTGCCAATCAGCGAATGTCGCCCGGCTGCTCATATAGTCGAATCCGTTCGGTACAATGACCTCAAAGCCCCAAGGCAGCGCGGCATTCCATTTCCATTTGTGTAAATAATTGGCGGTGGAGCCGAGCACGTCCGGCACATTGCTCCAGATGTCGATATGGCCATCGCCTGAAAAATCCACCGCATAGTCGACGAAATTCGACGGCATGAATTGGCTTTGACCCATGGCGCCGGCCCATGAGCTGACCATCTTGTCGCGGGTAAAGTGGTTGTTCTGCATGATGAGCATCGCGACGATCAATTCGTTCCGGAAATAAGGATGGCGATACTTCACATAGGCAAGTGTCGCGAGCGAGCGAAAGACATCCCAGCGATCTTTTTCGGTGCCGAAGTCGGACTCCATGCCCCACAATGCGAGCAGCACCCAGCGCTCGACCTGAAATTTCTTTTCGACATCGTCAAAGGTTTTTGTCCACTCGCGCGCCTTGAGTTGGGCGTCCGCGATGCGGCGGTTTGAAACGATCGCGTTTATATAATCACCGACGGGCTTGCCGTACTCCGGCTGCCGCTGCGTGGCCGCGATCACGCGCTGGTCGGGCGTAACCCCTTTTAGCGCGAGATCAAAAGTCGTTCGGGTGACGCCCTTGGCCTGCGCATCCGGCCATAGCGCGGAAGCAAAAGCTGCGAAGGACTGTTCCTGTGCCCGCGGTGGTCCGCCCTGAAATACCAGAAGGACCGCGAGGGCTATGAGAGATCTGCTGAGCATGAAAAGAATCCGATAGGGCCGTTCGTATCGCACGTTACAAGAGCGACACCAACCCGGCACCATGACGTTCCAGGCGGCCGGCGATTTCAAGTTCCAGCAGGACGCTGCGCACGATCGTCGTGGAGGTATGCGAGAGCCGCACCAGGTCATCGATCGACACGGGCGCGGGCCCGAGCAATTCGATGAGACGCGTGCGCTCGTCCGCATCGGGCTCGGAAACAGATTGCCTGAGCGGCTCCTGTGATGGTTCTTCAGCCGACAACGGATTGAGCCCGCGTCCGAGAATAGGCTCGACCGCCGCGATGACGTCCCCTGCCTCGGTCACCGGGATCGCGCCTTGCTTGAGGAGCCCGTTGGTGCCTTCGCTGCGTGGGTCGAGTGGCGAACCTGGCACCGCGAAGACTTCGCGTCCTTGTTCGCCGGCAAGCCGCGCGGTGATCAGCGAGCCGGAGCGCCGGGCCGCTTCCACAATCACGACGCCGAGTGAAAGGCCGGAGATCAGGCGATTGCGGCGGGGAAAATCATGGGCACGCGGTTCCCAGGCAAATGGCATTTCCGATATAGCCGCGCCACCGACGACAAGTTTTTCCACCAAAGTGACGTGTTCTGCCGGATAGATGCAGTCATGACCGCCCGCAAGCACGGCAATAGTCCCCGTACTTAAGCTGGCGCGATGTGCGGCAGCATCAATCCCGCGCGCGAGTCCCGACACGACGGCAAAGCCGGCATTGCCGAGATCGCGCGCAATCCGTTCGGCAAATTTTACGCCGGCTCCTGAGGCGTTGCGCGAGCCGACAATGGCAATGAGCGGTCGCGCCAGGACATCGCGTTTGCCCCGTATCGCGATCACCGGGGGCGGATCGTCAATCGCTTGCAATCGCGACGGATATTCCGGCTCATCAAGCGTGATGTATTCGACGCCGGCCGCTTGCGCCGCTTTCAACTCGGCCAAAGCTTGTTCGCGCGAGAAGATGCGAGGCGCACGTGCGGAGCCGCCGCGGCGCGCGAGACCGGGCAGGGCGGTGAGGGCCGGGCCCACGCCACCGTAGTATTTGACCAGATCGTGAAATGTGCGTGGCCCGATGTTTTCGCTGCGAATGAGCCGCAACCAATCGAGCCGCTGCTCGTCATTCAATCGCTGATGTGCACTCAACGTGAAACGCGCTCCGCAATAAACGCTGGAGCACTACAACCGAATTGGGATGAATACAACCATAAGTTTAGTGAGGGGCGACGGCGTTTGCGCCGATTTTGCCTTCACTGCCATCGAGCAAGCGGGCGATGTTCGCCCGATGCATGAACCACAAAAGCGCGGTGAGAAGCAGAAACAACACCGCAATGTTGGGACGGTCAAGAAACCACAGGCCCAGGGGGGTGAGCGCGCTAGCAATTAATGCCGCGAGCGACGAATAGCGGCTGGCGGCGGCAACTGCGAGCCAGATTGCGCAGAAAAGAAGCGCCGCAGGCCAGTAGAGGCCGATGAGAAGACCGATATAGGTGGCGACACCTTTGCCGCCTTTGAATTTCAACCAAACCGGAAACAGGTGGCCTAAAAAGGCGCCAAGGCCGGCCGCGAGCGCGGCGTTGGGGCCATAACGTGCCGCGACGAATACAGCGAGCGCCCCTTTGAGCACATCGCATAGGAGCGTGGCGGCCGCGAGCCCCTTGCGTCCAGTCCGCAGCACATTGGTTGCACCGATATTGCCCGAACCAATGTCGCGAATGTCCGGACCGCCGGCGGCACGTGTGAGCAAAAGCCCGAAAGGTATTGAGCCAAGCAGATAGCCGAAGGCGAAGGCGAGAGCCGACGTCATACGTACTCGTACACTGTTCGACCGGAGACGATGGTGCGCACCACGCGGCCAGTGAGCCGCGCTTCGTCGAATGGCGTGTTTTTGCACTTTGACTTGAGTTCAACGGGATCGAGGATCCACGGCAATTCGGTATCGACCACAATCACATCGGCGGGTGCGCCGCTCTTGAGCGTGCCGCCTGGAAGCCCAAGCAATTCCGCCGGGCGCGTCGACATGGCACGCAACAAGGTTATCACGTCTATTTCCTCGCTATGCACGAGGCGCAAGCCGGCCGTGAGCATGGTTTCGAGCCCGATCGCGCCAGCCGCCGCTTCAGCGAAAGGCAAACGTTTAGTTTCGACGTCTTGCGGATTGTGATCCGACATTACCACGTCGACGAGTCCGGCACTCAGCGCTTCGACGAGCGCCTTGCGATCGTCCTCGGCGCGCAATGGAGGGGACACTTTCAGGAAGGTACGATATGGGCCGATGTCATTTTCGTTGAGCGTGACGTGGTTGATCGATGCCGACGCAGTCACGTTGAGGCCGGCATCTTTGGCGCGGCGCAATACTTCGAGGCTGTCCGCGCAAGTCACCGAGGCCGCGTGATAGCGGCCGCCTGAGAGTGCAACGAGCCTGATGTCCCGCTCCAGCATCACAGTTTCTGCAGCTTTCGGAATTCCGAGCAAGCCGAGGCGTGCCGCGAATTCGCCTTCGTTCATGACCCCATCGCCGATCAACGTGGGATCTTCTGTGTGGTGCACGATCATTGCATCGAAATCGCTGGCGTAAGTTAGCGCACGTCGCATCACCTGAGCGTTGGTGACGCTTTTGGCGCCATCGGTGAACGCCACCGCGCCTGCCGCCTTGAGCAGGCCGATTTCCGTCATTTCTTTGCCTTCAAGCCCTTTGGTAATCGCGGCCATCGGATGCACGTGCACGATCGCGTTGTCGCGTGCGCGGCGCAGGACGAAGTCGACGGTTGCCGGATTGTCGATGGTGGGCGAGGTGTCGGGCTGGCAGATGATCGTGGTGACGCCACCGGCGGCTGCGGCCTGGCTCGCGGACGCGAGTGTTTCGCGATTGGCCTCTCCGGGCTCGCCGATGAAGGCGCGCATATCGATCAGGCCCGGCGCTATCAATTTGCCGCGGCAATCGATCACCTCCGTGCCTTCAGGCACGCCAGCCGCGCCAATGCCTTTCTTTGCTTCGCGGATGACGCCTTCGGCAATCAGCAGATCGCCGACGATGTCAAGGTCGCGCGACGGATCGACGATCCGGGCATTGGCAAGCAGGATCGGGCGGCGATCTGACAACATCATGTCACGCGTTCGGTAAATTTCGAGAGAGCGCTTCCAGGACAGCCATGCGCACCGCGACACCCATCTCGACCTGTTCGCGGATTAACGACTGAGCGCCGTCGGCGACGATCGAGTCGATTTCAACGCCGCGGTTCATCGGCCCCGGATGCATCACCATTGCGTCAGGCTTTGCGTAGGCAAGCTTCTTTTCGTCGAGTCCGTAGTAGTGGAAATATTCCGACATCGACGGCACGTAGGAGCCGTTCATGCGCTCACGCTGCAGCCGCAGCATCATGACGATGTCGGCGTCGGCGAGGCCTTCGCGCATGTCGCGCGCAACCTCTACGCCGAAGCGTTCAATGCCTGGCGGTAAAAGGGTAGAGGGGGCGACAACGCGTACACGTGCGCCCATGGCATTGAGCAAGATGATGTTCGAGCGCGCCACGCGCGAATGCAGGATATCGCCACAGATCGCGACCAGCAGGCCCTCGATATGGCCTTTGTTGCGACGAATCGTCAGCGCATCGAGCAAAGCCTGGGTCGGATGCTCATGGGCGCCGTCGCCGGCATTGATGACCGAGCAATCGACTTTGCGCGCCAGCAATTCGACCGCGCCAGAGGCGTGGTGGCGGACGACGATAATATCCGGATGCATGGCGTTCAGGGTGATCGCGGTGTCGATCAGCGTCTCGCCCTTTCGCATCGAGGACGAACTGGTCGACATGTTCACCACATGGGCCCCCAGGCGTTTGCCCGCCAATTCGAACGAGGCCTGGGTCCGTGTCGAGACTTCAAAGAAAAGATTGATCTGAGTGCGGCCGCGCAGGGACGCACGCTTTTTCTCGACATGGCGGTTGAGCTCGACGAATTCTTCGGCGAGATCGAGCAGTCCGGATATGTCGGTGTGAGAAAGCCCTTCGATCCCCAACAAATGACGCCGGCTGAGGACGAACGAGGGTTTCGGCGCAATGGTCATTAAAGCGAAACCTATAGGCACAACCCGGCCTCACGGCAAGGGCATTACCGGTCGATCCACAAGGCACTGATTCAGATCGTTAATGTTTCTCGCGAACGTGGATCGCAGTCGATTTGCGACAGGTTCGAGTCAAATTTAGCGAGACGGCGGTGGGATGGAGCCGTGGTTCTTTAACATCATGCCAGCACCATCGCGGGTGGTGTTTTCCCGGATTGCGGGGGCGCCTAGCGAGGTCCAGTTTTCGCGAAAACGCTAGGTCGCTGTCCGCGGCAAGTTCTGAAATCCCGTCAATACAGGCAATTGGGCTGGGCAAATGGAGAGTACTATGCAGATGAAGTCTTTCTTGGTTCACGCAGGCGTCCTCGCCTTGGTAGCGGTCACCTCGGTCACTCCCGGCTTGGCGCGCCAAGCTCAAAAAATGACGAACACGGACAACTACCAGCTGCAGTCAGCCTCCTCCTCTTACGCCTCCGCACCACAACAAGTGGGTGCGACATCTCGTTCGGGTCAGTGCTGGATCGCGGCCGACGCCAGTCGCCCTTATGGGTACTTTGGCTCCTGCGCCAATCCGCTCGTACAAGATCCGGCGCTCGACCCAACATACAATCCGGAATGGTGATAGCCGCATCGTGGGCCAATGCGATCGGGAGCGGGCCTGCGGCCCGCTCTTTTTCATCTGCTGTCGGTCTGATCGCCGCTCCGGGTTCCCCCAAATCTTCGTGAACAAACTCGTTTCAATCGTGACCGTTCGTTCCGCTGCTACCGGAACAACCCTGGGTGTTCCCGTGTTGAGTTCCGACAACTCAATACGCCGGTACTGAAGGAGGCCAACATGAAGACGATTATGAAATACGCCACTGCGATGGCATTGACAGGCGCGCTTGCAATGGCTGCCGTGACGCCAAGTGAGGCTCGCAACGGGCGCAATGCGGCGGCGGCGATTGGGTTTGGCGCGGGCGCCATCGTGGGCGCGGCTGTTGCGAGCTCGGCCTACAACAATGGCTACTACGGGTACTATGCCGACCCAGGTTACGCCTACGCTCCCGGTTATGCGTATGACTCTGTCCCGGCTTATGATGATTCCTACGCTTATGAGCCGGCACCGCGATACCGCTATTACGACCGATGGTCGACTCAGCACAACACGAACAACTTCTCCATCGACTCACAGCGTTAAGCTGACACGAAGTTCGTGATTGAAGGCCGCTCTTCGGAGCGGCCTCTTTTTTTACAGGCGGGCCAGCCGATCGAGGGCGCCTTGCAGGATGTAAGCGGCAGCATGCTGGTCAATGACGGCCGCTCGTTTTTTGCGGCTGACGTCGGCGGCGATTAATTCGCGCTCGACCGCGGCTGTCGACAGGCGCTCGTCCCAGAGCGCGATGGGCAGTTTGGTCAGCTTTGTAAAGTTGCGGGCGAACGCGCGGGTTGACTGCGCGCGCGGACCCTCGGTGCCGTCCATATTGATTGGCAAGCCCAAAACGAACCCGACCGCAGAACGCTCTTCAGCAAGCGCAAGAACACGGCGGGCGTCGACGGTGAAGGCCTTCCGCGCGATGGTTTCCACGCCTGTCGCAAGCTTTCGATCGGGGTCACTCACTGCAACGCCGATGGTCTTGGTCCCGAGATCGAGTCCGATCAATGCGCCCCGAGCGCCCAGATGCGGGACGGCTTCAATGAGCGGCAGGATGAGAGACATGCCTAAGCGCTACCATGCTGACGAAAAGTCGCCAATCGGGACTGCCTTAGGGCACGGTTCCAGCTGGTAGCTGGGTCGCGTGGTTCGCAATCTCGCCCGCGGTCGTGAACCACACGCGTTTATCAGCGCGGCGCTGGATGTGTTTGAGTGCACGTGCCAGATGTTTGAAACGGTGTGGCCAGCCGACGATGTACGGATGCAGCGCGATTCCCATCACCTGCGGGTGCTTGGCGCATTCCTCCTGCATGACCTCGAAAGTGTCCACGATCATATCCGCAAACTCGGCGCCCTCGCGCTTGCGCGCCAAGATCTGCGGTATGTCGTTGAGTTCCTGCGGATAGGGCAGTGAGAGTATTCGGCCGCTGCGCGTTTTCATCCAGACTGGCTGGTCGTCGTGACACCAGTCGAGAAGATAACTGTAGCCCGCCTCCTGCAATAGATCCGGCGTCAGCGGCGATTGTGAAATCCAGGGGCCAAGCCAGCCGCGCGGGCGTTGGCCCGAATGATTTTCAATCGCTGCCGTCGTCTCGGCGATGAGCGTTTTTTCTTCGGCTTCGCTGAGTGTGCCTTGCCGCTCGGAGTTGCTTCGGCCGTGCCCGACAATCTCGGCGTCGGGGAAGGCCGCGATCGCTTGCGGTGCCTGGCGATACATTTCGGCATTGACCAATAACGATACCGGGAGCTTGAGCTCGGCGAATAGCTCCGCCAATCGGAAAACACCCACGCGGTTACCGTAGTCACGCCACGCATAGTTGAGGACGTCCGGTTGCGGACCGCCTGGGGTAAGTTCGGCGCCAAGCCCTTCTCCGAATGAAAACCATTCGAGGTTAAGACCAATATAGATCGCAAGGCGTTTACCGCCTGGCCAGTCGTAAACGGCGCGTTCGCGGATGGGAGAATAGGGGTAACGATCATGAGTCCGGATCGGCATCGAGGAATGGTAACCTGTCCCGCGCTCTCTTTCTTCCTCTTTTCGTGTTGTTGCCGAATCTGCCTTCGTGGGCGGCGGGGAGCTCGCTTCAGCTGTAGCGAATTTATCAAGGCCGTCGAACGCGCTAGTTTATAGCTGCCGATGCCGGAATCATGCTGATGTGGCCTAACCGACGACTGCTGGAGCTCTTTAAGATCGATCACCCGATCCTTCTGGCGCCGATGGCCGGTGTGATGGATGCCGAGCTTNNNNAAGCCATATTTTGTCGAGTTTGGCGTTGATCCGGGAGCGCTAGCCGCGACCGCAGCCCGTATGCCATTCGACGCGGCTATGTGCGCTGCAGTCGAGGACCTCAAGCCCGAGGTTGTGAGCTTCCACTATGGTCTGCCGGAAGCGACGTTGGTTGCGGGCGTAAAGGCCGCTGGTTGCAAGCTGCTATGTTCGGCGACGACGGTAGCCGAGGCTCGCTTTCTCGAAGCGAACGGTTGCGATGCTGTAATCGCGCAAGGGCTCGAGGCCGGTGGGCATCGCGGAATGTTCTTGACTGATGATATCGCTACCCAAGTCGGTCTGTTCGCGCTTTTGCCGCAGGTGGTCGACGCGGTGAAAGTGCCAGTGATAGCAACCGGCGGAATCGGAAATGCTCGCGGTATTGTAGCCGCATTGGCGCTTGGTGCGGCAGGCGTGCAGATGGGCACGGCGTTTCTGCCCTGTCCCGAAGCGAAAACCTTGCCGCCGCATCGTGCAGCTTTACGGGCCGCGCGTGATGATAGCACCGTGCTCACCAACGTGTTGAGTGGCCGACCGGCGCGCGGTCTCATTAACCGAGCCTGCCCTTGGCCGCGAGTTGCCTGCGGCCCAGCTGATCGAGCAATTGGTTGCGGAGGCACAGGGACTGCTGCGCGAGCTGGCCCCATGACGCGGCTCGTGCGTGCCGGTTGTCGCGGTGAAAGCTGCTCTGCTATAGGCTGGCCAACGCTACGAGTGCCGCTTCACTGGAATTTCCATGTCTGTCGACGCCGATACCGTCCGCCGCATCGCCCACCTTGCCCGCATTGCCGTGGCCGAGGGCGAAATCGAGCATCTCAAGGGAGAACTCAACGCCATGCTCGCTTTCGTCGAGCAGTTGGCTGAGGTCAACGTTGAAGGGACCGAGGCGATGACATCTGTGACGCCCATGACGATGAAAAAGCGAGCGGATGCCGTGACCGATGGCGGCATCGCCGGAGATATCGTCAAAAACGCACCAGCAAGCGAAGGCAACTTTTTCCTCGTTCCGAAAGTGGTTGAGTGATGTGCATCGCGTGCGAACTTGGATATTGGTCTATGGTCGACGCTCTAGAGGCAGAGCGGAGTGCGGCCAAGAAAAAAGAGGCATGCGGGGACGATGCTTTCGCGTGCGAGCCAAGTGCTCCACAGCCCAGCCGCAAACAGCGCCGGCGCGGTCGACAATCGCCGGATGAGCCCACGCCGTGAGTGAACTCACCTCGCTTAGTTTGGCGGAGGCGCGCGATGGGCTGAAGAAAAAATCCTTCTCCGCTGGCGAGTTGGCTGCTGCACATCTGACGGCAATAGAAAAAGCGCGCGTCCTCAACGCATTTGTTCTGGAGACACCGGAGCGCGCCCTCGGCATGGCGAAAGAGTCCGACGCGCGCCTTGCTGGCGGGAAAGCCGGGCCACTGGAAGGCATTCCCCTCGCTATAAAAGATATGTTTTGCACCGCCGGCGTGCGCTCGACCGCCTGCTCGCACATTCTCGATAATTTTGTCCCGACCTACGAGTCGACGGTCACCTCGCAGTTATGGCGCGATGGCGCGGTGCTTCTCGGCAAGACCAATTGCGATGAATTCGCGATGGGCTCTTCGAACGAGACGTCGCATTTTGGGCCTGTGCATTCGCCATGGCGGCGCAAAGGATCAAATACACCGCTGACGCCCGGCGGTTCGTCCGGCGGATCGGCTGCTGCCGTGGCGGCGCAACTTTGCCTTGGTGCAACCGGCACAGATACCGGCGGTTCGATCCGCCAGCCTGCCGCGTTCACGGGGACCGTCGGCATCAAGCCGACTTACGGCCGCTGCTCACGGTGGGGCATTGTTGCCTTCGCATCCTCGCTCGACCAGGCTGGCCCTTTCGCACGCAGGGTGCGCGACGCAGCAATCCTGTTGCGGTCGATGGCGGGACCCGATCCGAAGGATACGACGTGTGCGGATCTTGCGGTGCCGGATTACGAAGCGGCAATCGGCACATCGGTAAAGGGCCTGCGCATTGGCATTCCCAAGGAGTACCGGCTCGACGGGATGCCCGCCGAAATCGAAAAAATCTGGGAACAGGGGCGCGGTTGGCTGAAAGCGGCGGGCGCAGAGCTGGTCGAGGTTTCGCTGCCGCACACCAAATATGCGCTCCCCGCGTATTACATCGTGGCGCCCGCAGAGGCGTCATCCAATCTCGCTCGGTATGATGGTGTGCGCTACGGGCTGCGTGTTCCCGGCCGCGATATCATCGATATGTATGAGAAGACGCGCAGCGATGGATTCGGCGAGGAGGTGCGCAGGCGCGTGATGATCGGAACGTATGTGCTTTCGGCGGGCTACTATGATGCCTATTACCTGCGCGCGCAGAAGGTACGCACACTCATCAAGAAAGATTTCGAAGACTGCTTCAAAACCGGCGTGCACGCCATGCTGACGCCGGCCACACCTTCGGCCGCGTTCGGATTGGGCGAAAAGGGCGGCGCCGACCCGGTGGAGATGTATTTGAATGACGTATTTACGGTGACTGTGAACATGGCGGGCCTACCGGGCATAGCCGTACCCGCCGGCGTCGATGCGCAGGGCCTACCTTTAGGACTACAGCTAATCGGCCGGCCATTCGACGAGGAGACGTTATTCTCGCTCGGCGCGGTGATCGAGCAGGCGGCGGGAAACTCCGCCAATGATGATGCCGAATGTTCCGTTGTTATCTCTGTTCATGACGTTATTCCAACGTCTACCGCGCGTGCGCGTTCCGACTGCGAGATGCTCCGCGAATTTGCAAAAATCTTTGCAGAATTCAGGCCATTTCGTGGAATAACGTTGCGTCTTCGACATTGCAGCCGTGCGAAAACGTTCGGAGACAGCCGCTTAGCGGGGCATTGTCAGCTTAGCGACCTCGCCCGTTTCAACGGCAGGGCCCGGGTTGATACTCGGATATCCGTAAACGACGAATGTGCCGATCAGCACACTGGCGACGACAGCTTCCAGCAACAGCGCTAAGACCGGACGATCATGGTGGTCACCCATGGTGATGACTCCCGGCTGAAACGAAAACATGAGATCGTTGGTATTGCCGCACTCAAGTGACGACTTGCAGTGGATGGGTGCGAGCCGCTACGAGATACGAAACGGCGGCCAATGGCAGCTCCAAAAGTGAATCAGGGTGATATGGACGTTCAGCCCAACGCTAAAAAGCTCGTAAAAGGCACGACCGGCGACTGGGAAATCGTCATCGGCATGGAGGTCCACGCACAGGTCACGTCCCGGTCGAAGCTATTTTCCCGGGCGTCCACGGAGTTCGGTGGCGCCCCCAACAGCCACGTTTCGCTGGTCGACGCGGCCATGCCAGGCATGCTGCCTGTGATCAATGAGGAATGCGTGCGGCAGGCCGTTCGCACCGGGCTCGGGCTGAATGCTAAAATCAATCTCAAATCTGTATTCGATCGGAAGAATTATTTCTATCCGGACCTGCCGCAGGGCTATCAGATCAGCCAATACAAGTCGCCGATTGTCGGCGAGGGCGCGGTGACCGTCGATCTCGCTGGCGGCGACAGCGTTACCATTGGCATCGAGCGGCTGCATCTGGAGCAGGATGCCGGCAAAAGCCTGCATGACCGGTCGCCTGCGAATTCTTACGTCGATCTCAATCGGTCCGGCGTCGCATTGATGGAAATCGTTTCGAAGCCGGACCTTCGCTCGGCTGAAGAAGCCAAGGCCTTCATTACCAAACTGCGCTCGATCCTGCGTTATCTCGGCACCTGCGACGGCAACATGCAGGAAGGCAGCTTGCGCGCCGACGTCAACGTTTCAATACGACGGCCGGGAGAGCCGCTGGGCACGCGCTGCGAAATAAAAAACATGAATTCCATAAACTTTATAGGCGAAGCCATTGAGCATGAAGCGCGGCGCCAGATCGGAGTCCTCGAAGACGGAGGCGCTATCGTCCAGGAAACCCGGCTCTACGATCCCAACAAAAAAGAAACGCGGCCGATGCGCACGAAGGAAGAGGCGCATGACTATCGCTATTTCCCCGATCCCGATCTGCTGCCGCTGGAGTTCGACCAGGCTTACGTCGAACAGCTGAAGAAAAATCTCCCTGAATTGCCTGACGAGAAGAAGGCGCGCTTCACGCGCGATCTCTCTTTGTCGGCCTACGATGCCGGTGTGTTGGTGGCCGAACGCGAAACAGCAGACTTTTTCGAGGCCACTGCCAAAGGGCGCGACGGCAAAACGGCGGCGAACTGGGTTATCAACGAGCTGTACGGGCGGCTGAACAAAGAAGGCAAAGATATTGCATCGTCACCTGTCTCGGCCCAGCAACTCGGCGCGATACTCGACCTGATCGGGGATGGCACGATATCGGGAAAAATCGCTAAGGACGCCAAGTCGAATCCGAAGGCTATTGGATGGTTCGTGGGTCAGGCGATGAAGTCATCGGGCGGCAAGGCCAGCCCGCAAGTAGTCAACGAACTCCTGAAAAAGAAACTTGGCCTGTGACGCACGCAGTGCAGCAATTCCATTCGAATAGCATTCCAATTTTGCCACGGTGAGTCCGCGCACGTAAAAATTTTCGACGTGTGAACCGCGTTCCTCATCCTTACGGTGGACTAATTCGGAGGTGCGGCGAGCCGAATCAGCGCGAATCACTTGGTGCTGATTCGCTCAATTTTGATCGATTCCGGCGCTCAGTGAGCCTTGCGCATCGTCATCTGTGCAAAATTATTTCGTTGCGCGGATATATTTGCAGCAAACAATGTTGACGCAAAACACAACGCGTGCAGCGCAGAAATTTTGTCATCAAAACATGCACGTCGCGAATTACCGCCACTACAAAAACCCTTATTTCATCGTGCGTTTTTAAATTTTTCGAACATACATTCGAACGAACGTCGCGCGCGGTTCTCGGTTGCAATCAACTCAAGTTTTGATCGCGTGATCGCGTTGCATCGTGTCACGTCGTGCGCGCATACACGTTTCGTCGCGCAGTAACGTTCTTTTTTTCGCCGTGCTGTAGTAAACCGAGTGCAGTGCGTGTCGATTCGCGACGCGTGCTGATGCGACACCCGCCATGAATTCATGGCTAGGAGGGCAGCAATGGCCAAACGTAGGAAGAAGGCAGCGGCGAAAGCAGCGAAGAAGACGAAGCGCCGGAAGCGGAAGCTCTAGTCTGACGCCGCTTCCCGATCTTCGGCCTTACGTGTCGGAGATTGCGTCATACGGGCCGGTGTGCGTCATGGTGTGATCAGCGCAATGCGGTTAGACCGCGGCGCCCCGGTTCGGGATGACTTTCGAGGGCGTCGGCGAGATTTCGAGTCTCGCCGACGCCCTCAGTCTTTTTAGTGATCGCCAAGACGCCTGCGTGGGTAAAAAAAATTCCGACGCGCGTTATTTCAAAGCAGCCTTAAGGCGCTTGTTGCAAGCGCTCCAATATTTCGGCCACGTCGTTCCCTTTTCGATCTTGCCGGCGGCTTTGGCTTCCTTCCATTCGGCGCCGCATTTTTTCTGCCGGTCACGCGCTGCGGTCTGCCCAGCGCTTGGGTCTTTCTTGGGCTTGGCATTTTTGTCCGGCGTGCTCGCCTGCTGTTGCGCGGCGGCGGTTGATACGAGTTGCGGCATTGGCGCCGTGATCAATCCGACGGCGAGTGCGGCAGCAAACATAACTTTGTGCATGACTTCACTTCCCTCTATGGCTTCAAAAGTGCGGGCGGCCTCGGCCAGTAGCTCAAAGTCACCTGCAACCTACAGGGCACGATAACTCGCATAGGTTGTAGGCGTCTAGATCGTCTGAACGGGTGATGCCGATGGCGTCGAACCCGTTGCAGATTGCAATCGCTGCGCCTAGGTCTGGGTGGTTGCGTAGAAATTATTGGGAACGGAGCACGTCATGGCGCGCGGAAAACCGAAACGGACGGCCTCAAAGCGGACCAAGGCGAAAGCAAAAGGAAAAAAGACGGCCAAGACGGCCAAGACGGCCAAGATCGCAAAGCCGATCGAGCTCTATTACTGGCCGACGCCGAACGGCTTCAAGATTTCAATTATGCTGGAAGAATGTCGCCTGCCGTATGTTCTCAAGCCGGTGAACATATCCAAAGGAGAGCAATTCAATCCGGATTTCCTGAAGATATCCCCAAACAATCGCATGCCGGCAATCGTGGATCCGCAAGGGCCGGGCGGACGGCCGATCTCGATTTTTGAGTCTGGTGCGATCCTGCAATATCTCGGACGCAAGACCGGCAAGTTTTATCCCGCCGATGAGCGCGCGCGCGTCGAGGTCGAGCAGTGGCTGTTCTGGCAAATGGGAGGCGTCGCCCGTTCATCGCCGGCAAATACTCCATTGCAGACATGGCGCTGGTCGGCTGGGTCAACGGCTGGGAGCGGCAGGGGCAGGACATCAACGAATTCCCGAACCTGCAGCGATGGCTCGAAACGATGAAGGCCCGGCCGGCGGTCCAACGCGGCATGGCGCTTGGTCTCGAGCTTCGCCAAGGCATCGACATGAAGGACCCGAAAGTCCAGGCGGTGTTGTTCAATCAACGCGCGCGCGGGAGTTGAGGCTTCTTTGTGTCGCGCTTGCGCGCGACCGTAAGGATGCGGTCATGGCGAGATCAATTGGTGGTTAGTTACGGTTGAATGAGTTCGGTTACCGATCTCTCAATTTGCAAGAAAACCGCCCATTTGCGCCAGTAATGCGGGAGCAATCGTCGCTAGCGCGCCAATCTTCATTTTCGATTCATCGCATCACTTAAACTGCCATTCAAATTTTATCCCGATGATCGCGCTGTTCGGACGACATCGTCCGCACAACAGGGACGCGACGGCTGGCCGCGTGGGGCGCACCAGCCGGAAAAATAAGGGGAACCGAAATGACGGGTATGGAAATGGCGTCGGGGGGCGCCGAACCAGCAAACGCCGACGATTGCTTCGGCCTTGGCATGGTCTATTCCGCCGGTGCAGGCGTTGGGGTTGATCTGGTGGAGGCGCACAAGTGGTTCAACATCGCCGCCATGCGCGGGCATAAGGATGC
>WNFI01333063.1_pt1 | contig 16028 bp, 12 predicted proteins | sample 5400471 | NCBI WGS metagenome assembly WNFI01 (sample SAMN13153348, study PRJNA577476) | soil metagenome | isolation source: 100 cm saprolite on Douglas fir-dominated hillslope | place: USA:California | collected 2013-09-17 | reverse complement strand
GAGACCGAGCGGTCTCTTGGTGCATCTAAGCAGCCAGGCACCCCATGAGCGATGCCGGAGCTTCCATTTCCGTTCCCAACGTGGCCGCAACACGGCAGGAGATCAATCCGTGGATTATCGCGGTGACCGTTACGCTCGCGACCTTCATGGAACTGCTCGACACGGCCATCGCCAATGTGGCCTTACCTCACATCGCCGGCGGCCTCGCGGTCAGCTATGACGAGAGCACCTGGGTCCTGACAAGCTATCTCGTATCGAATGCTGTCGTGCTTCCGCTTTCTGCCTGGCTGAGCCGCGTCTTCGGGCGGAAGCGCTATTACATGCTCTGCGTCGTGCTTTTCACGCTCAGTTCCATGCTTTGTGGTCTCGCTCCCTCACTAGGCTTGCTCATCTTCTTTCGCGTTCTGCAGGGTGTCGGCGGCGGTGGCCTCGCTCCGGTCGAGCAGGCCATTCTCGTGGACACGTTCCCTCCGCAGAAGCGACCCGCGGCTTTCGCTCTCTATAGTATGGCCATCGTGACTGCGCCGGTGATCGGCCCGCCGCTCGGTGGATGGATCACCGACAACTGGAGTTGGCGCTGGATCTTCTTTATCAATATTCCCATCGGGATCGTGTCTCTGTTCCTGACAAACCGGCTCGTTTCCGACCCTCCGGAGTTCACGCGGGAAGTCGAAACTGCCCGCAAAGGCGGCAGGCTTCGAATTGACGGCCTCGGGATTTTTCTGGTGGCCCTCGGCTTCGCGTGTTTGGAGGTCGTTCTGGATCGCGGACAAACCGAAGACTGGTTCGAAAGCGGTTTTATTGTTTTCTTCTTCTCGGTTGCGCTCGTGGCGCTGATAGTGGCTGTCTTCTGGGAGTGGCGCCATCCTGACCCCGTGGTTGAAATTCGTCTGCTCGCGGATCGCAACTTCGCCATCGCAAACGTTTTCTATTTTCTCTTTGGCTTTACTCTGTTCGGGTCGACGGTGTTGATTCCCCAGATGCTCCAGAGCCTGTACGGCTACACCGCTACCGATGCCGGACTCGTTCTTGGACCCGGCGCATTCGTCATCGTAGCTTTGGCTCCCCTGATCGTGAAAATCTTGCCGAAAGTTGGAATCAAGCCACTCATTTTCACCGGGTACGTCATCTTCGCCATTGCCATGTGGCACTACGCCAGCATTGATCTGGGCACGGACTACAAACATGTCGCTCTCGCCAGGGCCATCCAGGGACTTGGGATTGCCCCGCTCTTTGTGCCGGTAAGTCAGCTGGCTTATTCCTTCTTGCCAAAGAATAAGAACAACAAAGCTTCGAGTCTCACCAATCTGTTCCGCAACCAGGGGGCCAGCGTCGGTATTGCGTTCGTTACCACCGTTCTTGCCCGGCGAACGCAGTACCACCAGTCGGTTCTGGTTGCTCACGCCAGTCCTTTGGACCGGCGCTATCAAGAAACACTCGCCACCCTGTCACGATATTTTGCCTCGCACGGTTTCACCATTCCGGACGCGGCTTTGCATGCAAAAGCGCAATTGGCGCGCATCATTCAGCAGCAAGCGGCCTTCCTTGGCTTTCTCGATTGTTTCTGGCTGCTGGGCTGCGCCTGCATGATCGGGGCGCCTCTGGTTTTCTTCACACGCAAGTTCAGGTCGGCCGGTCCTGGCGCCGCACACTAAGGGCCGAACAGAAGGTCTGAAAGGAGGTTGCAGAAATGACTTGGGTTGGGAGTTTCAAATCTCTGCAGTCGGTGCTCCGCAAACCTCGTTTCACCGGCGCTCCGCTGCAGGTGCACACCTGGGTGCGGAGCGAGATCGGCCTGATCTCACCGCTGGTGGACTGGTTGATGAGTCTGATGGTTGGATCCTGCTGTGTCTTCGGAGAGGAGGAGTCCGTTGAACTTGCCCTTAGGGAAGCTCTGAGTAACGCGATGCTCCACGGCAATCGCTTGGACGCGGTCGGCAACACGACGTGCTTTGCCTACGATGCGCTCCACCGCGCCACCAGCACGACTTACACCGGACCATACGCTGCCAACACGCCGAACAAGTACTTCGTTTACGACACGGCCACGGTAAACTCGGTTTCGATGGCCAACGCGAAGACCCGGCTGGCGGAGGCTTACACCGCAACGTCTCAGTCCGGCACAAAGATCACGGACGCCGGCTTCAGCTACACGGCCCGTGGCGAACTGACCGAAGTTTATCAGTCCACACCCCACTCCGGCGGCTACTACCATGCATCGCAGACCTACTGGCCGCACGGCGCGCCTTCACAATTGAGCAGCAACATCACCGGCCTCCCCGCTCTTACCTACGGCGGAACGATTGGCTCGACAGTAGGTCGCGACGGCGAAGGCCGCATCACGCAGGTCACCGCGGCTTCCGGCCAAAATCCCGTGTCGGGCGTGACTTACAATAACTCCAGCCTGCCCACTCAGGTAACATTCGGCTCGGCGGACACGGACATTTTCGCCTATGACCCCACCACCTTGCGCATGACGCAGTACCAGTTCAATATCAATGGCCAATCTTCCAACGGCGCGCTCACCTGGAACGCCAACAGCAGCCTGCAAAAGCTCGTGGTCACCGATGCGTTCAACAGTTCCGACAATCAGACATGCAATTACTCCCACGACGACCTTTCCAGAATTGCGCAGGCCGATTGCGGCTCCGGCGGCTGGGGCCAAAGCTTTACCTACGATCCCCTCGGAAACATCACCAAGAACGTGCTGGCAAGTCACACGGGAAACTCTTTTCAGCCCACCTACAACTCCGCCACCAATCGATTCTCAAGCATTCCCGGAGCATCCGTTTCCTACGACGCCAACGGAAACGTGCTCGCCGACGGAAGCCACACTTTCGCCTGGGATGCCGACGGCAATTCCATCTCACTCGACGGCGTCGGCGTGACCTTCGACGCCCTCGACCGCATGGTCGAGCAGAACCGCTCCGGCACGTTTACGGAGATTGTCTATTCCCCGGGCGGTGCTAAACTCGCTCTCATGAGCGGTCAGACGCTTCAGAAAGCGTTCGTTCCACTGCCCGGCCAAGCTACCGCCGTCTACACCAGCAGTGGCCTCGATCACTATCGCCATTCGGACTGGCTAATGCCGACACAGTTTCCGGCGACTACGACTTCCTCTTCCGCGAATACTCCAACCAGGGCCGCTGGTCCTCCCCCGACCCCGCCGGTTCACCCCTGTGGGGCCTCGCCGCCGTCGACCCTTCCAACCCCCAATCCTGGAACCGCTACGCCTACGTCCTCAATGACCCGCTCGGCCTCATCGATCCCCTTGGCCTAGATGGTTGTGTAGACAAAGTAGAGCGGGACGGATCGATTACCACGACATGCACCGTTAGCGGAAATGGCGGTGGCGCTGGCGGTCTTGATGGTAGCGACGGCGCTGGCGGCCCAATCCGCCAGCCGCTCCAAGACGACGGCCCTAACCACGGCGGCGGTTTTTTCTCCGGCCTGAAAAAGGCTGTATCTGCTGTTTGCAGTGCCATTCCAGATGCTGGTTCGGTGGGAGTCGGGGGAGACATTGGACTCGGCATTGCGCCGGGAGGCCAAGTTAACCTTACCGCCAACGGCGCGAGTGGGGAACTTACTCTTTCTCTGTCCCAAGGGTTGTCAGGGGGAGTCATCGGACCTGACGCATACGTCTCCGCATCAGTTACTCCCAATGCCCCTGACAACAGCTTCCTCGATACACATGGTCAGCCATCAACTTGCCAATTCCCACTGCTTCAGTATCAGGGATTCTTACTAAACCTCTCATCAACGTACCGTATCTAGGCTATTTGGCTCATCCCACAAGGGCCGTGTGCCGCGCAGTGACCGGTCACTAGTATGCAAGCCTTCTGGATTTTTTTCGCTATTGCGGTGGCCCTTGGTTGGTTAGCGGCTTGTTGCTACTACGTAGCCGTTTGGCGACTCGTGAAGAAAGGCGTCCGCGTGAAGTTTCTGGCAATGCCGAAAGACACGTTTCGCGTGCTCAGGCAGTACCGTGGGCTAGCCTACGAAAACACGTTGTCCCTATGGCCAATCTACGGCTTCTGGCTTTTTTCAATTCCAGCGCTCTGTGCGGGCGCCGCTGCAGCCATCTACTTCAACGTGTCGTCTACTTCAGCGAACAACGTGTCCGCGCACTTCGTAAGCACGCGCGCCGCTCTAATGTGGGGTTCAGTCAGTAGCTTCCTAATCGCCTTGGTATTTTCCTACCGAGTTTTTCGCTACCTTTCAGACCATGCGATAACGTTATTGGGCTGGAAACGATGGAGTTCGGACGAATTTACACGGAACGATTTTGCGTTAGCGACTATGGGTTGGGTCGGCTTCTTAGCAGGCTTACTCATGTTGCTGCTAGCAGAATTTCACATCATTCCCTTACTGAATTGGCCGATTAGATAACCGCGCCCGCGACTAGCGAGTGGATCACCCTTAACCCGCTAGAACGATTCGGGGTGGCATACCCTTTCGGGTTTGGTTTTTGAAAGGGCGGGTGGAGCACCCTTAACGCGATGCGACGATCTTGGGTGCCGCATCCCTTTGGGTTGGGTTTATCAAAGGGTACGGGTTGCGCCTTTTCTTTTTTCTTGCCCGTCTCGGGCCCGCGGAAACCGTTCACCCGCCTTCGCAGCCGTTCAACCCTCCATTCTCCCCATTCCCTGCAAAATACTTAACAAGCTGATACCCGCGTGCTATCCTTGCCCCGTGTTCGCCGCCACGGAGCCTCGCCGGTCTCTTGCTTCTTTCTTTGGCCTCACCGCTACTCCATGCACCCAATCCCCTAACTCCCATGAAATCATATCGTTTGCCGACCCCCACCCCCTAAACTCTGTCGTATCATATCGTTACAAAAACATAGGGGGGCAGGGGTACAGTCCATTTTTCAATCTGCTTACAACTCGCAAGCGTCGCTTGATCTATCCCCTTTGTTTTCATGCTGTTGCGCACTCTTTTGCGCGGCGAGAAATAATATCCCTTTTGTTTTCAAATACTTCCACACTCTTTGCGCAAAAACACCCGGGGGTGGGGGCACTGCTTCCCCCGCACGCTCCGCGTTTCGCGGAGAGGGGTCTTATGGTTGACGAGCTTCCCGATGATAAGCTACGCCGAGGAGGCACCGTGGATTCCGCAAGGCTCGTGCTCGCGCTGCTTGAGGAAGCTTACGAGAAAAAAACCTGGCATGGACCGAATCTCAAGCAATCCATCAAGGGAGTAACCGCAAAGCAAGCCGCCTGGCGTCCCGGACCCGGCCGGCACAACATCTGGGAAGTAGTGCTCCATGCCGCGTACTGGAAGTATGCCGTGCGGCGCCGAGTAGAAGGCGGGAAGCGCGGCTCGTTCGCGCTCAAGGGCAGCAATTTCTTTCCGCGGCCCGAACCGGGAAAGTTGAACGAAGCGGCGTGGAAGCTAGACAAGAAATTACTTGAGCGCGAGCACCGCGCACTGCGCCAGGCGGCGGCGAAAGTATTGCGCACGGCGCGAGGCGCAAAAGTATTGCCCCAGCTGTACGGCGTGGCGTTTCACGACGTCTATCACGGCGGGCAAATTCGGCTTCTCCGCCGGCTGATGGAGCGCTGATTAGCGCGTCAGTTTTCGCAGGGATTGAACAAGCGAAGACATCTCCCGAGCGTCCTGGAAGAGGCGAATTGCGGCGATCCCCGAGGCGCCGGCGGAAAGGCAAGATGCAGCGTTTTCTAGAGTGACACCGCCGATAGCGAGCACCGGGATAGAGACAGAGCGGCAGACTGCCGCGAGCTGCTCAAGGCCCTGGGGTGTGCCGAACGCGGCCTTCGACGGTGTGGCAAAGACGGGGCCAAAAAAAAGAAAATCCGCGCCGCCGCTCGCGGCTGACTTGGCCGCTTCCAGCGAGTGGCAAGAAACGCCAATGAGAAAATCTTTCTGCCGGCCTCGCGATTCTGCAAGCCGCTTGGTTTCCGCAAGCGGCAAACTCTTTTCGCCTAAATGCACGCCGCCGACGTGCTCTGAGAGTGCGACGTCCAGGCGATCGTTAACGAGAATGCGTGTTGGAGAAGGATTGTTTGCCTGCGAATCTGCGGCCTGTTGCAGAGCTTTACGCGTGAGCAGCTCACAGTCTCTCCCCGAAAGATCTTTCTCCCGAATTTGGATCCAGTCGACGCCCGCGGCTGCGGCGGCTGCGATCTTCAACAAGAGCGTTTCCTGCGCCCCCGGAGATTCGACGCCTGAGAGGCTGAGCCGGTCCGTCACATAGCAGAGGAGCGGGCCACGAGCTGAGTTATCGGGGCGGGACACGATCAGGCCCCGGGTGCGAACCGATCCAGCCGATTGCCAGAAGGATATCCAAAACCCCGACGCCGCTCACCGCGCCGCGAAACGACGGATGAAGCAAGATAGGCATAAGCAAAGGATAATGGCTGAGAAAATAATTCTTTTCCCAATAGCCGGACCATGGCAAATAGAGAAGCAAGGCGCCCATTTCGAACGCAAGAAGGACCAGCAGTGCGCGATATACCCGGTGCATGGATAAGCGAAAATCCTGTCCTGTCTGGAAAGCCTCAGCCTCAACGGATGGGCTTCTGAAGGGCGGCAATGCGTTCAGACACGTCGCGATAGTCGATGTTCATCGCGTAGACCTGGGAAAAACTCTTCAGCGCCGCTTCAGGCTCGCCCGCCGATTCCTGAGCCACGCCTAAATCATACCGCAAGGCGAGCGTGCTTTCCGGATCATTGCCGGGAGTCTGCAGGGCGCGCTCATACCAAATCGCGGCGATGGCCGGTTGGTTCTTCTCCATGAAGGCCAGGCCCAGGAGCGTGCAGCATTGCATGGTGTAGCGGAACGCGCGGCCGCGATCGCTGGCTTTGGCAACTTTCTGGAACTCGCTGATGGCTTCCTCGAGAAGCCCCATTTCACGAAACGCGATGCCCAGGTTGTAGTGCGTTTCGAGGTCTTCGTCCTCCGCGCCCATCTCACCCAGTTCGGCGCGAAACTGGTCGAACACTTCCTTGAGCGGGCCGGACTCGCCAGTTGGCGCGGGCGCTGCCTGCTGCTTGGCCAGGGAAGCCGGCTGGGCGTCCGGCATGGTTCTGGAGAATTCCGGCGCTAGTTCGCCGATGCCGAGCTGATCGATTTCGTGGGCAAGATCGGCAAGGAATTGGTCGGAAGCAAAGCCGCTGCCCGCTGGCGGAGCTGGCGCGGCATTTTGACCAACTCGTTGCGGTTCAGGTGGAGCAACCGGCTTCTCCGGCGGCCGCTGATCGTACGCCGGGACGAGTGGCTCGGATTCCAGTACGAGTTCATACTCCTGTTCCAGTTCGAATTCGAGATCGCTGGTCTGTTGAGGTTTCTGCGGAGCTTTGGCCGCTGGTACTTGTTTAGGCTTGGCCGGAATTTTGGAAGCGGCGGCAACATCGGACGCGGCGACAGCCGGTACATCAGCTGGCGGAACAACCGGGGGTTGCTCGCCAATTTGAAATTCTTCCACGTCCCCGGGTTTCGTGTGACGCGTGGGTGCAGCCGCGTGCTTCGCGGAGGCTGGAGGAGGAGCTTCAACACTCGCCGCGGCGGGACGCGTCTCTTCGAGAAGCGTCGCCCATTCGTCGGACAAATCGACTTCCTGCACGTCCGCCGGTACTGGGTCAGCGCTCACTTCGACTGGCTCGGGACGCGCCGTCTCCACGGGAGCGGCCGGGGCGGGCACTGGAGAGGGCTTGGGTTCCTCCGGCGCGGGTTCCGCGGCGATTTCTGGTATGGAACCATCTATCGGCGCAGGTTCGGCGGCTTCCGGGGCCGCTGGTTTGGCCGCAGGGACAGCAAGCGCCAATTCCTCGTCCGTCAAACCAGCGGCACGCTGGAATCGGCGGCGCAATTCCCCGAATCGTTCGGAACTGCGCTGGTCGCCCCCATCGCTGTGGATGCGCTCCAGCTTCGCGGCGAGTTCGGCGGTGCGCCGGTCATCTCCGGCGCCAATCACAAAGTCGAGAAGTTTTTCGAGGGTCGGCGTGTGACGAGGCGCGCGGCGCAGGATGGCTTCAAGCAAGCCAATGGCTTTCTGCGTGAGGCCGTAGCTGGCGAAGAGGTCCACGTCGGTGAGCGACTGCGAGATGAATTTTTGCGTTTCGTCGTCCAACCCAGCCTCGCTGTGCTTCACTGCAGGCTTGGCTGACAGTTCGGGAGCGGGTTCTTCGTCATGCATCGGCAGCTTGGGGGCGGGGGGTTTCAGAATATCCGCCCGCAAGTTTTCCTCGGGAAACTCTTCCGCTTCGCCCGGGGCAAGAAGTCCCATTTTGCCAAGCACGGCGTTGAGTTTGCGCTTTGCCGAATCGCTCTCCGGATCGCGGTCGAGGAGCTGTTCGAAGGTCTTCTTTGCTTGCTCCCACTGATGATCGGCAGCCAGGGCATCTCCCAGCTGCGCCAGCGCGCCGGACAAGCGGAAGGAATCGCTGGTGCGCCCGTACAGTTCCACGAGCCATTCCAGCGGCTCGATACTGCCGGGCATGCTGGCTGCGAGTTCACTGAGCAATTTCCCGGCAACCTCGTGCTCGCCGGCATCGATCAGGGACAGGCGCAACTTTTCCAGAATTTCCGTAGCTTTTTGGCCATTGCCGGATTGCAGCAGCGTTTCGACAACCTTCTGCATCGGCCCAAAATTTTTCGCGTCCGCTTCAAACACACGATGCGCCAACTCCGAGGCCTGGTCCCAGTCGGAATTCTTGAGATAAAGATCGAGAAGGAGTTCGGTCTGCTCGCCGCCCTTCTCGAGACCAGCGGCTTGTTCCAGGAGCTGTTCAGCCTTAGCGAGATTGCCCTGCGAAGAATACGACCGGGCTTTGACGATGACGGCAGCCAGGTTGTTGGGCTCGAGTTTCAGCGCTTTGTCTGCGAGCTTTTCACTTTCTCCATGGTCACCGCGGGCCAGGGCCCGCTGCGAAGCGGCGACGTAAGCCTCGATGCCCTCCCGCGTCTGGCCCATGGCCTGGTACAAATCGGCCAGGCGCACTTGAATGCGGAGGTTGTCGGGCTCGGCCTGCAGAAGTTTTTTCAACAGACCCACGGCTTCCGACTGGCGATGGCTCTTCAGGTGAATCTCCGCCAGTTGAAGGAAAAGGGGCCGGGCCTCGCTCATCACGCCCTGCTGAACGTAGAGGTCGGCAAGCTTTTCAAGGGGTCGAATCTCTTCCGGAGCGAGCTTGGCGATGCGCTTGTAGACGGCGATGGCTTTCGTCAGGAAACCGTCGCCGACGAAAATCTGCGCCAGGCGTTCGAAGTAGTCGATGGCCTGAAACGTCTCGCCCTGGCGGATATACAGCTCGCCGACAGTCATCAGGGTGACTTGATCGCGAGGCTCATACTTCAAAATATTCTGGTATTCGGCTATGGCCTGGGCGACTTTGCCCTGGTTCAGCAGCTTTTGCGCGGTTTCGACGTACTTGCTCTTGTTATAGGCCATGCGCGAACAGGGACAAACCTCCCCTCGGAGTGTGTCCCACACATTCTCCTCAATCTGTTGCGGTAGCGAAACGGCTCGTAACGCTACCTCGTTACGCTAGCAGGCGGGAAAAAGACAAGTCAATGTACCCAGAACCGCTTGTGAGCAGGCAGTTATCCCCTTTCGCTCCGGGAAACTCGAAGGAGAAGAAAAGGCGAAGATAGGCCAAGGAGTTCATCAGGTCCGATTTCCCTGAATGAGCAGCGAAGACCAAGCTCAATTTTCAAGCGGGAGAGGAGTCTGCGTCGCGCCGGCGGCCCAGCAGGCGGAATCGCGCACGGGCGCGAAGGAATGGCGATGAAGGGGCGACGGGCCATGTTGGCGCAAGGCCTCAAGATGGTCGGGCGTGCCGTAGCCCTTGTGGCGCGCCAGACCGTATTGCGGATAGATGGCGTCCCACTCTTCCATGCGCATGTCGCGGTACGTTTTCGCCAGGATCGAGGCTGCCGCGATGGAGATGCTGCGGGCATCGCCTTTGATCAAGGATTTCTGCTCGATCAAGACGTCGAGCTGCATCGCATCAATGAGCAAGTAATCGGGCGGAATTGTCAGTTGCTGCAGCGCGGCGGTCATGGCCTGGCGCGACGCCTGGTAAATATTCCACGCGTCGATGCGCTGCGCATCCACTTCGGCGACGGCCCAGGCGAGAGCGTGCTCACGGATGCGCGGGGCGAGCTCCGCGCGGCGCTCGGCGGTGAGTTTTTTCGAATCGTCCAAGCCGACGATGCGCCGCTTGGGATTGAGAATCACCGCGGCGGCAACGACCGGACCAAACAGGGCGCCGCGCCCGGCCTCATCAATGCCAGCGACACGCATCCAGCCAAGCTGGCGCGCGGCTCGCTCGAAACGGGAGGAGCAGAGTCGGCTCATTTGCCGGCGATTCTAGCACGGCGAAGCACGGCAATCTCGCAGTCGTTTTCTTGACTGTGCTGCTGTCCGCGTGCCACGATACCGCGCTCACTGCGTTCAGCTCTCGGAAATAATTACAGGTCGCTTTCTCCTGAAGGAGATACTACTAATGAACAAAAAGCACGAAGCAATTCGAAATTGGTCTGAAATGTTTATGAGACCACGGCGCACTCCGCGGCCTGATTCACAGGTTGCGGTTTTACTTTGTTCCTTGGCATTTCTTGGCGCAGTGTCCGTTTCTGCGCAGACACGCAAGATAGAATTGAACGACTACGCGAAAATTACCTCCGTCTCTGATCCGCAGATTTCGCCCGATGGCAAGACCATCGTATTTGTGGTCTCCCGGCCAAATCTCGAACAGGACCGCAGGGATAACGAACTCGTCGCGATCGATATCGCCACCGGTTCGCAACGCGTCCTGACCTATGAACGCAAGGGCGCCGGCTCGCCGCGTTGGTCACCGGCCGGAGACCGCCTGGCATTCGTCGCCGCGGCTGGAGCGGAAAAAAACGCGAAGCCACAAGTATTCGTTCTCCCCATGATGGGGGGAGAAGCCCGCAAGATTACAGACGCCCCGAATGGAATTGAACAGTTTGCCTGGCGGCCCAACGGGCAAGAGATTGCCTACGTCACTTCCGACGAGCCGGAGAACAAGAAGGAAATCGAAAAACATCATGATGCCTTCGAGGTCGGCGACAATGATTTCCTCGCGACCGCAGCCGCGCTCCCCTCTCACATCTGGATTCTTCCGGCAGAAGGCGGAAAAGCAAAGCGGTTGACCTCGGGCGCATGGAGCCTGCCTAAGAGCGCGCCGCCCGGCCCACCGGCATCGCCGATTTCCTGGTCTCCCGATGGCAAGTGGCTGTCCTTCACCCGGCAGGAGCATCCGCATCAGGGCGACAACGACCTGACAACGTTGCAAGTGCTCAATGTAGAGACGGGTGAGATCCGCAAACTGACAGAACACGAAAAGTTCGAAAGCGCCGGCTTGTTTTCGCCTGACGGCTCACACGTCGCCTATTGGTATCCGCGCGATGGTGATCCGAACAATGAGAACGAAATCTTCGTCACCCAGTCCACGGGTGGGGATGGCATTGACGTTACCCGTGGCATCGACCGCGACCTCCTGCGAGTCATCTGGATGCCCGACGGAAACTCGTTGCTGGTCGGCGGCCATGACGGTACGCAGACTTCGCTGTGGCTCCAGCCGCTTGCAGGCGCCGCGAAAAAACTCCCGCTTGGCGATATTTGCCCGGTTTGGGGCTTCTGGGTGGATTTCGTTGTCGGCCGCAAAGGCGAGATGGCCTTTACCGGCATCACGCCGAAGCAGCCGTCGGAGCTGTACTACATGGCTTCTGCCAGCGACGCACCCAGGCGTCTAACGGACTTCAATCACGAGATCGCTTCGCTAGCACTCGGCAAAGCCGAAAAATTTGAGTGGAAAGGGCTGGAGGGCTTCCAGGAAGACGGCGTGCTCTTCTACCCACCCGATTTTCAAAAGGACCGCAAATATCCGCTGGTCCTGATCATCCATGGCGGTCCGACCGCTTCTTCCACAACGCAGTTCAGTTTTCTTTCGCAACTCATGGCTGCGCATGGGTATGTAGTGTTCTCCCCGAATTACCGGGGTAGCGACAATCTGGGCAATGCCTACCAGCGCGCCATCTGGAACGACGCCGGTGACGGCCCGGGGCGCGACGTCATCGCAGGAATTGATGCCCTCAAGAGGCTGAGCTTCGTCGACACAAGTAAGATCGGCGTGACGGGCTGGTCCTACGGCGGCTACATGACCTCCTGGCTCATCGGCCACTATCAAATCTGGAAGGCGGCGATGGCTGGCGCGCCCGTGACGGATATCTACGACGAGTACAATCTCTCGGACGGCAACGTGTCTGGCCGCTACAGCTTCAAGGGTTCGCCGTATGTGGGCGATAACCTCAAGGACTATCGCGCGCAATCACCCATTACATACGCCGCGCAAATGAAAGCGCCGACGCTCATCATGCAGGATACCGGCGACGCCCGCGTCACCATCACGCAGGGGTACTCGCTCTTCCACGCTCTCAAAGACAACGGCGTTCCCGTAAAGTTCCTCGCTTTTCCGGTCGCCGGGCATTCCCCCGGCGACCCCGTCCGCCAGATGGATGTCTATCGCCACTGGGTCGAATGGATGGACCAATACTTGAAGTAAGAAAGATTTCGCGCGCTATGGCGCTGCACGAGACAAGCTGTGGGAGGAATTCGTCTATCGGCGATTCAAGGGGCGAACTCGATGCATCTGCGCGAGGACTGTGGGCGAAGGTAATCTTCACGCTGGAACCGTAGGGTCAAACAAAAAGCCCCGGTCACCTGGGGCTTTGTTCGTTGATTTGCGCGGCGTCTAGTACGGCTTCTTAAGCCTTCGCTTCGGTGCCGGCCGTCGCAGCCACCGCCGCCACTTCTTCGCGTCCCGCTCGCTTGATGCGGGCGGCCTTGCCCTTCAGATCGCGCAGGTAATACAGCCGTGCGCGGCGAACTTTCCCTTTCCCAACCACCTCAATCGAGCTGATCGTGGGGGAGTGCAGCGGGAAAATGCGCTCAATGCCGACGCCAAAACTGACCCGGCGCACAGTAAATGTCGCGCTGGAGGCTCTGCCCTTCTTGGAGATCACCACACCTTCGAATGCCTGGAGGCGTTCCTTCACCTTCTCGCCTTCGCCTTCCTGCAGGCGGACGTTAACGCGCACGGTATCGCCGGGGCGGAATTCGGGCAGGTCTTTGCGCAGTTGGCCTTCATGCAACTTTTGAATTACCGGATTCATGTTCCTGTATCCTTCTAGACCCACTCAGGCAGGGCCAGCTCTTCAGAGACAACCGCTAATTATAAACAAATTGCCGCAATTTTCCTAGCGGATTCGCCTTCCTGCGCCTGGTTCCAACCTTTCAACGGCGAGCGATCGCTGTCACCTTCGCAATTTAGGCCGATGCCCGCACGGATGAATCACGCCGAATGACAGTGCTGGCGAAGCGCTCCATCTCCTCGAGTTGGGGGCTGAATTGCAGCAGCACCAGGTCAACACCGGCGGCTTCGAATTGGGCTAACCGCTCCGCCACCTGCTCCGGCGTGCCGACGAGGCCCGATCGCAAGCCGCGATTCGAAACCGAATAGTCTTCCAAGGAAACGCGCTGCTCCAGTTGCGTTCCCGCAAGCCATTGCTGGTAATTCGCGTAACCGGCCGCAGATTGATGAACATCCGTGATGCGCCGCTGTTCCTCCTGCGCCTCACGTTCCGTTTCGCGAACAATCGCATATCCAGCGACGCCGAATTTAAGCGGCGGCAAATTGTGTTTTGCGCGGCGTTCGCGCAGATCCGCGATTTTCTCACCAACGCGTTCCGGCGGATCGCCATGCATCAGATAGGCATCGCACTTTTCGGCGATCAGCTCTTTCGCCGCGGGAGATTCGCCGCCCGCGTACAGCGTTGGCCGCGGCTTCGCCACCGGTTTGGGCTCGAGAACGTTATCTTCCACGCGGTAGTACTTTCCCGAATACGAAAAATGGTCCTGCTTCCACACGCCGTCCAGAACGTCCAGCCACTCGCTGGTGCGGGCGTAGCGGTCGTCATGCTGTTCGAACGCCACGCCATACTTGCGCGCTTCGTCCGCCCACCACGAAGAAACTACATTCAGGGTAAGCCGGCCATTGCTGATCCGATCGATGTTGGCCGCCTGCTTCGCCAGCAGCGCTGGCAAATGGAAGGTCGGCCGCACCGCCACCATCAATTCGATTCGCTCCGTCACCGCCGCCAGCGCCGCCGCGGTGGACCATGCATCCAGCGAAGGCGCTTCGACGCCCTTGATATCGTTGAGATTAAGCTCGGCGATCAGCGTCAGGTCGAAGCCAATCTGCTCGCTGCGTTGTGCGAGCTTCTTCACGTACGGCCAGCTTACTTCCATGTTTTCGTTTTCCACGTTGCGCAGCCACCCGCCGAAGACAGGGAGCCAGTAGCCGTATCTCATCGCGAGCCTCCGCGCGCCGCAACCTGCTCTCCGCGTTCCGCCTCGTGACGCTGCGCCTCGGCGATAAGAAAGTCCGCCAGCCGCGCGTACGGATTGAAGCCAACCACGCGCACCGGATCGGCAACGAAGTTGGAAAGCGCATTCACGTCGTAATAAAGCTGCCGCCCGGTGTGGTCGTCGATGACATACTCGACGCCACCAACCTCAACGCCTGCGAGCGCCACGATCCGTTCGACGTCTTCGATCACTTTTCGCGGCGGCTCGTAGCCTTCCACTTTCATCCCGCTCTTCGGCGCGTCCACCGGACACGCGATGCGCGTCAGTTCTTCGCCTCGGGTGTTCTGGCAGATATCCGCAGGACACAAGTTGTAACTTTCGCCGGTGATGTGAATCTGGATGGCATAGAGAAATTTTCCGCCGAGAACCTCGACGCGCGTAATGATTCCGTCGCGCGCGGTGAACGCCTCCTGCACCAGCGCCGTGGAATCGATGCCAAAGTAGAGCCGATTCGCTTCCACCGCGCTGTGCAGCTCGTCCCGCGAATTGAAGCGCTCGATCCCCGCGCCACTGCCGCCGATGTTCGGCTTGAGAACCACGGGATACCCGATGGCCTCCGCCGCCTCCAGCGCCTGCGAGGGATGATTGATAACCCAGGCTTTCGGATAAGGCAATCCCAGTGTTTCCAGGTTCGTCAGTTGCAACGCCTTCGATATCTCGTGATTGAAGCAGCGGTAGCCATTGACGACTCGAACGCCCTTACCTTCGAGGTGCGCCAGATAGTTGAGCGTATAAAAGATGCCGTGGCCCAGGCCGCGCTGCCACGCCGAAGGACTCATGCGATTAAAGAGCAGTGAATATTCGCGCTCCGGAGAAGCCACATCGAAGTTATGATGTCGCGCATCAATCTTCAGCCACGGAACGCCGCGCTCTTCCAATTGCTGAAACAGCGGCCGGAACCAATCCGGATGCTCGTAATAAATCGCAATGGGCCTTTCGAATCCGTAGCCGTTTCCATTTGTCTCGTTGCTCATGAACCCTCGCGCCTAGCGCTCTTTTTTGGAGTATCCCTTTGGGGCGGGGGATGTCCTGCTGTTCTTGGCTGACCTCTCATGGGATGAATGAGAACCCCTAGAAGTTTCATTATATTCCCTCGACAGCAGGTCAGGACGATTGCGGCGCGTTTTTTCGATCGCGGCGGCGCGCCTCCACTTCGCCACTTCCGCGTGGTTGCCGCCAATCAGCACTTCCGGAACGCTCCACCCGCGATACTCCGCGGGACGAGTGTAATGCGGAAAATCGAGAAGAAGGTGATTGGTGACCCCGACAAGGTCGGGGCAGGCTGGTGACTCGTGACTCGCACTGCCAGGCGCACTGGCCGCTTCCGGCTGTAGGGGCGCAGCTTGGTGCGCCCCTACTTGAGGAGGACTAGCCGCGAGATTCAGACCCGCGCCGAATGACTCATTTTGTGAGGACGCCTCGTTTCCCAAGGCCCCCGGCAGGAGTCGCGTGACCGCGTCCACAATCATCATGGCCGGCAGCTCGCCTCCAGTGAGCACGAAATCCCCGATCGAAATTTCCTCGGTAGCCAGATGCTCAGCCACGCGCTCGTCCACGCCTTCGTACCCCCCGCAAATCAAAACTATTCGCTCCAGCTCCGCAAACCGCCGC
>WNFI01084107.1_pt1 | contig 16030 bp, 22 predicted proteins | sample 5400471 | NCBI WGS metagenome assembly WNFI01 (sample SAMN13153348, study PRJNA577476) | soil metagenome | isolation source: 100 cm saprolite on Douglas fir-dominated hillslope | place: USA:California | collected 2013-09-17 | reverse complement strand
CGGTACGCAATCTTCGCCGCGGGTTGGTAATTCACGGTGCCAGAAGTGCCCGATACGGCCTTATCGAGCCCCGGATTGGCAACAAGATGCCAGCGGTGAAGTCGATATCCAAGGATCGGGATCACCTCCATGTTCCAGAAACGCGGCTCTCCCAGACGTTTCATTTGCGCGAGCTCGACGTTCAGTCCCCAATAAAAACCTTCGACCGCGTCGTGTGGAGCAACATATTGCAGCTCCGCTCGATAGCCCTCCAAGCTGCTTCCGTCCTGCCTGAACGCGGCGGGAAGCTGCAAACTGAATTCCCAGTTGTGCCAGATGCCGTAGGAGTATTCCGGCATTACCTGGAGCGGCGTGCGCCTGTTGGTTAGTCTGTCTCCCGCCCGACTAGCCGTGTTGACGTGAGTTTCTAGCGTATGCTCGCCATAGTTCGCGAGCTCGTCAGTAAAGACCTTGATCTCGTTTGGGCCCTCACGCCGATCCCGGGACGCGGCTGTCTTTGCAGGAAATGCCTCGAAGAAGAGCTGAAAACAGGCGCTCCTCAAAGGACGTAGCGCGCCAGGTCTTCATTCTTGGCAAGCTCGCCTAGCCGGGAGTCGACGTATGCGGCGTCGATCGTCACCGCTCCCGGGCCGCGCTTGCCGGCGTCGAAGGAAACTTCTTCGAGCAGTTTCTCCAGCACGGTGTAAAGGCGCCGGGCGCCGATGTTCTCGGTCTTCTCGTTCACCTGGAAGGCGATCTCCGCGATGCGGCGGATGGCTTCCGGCCGGAACTCCACCTTCAGGCCCTCGGTCTCGAGCAGCGCCTGGTACTGCTTCACCTGGCTGGCATCGGTCGACACGAGGATGCGCTCGAAGTCCTCGACCGACAGCGAGTCGAGCTCGACGCGGATCGGGAAGCGCCCCTGCAGCTCGGGAATCAGGTCCGAGGGCCGGGCGAGGTGGAACGCGCCCGAGGCGATGAACAGAATGTGGTCGGTCTTCACCATGCCGTAGCGGGTCGACACCGTGGTGCCTTCGACCAGCGGCAGCAGGTCGCGCTGCACGCCCTGGCGCGAGACGTCGGGGCCGCCGACGTCGCCGCGGCTCGTGATCTTGTCGATCTCGTCGAGGAACACGATGCCGTTCTGCTCGGCGTTGGCGAGCGCGCGCGACTTTAGCTCGTCGTCGTTGACCAGCCGGCCCGCCTCCTCCTCGGTCAGCAGCTGGGCCGCCTCGCGGATCTTCATGCGCCGCAGCCGGCGCCGCCCGCCGCCGAGGTTGGACAGCATGCCCTGGATCTGCGAGGTCAACTCCTCCATGCCCGGCGGGGCGAGGATCTCCATCTGCGGCTGGCTCGCCGCCACCTCGATGTCGATCTCCTTGTCGTCGAGCTCGCCCTCGCGCAGCTTCTTCCTGAATTTCTGCCGGGTGGCATTTTCCTCGATTTCGGCCGTTCGGGGGGACGGGAGAAGCGTGTCGAGAATCCTCTCCTCGGCCGCCTCCTGGGCGCGCGTGCGCACGCGGCGCGTCGCCTGCTCGCGGGTCTGCTTGACGCTGATCTCGACCAGGTCGCGCACGATGGTATCGACGTCGCGGCCGACATAGCCCACTTCCGTGAACTTGGTCGCCTCGACCTTGATGAACGGCGCGTCGGCGAGCCGCGCCAGGCGGCGGGCAATCTCGGTCTTGCCGACCCCGGTCGGGCCGATCATCAGGATGTTCTTCGGCGTGATCTCCTGACGAAGGGGCTCGGCCACCTGCAGGCGCCGCCAGCGGTTGCGCAGCGCGATGGCGACCGCGCGCTTCGCTCTCGCCTGCCCGACGATGTACTTGTCGAGCTCGTGCACGATCTCCTGCGGCGTCATGCCGCTCATTCCAGCACTTCGATGCTGCGCTGGTGATTCGTATAGATGCAAAGATCGGCCGCGATGGCGAGCGACTTCTCCACGATGTCTTTGGCGGATAAAGAGCTGTTTTCCAGCAGGGCCTTCGCGGCAGCCTGCGCGTAGGGGCCACCCGAGCCGATGGCGACGATGCCGTGCTCGGGCTCGAGCACGTCGCCCATGCCGGTGATGATGAGCGAGTGCTCGCGGTCGGCCACCGCCAGCATCGCCTCGAGGCGCCGCAGGATGCGGTCGGTGCGCCAGTCTTTGGCGAGCTCGACCGCCGAGCGCATCAGGTTGCCCTGGTGCTTGTCGAGCTTGCCTTCGAAGCGCTCGAACAGCGTGAACGCGTCCGCCGTGCCGCCGGCGAACCCGGCAAGGATGCGGTCCTGGTACAGGCGCCTGACTTTTTTCGCGCCGCCTTTGACGACGACGTTGCCGAGGGTCACCTGGCCGTCGCCGCCGAGCGCCACGCTCGAGCCGCGGCGCACCGAAAGAATGGTGGTGCCGTGGAATGATTCCATGAACGAAGATGCCTTATCTGGGGAACGAAAGCGGGACTTTCAAGGCTACTTGCAAAGAGCTCGCCTTACAATGTTCGCTCGGCGACAAAGCCATGACCGGGATGCAGGCGTTCCTTACATTCATCACCCTGTTGCTGATGGCCCTTGTTACCGGCGTCTCTTTCTCGCACCTGCTGCAGCGTGGCCCGAAAGCTGAACTTCCCGGACCGAAATTCCTCGCAATTCAACAGATCCTGCTGCGTAATTTATGGCCCGGTGATCGGCGGCCTTGAGGCCGCGGCTCTCTTGTTCGCCCTGCTTCTCGCCGTGGTCGTTCGCACGCGCCCGTCGCTGGTGTACTTGGCAGGCGGGGCAGCCACTTGCCTCGCGCTCATGATTGCCATCTGGGCATTCTGGATCAATCCGATCAACCAGACGATCAACACTTGGACGGACGAGTCCCTGCCACCAGACTGGGCCAAGTTCCGCGATCGGTGGCACGCTCTGCATGCCGTCCGGCTCATCCTGAGTTTGCTCGGCCTTTCTGCGCTGATCACTCTAGCGCTACAACTCTATTCGTGATGCAACAGTCGCATCACTCACAAAATGACGGTACACAGCATCAGGGGCTGAACGCTACCGCGTGGTCTGCGACGTTGCATTGCCTGACCGGCTGCGCGATCGGCGAGGTTCTTGGGATGGTGATCGGCACCTGGCTCGGCTGGGGGAATGCCGCTGCCGTCGCTGTGTCGACCGTGCTGGCGTTTTTCTTCGGCTACACGCTCACCGTCCGGCCGCTTCTTGCCGCGGGATTGTCATTTCGCGTCTCCGCCGGCCTCGCGCTGGCTTCGGACACGGCCTCGATTACCGTCATGGAGATCGTCGACAACCTCGTCATGGTGGTTATTCCGGGCGCGATGAACGCCACGCTTGGTTCATTTCTTTTCTGGGCAAGCCTCGCGCTCTCGCTCGCCTTGGCGGCGGTGGCCGCCTTCCCGGTCAACCGATGGCTCATTTCGCGCGGTCGCGGCCACGCCGTCCTGCACGCGCATCACCACCAGTGACAGTCCGGTCACCTGCGAGAAAGGGTGGCGCTGAAATCGATCTTCACCTCGGCGCCGAGCCAGCGGGTGTCCGACCACTCGCCGGTGCCGATGCCGTAGTCCAGCCGGTCGAGCGTGAATGAACCGGACACGAGCGGCTTGCCGCCGCTCTCGCCGAGACGGAACGGGACCTCCGCGTTGCGGCGCTTTCCCTTCATGTCGAGCGTGCCGCGCGCGAGCTGCCGATCGTCCCGCGCCTGCACGGATTCGCTGGCGAAGGCGATGCGCTGATGGCCGGCGACGTCGAAGAATTCCTTTGCCTTGAGCGCTGCGTCGATCTCTGGGAGCGCGGTTTCGACGGACGCGGGCTCGAGCCACACGTCGATGCGCGCGACCTGACCCTGCGCGATACAGAGCTCGCCGCCGAAGCGGCGGAAGGCGCCGCGGAATGGCGAGCCCGCCTGCCTCAACTCGAAAGACACGCTGCCGCCGGCAGGATCCACCGAGTAGCACTCGTCGGCGGCCGCCGGCAGTGCGGCGCTTACGAGCAGGACGACGAGGAATCGCCGCATCAGTCGTTCCTTCGCGGCTTCCAGGGCAGCATGCGACGCATCACGCCGTCGCGCAGCAGAAGCTCGTGCCGCAGGGCAGCGCCGACGTGCAGCGCGACGAGCGCGGCGAGCAACGCGACGAGCCCGATGTGCAGCGCCTTGAACAGTGCGGCGAGCTCACGATCCTTCGAGACGAGGTCCGGCACCTGGAACAGCCCGAACCAGTTGACCGACAGGCCCGCGGCCGAGGCGTAAAGCCAGCCGGCGAGCGGCGCGAAGATGAGCAGCAGGTAGAACAGGCGGTGTGTCGCGAGCGCCGCGCGGCGCTCCCAACGCGGCATCAAGCCTGGCAGCCCGGGCGGCCGATTCAATGCGCGCCAGCCGAGCCGCAACAGCACAAGCGCCAGAATAAAGAGGCCGAGCGACTTGTGGTGCGACAGCCACCGCAGCCTCGCCAGGCTCACCGGCAGGTTCGCCGCGTACAGGCCGATGCCGAGCTGCGCAAGCACCAGCAAGGCAACGAGCCAGTGAAACGCCTGCGCTATGATCCCGTAAGACTCGGTCGAATTCCGCAAGCCCATGCACCCAGTTTGCACCCGAACAGCGCTCCTTGTAGTTCACAAGACACGCGCGCTATTCCTATTATTCCCGGTGCTGCTTGCCGCGGCATGCCAGACGTTGCCGCCGCCCGGGGAGACGGCGGTGCTCGCCGAGCCGGTGAGGGCGGAGGTGAATGTTCCCTCCGCTGCGCCGCGCTACCGCGTCGATCCGCAGGCGTCCGAAATCCGCCTCCTCGTCTACCGCGACGGCCCGCTCGCGCGCTTCGGCCACAACCACGTCGTCGTCGGCCGCGTGCACGGCGAGATCCGGGCCGGTGACACCGCGGCGGCGAGCGGCTTCCGGCTCGAAATTCCAGTCGATTCCTTCGCGGTGGATCCGCCCGCAGCGCGCGCCGAGGAAGGCGACGAATTTGCGGCACAGGTCTCGGAGCCCGCGCGCCGCGACACTCGCGAGAACATGCTCGGAAGGGACGTGCTCGACGCGGAGAAACATCCACTGATCCGGGTCGAGTCGATCGCGCTCGTCGGTCCGCAGTGGGGTCCAACGGTCACGGCACGCGTCACGCTCCGTGGAGTGACGCGCGATCTGCGCTTCGCCGCGGCCGTGTTGCGGCAGGACGACCTGCTCGTAGTGGTCGCGGGTTTCCGCATCAACCAGTCGGAGTTCGGCATCGAGCCTTTCACTGCTCTGAACGGCGGTTTGCGGGTTCGCGATGCGCTCGATATCCGCGTCCGTCTCGTCGCGCTGCGCTAACGTGCTCCTGCACATTTCCGTTGTAACGCGCCGGCTGCATGCCGAAATCACGGACAAACCCGCCAAGCCTATCGTTGACCAAGCTCTGACCTCCAAAGCTGTGACGAGGATCCCAACACCGTGAACCGTCGTGAATTCCTGCTGGCCGGCGCTGCCGTGTGGATGTCACCGGCACTCGCCCAAATGAAAATGAGGGGCCCTGGTATGTCCGGCATGACCGGCATGCCTGTTTTGCCAGAAGGCGCGCCGCTGCGCGAACTGCCGCGTCTCGCCAACATGGCGACCGAAGGGGGCCGCTTCGAGGCCGCGCTGACGGCTGGGGTAGCGAAGGCGCGTTTCGCGGACGGCCTCGATACACCGATCCTGGCCTATAACGGCGAAAGTCCCGGACCGATTATCCAGGTCACCGAGGGCGACCGGGTCCGCATCGCCTTCCGAAACGCGATCCCGAATCAGGCGAGCACCATCCATTGGCACGGCATGCCGGTGCCGGCCGACCAGGACGGCAATCCGATGGATGCAGTCGCGAGCGGTGATATCCGGACCTATGAGTTCACGCATCCGCGCGGGTTGAGCGCCGAGCAGGTCTATCGCGGGCTTGCCGGAGCCTTTCTGGTGAAGCCGAAGGTTGATCCGATCCCCGCCGCCTATGGCGACACCGTCCTCTTCCTCACCGACCTCAGGCTTGCCGCCGACGGATCGCTGCCGGAGCAGAGCATGGCCGATCTGATGAACGGCCGTGTCGGCGATCAGGTGCTGGTGAACGGGCAGAAAAAGCCGGTCCTCAGCGTACAGCCGAGGACCCGTCGGCGCTTTCGGCTGTTCAACGCGACGAATGCTCGTTTCCTGCGCCAGACGTCCGGCGACGCACCCATGACAATCATTGGCAGCGACGGCGGCTTGCTCGCTGCGCCGGTGCAAGGCGCGACCGAAATCCTGCTGTCGCCGGCGGAACGGGCCGAGGTGGTGGTGGCATTCGAAAAGGCCGGGACCTTCGCCCTTAAGACGCTCCCCTACGATCGTGGCTGGATGGGGCCGGGACGCCCCGACGACGGTGATCTGACCCTCATGTCCGTCGAGGCACAAGGGGCAGCTTTGACGGAAATGCCGCCTCTCCCCAAAGCTCTACGGCAGATCCCGGAGCTCGCCGAGTCGACAGTGCGACGCCGTTTCGTCTTCGGCGAGTCGATGGGCGGGCCCGACGGCATGACCATAGCCTTCATGATCAATGGGAAGACCTTCGACATGACTCGCGTTGATGTCCAGATGAGAGCCGGGCAGATCGAGCTCTGGGAAATCCGCAACCCGACCGACATGGATCATCCCTTCCACATCCATGGCACGCAGTTCCAGGTCGTCGGAGTCGAACGGAAAAATCGCATCTCGAAGCCGGCCTATCGAGCCTGGAAGGATACGATCAATGTGGCCCGCGGTGAGACCGTTCGGATCGCCGTGCGTCAGGAACTCCCCGGCCTGCGCATGTACCACTGCCACATCCTCGAGCACGAAGACCAGGGCATGATGGGGATCGTGGATGTGGTCGCCTGACTGATCATGGCACTCGATCCCGTTTGCGGCATGACGGTGGATCCGGCCAAGGCGGCGGGGCACTTGGAGCACAAGGCAAGGACTTACCACTTTTGCTCGCAGCGTTGCCTGCACGCGTTCAGCGCCGACCCCGAGAAGTATTTGTCGCCAAAGGGCGGGCACGCGCAGCCCGCAAAGGAAGGTGTCAGGTACACCTGCCCGATGCATCCGGAGATCGTGCAGATCGGCCCCGGCTCCTGCCCGAAGTGCGGCATGACGCTCGTGCCGATGGAAGGCGGCGTCGATGACGATTCGGAGCTGCGCGACCTGACGAGCCGCCTTTGGGTGAGCGCGGTGCTGAGCGCACCGTTGCTGTTCGTTGCGATGGCACCGATGCTGGGATTCGCGGCGCAATTCAAGTACTCCAGGTATGTAGAGCTGCTTCTTGCCACGCCCGTGGTGTGGTGGGGCGGTTGGCCCTTCTTCCGCAAGTTCTGGCTGTCGCTGAAGAACCGCAGCCCGAACATGTACACGCTGATCGGCCTTGGCGTAGGGCTCGCCTATGTCTACAGCGTGGTGGCTGTCGCAACGCCCGGACTCTTCCCGCCGGAACTGCGAGTGCACGGCGGCGAGGTCGGCACTTATTTCGAGGCGGCCGCCATCATAGTGACCCTGGTGTCGGTCGGCGAAGTGATGCAGCTGCGCGCCATGGGGCAGACGAGCCACGCCATCCGGCAGCTGCTCGCGCTCGCACCGGCCACGGCCTTGCGCATCGATGCAGACGGCCGGGAAAGAGAAATATCATTGAATGAAGTCCAGGCCGGGGACAGGCTGCGTGTGCGGCCCGGCGAGAAGATTCCCGTCGACGGCGCCGTGCTCGAAGGCTCCTCGAACGTGGACGAGTCGATGGTCACTGGCGAGCCGGTGCCCGTGCCAAAGAAGCCCGGCGACCGCGTAGTCGGGGGCACGGTCAACGCCAAGGGCGGCTTCGTCATGCGCGCCGAGCGCATCGGGTCCGACACGCTACTCGCGCGCATCGTGCACATGGTGGGCGAGGCGCAGCGCACCAGGGCACCGGTGCAGCGGCTCGCCGACAAGGTCGCGGAATACTTCGTCGAAGTCGTGGTCGCCATCGCGATCCTGACCGCGCTGGCGTGGTTCTTCTTCGGCCCGGAGCCGAGATTGAACTATGCGCTCGTCAACGCGGTGGCGGTGCTGATCATCGCCTGTCCCTGCGCGATCGGCCTCGCTACGCCGATCTCGATCACAGTGGCGATGGGGCAAGGCGCGCTGAACGGCGTGCTCTTCCGCAGCGCCGAGGCGGTCGAGAAGCTGCGCGATGTAGACACGCTGGTCGTGGACAAGACGGGCACGCTGACGGTGGGCAGGCCGGAACTCGTCGATTTCGCGCTCCACGACGCTGCGCTCGACGAAAGCGAAGCGCTGCGGCTTATCGCGAGTCTCGAGCGCGCGAGCGAGCATCCGCTCGCGCAGGCGATCGTCCAGGCAGCCGAGAAGCGCGGGGTGCCCCTTTCACCGGTCGAGGGGTTCAATTCAGTCACCGGCCAGGGCGTCGAGGGGAGAGTCGCCGGACACCGCGTGGCAGTCGGAAGCCGGCGCTACATGGAGCAGTTCCACGGCGTGCCGGCGGCGCTCGCCGATAAAAGCATCTTTGCGGCAATCGACGGCAGGGTGGCCGCAGGACTCACGGTGGCCGATCCCATCAAGCAAACCACGCCCGAGGCGGTGAACGCGTTGCATGCCGAAGGCATCCGGATCGTCATGCTCTCGGGAGACTCGCGCAAGACCGCCGAAGCGGTCGCAAAGCTGCTTGGCATCGATGAGGTCATCGCCGAGGTTCTGCCGGAGCAGAAGGTGGAGAAGGTCAAGGAGCTGCAGGCGCAGGGCCGCGTCGTCGCCATGGCGGGCGACGGCATCAACGACGCGCCCGCGCTCGCGCAGGCGGATGTCGGCATCGCCATGGGCACCGGCACCGATGTCGCGATCGAAAGCGCGGCGGTCACACTCGTGAAAGGCGACCTGCGCGCGATCGTAAAGGCGATCCGCTTGTCGCGCGCCACGATGCGCAACGTGAAGCAGAACCTGTTCTTCGCCTTCGTCTACAACGCGCTCGGCGTGCCGATCGCGGCCGGCGCGCTCTATCCGTTCTTCGGCATCCTGCTCTCGCCCATCTTCGCCGGCGCCGCCATGGCCATGAGCTCGGTTTCGGTGGTCTCCAACGCGCTGCGCCTGCGTCGGGCCAAGATATAGCCCGCCGCGCGGCCTGCCGCATTACTGAAGGTACAATGCAGGTCCGGTTCTGAACTTGCAGTCGGGAGAAGACTCCAAGACCTCATGCGGCGAATGCTCCAGATCCTAGCTGCGCTTGTAGTGCTGAGTGCGGCGTGGCCTGCGTCTCACGCGCTCGCGACGTCCGATAAGCATGCGGTACCAGTTGCCGGCTGCGGCGAAGCGCTCTCGGCGTATGAAGCGCCCGGCACCCCGTGCGAGGCCGTCTGCCAACCCGCCTCGGCCCTCGGCGTTCACCACGCGCAGGTGCCGGCTTTCACGGCCGACGAGCCGCACGCCGATCAGCATCAGCGTCTGCTGCTCCCATCAGCACTTGTGGTCGTCCGCGGCATCGCGCTCACGCAGGCCGATCCGCCCGCGTATCTCCGCTTTCACCGCTTCCTGCTCTAGCCGCTCAGCCTTGCGCTAAGGGCGGCGCGCCGCTTCAGCGCGCCGATGAAGCCGTGCCATGGCACGGCACAAACGGGAGAGCCATCTTGAATAGACATGAGGTAAGCCGCAGGGAATTCCTGCAGATCGCTGGCGCCGCGGCAGCCCTTGCCTTGGCGTTTGCCGCGGCGGCGGCTGCGCAAAACGCGGGCGATGCAGCGCGGGGCACGCGAGTATTCCAGGCGTGCGCCGCGTGCCATTCACTCGAGCCGGGCCGCAACCTGACCGGGCCGAGCCTCGCGGGCGTGTTGGGCCGCAAGGCGGGCTCGCTCGAGTCCTTTGGGAGATACTCCCCGGCGCTCAGGAAATCCGGCATCGTGTGGGACGAGCGCGCGCTCGATGCGTGGATCGCGAATCCCGAGAAGGGGGTGCCGGGGAACTTCATGAGCTTCGCCGGCCTGCCGGACGCGCGCGCCCGCGCCGACCTAGTTGCATTCCTGCGGGCGGCCTCGGAAGGCAGGACGCCCGCGCCGCGATCGGCGGCGCTGCCGGACCTGAAGAAGGCGCCGGCCGAAGCGACGGTCACCGCCATGCGCCATTGCGGAGACAGCTACTTCGTCACCACTGGCAGCGGCGCGACGCTGCCCTTCTGGGAATTCAATTTGCGCTTCAAGACCGATTCGAGCCCGAACGGCCCGGCGCCCGGCAAACCGGTCCTGGTCGGCCAGGGAATGCAGGGCGACCGGGCGCAGGTGGTGTTCTCTGCCCCGGAAGAAATCTCCAGCTTCATCCGCAAGAGATGCTGAGGAATCTTGCCCTCGCAGCGATGCTTGCCTTTGCGCCGGGCCCTGCCACGTCGAGGTCAGGTGATTCGTGCGTCGCCGACGAAGCGCTGATTTTCTGAAAATGGAGATGAAGATGCAGATCTGGACATACGGCGCTGCCATCATGCTCGCGGCCGGGACGATCGGCGCGGCGCATGCGCAGGATTCCGTCACGCTGATGCACGTGCACGGACTTTCCTACAGCGCCGACGGCAAGCGGCTGATGATCCCCAGCCATCACGGCGTCGCGGTGTACGAGAACGGCAAGTGGTCGAAGGCGCCCGGACCGCAGCACGACTACATGGGATTCTCGGCGACATCGAAGCATCTCTACAGCAGCGGCCACCCCGCACCGGGCTCGGGGCTCGTCAACCCGTTCGGCCTGATCCGCAGCCGCGACGGCGGCAAGACCTGGGACAAGCTCGGCCTGGAAGGCGAGACGGACTTTCACGTGCTCGCGACGAGCTGGCGCGCCAACGCCATTTACGTCTGGAACCCTGCGCCCAGCTCGCGCATGCGCCAGCCGGGCCTGCACTACACGCTGAACGACGGTCTTGCCTGGAAGGCCGCCCGTGCCGCCGGGCTACAAGGCGATCCGCGCGCGCTCGCGGTGCATCCGGATGACGCGGCGACCGTAGCGGTCGCCACTTCGAGCGGAGTGTTCGTGTCGCGCGACTCTGGCGAGCGCTTCACGCCGGTGGCGGAAGCTGCGGAAGGCTTGTCCGTGTTCTTCGATCTCGACGGCAAGCACCTCTGGTATGGGATCTTCGACGGCCAGCCGCGCCTTGCGCGGGCGCCGCTCGACGGCGGCTCGACGGCCCAGGTGAAGCTGCCGCCACTGACCAAGGACGCCGTCGGGTATATCGCGCAGAACCCCGTCGCGCACAGCGAGTACGCGATCGCAACCTTCGGCCGCAGCGTGTACCTGTCGAAGGACGCGGGACGCACGTGGACGGCGATCGCCGAGCGAGGACAGGGCGCGCCACATCGGCCCGGCGCAGTGGGACAGCGCGCAGACCATTGAAGAGCTGCGGCGCGTCATCGCGCAGAGCGGCGCCACCTGAGGAGAACCGAATGAGAACGTGCATTCTGCTAGTGCTGCTCACCACCATCGGCGCTTTGGCGCAGGCGGCCGAACCGCAGGCGAGCGCCGTAGAGCGCGTTCTCGCCGCGCCGCGATAGGGCGCGCACGCCGCATGGAGAGCCTGCCCTGATCGACATTTCCATCGTCGGCCTCGCCGCCGCGGCGCTTGGGCGCATCGGTTGACGCTTTTTACCCCGTGAAAGCGTCAATCCTTCCGTTCGGTCAGCAGCCGTACGAGCACGACAAGGATCGCAACCAGCAGCGCAATGATCAGCACCCAGCCAAGCAGTCCGAGACCCATCATCCACGCCATCATCGACCCCATGCCGTCCATCATGGTGATGTCTCCTTTCGCCGCATTGCGCCGATTAGACCACGGGCAATCGGAGCCGTTCTCATCGCTCGCAGGTTCTGGCCGATTGCATTCGCTTTGTTCGCCGGCTGCGGCGATGTGCGCGCGCCGGGGGACGATCCGCGCGCGGACCCTCGTGACATGGCGAAAGTCAGCGCCGGCGCGAAAACCTATGCCCAGCACTGCGCCGCCTGCCACGGCGCGAAGCTGGAAGGGCAGCCGAACTGGCGCGTGCGCCTGCCGAGCGGCCGCCTGCCGGCGCCGCCGCACGATGAGAGCGGCCACACCTGGCACCACCCGGACAATGTGCTCTTCGGCATCACGAAGCGCGGGCTCGTGCCGCCCTATGCGCCGCCGGACTACCAGAGCGACATGCCGGGTTTCGGTGGCAAGCTCTCCGACGATGAAATCTGGGCCGTGCTGGCGTACATCAAGAGCCACTGGACTTCGCGCGACGTGCTTGATGCGCGGGCCGAGATGACCGGCAACGCAAAGCGGCCATGAACTACTGAGAAGTGACGTTCGACCAAAGGAGCGCAGCATGAGACTCAAAGTGGTGTCAGCAATGATCGCAGCAGTGGCAATCAGCGTGAGCGCGTGGAGCCTAGCCGCGGACAAGCCCGCCGCGCAGGGAATGCAAGGCATGCACGGGATGCAGGGAATGATGAGCGGCTGCCCGATGATGGGCGGCGGCATGATGCCGCAGCTTCCACCTGGAAACGAGAAGCTTCAGCTGCAGATGTGGGGCGAAATGATGCAGAAGATGGGTGAGATCGCGAGCAAGTACGCGGCGCAGGTGAAATAGAGAGCAAACGCGGCGCATGGGTACAGACGGCGCGCCGTGGTACCGCGATGCCGCGGCGCGCTCGCTGATCCTGCGTCGCTACCTGCCTTGGCTCGCCGGGCTCAGCCTGGCGTGGGAAATCGCCCAGCTGCCGCTCTATACGTTGTGGGACGAAGCGGATCCCGGTTACATCGCCTTCGCAGTCGCGCACTGCACGATCGGGGATATCCTGATTGGCATGGTGGCACTGGCGCTTTCCCTGGTATTGATGCGCGCGGGCTCGCCCGAGCAATGGCCCCGCGCCCGCATCGCCGTGCTCACCGTTATCACGGCAGTGGCCTATACCGCCCTTAGCGAATGGATTAACACCGTCGCATTGCGCAGCTGGGAATACTCCAGTCTCATGCCGCGCGTGGAGCTCGGGAAGATCGAGCTGGGCCTTTCGCCGCTCGCTCAATGGCTGTTGATTCCGCCGCTAGCGCTTTGGCTGGCATTCAGGCTGCCGTCGCGAGTGTCACCTACGTAGATCGTCGGATAATCCGGCCGTGTACAGCGTCAAGGAGATCTACTACACGCTGCAAGGCGAGGGCGCCAATGCCGGTTCGCCGGCGGTGTTTCTGCGCTTCGCGGGGTGCAATCTCTGGTCCGGGCGCGAGGAGGATCGCTCGAACGCGGTGTGCCGCTTCTGCGACACCGATTTCGTCGGCGTCGACGGCCCCGGCGGCGGCCGCTTCGCGAGCGCCCCATTGCTCGCCGAGGCAGTCCTCGGGGCGTGGCCGCGAGGCGTTAAGCAGCACCGCTTCGTCGTCTGCACCGGCGGCGAGCCGCTTCTGCAGCTCGATGCGCCGCTGCTCGAAGCGCTGCACGAGCGTGCGTTTCGCGTCGCGATCGAAACCAACGGCACGCAGCCCGTGCCTAGCGGCGTAGACTGGGTCTGTGTTAGCCCGAAGGCCGGCGCCCAGCTCGTGGTGGAACGCGGCGACGAGCTGAAGCTCGTGTTCCCGCAGGCCGGCGCCGAGCCGGAGCGCTTCGTGCACCTCGCCTTCGGGCATTTCTTCCTGCAGCCGATGGACGGCCCGGAACGCGTGCGCAACACGCAGCTTTCCGTTGCCTATTGCCAAGCGCACCCGCGCTGGCGGTTGAGCCTGCAGACCCACAAGCTGATCGGCATTCCATAACTGCAATGGAACTGTCCTACCGCTTCGGCTTCGACGCGGCCCATTACTTCACGCATTTTCCCGTCGGCCATCCGAATCACGGGGTGCACGGTCACTCGTTCCAGGTGGAGGTCTCAGTGCGTGGTGAGCCCGATGCGCGTACCGGCTTCATCATCGACTTCGCCCAGCTCGAAGAAGCGTGCGCCGAGCTTCGCAGCGCGCTGGACCACCGCGTGCTCAACGAAGTCGAAGGCCTGGACAAGCCAAGCCTCGAGAATCTGTGCGCCTGGATCTGGCAGCGGCTCGCCCCGCGCTTTCCTTCGCTCGCTCGCGTGACCGTGCGGCGCGACTCGTCCGGACAGGCCTGCGTCTATACCGGGCCGCAGTGAACTCGCTTGGCCTGAACCGGCGGGCACGGCACGCTGCCATAGCTGCAGAACACGCAGCAGTCGCCCGGCTTGGGCTTGAGGCGCGCGCCGCAATGCGGACAGTCGTAGAAGAATAGACAGGCGTCGGTCGGCATCTTCTCGGTGCTTGAGCGCGCGCAGGCCGGGCAGGTGATCGTGCTCTCGAGGATCACGGGTTCTTCACCGTCGCCGGAAAGCCTGCGTCGCTCACCGCCTTGGCGAGCGCCTCCGGCGAAAGTCCTGTCTGGGTCGTACTTCGCTTCGGCGCGCCTGGTGGCGAGATCCGCCTTCGCTTCGTGAACGCCGGGCACGCGCTCGAGCGCCTTGCGAACCGTGATCGGGCAGAGCGAGCAGAACATGCCCGGCACGTCGAGCACCGCATGCTTCGGCTCGCCGGCAAAGGCGAGAAGAACGAACGGGAGGAGCAGCAGCAGTTTAAGTCGCGACATAGCCGTAAACGATCGGAAAGAGAATCAAGGCCTTCGCCGCGATTAGCGTCGCCCAGAACGCGATGCGCTGGTTGCGGCGCGTGACGGGAGTCGCGCACGTGGCGTCGGGCGCGCACGGCGCGGGCTTGAGGTACAGGCGATAGAACGCGTAAGCAAAGGCCGCGATAGCGAGGCCGACGAACACTGCATAAAAGCGCTCGAGCGAGCGCAGTTGCGCCACCCACGCGCCTCCTACACCGATCGCGACAAGTGCGAGCGGCAGGACGCAGCACACCGAAGCGCCGAGCGCAGATATGGCACCGGCGGCGATGGAAGCGGACTCTGGTGCTGGCGATTTCATAGTTCGTGAAGAGTAAACTCCGTAGACAGGTACGGAGTCAAGACCAATGACTGCAATGACCATAGGTAGAACCCCTTTCTCATGGCGAGGATTCTCAGGCGACGCATTGCGCTGCTCATGAAAACGATCTTTCGTTTTTTTGCTGCCCTATCGTTAGCTGCTGCCGCGCTCCCCGCCGCGGCAATGCACAACGTCCTAGCGTGCGAACCGGAGTGGGGCGCGCTCGCGGAGGAGCTCGGAGGCGACAAGGTATCTGTATATTCCGCTACCACCGGGCTGCAGGATCCGCACCGGATCGAAGCGCGCCCGAGCCTCATCGCACGCGCGCGCAACGCTGATCTACTGATTTGCTCGGGCGCGGATCTTGAAGTGGGCTGGCTGCCGCTATTACTTACGCAGTCGGGCAATGACCGCATACAACCTGGATCACCCGGATACGTCGAGGCTTCGCAGTATGTGGTCAAGCTTGATATTCCGAAGGTCATCGACCGCTCGCTTGGAGATATCCACGCGTCAGGCAACCCGCACATTCATCTCGATCCGCGAAATATCGCCAAGGTCGCCGAGGTCCTCACTGGACGACTGGTAGAGATCGATCACGCCAATGCGGATGCGTACGCGAAGCGTGCCGAGTCCTTTCGCGGCCGCTGGCAGTCCGCGATCGAACGTTGGGAAAAGGAAGGCGCGCCACTCAAGGGAGTCCCCGTCGTCGTACACCACAAGGACCTTACGTATTTCGTGAATTGGATGGGCATGCGCGATGTGGGCAGCCTCGAACCTAAACCCGGCGTACCGCCTACCGCGACGCATCTCGCGCAGCTCACGGAGAAAATGAAGCGTGATCCTGCCAAAGTGATCGTTTATTGGCCCTACAACAGCCCAAGGGCCGCCCAGTTTCTCTCGGAGCGGACCAGCATTCCTACTGTAATGCTGCCCTACACTGTGGGCGGGACCGAGAAGGCAAAGGACCTGTTCGGGCTGTTCGATGACACGATCGAGCGGCTGCTGACAACAATCAAGTGACACGGCGACCGGTCGCCAGCGCAAACATCGCTCCGACGATCGTTATCGCGCACACGATCATGGCTCCCGAAGGCAAATCGGCCAGGGCGGAGATAAGCAGCCCGGCAGCATAGCCTAGAACCCCGATTGAAT
>WNFI01041438.1_pt1 | contig 16031 bp, 15 predicted proteins | sample 5400471 | NCBI WGS metagenome assembly WNFI01 (sample SAMN13153348, study PRJNA577476) | soil metagenome | isolation source: 100 cm saprolite on Douglas fir-dominated hillslope | place: USA:California | collected 2013-09-17 | reverse complement strand
CCGCAGCCGAGCGTCTGGCCGGTGTTCTGGAGGCCCCACAGCATGCCAAACAACGGATCGTTGGGGGTCGCGATGGCGTGGACGATGTAGTTGGGCTCCACGTACGTGACCCGCGCGTCGGCGCGCAGGAAGTTCAGCAGCGCGGCGGTGCCGAAGCTCCTCGAGTGCAGCCGCCGGAAGCCCGTGCTGCCGACCTCCTCGTCAGCGTCCGCGTCGACCTGCAGGGCGACCTCCTGCCGGGTCCTCGCGTTAGCCGAATCGCGATACTTGACGAGCACCTCGGCGGCGACGGCCTCGGCGGCGTTCACGACGGTCGTACCGGTGGGACGCTGGACGCGCCCTTGCGTGAACACCGAGCTGCTCAGCGCAGCCGCAGCGGCGATCGTCGCAACGACGACCAGTCCGGAGGTTTTGGTCAGACTCGGTCGCAGGTTCATGCGTAGCTCCGGTGCAAGGAGGTGAGGAGTCGCCGCACGCCGCCCGCCCGCTTGGCGGATGTGGGACGGCGGCGTGGCAGGGCCATGCTAGTGCACGGGCCGCGACCGCACAAGCCCTTTCGGGATATGTCAGCGGTCTCCTGAGGCTGCCTCGTATGAAGTCTTGAGGGCCGGATCTTTCCAGTCGATGTGCGCCCGCGCGCGCAGCTGTTTCAGTTGAGCGGCGAACGCGGCGGCTTGTTTGCGCGCCAGGAGCTCGGCGACGACTCGGTCGCGAAACGTGGCGAACGTGGCGGGGTGCGCCGCGGCGGCGCTTTCGAGCTTCAGCAGCCGGTAACCCTCTTCCGTCCGCACGGGAGCGCTGACGTCTCCGACGGACAGCTTCGCGAGGGCCGTTCCCACTGCCGCCGGAAGCGCGTGCGGATCGACGGGCCCGACGGCACCGCCGGCAGTCTTGGAGGCGGCATCCGACTCTGCGCGCGCCACGTCGGCAAAGCTCTCGCCACTCATGATGCGGTCTTTCACCTTCACGAACCTGATCAGCGCGCGGTCGTACTCCGCGGCGACGGCGGGAGCAGCGCGCGTGTCTTCGAGCAGAGGCAACGTCACGAGGATTTCCCGGAAAACAATCGCCGGCGCCGCGGCGGCCTCGCGGCTCTGTGCGCGAAAGTCCGCTTCCGCCTCAGCCGCGGTAACGCTGACGCGGCGAAACAGGTCCTGCCGCACCTGTTCGACCAGGATCTGATTGCGTACCGATTCGCGTAGCGCGCCGGACTGAATCCCCTGGCCGCGCAGCAGGCCCTCGAACTCCTCGTCGCTCCCGATGTTGTTGTCGAGGCGCATCCTCGCGATGACCCGATCCACGTCGTCGTCGGTCGCCGCGAAACCGAGCGCGTGGGCGCGCTGGAGGACCAGGAGCTCGTCGACGGCATCGGCCGCGACGCGGGGGACGAGCGCGGCGGCCTGCTGCTGCAGGGCGGGTTGCGTGAGCCCCGACACATGCCACGCCGGGCCCGCCGGCGGCGAGCCCGGCTGTCAGGCCGGCGGCTGCCAGGATGCGGACTACTTGTTGAGGCGCTGGGCGTTGCGCATGTTGTTCGCCACCACGATGGCGGTCGCGACGTTGGCGGCAATCATGGTGATGACCGCGGCCTTCCTGTTCTTCTTCTCGATGGCGCGGACCGCAAGTATCGTCGCCGCCCCCATCGCCGCCTTCACCGCGATTCCGCGTGCGTAGCTGCCCTGCATCGCCGGATTCGCTTCGATGGCGCCCCGGTTCCGGGCGACGATCGTCGAGACCATGTCGAGTCCCTGGACGACGCCGTAGGTCGCATAAAGAGTCCGCACCGCGCCCGAGGGGCCGCGCGATTCCTTCGCCCAGGCCGCCGCGACCGCCCTGCTCGGAGCCACCGGTTCCGATCCGGGACGGTCGGCAGCGGCCACGGGAACGGTCGACAGCGACAGCATCAGCGCGGCGACGAGGGAGGCGGCGATCGAGCGGAACATCCGAGGCTCCTTCAGTGACCCGCGCGGTAGTGCGCGTTGCGGCTGAATAGAGCGGCTTCGATGCCGTCTCGTTCATAGCTGTAAATACCTTAGAATAAACGCTTTAATCTAATCGACCTGGTCCGGCAACGTGTGCGCCACGCCGCACCTGGCACAAGAGTGTGCCACCCCTGGCACACGTCACCTGGGCGTGGCGTCAATCACGGTGTTTTTCCAGCGGGAGCTGGTGGCGGTGCAGGCGCCGGTAGAGCGTTCGCCGGCTCACACCGAGCTTGAGCGCCGCCGCGCGCTTGTTGCCCCGCTCCGCCCGGAGTACTTCCACGATGTGGTCCCGCTCGCGCGACCGCAGATCGAAGGCCGGGTCGTGGGGCCCTTCAGCCGCGAGTGCGGCTGGCGTCGGGGGGAGGGCGGCGGGCATGCAGCGCGCCAGATCCGACTCGGTCAGGCTGCGTCCTTCTGCCAGCATGCACGCGCGTTCAAGGACGTTTCGCAGCTCGCGCACGTTGCCGGGCCAGGTAGCATTCATGAGCAGGCGCTCCGCGGCGGAGCTGACCCCCTCAATGGGCTTCTGGAACCTGGCCGCGAATTCGCGGACGAAAGCGGCAACCAGGTACGGGATCTCCTCGCGCCGGTCGCGCAGCGGCGGCACGTGCAGCTCGACGACGTTGAGGCGGTAGTACAGATCGTTGCGGAACGTGCCGTTCCCGGTCTCCCGCCGCAGATCGCGATTGGTCGCGGCTACGACCCGGACGTCCACTTTCTTGCTCTGGAGGGACCCGACACGCTGGACCTCGCCGGTCTCCAGCACGCGCAGCAGTTTGGCCTGGACGGGCGGCGGCAGCTCGCCGATCTCGTCGAGGAACAGGGTGCCGCCATCAGCCGACTCGAAGAGTCCAGTCTTGTTGTCGGTCGCCCCCGTGAAGGCGCCGCGGACGTGCCCGAACAGCTCGCTCTCGAAGAGCGTTTCCACCACCGCGCGCTGCGGCCGATCATGCCGCACAGCTCGAAGCGATGCGCCGTCGCGCTCTCCGCCGAGAGGAGCGCGGCGCGGTTGACCAGATCGTTGTGCACGGTGCGCAACAGCTGCCGCAGCCGATCGAAATCGATGGGCTTGCTCAGGTAGTCCATCGCGCCGAGCTTCACCGCCTCGATGGCGCTGTCCACCTCGGCGTGCGCCGTCATGAGGATCACGCGGCACTCGGGCTGCGCCTCGCGGATGGCGCGCAGGACATCGAGGCCGCCGACTTCCGGCATGCGCAGATCGACAATCGCGACGTCGGGGGCGCACTCCCGGATGGTCGCGATCGCGTCGGTCGCGCTCGCATTGGTGTGCACGTCGAATCCGGCGGGTCCCGCGAATCGCTGGATGAGCCCCAGCATGCCCGGTTCGTCGTCGACGACGAGAAGCACCGGCTTGCGGATCATGTGCTCTGCCTCCCCGGGCGCAGCAGCTCCATCGCAGCGACCGCCGCTTTGTGCATCTCCACGAGGTCGGCCCTCAACGGACTATCGGCCGGCACCTCGTCGAGCAGCAGCTCGCAATAGCCGACGACGATCGCCACCTGGTTGCAGAGCGCGTGCTCGAAGTCCGGTTGGCGTTCGCTCACAGACCGGCTCCCCGCGGTGCGCCGGCTGGTTCGAGATCGCCGCGCAGGAACACCGTCGCCGGCGCGGGCTCGCCGGGGACGTCCCGCATCAGCGCGGCGGCGCCGGGCGTGGCGCCGCCATGTGCGAGAGCCTCGATCCGCCGCAGCAATTCCGCAAGGCGCATGGCACCGGCGACGGCGCTCGCGCCGCCGCCGCGGTGCGCCGGCAACTCGATGTCCGGCCGCCGCAATCCGTCGGCGGTGCCGTCAGAGCAGGCAGCGAGACGTGACAAATCAACCGGGCGGTGCATGAGTCTTGATCAGATGCTCGACCTGCACGGCGAGCTCCTTGAGCGACAGGTTCGCTTTGACGTAAAAGCCGACGGCGCCGAGCTCCACCGCTTCGTGCTTGTCCTCGTCCCGCGAAGAGTTCGACAGGATCACCACCGGCACCGTCCTGGTCTCCGGATCCGCCTTCAGCGCGCGCAGCACCTCGATCCCCGGCATCTTCGGCATGAGCAGATCGAGCAGGATGACGTCGGGGTGCGGCACTTCGCGCGCCAGACGGAGCCCTTCCTCCCCGTCGGTCGCCGCCGCCACCTCGAAGCCGCGCTTGCGCAGGCTCGCCTCGCACGCCCGCCGCAGAAACGTGTCGTCCTCGACCAGAAGGACGCGTCCGCGTCCGCTCATACGACCTCTTTCTCCGCCAACATCGCCGGCAGGACGAACGCGAACGTCGCGCCCCGCCCTTCTTCAGATTCACACGAGACACGTCCGCCCGCCTGCTCGACGATGAGCCGCACGAGGTGGAGGCCGAGGCCGGTCCCTTCGGCATCCATCGAGATCGCGTTGTCCGCCCGGTAGAACTTTTCGAAGAGGCGCGACTGCGCCGTCTTGGGAACGCCCACGGCGCGCTTGAAGCGGTACTCCGCGATCCAGAATTCGCCGCTCGACTGGAGGAACGCCTGGATGCTGGCCGCGACGCGCGCCGCGTCGTCCGGATGTATGAAGGATGCCGATGCGCCGCGACACGCTCATTGGCTCTCTCCGGCAGAGTGATGGATGAGCCGCTCGTCGACGAGGCGCAGGACGTCCGGAAAATGCACGGGCTTGGTGATGTACGCCACCGCCCCCAGCTCCAGGAGACGCTGCCGCTGGTTCGGCGTGGCGTCGGCGCTGAGCACGGCGACCGGCAGACGGGCGGTGGCGGCGTCGCTGCACAGCCGGCGGAGGACGTCCTCACCAGCCATGTCCGGCAGGTGCAGATCGAGAAAGATCAGATCCGGGACGACTTCGCGCGCGAACGACAGCCCGAGGGCGCCGCTCGGCGCCGACACGAGCCGCACGCCTTCACGGCGCGCGAGCAGGCGCTCCATCAGCCGGATGTTCGACGGATTGTCTTCAATGTACAGAATCGTGCCGGCCGTCGCGCGGGCCGGGACGGGAACGACGCGATCGATAGTGGTGCGCATTCGGCCGGCGCCGACCGGCTGCCCGGGCAATTCGATCCAGAACGTCGTGCCCGACTCGGGATCGGAGCTGACGCCGATGGTGCCGCCCATCGCTTCGGTCAGGGCTTTCGAGACGGCCAGGCCGAGCCCGGTCCCCTCCACGGGTCCTTGCTCAGCGCCGAGGCGCTCGAACGGCCGGAACAGCAAAGGCAGCTTGTGCGCCGGGATGCCGGACCCCGTGTTCGTGACGCTGATGAGAACCCGCCCGCCCGGCCGCATCGCGCACGACACGCGCACGGCGCCACCGTCGCGGTTGTATTTCACCGCGTTGCCGACGAGATTCACCAGCACCTGGCGCAGGCGCTGGTGATCCGCCATGACGTGGACCTCGTCGTGCGGGTCCACGTCGGCGTGGACCGTGATGCCGCGAGGAAGACCCAGAGGCGTGAGGAAATCGGCAACTTGCTGGATGACCGCGGCCACCGGTACCGGCTCGGGGGAGAGCGACAGCTGTCCGGCCTCGATCCGTGCGATGTCGAGCACCTCGTTGATCAGGTAGAGCAGGTGGCGGCCGCCGCTGAGGATCTGCGAGACGCTATCGAGCTGGGGCGCAGTCAGGGACTCGGTCTCGAGCAGTTGCGCGAAGCCGAGCACGGCGCTCAGCGGCGTGCGCAGGTCGTGGCTCATGCGCGACAGGAACTCGCTCTTGGCGCGGTTGGCGCGCTCGGATTCGACCTTCGCGACGCGTGTTTCCTCCTCGGCCGCCTTGCGATCCGCGATGTCGAGGGCGTAGCCGAGAATGCCCGTGGGGCGCGCTTCCTCGTCGTACTCGATGCGCATCAACTTGAAGAACCAGCGATACCGGCCGTCCTTGCCCCGGCAGCGATACTCCTGCTCGATTTGGACGACCGTCGCCTCCATGGCACCGCGTAGCCGGCCGATGGCCTGATCCCGGTCGTCGGGATGGATGATCTCCACCCAGAACCCGGGCACGCCGATCACTTCCTCGGCGGTGTACCCGAGCAGCCAGCCGACATTCGGGCTCACGTACGTCGCGGTGAGTGTGTCGGGCTGGAAGCGGAAGATCATCGACGGGCTGGCCGCGATCAATTGTTCCAGGAACGCCTTGGCGTCCTGGAGCTCCGCTTCGCGGGCGTGGAGATCGCGGTTGGCCTCGGCGAGCTGCGTGGTCCGATCGATCACGCGCTGCTCGAGCTCGGCATTGAGCTGGCGGACCTCGTTTTCGGCGCGGCGGCGCTCGCGGCGATCGCGCGCTTCGTCGAGGGCGCGGCGCACCGCCGAGGGCAGTCGCTCGAGCCGCTGCTTCAGGATGTAGTCGGTCGCGCCGGCTTTCAGCCGCTCGATCGCCACGTCCTCGCCGATCGTTCCGGAGACGAACACGAAGGGCACGTCCGGATGGCGCGCGTGTGCCAGCCGCTGCGCGGCAATGCCGTCGAAGCCAGGCACGGCAAAATCTGCGAGGATGAGATCGTACGTGCCCTCCAGCCCGGCGAGGAACTGCTCGCGCGTCGTTGCCCGCACGATCGTGCACGCCAGCCCTTCCCCGGCGAGCGTCGCATCGACGAGCGCTGCGTCCGCGCGATCGTCTTCGAGGTGCAGAATCCGGAGGGACGCGCTCATGGACCTCAGGGGGCGCCGCTCGAAGTCGGGGTCTCGTTCACGAGTGCCCAGAAGCCGCCGATCTGGCGGACGGCGGCCATGAAGTTCGCGAACTCGACCGGTTTCACCACATACGCGTTCACGCCCAGCTCGTAGCTGCGCAGGAGATCGCCTTCCTCGCGTGACGAGGTCAGCATGACGACGGGAATCGTCTTCAGCGCGGGATCGGATTTGACCTGGCGCAGGACCTCGAGGCCATCGACTTTGGGCATCTTCAGATCCAGCAGCAGCACGGCCGGGTTGCCGGGCGCGCGTCCCGCGTACGCGCCGCGCCGGTAGAGGTAGTCCAGCGCCTCTGCGCCGTCGCGCACGACGTCGACCTGGTTGGCGACGTGATGCTCCCTCAGCGCCGCCAGCGCCAGCTCGACGTCGTTCGCGCTGTCTTCGGCGATCAAGATCCGCGGCCGCGCCGTCGTCAGCTCGTTGTAGACGCCGCCGACGCTCATGATCTGCGCGAGCAGCGGAACGTGGATCCCGAGCGCGGCCGCGACGGCGTTTTCGCGCCGGCTCGCGGCATTTCCTCGTGACGGCACCATGCACATCAAAAGTATTCGTGCGTGGACGCCGTGGTTGTGCATTAATGAACACGACGGCCAGGGCGCCTGAGCAGATGGGTTACGACCATATGACACCCTTTTGTTTCACCGTATCGGCGTTTGTCTGACATCATCGGACTTAGCTGCGGGATGAGATGTGTCGGTGCCTGTCTTACACAACGTCGCAGACCCGCGGCGCCCATTTATACTCAGCGCGAGGTCGATGACTCCTTACGCGCTTGGCAGCAGCCCCCGGGCCGATAGCGCCACGTCCGCCGACGACACGCCGCTGATGGTGTGGCGCGCCGGGGCAGACGGACGCTGCACGTTCTGCAGTCCCGCGTGGCTGCGCTTCAGCGGGCGGTCAGTGGCGCAGGAGCTGGGTCAGGGATGGCTGGAGACCGTGCACGACGACGATCGGAACGCCTGCGTGGCGGAGTTCCGGCGGGCCTTCGAGGCCCGGCGCGGCTACACCGCCATGTTCCGCGCGCGCCGCGCGGATGGCGTCTATCGCTTCATCGTGACCTCGGGGGCGCCCCGACTCGGGCCACACGGGGAGCTCGAAGAGTTCGAGGGCGCCTGTGTCGATATCACCGAGCAGCTGGATGCGACCGGACGTCTCACCCTGCTGGAGCTGCACGCGGACTACACGGGGGAAGTCTTGTACCGCGTCCGGATTCATCCAACGCGGGAGCTGGAATACGTCTCCGCGTCGGTCCAGCGGTTGACGGGGCGCAGTCCCGACGAATACTACGAGCTGTTCCGACATCCCGAACGGGCGCTGCACCTGTTCGCGGCTGAGGATCGGGACAAGGCCGCATCGATCATCGCCCGCCCCGAATCGCAGGCCGCGACGTTCGTGCTCCGGTGGATACACGCGGATGGTCGTACGCTCTGGATCGAGCACCACCGCACGGCCATCCGGGACGAGCACGGCGGCACCGTAGCGATCGTGGGCGTGGCGAAGGATGTCACCCGGCAGAAGATCCTGGAGAACCAGGAGGATGAGCACGCGGCGCTTCTGGGGGCGCTCGTGGACCACATCGATGCGACGCTGGTTGAGTCTCTCGATGGCCAGACCCTGCTGGCGAACGCCGCATTCTCGCTGCTGTTCGGCAGCGCCGTCTCCGGCGCTCCGCCGCGCGAGCCCTCCGCGGATGTCGCGCGCACGAGACAGATCCGCGAGCGCGGCGAGCCGTTCGGCGAGCGGATCTCGTGGCCCGACGGCCGCGTCCTGCGGCGCGACTACGTGCCGGTCCGCGCCGGCGACGCGGTGGTCGCACACATGTGGCGCTACGTCGACGTGACCGCGATGGTGCGCAGCGAGGAAGCGTGGCTCGAATCGCGGCACCGTCTGCGTGACCTCGCCGTCCACGCCGAGGCGGTCAGGGAAACGGAGCGCCGTCAGCTCGCCCGGATGCTGCACGACGATCTCGGGCAGACCTTCACCAGTATCCGCCTCGAGCTCATCTCGGCGATAGTGCGGTTCCGGGAGACCGCCCTGCCCGAACAGTTCGACCTGGTCGATCGGCTCCAGAACGCCGCCGGGCTCATCGACATCAGCCTGGCGACGCTGCGGCGCATCTCGACGTCGCTGCGGCCGCCGGTCCTCGATCACCTGGGGCTCGTCGCGGGCATCCAGCTGGAGGCCACCGCCTTCGAGCGCCGCTCGGGGATTCGCTGCCGCGTGAGCGCGCTGCCGAAGGATCTCGACACGGATCGGGACCGGAGCACCGCGGTGTACCGCATTCTGCTGGAGGCGCTCAGCAACATCGCGCGCCACTCCAAGGCGGGCGCCGTCCGCATCGCCCTGCTTCGACGCACCGGCGCGCTGCTGCTGAAAGTCGAGGACAACGGCCGCGGCATCCGCCCGGAAGAGGCGGCAAACCCGCGCACGATGGGCCTGCTCGGGATGCGCGAGCGGGCGCTGCCATTCGGCGGCGACGTGCGCGTCACCCTGGGACCGCGCGGCGGCACCCGCGTGCTGGCCATCCTCCCGCTCTGATGCCCGGTGACCCGCGAAATCGTCCGGCCCAACCCTCGAGGACCTATCCGTTGAGACGCCTCCTGCTCGTCGACGATCACCCGGTCTTCCGGCAAGGCGTCCGTCGCGTCCTGACCGAGGCGCTGCCGGACGTACTCATAGAGGAGGCGGATGAGGGAGCGGGGGCGCTCGCGCGCATGCGCGCGCACGCCGCGGATCTCGTCCTGCTCGACGTGACGCTGCCGGGGGCCGACGGTCTGGAGGTGCTCAAGGGGCTGCACGCCGAGTTCCCGCGCGTGCCGGTGCTCGTCGTGAGCATGCACCCGGCCGACCAGTTTGCCCGCCGGATGATCGCCGCCGGAGCGATCGGCTACCTCACCAAGGACACCGACCCGGCCTTGCTCGTCCGCGCCGTCAACCTGGCGCTCAAAGGGCAGCGCTACGTGTCGCCCGGTTCGGACGCCGGCGAGGACGATCGGGATCTCCTCCACCAGCGGCTGTCGGACCGCGAGTACCAGGTGCTCCGGATGATTTCCTCGGGGCGCACGGTCTCTCAGGTCGCGCAGGATCTGTCGCTGAGCGTCAAGACGGTCTCGACCTACCGCGCCCGCATTCTCGAGAAGATGGGGATGGAGAACAACGCCGAGCTGATGCACTACGCGATGCGGCACGGCCTGGTGCCGTGACGCCGCCGCAGGATCAGTCGCGCGCCAGCGCCACCATCGGTGACAGGCGCGCCGCGCGGCGGGCGGGGAGCACGCAGGCGGCGACGCACACGACAGCCATGACGGCGGCCGCCAGCGTGAGCGCCGGCGCGGGAGCCGGCGGCATTCCCGCGACCACGCCTCGCAGCGCTGTGCCCGCGGCCCAGGCCGCGCCGATCCCGATTGCGAGCCCCGCTGCCAGCAGCCGCAATCCCATGCCGAGGAGCTGCCCGCGCACCTGCCGCGGCTGCGCGCCGAGGGCCAGGCGCAGGCCGATCTCGCGCTGCCGCTGCGAGACCACGTAGCTCAGCAGACCATAGGTCCCGAGGCCAGTGAGCAGCAGCGCCACGGCCGAGAACAACCCGCCGAAGATCGCAGGAGATCGGTGCGCCACCAGACTGTCGTCAATGCGCATCTCCATCGTCCTGAGATTGTTCACGGGAAGCTCAGGGTCGACCCGTCGCACGACGCGGCGCAGCTCCGAGGCCAGCGCATCCGACGTCACGCTGGCCCGCGTCACGATATAGACCGAGCGATCGAATCTGTCGCTGTAAGGGTAGTAGACCGCGCCCACGCGATCGGTTTCCGACAAGGCCGCCTGCTTGACCGGCGCGACGACGCCGACAATCGCGAACGCGTCGATCGCGGGGCCGGGGGACGATCCGAGCGTCAGCCGGTGACCGACGGCGCCGCCATCCGGCCAGTAGCGCCGCGCAAAGTCTTCGTCGACGACGCAGACGCGCGAGCGCGATCCCACGTCGGTTGCCGCGAGGTAGCGCCCGTCGCGGAGGGGAATGGCCATCGCGGCGAAGTAGTCGCCGGCGATGGCGTACGAATACACGCCGTGCGGGGATTCGCCAGGAGGGACGGGATGCCCCACTACCGCGGCCGCGCTTTTCATGGCGTTGCCGCTCAACGGCACGTTCGTGGACAGGCCGGCGGCGGCGACGCCTGGGCCTGGATCAGGCTGCGAAGGCTGGAGGCCAGCAGGATCGCGCCGGTGAGGAGCACGAACGACAGCGCGATCTGCGCGACGAGGATGGCGTGGCGTATCCGCTGCGCCCGGCGGCTCGCCGTCCCGCCGCGCGGGTCGGCGCGCAGCGCACCCGCCGCGTGGTTCCGCAGCTGGTGCCAGACGATGGCCGCGCCGAGCGCGAGGCCGGCGATCACCGCCGCCGCCGCGGCGGCCGCGGCGTCGCTCCAGTGCATGGCAATCCGGCTGCCGAGCGGAAGCTGGCTGGCCCCGAGCCTGCCGAGCAGTCCGACGCCGGCCGTCGCCAGCGGCACACCAACGGCGGCGGCGGCGAGGCTCAGAAGGACCGTCTCTATCATCACGATGGCGGCGATGTGGGACGGGCGCGCGCCGATGGCCAGGCGGACGGCCAGCTCGCGCGTCCGCCCGCCGGCGCGAACCAGGAACAGGTTCGCGACATTCACCAGCCCGATCAGGAGTAAGAGGCCCGCCCCCGCCTGCAGCATCAGGAGGATCGGGCGGGTCGAGGCGACGTGACTCGCGTGCAGCGGGACGACAACCGAGCGGAAGCCGGTGGCGGCGATCATGCCGGCCTCGGGGTCGGCCCTCTCCATGACGGCGTTGTGCGCGTCAATCTGCGACTGCGCGCCGGTCAGCGTCGCGCCGGGTGCGAGCCGCGCGACCATGTGCGACGAGTTACCCGAGTGGCGCCGCGCCGGCAGCCGGTCGTCGGGGCCGGAGGCGAGCGGCAGGAAGATGCGCGCCTTCGACGAGAGAAAGCTGAAGTCGGGAGGCAGCACGCCCACGATTATGTACGGCGCGCCGTTCACCCGGATGCGGCGGCCGACCGCGCCCCGATCCCCCGCGTATTGCTGCCGCCAGTACGGCTCCGTGAGGATGACGGCGTTGTCGGCGCCGAATGACGTCTCGTCCTCGTGGAACGATCGCCCGAGCATCGGCGGCACGCCGAGGGTGGTGAAAAAATCGGGCGACACACGCATCACGAACTCGCGCTCGGTGCTGCCCGCCTCGCCGACGATCGCGCCGTCGGTGCGATACAGCGAGACGCCGCTCAGCGCGGGGATCCGGCCGCGCCGCTCGTAATAATTCGCAATCGACGCCCCGTCGTCCATGACGCCGGCGCGGGGATAGGTCTTGAAGATGGTGACGAGGCGATCGGGCTCCGGGAACGGCAGCGGCTTGAGCAGGATCGAGTCGACGACGGCGAAGATGGTCAGGTTGGCGCCGATGCAGAGTGCCAGCGTCCCGATGACGGTGGCCGTGAAACCCGGCGCCGCCGCCAGCCGCCGGACGGCGTAGCGCAAATCGCCCGGCCGCAGGATCGGACCGCCCGGCACCGTGTCGGCGGACGCGGCGCGCCGCTCGTGCCATGCGGCGGCGGTCATGCCGGCGATGGTGCGCGCCCAGAGCCGTGCGGTGGCGCCCCGCCCGGGCGTGGCTCTCGCGGCGCGCAGCTGCGCGGCGAAGACCTGGCGCATCTCGTCGCCGAACGCGTCGCGGAACCCGCGCGGAAACAGCGCGAGAAGCGCGCGAAACAGGCGCGGCCCTCGATCGCCCGAGCGGCTCATGGCAGCCACCGCCGTGCGAGGTTCCGGGTTGCCGGCGCGTTCAGGAGCGCGCGCAACCGCGCGAGCTCAGCCGCCAGCACCCGTCCGCCGAGCGCGGTGATGCGGTAGTAGCGCCGGCGCTCGCCGCCGGCGTCGGCCGCCTCGCGTCCGCCGGCGTCGGCGACGAGGCCGGCGGAGAGCAGCCGCTTGATCACGCGGTAGAGGTTGCCGGCATCGAGCTCGAGGAGTCCGCCGGTGCGGGCGGCGATGGCCTGGACGAGCGCGTAGCCATGCCGGTCCTCCGCCGCGAGGGCCAGCAGCAGTTCGAGGTCGACGGGCTTGAGGGGAAGGTGATCGCGCGGGACGCTCGGCATATAGTTATTTTAACTATACGACAGGTCCGGCCCGCGCGTTCGGGGCCTGGGTCCCTGGGTCCCTGGGTCCCTGGGGTCCGGGGTCCCTGGGGTCCGGGGTCCCGGGGTCCCGGGGTCCGGCGGTCCGTGGTCCCGGGACACGCGACCTGGGACCGCCGGGACCAGGGACCCTCTACTACTTGCCGTTGGCCATCGAGCCGAGGAACTCCGCGTTGCTCTTCGTCTTACCCATCTTGGAGAGGAGCAGCTCCATGCCTTCGACGGGGGACAGCGGCGTGAGCACCTTGCGGAGCACCCATACGCGGTTGAGATCTTCCTTCGCGATGAGCAGCTCCTCCTTGCGGGTGCCGCTCTTCTGGATGTCGATCGCGGGGAACACGCGGCGGTCCGCGAGCTTGCGATCGAGGTGAATCTCGAGGTTGCCGGTGCCCTTGAACTCCTCGAAGATCACTTCATCCATGCGCGAGCCGGTGTCGATCAACGCCGTCGCGACGATGGTCAGCGAGCCGCCTTCCTCGATGTTGCGCGCGGCGCCGAAGAAGCGCTTCGGCCGCTGGAGCGCGTTGCTGTCCACGCCGCCCGACAGCACCTTGCCCGACGCCGGGACGATGGTGTTGTAGGCGCGCGCGAGGCGGGTGATCGAGTCGAGCAGTATGACGACGTCCTTCTTGTGCTCGACGAGGCGCTTCGCCTTCTCGATCACCATCTCCGCGACCTGGACGTGGCGCTGCGCCGGCTCGTCGAACGTCGACGAGATGACCTCTCCCTTCACCGACCGCTGCATGTCGGTGACCTCCTCCGGCCGTTCGTCGATGAGCAGGACGATCAGGTAGACCTCGGGATGGTTGGCGGTGATGCTGTTCGCGATGTTCTGCAGCAGCATCGTCTTGCCGGTGCGCGGCGGCGCGACGATGAGGCCGCGCTGCCCCTTGCCGATCGGGACCATCAGGTCCATGACGCGGGCCGACAGGTTGTCGGCGGTGGCCTCGAGGCGGATGCGCTCCTGCGGGTAGAGCGGCGTCAGGTTCTCGAAGAACACGCGGTCGCGGATGCGATCGGGCGGCTCGAAGTTGACCGCTTCCACCTTGATGAGGGCAAAGTAGCGCTCGCCCTCCTTCGGCTGCCGGATCTGGCCGCTGACCGTGTCGCCGGTCTGCAGGTCGAACTTGCGAATCTGGGAGGGGGAAACGTAGATGTCGTCGGGACCGGGCAGGTAGTTGTAGTTCGGGGCGCGGAGGAATCCGAAGCCGTCGGGCAGCGTCTCCAGCACGCCTTCCGAGAAGAGGTTGCCGCTCTTCTCGGCGCGGCAGCGGAGGATCTGGAAGATCAGTTCCTGCCTACCGCCTGCTCAGTCTTGCTATCAGTGTCCACAGATCGTCCAGTCCTTCGCCGCTCGTTGCCGAGATGGGCAGGGCGGCCATACCGAGTTGCCGTTCGAGTTCCTTCAGGTTTTTCCCGCGCTCGTTGCGCGAGAGCTTGTCGACTTTTGTCGCGAGCACCGCCCGCTCCACATCGAGCGACTGCAGCCACTTCGCGGCATCAAGGTCCGCGTCGAGCCCCGGGTGCCGGGCGTCGACGAGATGGAGGACGCCTGCGATCGCGTGATCGCCGCCGAAGTAGGCATCCGCCACCCGCGTCAGCTCGACGACCGATTCGCGGCCGCCCCTCGCGTAGCCGTAGCCCGGCAGGTCCGCGAAGTAAAAGCTCCAGCGGCCAGGTCCGCCCGGCCCTCCCTCGACGGCCACCTGGTAAAGGTTGGCGAGCCGTGTCTTGCCGGGCGCCGCGCTGGTGCGGGCCGCCTGGACGCGCGTCAGCGCGTTGAGGAGCGTCGACTTGCCGACGTTGGATCGCCCGACGAGCACCACGTGCGGAATCCCATCATGCGGGATACTGCGAGCGTCCGTGGCGCTGGTGACGAATCGGGCGTCTAAGACCTTCATCTACAATGCTGAATGTGCATTGCACATTCAGCATTTCTTCATCAGTGCGAGACCGACGGCTGATCCCCGACGATCGCGTCGGTCCCCGGCGCCGGAATCGTCCCCAAGGGCTCGACGAGCGCAATCTTGAGGACCTCGTCCATCGACTCCACCATGTGGATGGCCAGCGAATCGAGGACGTTCTTCGGGATGTCCGCCAGGTCCTTCTCGTTCTCCCGCGGGACGATGATGGTCGTCAGCCCGGAGCGATGCGCCGCGAGAACCTTCTCCTTCACGCCGCCGATCGGCAGGACCTTGCCGCGGAGCGTGATTTCCCCCGTCATCGCGACATCCTTGCGGATGGGCGAGCGGCACAGCGCCGAGACGAGCGCGGTCGCCAGGGTGATGCCGGCCGACGGGCCGTCTTTCGGAATCGCCCCCTCGGGGATGTGGATGTGGACGTCGGTCGTGCGGTTGAAGTTCTTCGGAATGCGATACTCGTCGGCCTTCGACCGCACGTAGCTCATCGCCGCCTGCGCTGACTCCTGCATGACGTCGCCGAGCTTGCCGGTCAGCGTGAGCTTGCCCTTGCCGGGCATCAGGGTCGCTTCGATGGTCAGGATCTCGCCGCCCACTTCCGTCCAGGCCAGGCCGGTCGCGACGCCGATCTCGTTCTTCTCTTCCGCGAGCGACGGCCGGAAGCGCGGCACGCCGAGGTATTCGGTGACTTTCGCGGCGTCGACTTCCTGCTTGAACGTCTTGCCTTCGACCACCACTTTGCGGGCGATCTTGCGGCAGATGGACGAGATCTCGCGCTCGAGGTTGCGGACGCCCGCCTCGCGCGTGTAGCGCTGGATGATCGTCGAGAACGCCTCGTCCAGGAAGGTGATGTTGTCCTTCGTGAGGCCGGCGCCCTCGACCGCCTTCGGCGAGAGGAACTTCTTGGCGATCTCGACTTTCTCCTGCTCGGTATAGCCGGCGAGCTGGAGCACTTCCATGCGGTCGCGCAGCGCTTGCGGGATGGTGTGCAAGACGTTGGCGGTGCAGATGAACATCACGTTCGACAGGTCGTACTCGACGTCGAGGTAGTGGTCGAGGAACGCGTTGTTCTGCTCCGGATCGAGCACCTCGAGCAGCGCCGCCGACGGGTCGCCGCGGAAGTCCATCGACATCTTGTCGACTTCGTCGAGCAGGAACACGGGGTTCATCGACCCGGCCTTCTTCATCATCTGGATGATCTGGCCGGGGAAGGCGCCGATGTAGGTGCGGCGATGGCCGCGGATCTCCGCTTCGTCGCGGACACCGCCGAGCGA
>WNFI01644825.1_pt1 | contig 16032 bp, 11 predicted proteins | sample 5400471 | NCBI WGS metagenome assembly WNFI01 (sample SAMN13153348, study PRJNA577476) | soil metagenome | isolation source: 100 cm saprolite on Douglas fir-dominated hillslope | place: USA:California | collected 2013-09-17 | reverse complement strand
TACTGCCCCGGTCGCGAAGCTCGGGCCATCGTGAACGTTACTTCTGCGACACCATCTCCTCCTGTGACATCGGCACGCAATTCCTGGCGCACCGGAATCGTGTGTCCGTCGACATCGCGCGTGGCAAAGGTCAAAACACCGTCGCTCGCCGGTGAGGCGAATGCGATGGCTGGCGGCGTGGTGGGCGTTGGCAGCGGCGCATCCGCACGCCACAGGGAAAACTGTAGCGGAGCGAGCGATACAGAAACTTGTCCGTGAATGTCTACCTTCAGTTTTTGGACATCCGACTGAGAGGGATTTTTTGAATCGAAGAGGCGGCGCAGAACGGCGCCGGGAACCTGGCAGGTGAGCAAATTTGCGGTCACCGTTTCAGTGCGAGAATTGTTGAACGCCGCGAGATACTCCACGCGTTCGTTGCGCTCAATTCGCGAAAAGGCAAATAGGCTGGGTTGTCCACTGGGGCGAACCAACATGGCGCCGTGAGCCAGCGCAGGATGCGCGATGCGGAGGTCGGCGAGCCTGTGAATGGTGCGATGGAATGGATGATTGGTGTCAAATTTATCATCGCCGCCGATGCGCGACGTGCCGAGAAGCGAGAGTTCGCGGAACACTTTTGCCTGCGACGGGAACATGTCCTCACGCGCCCCCATGTCGTTGCCCGTGCCGATCATCCCCTGTTCGTCGCCATAATAAATAACCGGTTGGCCACGGGCGGTCAAAAGCAGGCCGTAACCGAGCAGGACAAGATCGTTGAGCTGTGCAGTGCTGGCACCTGGATTATCCTGCTTCAGAAAATATGCGAATCGTCCTGCGTCGTGGTTGCTGATAAACGTCGGAATCCCGTCAGCGTTGCTGTCGTGGTCGGTGTACCAGTCGTCATTTTCAAACAAATGCGTTAGAACCGTGGTATCGTGACCGTGAGAAATAAAATCGCGCGCGGCTCCAAAAAACCCGAAGTCCAACGGGGCATCGAGCGCGCCAGTGGTAGAGAACTCGCTCAGAAAAGCCGTATCACCGTACTCGTCGGCCACTTCTCCAAACTGGAAAAAGTCCGGCCGGCCCAGCTGACGTGCTTTGGCGCGGATTGCTGGAGCGAACGCCTGCCAGAATTCGAGGTTCACGTGCTTCACTGTATCGATGCGAAAACCGTCGATACCATAATGCTCAATCCAGTAGCTGAATATCTCAACGAAACCGCGAACCACGACGGGATTTTCGGTAAACACGTCGTCCAATCCGACGAAATCACCGTGCAGAGAACTCTCTCCCTTGAAGCTACTGTTACCGCGATTGTGGTAGAGAGTGACATCGTTAAGCCAATCTGGCCCCTTGGCGTGAGCTTCAGCAGGAACCACTTCGGGTACATGCGCAAAACTGTGCTCCGCTGAGAGTCGAGGAAAGGCGCTCGTCGAGTCGAGCCCGTTGTACGCAACTGCATGCGGGTCAAACGGACGCCCCTTATCATCACGATAAGGCGCCTCGGCCATAGCGCGGTACGTTGGGTCATGATCTTTGTAACTGATGACGTCCGCCGTGTGATTAATGACGATATCGAGATAAACTCTAAGTCCTCGTGCGTGTGCCTGCGCGACGAACTCGCGAAATTCTGCGTCCGTCCCGAGATGCGGGTCGATCTGCATGAAATCAAGAATCCAATACCCGTGATAACCAGCGGTGCCTTCCTGCACGGCCTTGTTCTTAAAGGGAGGCGTGGTCCAAATCGCGGTGGCACCGAGTTGTTTGATGTAGTCGAGTTTTCCGGACAGGCCAACAAAGTCGCCACCGTGATAGTGAGAGATGACGGTGGGATCGAAGCCGTCCTTGTCCCGGCCACCGGAAATACCGCCAGTATCGTTGGATGTGGTTCCATTGGCAAAACGGTCGGTGAGCACGAAATAGAAAACCTTGCCACTGCCCGGATGCGTGAATCGCGGGACACTGACGAGCGGAGCAGGCCCTGCGAAAACAGGCAGAGCAATTAATAGACACGCCCACATCCGGGCGATGCGCAAAAGCGAAGAATTCATGGGGCGAGGGACCTATGATAAGAACCCACGCCTATGACCGGTCAAAAGGTGCCGCACGGAGATGTCTTGCATTGCCAGGACAATGCTTAGGTACAGATCGGGTTGGCGCAATCGCGGGAAAAAGGGCGAAGGGCCAAGCGGCATCTTTTTATGCCATCAAATACTGATTTCTCCTATGAGAACCGATTGATGCTCCAAACAAGCACGCCGTCGATGAACAATAGGAATTCTCGAAGTCCGATCTAAGAGTTGTCCGACCCATCTCGGTTTTTTCGACAGTTTGGCCATCGCACATCAGGCCGGACAGGTAAGAATTCCTCTCACCCAAGCGAGTACCCCTCAGTACTTCAGCCCCATCCCGAGATTTCGGAGAACCTTGAAGACCCCACGGCAAACTATGAAAATGACCCCTCGTATCACACGACGAGCGACGCTATTTGCGGCGCTTGCCATTTGTTCGGTAGGACACGCCCAAACCGGGCCGATCGCTCCGACCGCCAACAGCTCCACTTCATCAACCGATGTAGCCAAAGTAGACCCGACCAGTGAAACAGTACGGTTGGAACAGTTTGTTGTGACCGGTATTCGTCGCGGTATTGAAAGCGCAATCGAGACGAAAAGTGAGTCCACTTCCATTGTTGAATCAATTTCCGCGGAAGACATCGGCAAGCTCCCTGATATTAGTATTGCGGAGTCGATTGCGCGCTTGCCCGGATTGGCGGCACAACGCGTGGCCGGTCGAGCTCAGGTCATTTCCGTTCGTGGTTTGGCGCCGGACTTTGCAACCACACTGCTCAACGGTCGCGAGCAGGTCAGCACAGGCGACAATCGCGGAGTTGAATTTGACCAATACCCGTCCGAGTTGATCAATAGCGTTACGGTGTACAAGACGCCGGACGCCGCCTTGGTCGGTCAAGGTCTCTCAGGCACCATTGACATGCATACAGTTCGTCCGCTGGCCTTCGGCAAACGGACCCTGGCGTTTAATGCGCGCGGCGAATATAATTCGCTCACGAATCTCGGCTCTGATTCCAAATCAACCGGCGATCGCATCAGTGCGACCTACATCGACCAATTTGCACACAAGACAGTAGGCGTAGCGATCGGTTATGCCCATTTGGACTCACCCATCGCGGCCAAAGAATTTGGCACGTATGGTTGGAATACCAATACGCGAAACGGAGTTCCTGCAGGAACCAGCGAGACGGACGGCTTAAAAACATTCGCATCGAGCGGAAAAAATACCCGCGACGGTGTTGTCGGGATCGTCGAATGGAAACCTGCGGATAATTTTACCTCCGTTATCGACGCCTACTACTCAAAGTTTACGATGACCGAAACGGATCGTGGCCTCGAAACCAACACGGGCGACTATAACGGCGGCAATTCACCGGGCCTGCAGTACACATCAACAAGTATTTCCAACAACTCACTTATTGGAGGAACGGCATCAGGGGTATGGCCACTGGTTCGGAATATCTACGACAAAAAAGTCGATAAGCTGACTGCTCTTGGTTGGAACAACCGATATAAGAGCGAAAGTTGGACCATAGTCGGCGACCTGAGCTACTCCAAAGCCGAGCGCAAAGAGACCAACCTCGAGACCCAAGCACAATATGTAGACGCGAACAAAAAAGCGGTTCTTGATACAGTGACTTACAACGTCGGAACCGGCGGCTTCCCGACCGCATCGTATGGACTAAACTACGCCGACCCTGCTCGGGTGCAGGTCGGACCGAGCATCTACGGAGCAGGTTACGGAAAATTGCCCTACGTGAAGGACGAACTGAATTCCTACAAAGTCGAAGCATCCTACGCCCTTAACAAAATCTTTAGCGCCGTCGATTTCGGTTTCAACTACGGCGACCGCACGAAGAACAAGCGGCAACCGGAGGCGAGCCTAAACGCTTCTACCTTTCAACCGCTCTCGAGCGACATGCTCTACGGCAACGCAAAATTAGGTTTCGCGGGAGCGCCTTCCGTATTGGCCTGGGATGTTCCGAAGGTACTTGCTAAGTACTACGATCCTTTTGTCCCGAGCGACAATGCCTATGCGTACCTGATTCAAAAGACGTGGAGCGTAGAAGAAAAGATTTCGACAGGATTTGGAAAATTGGACCTGAACCAAGATTTCGGCTCGTTCCGTCTCAGGGGTAATATTGGTGCGGAGGTAAAGTATGTCGACCAGTCTTCGACGGGAAATTATTTCGACGACACCGCGAACAAGGCGAAGACAACCACCAACGGGAAAAAATATACCGACGTTCTCCCCAGCGCCAACCTCGCGTTTGAATTTCCCCACCAACAAACCGTGCGTATCGCTGCCGCAAAGCAGGTTGCCCGTCCACGTCTCGATCAACTGAAATCCGCATTCGAATTCAACATCGATCAAACCTCCGGTAAACCCAGCGGCAGCGGCGGAAACCCGCGCCTCAACCCTTGGCGCGCCGATGCGATTGACGTATCCTACGAAAAATACTTCGCCACCAAAGGCTACGTATCGGTCGCCGGTTTCTACAAAACTCTGAAGACATACATCTTCGACCAAACGGATATGAACTATGACTTCTCGCGTTACACGGTGGGAAATCCTTTGGCCCATACGAACATCGGTTCATTCAGTCAGCCACTCAATGGCAACGGTGGTTCGCTGAAAGGCCTGGAATTCACGGCGTCGGTCCCATTCAGTCTCTTTTCGGATGCACTGGACGGATTCGGTATCGTCGCGAGTCTCTCCGAAACAAATAGCTCCATTACGGTCGACAATACAAATCTAGGCAGCGCAATCACGCTTCCAGGATTGTCCAAGACCGTTACGAACGTCACAGCGTACTACGAAAAGCATGGTTTCTCCGCTCGTATCAGCCAACGCCAACGCTCCGACTTCATCGGTGAAATCACCGGTTTCGGAGCCGACCGCGAGTTGCGCTACGTCAAGGGCGAACGGATCGTGGACGCCCAGATCAGTTACGAATTTAGCACAGGTGCGCTTAAAAACTTGGGTGTGATTGTGCAGGTCAACAACCTGACGGACTCGGCATACCAAACCTATCAGAAGACGAAAAACCAACTCGTAGAGTACCAAAAATATGGTCGAACCATTCTGTTTGGCCTAAATTACAAGTTGTAAGTTCTCGTTTCGGAGCGTGGCGCGTTGCGCCTAGCAAAACGTCGTGCTGCGTTCATGAAAATCCATCGTTACGTTGGGCTGCTTGGCTTGCTCATTGCCATGCAGCCTGTGCGGGCCGAAATGGCCCCCGGATTCCAATCGATTGGACCGGTCAAGTCCGTCGAGCGTACGACCAGTGGTCTTGTGCTGACCTGCACAGATGGGGCAACTGTACAGCTAACGATCCTCGCAACCGACCTCGTCCGTGTACGAACGTTGTTCGCCGGACAAAAAGAACCGCAAATAGACCACTCATGGGCAATCGAGCGTACCCAATGGGCACCGGTGGATTGGCAACTGCGAGAAGAGAAATCGCAGGTTATCGTTACGACCGCTGAGTTGGAAATTCTCATACAACGCAGTCCTTTGCTCGTGCAGTTTCGCGATTCAGTTACTCACACGCCGCTTAACGCAGATCAGCGTCCGATGGCGCGAGATCCATCGACCGGCAGGATTGCTGCGGCGAAACGGCTCGGATTCGACGAGCATTTTTACGGACTCGGGGAAAAAGCGGCTCGACTCGATCATCGTCGAGGCACTTTCGAAATGTGGAATTCGGACACCCCTGGATATGTGGAGGGAACCGACCCCATCTACCAGAGCATCCCATTTTATATCGGATGGGAGAATGGAAACGCCTACGGCTTGTTCTTCGACAACTCTTACCGCAGCACTTTTGATTTCGGCCACACCGGACAAGAGGCAGTCGAATATCAAGCTGCCGCAGGAGAATTGAACTATTACTTCTTCTGCGGACCCTCGATGAAAAAGATCCTGGGACGCTATGCAGATCTTACGGGTCATATGCCGCTTCCTCCTCTCTGGGCTTTGGGCAATCAGCAAAGTCGGTACAGCTATTATCCGGCTGCCATGGCCGATGAAATTGTTGAGCAGTACCGCCAGCACGATCTGCCGCTGGACGTCCTGTATCTCGATATTCACTACATGAACGGCTATCGCGTTTTCACCTGGGATCCCGAGCGCTTTCCGGACCCATCGGAACTTACGCGGAAACTGGGAGGGCAAGGCGTTAAGGTGGTCACAATCGTCGATCCCGGGGTGAAGTTCCAATCGCCCGTAGCCGACTCTCATGACGCGGCAACTTCACCCGACCAAGGACCGCAGAACTCCAGTTATTACGTCTACAATCAGGGTCTCGCTCACGACTACTTCCTCCATCGGGAGGACGGAAGTCTCTATATCGGTGAGGTCTGGCCGGGAAAAGCTGTGTTTGTCGATTACACGAAAGAGGACGCCCGCCGCTGGTGGGGCGATTTGCATCGCGCCCTGGTGGACCGAGGCGTGGCCGGCGTGTGGACCGACATGAACGAACCATCGGACTTTGTAGACAAGTCTGGCGCCACCCAGAAGGACGTGATTTTCGACGACCTCGGCACACACACCCCTTACGCAAAAAATCGCAATGTCTTTGCCCTTAATATGGCTCGGGCGACCTACGAGGGACTTGAGCGGCTTCGGCCGGAGCAGCGGCCCTTCGTGATCACACGTGCGGGTTATGCGGGTGTACAGCGCTACGCGACGATGTGGACCGGCGACAACAACGCGACGTTCGAATCGCTTGCCCTAAATCTGCCGATGTTCGCCTCGCTCGGTCTTTCAGGAGAACCCTTCGTCGGCGCCGATCTGCCGGGTTTCATCGGTCGCGGTAACGGAGAATTGCTCGCGCGCAGCTACGAGGTGGCGTTCCTTGCGCCGCTCTGCCGCAACCACGGGGTGATCGACGACTACGATCATGAGCCGTGGCGCTACGGTGTTCCCTATGAGACGATTGTTCGGAAATACTTGAAGTTGCGTTACCAGCTGCTGCCCTTCCTCTACACCACACTCGAGGAAGCTCATCGCACGGGAGTTCCCCTCTTCCGCCCACTCCTATTGAATTTCCAGCACGACGTCAGCACGCTCAACTTGGACGATGAGTTTATGGTAGGTGATGCTTTGCTCGCCGCGCCAGTCGTCCACGCGGGAGAGCGCAGTCGCGACGTCTACCTGCCCCAGGGCTTGTGGTATAATTTTTGGACGAGTGCTACGATCAAAGGACTTGGCGAACTGCATCACCTTGATGTGCCTCTCGATCATGTGCCGCTATTTGTGCGCGGCGGTAGTATTGTCCCGTCTACGCAGTCAATGAATTACGTGGGCGAACGACCTTGGGATCCCCTGCGTTTTGATATTTATCCCGATGATACCGGTGCAGCGATTGGTTCTTTGTACGAAGACGACGGAGTAAGCCCCGCTTACAAAACCGGGACCTTCCGACGCACAACGGTGCGTTATCAAGCCAACGCAGCCGACAACCGCATCGAACTTGAAACGCCCGCTGGGAGTTACCAATCCGGCAAACGGAAAATCGAGTTTGCCCTCCATGCGGCAACAACACCGACCACTGTGCTTCTTGATGGGCAACCATTGTCCACATCCACCGCTGTCACTACGACACACGCCGTCGGTTGGTTTCGAGAAAAAGAAAACATTATCGTCGTCCGACTCGAAGATGACGGGCGGAAACACGTCGTGCAATTCCGCTAACCCCACCTCCGACTCCACTTTAATGGCCCCCTTTCCATCCACCTGGCTCAACACCCGCAGTGCGGGCGTGTTGGTCCACATCTCCTCCCTTCCCGGCAGCTATGGCATCGGTAATCTCGGACCCGGCGCGCGCAGCCTTGTCGATTTTCTCGGCCAGGCGGGTGTGCGCTATTGGCAAATCTGTCCGGTCGGCCCAACCGGCTATGGTGACTCGCCCTATCAAACGTTTTCCGGTTGCGCGGGAAACCCGTATTTCATCGATCTCGGCGAACTGGTGACAACCGGCTTGCTTACACCGGACGACGTGGCACCGCTCGACAACCTACCCACCGAACGGGTCGACTATGGCCGCTTGTATGAGAACTTTTGGTACATCCTGGCGCGAGCCCACGACCGTTTCGTCACCTCAACGAAAGATGAGGTGGACGGTCTCGGTTCACTGGCAGCATTCCGACGCCAGCACGCCGGCTGGCTCGAGCCATTTGCCGATTTTATGGCGCTCAAGTCGCATTTTGGAGGCCGGGCGTGGACCACTTGGCCAGAGGAATTTCGTAGCTGGACCCCGCGCCTGCGTGCGACGCTGCCGGAGTCCGTACGGCGCGAAACCGACCGCCACGCCTTTTACCAATATCTTTTCTTTGGCCAGTGGCAGCGATTGCGCACTTATGCCTCAGCTCGGGGTGTAGGCATTATCGGCGACGTTCCGATCTTCGTCGCGCTCGATAGCGCAGACACCTGGCAGAACCGCGCGGTTTTCCGGCTCGATGAGCACGGGCTGCCACTCGCTGTCGCTGGTGTGCCGCCCGATTATTTTTCCACGACAGGCCAGCTTTGGGGCAATCCACTTTATGACTGGGATCATCTCGCGCGCACCGGTTACCGTTGGTGGATCGACCGCTTGCGTGCTGCGTTCGAGCTTTACGACATCATCCGGCTGGATCACCTGTCCAAAAAGCTCTGCCTGCCGCGCGGATCATCGCGGAAGATCTGGGCTATATCGGGCCGGACGTCGTGGCGCTACGTCATGTAGCCGGGGTGCCGGGTATGAAAATTCTCCAGTTCGCTTATGGACACGATGCAGGCAATGTGAACCTGCCGCATTTCTACACTCCCGAAAGCGTCGCTTACACCGGCACGCACGACAATACTACCACCCGCGGGTGGCTGGAAGCCATGCCGACAGAAACGGCCAGACAGATCTGCGATTATTTCCAACTCGATGATTCGCGCTCGGCGTGGCCAATCATCCGAGCAGCGCTCGCCACCGTGTCGCGCCTCGCCGTCATTCCATTTCAGGATCTGCTCGATCTGCCTGCTTCAGCTACCTTGAACCAGCCTGGCACGGCGCAGGGAAACTGGCAGTGGCGCTACACGGATAAACAGATGTCGCGGCTGACCGAGGAAAAGCTCGCGACGCTGCGTCAATGGATCACGCTTTACGATCGTAAGGGCGACCGGACGCTACGTGACTACAGTGACCCCCCGGCGAGTCCACCCGCTCACTCATGACACCCCTGCCCCGCCCGCTTGCTCTCACCGCTATTTGGAACATGAGTTTCGGCTTTCTCGGCATCCAGTTCGGCTGGGGCCTGCAGATGGCCAATATGAGCGCCATTTACCAATATCTCGGCGCAAGCGAGAGTGATATCCCCCTCCTCTGGCTCGCTGCGCCGGTAACGGGCCTCATCGTTCAGCCAATTATTGGTTATTACAGCGACCGCACCTGGACACGATTGGGACGTCGCCGGCCGTATTTTTTGGTCGGAGCAATTCTCGCCAGTAGTGCACTCGTGGCCATGCCTAATTCCTCTTCACTTTGGATGGCGGCCGGTTTGCTGTGGGTGCTCGATGCCTCGGTCAATATCAGCATGGAGCCGTTTCGAGCCTTCGTCGGCGACCTGCTGCCACCAACCCAGCGCCAGCTCGGTTTTTCAATGCAGAGCTTGTTGATCGGCCTTGGCGCGGTGCTCTCGTCAGCACTGCCGTGGCTGCTCACGCATTTCGGTGTGACAACCGACACGGCCGGCATCGGGGTCATTCCGCAGTCGGTGCATTTTTCCTTCTATCTGGGCGCAGCCGTATTCCTCGGCTGCGTGCTCTACACCATTGTAACGACCAAAGAAAATCCGTCGGATGCCGCGACCGTACAGGCACACTCGGGCCGTTCGACTCTCTCCGAAATCCTGCACGGGATACTTGAAATGCCGCGCGTGATGCGACAGTTGGCGGTAGTACAGTTCTTCACTTGGCTTGGCCTGTTCTGCATGTGGATTTATTTCAGTCCGGCGGTGGCGCATGGCATTTTCGGCGGCGAGCCCGGCTCACCCGCTTACCAGCGCGGCGTGGAATGGAGCGGCGTATGTTTTGCCACGTACAATGGCATCGCATTTGTCGTAGCGTTCGCCCTCGTGGCATTGGCACAGCGCGGCGTCCCGGCGCGGATGCTCTATCGCTTTGGATTGATCTGCGCAGGGGGAGGTCTACTGGCGATCAGCCTCTGGCGGCAACCCGAGTACTTATTAATTTCCATGGCTGGCGTGGGTATCGGCTGGGCGACCATTCTGTCGATGCCTTATGCGCTGTTGGCTGATGCGATACCGCCCGCCCGCATGGGTTTCTACATGGGCGTCTTCAATTTTTTCATTGTCCTCCCGCAGATCATCGCGGCCACCGTGCTGGGTCCCGTGGTCCGAAATTTCTTTGGCGAGCAGGCAATGCCGGCTGTGATCGCGGGCGGCGTATCGTTTCTCGTCGCCGCAGCCGCGTTGTCCTTGGTGCCCCGCAATTCTGTCGCTGCAGCTTAGGATGTGTTTCGAAGGTGGGCGGTCTCGTCTGAAGACACGGGAGATGATCGTCTGCCAGTTTCCTGCTTCGGCTGGCCATGTGTGAAGTCCAGCCGATCGAAGAAAACCGTTTTTGGTTGGGACTCGACCTTGGTGCGGTGTGCGTCCAATTGCGCTCTGTATTCTTGAGGCGTTAACGCCTTGTGTTGCTTGAAGACACGCGCGAAGTAGGCCGGATCGGCAAAACCGCTGGCGTAGGCAATCTCTGAAATGTTGAGCGCGGTTGTTTCGAGGGCTAGAATAGCGCCCTCGATGCGGATGCGCTGAATATAATGCGTGAGTCGCTCTTTTGTTTCCGTGTGGAAGAGATGCGAAAGGTAGTCGGCCGAACAGCCGAGCATTTCCGCCACGTGGTGCACGCTGAGTTCAGGATTGGCGAACTGTTCGCGCACCAGACATTTCGCTTGAAACACTTTTCCTATGTCGCTGTTGAGCTGGCCCGTGCCGGTTTCGACGATGTTTCGGAACAGACCGAGCAGCGCGATGAGCAGTCCCTTGAGCACTGCCTCACGTGCCGGACCTTTAGTGTGGAAGGTCTGCGCGAGGCTGTTCGCCAAGGTCAAAAAAACATCGAGATTTGGCGCGTCGAAAAATTCGATGACCTCGATATCGGGGTGCTTGGGCCGGGCCTCGTAGGCAAAGTGAAGACTGATCGTGTTGTTGTAGAAACCGACGACTAGATTGCGGAAGGGCCTCAAGGCCTCCGGCTGCACGATCTCTCCGTGCGGCACGCCGGCGGGAATCACGCAGAGCTCATCGGGATTAAGCGTGAACGAGTCGCGCGGAAACTGGAAATCCGTCCGCCCTTGCAATTGAAGAAAAATCTCCGGCCGGTAATGATAATGCATCCCGCGGAGTTTCTGCGCCGGTTTGACTTCGTGCGGGACCCGCAAATGCAGACGATCGCGTTCAGCCAGTTTAATCATCCGGTCGAACGCGGCGCGCATTTCGGCGCGGCTCTGGCTGCTTAAACGTTCGGCGGCAAAGAGGGCTTTGGGAGCTCCTTCGTCATTCATGGGGGTAATACGATTAGACGAAAACGCGAATTAAAGGGGCAGTTGAAGACATTGCTTCAGTCGTCCAAAAACACAAATTAAAAGCCGAACGCGCCCATGCGCTGTTCTCTTTAATGCGTGCCTGGAGAGCTCTCATATTGCAATTTCTCCCTCGGAGAACGCTTAAATGGTGGACCTTACTGGACTCGAACCAGTGACCTCTTCCATGTCAAGGAAACGCTCTAACCAACTGAGCTAAAGGTCCGCGGAAGGATTTGTATGCCCTAGTCTTGCGGCCTAGCGCAAGGAAAAATCTGCGTACCACACAGTATCAATCTTCCTGGTAGCGCCTTACGAGATCTCTTATCTGCGTTGCGTCGGCAATCGACTCGAAAATGACCTCTGCTTGATCGGCGGCCGCCGAGGAGAACTCCACATCCCCCACACCGAACAGGCCGAGTAAACCGGAGCGTTTCACGTTGATGCTGCGGATATCCCTGATCCGAACTTCCGTGGAATTTTTGGAGAACCAGCCCCACTCCGTAACGACGCGCTTGCTTGTTACAGTGTAGGTTCGACGCGAGCGGTCGAAAAAAATCCAGGCAATGATCAGAATCCCGACCACTGCGACCGCCAGGAGCACGCCGAAAAACCAGGCCCAGAAATAATGCCAATGCGAAGGGTGGCCGACCCAAAGAGTTTCTTCGGTGTTCATCGTCAACGCAGACCACTCGCAACAGAAAAAGGTTGCCCTCTAATTCTTGGCCTCGGTTTCGGCCAACCGGGCAAAGATCATTTTTCCACCGGCGGACGGAAGCGCGCTAATGATCTCGGCCGAAACCCGCTGCCCAATGCGCTCGCGGCCGGCATTCACGACGACCATCGAACCGTCTTCCAGATATCCCACGGCTTGATCTGATTCTTTGCCGGGCTTAACGAGATCAACCTCGATCGCCTCGCCCACCAGTAGTTCGGGACGAAGCGCCTTGGCCAAAGAATTCAAATTGAGCCACGGTACGCCGTGAAATTCCGCAAGCTTCGCTAAATTGTAGTCAGTAGTAAGGAGTTTGGCTTTCATCGACTGGGCGAGGAAAACCAGTTTCGCGTCGATATTCTGCGGCTTGCTCACGTCACTGTCGTGAATACGCAGATCGACGTGCTTGATCTTCCGAAGCTCGTTGAGCACTTCCAATCCACGTCGGCCCCGCGCTTGGCGGAGCGCATCGGACGAGTCGGCGACACGCTGCAATTCCGACAAAATGAATCGCGGTATGACCAAGGCCGATCCTATAAAATGGGCCTCACAGACTTTCGCCACGCGTCCGTCAATGAGCGCGCTCGTGTCGACCACAACCAAGGGAACATCGACATCGTGCGGCACGAAGCGCACATACGGAATGACCAGGTTGAACTCATCTTTTCCTCTTAGAGCGATCACCGCTCCCAAGTACGTGCAGGCAATAAAGAGACTGAGTCGTACAAGGTAAATGATCTGCGCGTCGCCTTGTTCAAGCAGCGGGGAGGTTCCGATCAGAAACGCGATCAAGCCACCCACCGCCAAACCAAACGTAAGGGCCGACAAACCACGAAGCGAAAACCCCTTGAGCATAATATCGACAAGGATGACGAGAGAACCCAAAAGAAGCCCGATCACCACAGCCAAGGTCCGATGTTGATCCCATTCCTGAACGGTATAACACACCAACCAAGCGCCCGCCGCGCACAGCAGGATAAAGAAAATGCGGATAGCTAGGACGGTTTTGTTCATGGCACTCGTTACTTCTTGAGAAGTAAAAATAGAAGCGGACCCACGATACCGACGATCATTAAAATATAGAGCAATAAAATTGCCTTTTTTGCCTTGGACTTCTCCGCTTCGTCACCGTTCATCAGAACTTGGACGAAAAACCACCTACCATGACAAAGCAAGTCTGGCTCGTTAAACAAGAACCCGAGGCGTACTCGTGGGAGACGTTCCTTCGCGATGGCCGCACCAGCTGGGACGGCGTTCGCAATTATCAAGCTCGCATTCATCTTAAGGCGATGAAACCGGGCGACACTGTATTCTACTACCATAGCGTTACAGACAAAGCCGTGGTCGGTATGGCTGAGGTGAGCAAAGCGGCTTATCCCGATCCCACCGCTCCGGCCGATGAAGGCTGGGTTTCGGTCGAGCTTAAGCCGATCAAAACGTTACCGAAACCGGTAACCCTCGAACAAATCAAAGCGACGCCTGCACTGGCGAATATTATGCTCGTCCGCCAAGGCCGACTTTCGGTGATGTCTGTGTCGCCTGCGGAGTTTTCTGCCATCAAGAAATTAGCAGGTCTCTAGATTGTGCTGCCGCCCCACGAACCGGCCGCAACTCGCTCGTTGAGCTATGTCCCGATCGTTCAGGTAACCACGAGCGGAGTGATATACTCGCTTTCTCATTTCGATCAACCCGTCTAAACCATCCGCGTGTTTTCCAAAATTACCATTCTTGCGCCCGGGCTACTCGGCGCTTCGGTCGCTCAGGCGGTACGACAACACCAGCTGGCTCAGCATATTTCCATCTGGGCGCGGAGACCGGCCGTGCGCAAGGCCATCGCCAAACAATCCTGGTGCGATGCCGTCCACGCCACCGCGGAAAGCGCGGTCGCAGGGGCCGACTTCGTGGTTATCGCCGCACCGGTGGATTTAATCGCACCCCTTGCTAAAGCGATCGGGCCACATCTCAAGCCCGGCGCAATCGTCACCGATGTTGGCAGCGTCAAGAGCACCGTCTGTCACGACTCCGCGACCGCTCTTCCGTCCTCCGCCTTCTTCGTCGGTGCTCATCCCATGGCTGGTTCGGAAAAGACCGGTTGGGCACACGCCCGGCCCGATCTGTTTTCGAACCGAACCTGCTTTGTAACGCCCTTGCCTGGCACTCCGCCAAAGACCGTAACCAAGGTCATTTCGTTCTGGCACAAACTTGGAATGTCGGTCGTCAACGTGCGGCCGGAGCAACACGACCGGATCGTCGCGCATATCAGTCACCTACCGCAGGCCTTGGCCTCCGCACTCTGTTCGTCGCTCGCAAAAAAAGATACCCACTGGCGCGATTTCGCCGGCGGCGGTCTGCGCGATACCACGCGAATCGCAGGCAGCGATCCAGCGTTGTGGCGCGTGATCTTCGAACAAAACCGCACGGAAGTCCTGCAAGCTTTGGCGAGTTTCTCCGCCGAATTGAAATCCTTCGAACGAGCGCTCAAACGGAAAGATTACCGCACCGTCGAAGCCATTCTTCAGCGGGGCCAATCTTACCGTAGCAAGTTTAAGATATAAATTCAGCAGACCGATTAGCCGCAAAAAGCGCAAAATTATCTGTTCTACAGACGACAATTATCCGAGCGCCCACAGGCGCTTCGTGAGCCTTGTTCGCAAAGAGATCTTTTGCATCGTCTTTCCGTGCCATCTCTTCTGCGGATTTTAAGAAAAGAACAGCCCAGAATAATATTATTTTGCGGCGAGGATTTTTGAACACAGAGGGCGCGGAGGGGAAAAGAGGTCACAGAGGCAATCTCATCGAAATCCCTGAAAAATTCTCTGCGATCTCCCTTCGCCTCAGCGGCCTCTGCGTTCCACTTCCGTGGATTTTCCCGCACTCATCACTTGTCACTCGTCACTTTGACTCCCGCCGCTCAAAAAAGACCTTGGCGACCCGCATCCTTTTCGCGAAGTTCGTACCTTTATTCTTAAAAAACCGCAATTGAACCACAGAGGCACAGAGAAAAATTTAGAGGAAGTGCTGAATAGCGATTCCACCACGAAGGTGAAGTTTCGCGCTTCGTATTTCTATTCACAAATCTTTGGCTCCGTGTTCTCTGTGCTCTCCGTGTCTCTGTGGTTCAAAGCCTTTTGCTGAATCTAGTTTATGCTCGATCCTCTGCCCATCACGCCGTTCACCCACCCCATCCGTGGACGCGTGGTCTTGCCCGGCTCCAAGAGCATCACCAATCGAGCTTTGCTGTTAGCCGCGCTTACGAACGAACGGGTAACAATTACCAATGCGCTCTTTAGCGAGGATACGCAGCTGATGTCCGACGCGCTGCGTGCTCTCGGTATCGCGGTTGAAGCCAGCATTGAAGCGCACACGCTCACTGTCGCTGGCCAAGGCGGCAACATTCCCGTGGACCGCGCTGAACTCTTTGTCGGCTTGGCCGGAACGGCCGCTCGTTTCCTCACTGCGTTTTGCGCCAGTGCGACCCGCGGCGTATATCGTTTGGACGGCGTTCCTCAGATGCGTAAGCGGCCCATGAAGGGCCTGATCGACGCTCTGCGCACCCTGGGTGCAGACATTCGCTGTCCGGGCGAAGAAGGTTTTTTCCCGCTAGAAATCCACGCCCGAGGTCTGGCAGGCGGACGTGTCGAAATCGACGCCAGTGAAAGCAGTCAAATGCTCTCCGCTTTGCTCATGGTCGCACCGT